>Ga0334722_10000258_pt1 | contig 81126 bp, 149 predicted proteins | sample C3_bottom_MG_FD_207210 | JGI IMG/M metagenome (GOLD analysis project Ga0334722, IMG submission 207210) | Sediment microbial communities from Yellowstone Lake, YNP, Wyoming, USA - C3_bottom | ecosystem: Environmental > Aquatic > Freshwater > Lake > Sediment | place: USA: Wyoming | collected...
GGGCAGCTTCCCAGCGAGGACGAGAAGGTCCTCTTCGGTTAGACAATGGGCCTTGGCGAGGCTTAGTATCGCCGCCGGGCAGGTGACTGCCCATACATTCCAAGGGAAGGCCGGTTGACTACCGGCCTTCCGTCAGGGTACTCTTGCAAAGAGCATCCCGACGGAAAAGAGCGTACACGCCCTGTCCTCTGGATTGGGGCGTATAGGAGATTGAAAAAGTGAGACGCTTCACGGGGGACCCAAAGGGTTGACGATACCAACAACATACTCATAGCCCGTCCTCTGGATGGGCATTTAGAATTAGACGCCCGCCCTCTGGGTGGGCCAACAGGCTGTGAAAAAAGAAAAGAGTCCGCGTGTGCTATAGCCGTCCTCTGGATGGCAAATGGTACGGTTGTGAAAAGCTGGGAGTGGCGCGAAAGCGCCCTCCCCTCAAGGCCCTTCGCGAAGGCCCTTGGAGGGAGACAGTGAACCGATTCGTCATTCACATCAAGAAAACCCGAGGCTCTCAACGGCAATTTGAGCTTTTCGGGTTCCTCAAGAAGACCTTCGACGGCTACGTCGCTGGGGGACTCAGCCATGCGACGGTCTTCTACACGTTCGAGAACGCGGAGAACGCCGCCGCATCGTTCGTGATGATGAATCCGATCTACGCCGGAAGGACCATGGTCCGAAAAATTGAAAGGTAGTGATCCGTGTGGAACACCAATCAAATCGTCATCGCCGGAAAAAAGAAGTGGACCAAGACCCACGCGCAGATGAAGTGGATCGTGGACAGCTTCCGCGAAGGGAATGCGTCATTCTGTAAGAACGTCGTGATGGGTCAAGGAGACTGGCTTCGGACGCTCAAGAAAACCGAGAGCCCAACCTGCCCCGTATGCCGAAAGGTGTTGGATGTTGTACGTCGCTGAACTCAACCGGATCACACGCCGCCTCAAAGCGTCGGCAGGACGCCGCGTCGCGAGACGCAACGCGCTCCGCGATCTCGACACGTTCCTACGTCGCATCCGAAGGGACCTGCGGAAGCAGTACCCAAGCATCGGCAAAGATGGAAAGGAAATCCTCCCGACGGTCCTGCCGAAAGGTGAACGGAAGTGTCCCACCGACGGAGCCTACGTGCCGACGCCGGGAGCGTTCGCAAAACACGTCGTCACGAAGCACGACGGCAAGTGCTGGTGCGGGTTCATGCCGTCTTGGTGGGAATCCTTCAAGCACGGCACTATGACGGAGAAGCGGCGTGAGAAGTACAACCACCTTCTCCACAGGACAAGTCCACTACGCAAGGCGAGGGCCATCACGTCCTTACGTGGGCACTTCACCCGCGTCAAGGACAGCCTCACAAGTCATCTCGTGTACGGCTCGATCAAACAATTAAGTGCGGAGGAAAAATGACGAAAGCCGCGAAGCGGCCCGACCTCGTTGACCAAGTCATCGCCTACGAAAGCGGGCAGATGAGCGACGAGGACGCCGTCGTCTTCTTCCAAATGCTCGTCGATACGGACATGGCGTGGACGTTGCAAGGGCACTACGGGCGCATGGCGATGGACCTGATCCAGCGCGGCCTCGTCACGAGGAAGAAGTAGCCGATGCTCCCATACGAAGAACTGATCGGGCGCATGGACGGGCTCGTCGCCGACATCAAAACGATGAAGGAGGCCGTCAAGTTACTCCAGTCCGTCTACTTGGAGTACGGTCCATACAGCGCCGGAACGATTTCCGTCGAGACGTGGAACAAGGTCCGGAACTTCTTCAAGTTCGACGACTCTGAGTAGGAGAACGCATGTACCAGACCGACATCGACGACAAAACGAAGAAGAAGCGTCTTAGTAAAAGCTATTACAGGCGCTACAAGGTAGTCCCGGACGAGTTCGTGGAATGCCGCGACGCAATCCTCCGCGCCTTCAAGAAGCTCCGGAGCCAGAACATCCGAACCCGTGCGAATTTCTGGTGCTGCGGATCGTGCGCGTGCTCCGCGATCACGGTGCTCGACGAGGAGCGGAAGAAGAAGGGTCAGAAGCCTTACGACGGAGCCGTGTACTGGCATCGTCAAGCTGAGGAGGGCCTTCAAGAGGCCGGAAGCATCTACATCTACTTTTGCGTGTACGTCGAAGGGGACGGGGACCCCGAGCCTAAGTCCCTTCCTCTCGCGCAGAAGCTCGTCGCCGCACTACGCGCCGAGGACCTCGACGTGGAGTGGGACGGCAGCACGGGAACGGCGGTCCTTGTTGACGGCTTCACCGAGAAATACTGGAAAGAGCAGGCCGACAAGCGCGAGTTCAAGGAGAACGTCAAGGAAGCCTACGGTATCGGGTTGGAGAAGTAGCCGTGAAAAACTGGTTCTTCCGGTTGATGTGCAGAACGCTCTACGCGACCTGCTTCTGGTTTGTGAACCGGAGGAACAAACCGGACTGGCTCTTGCAGATCGAGCTTGATGAACGGGAGCGAATGGACGACGTTTGCGGCACGGAGGACTTCCGAGATGATTCGACGCCACTATAGCCTTGAACACGCTGACCGCGTACTCGCGATGCTGGATCGGTCCCTTTCAACCAAGCACCGCAACTTCACGCTCTCGGTCTGGTCAAACGGACGTGAGCAGGGCTACCACTTGAGGTCTGGTGGTGGAATCGAAAAGCATCCGGAGGCGGCTGTCGTCTTCGCACAGCAGCGCGGCTCCGACAGCATCGTCGTCATCGTGGGAGAAGTAAAGGACTTCGACATCACCACGCACATGCCTCAAGAAAATGTGTGGGAGAAACAGAAGTGCTTCCACTCCGACGTGGAAGCCGCCGCCGCAATCACGGACCACTTACTCTTCTACCCGATGAAGGAACTCATGAAGGACACGTCGCCATGATCGACGCGCCTCGCAGCTACTACTTCGGGTCCGTAAGCGGACGAGAGCTTCGGCATCTCGTGAAGATCGAGGTCTACGAAAGGACCGCACTCTGCGGCGTGCAGGTGTTCGGTAACAGCCTCACGGAATCCGGGCACGAAGGCTCCCGGTTCTGCCCGAAGTGCGTGAAGAAACTCAAGGAACTTGGAATCGAGTGGAAGCCATGAAAATCGAACGCTTCAAGTCCGTCGCCATCCAGATCGAGGCGCTCTGCGACCAAGAAGCAATCCTCACGCGCAAGCAGACCACGACGACTTCTGGATCGAATACGTGGACCCGCTACCAAGCGCAGATCATAGAGGCTCGCAAGGAAAAGATCGCCCTCTGGAAGGAGATCGAGCAGGCGCTTTACGGAGAAAAGCCGTGAGCTTCGAGCTTCATTACAGCCTCGCGCACGCGATACAAGTCCTCAGACTCGTTCGCAGGAAGGTGCGCGGGACACCGTTCGAGATCACGGTCGATTGTTGGGCGAACGGACGGGAGCAGGGATTCCACCTGCACCGCTACAGTCGCAAGTCCGCAGCGCCAGAAGTGACGCTCGTCATCGCGCAGCAACGCAACAGCGACTCCGTCCTCGTCATTCACGGAGAGCCGAGAGACTTCGACATCCAAACTAATCATCCAAAGCAAAAGCTCTGGAACACCAGCGGCAACCTCCGCATGTTCAACGGTGACGAAGAGGCTGCGAGTTACATCGCGGACCTTCTCGCCTACTACCCGATGAAGGAACTGGCGAAAGACCATGTCTAGCTACGAAATGACGTTCGACGGCGTCAAGGTGACGATCCGAAGAGAACGCGGAGACGACTTCATCCGAGCCGTCATCGGAGAAGCTCCCTTCTCGCTCGTCGCGTGGTCGTACCCGGCGAACACGCATCAACCTGAACGGAGAGAATTTATCGACCGTCCCCCGGGCGATCATAACGGGTGGAGCCCGGACGCCGCGAAGAAGTGGGCCGACCTCCTCCACGTCGGCGTCCACGTCATGAAACACCTGCACGAGGAAGGTCTCAAGTACGACAAGGTCGTCGCTCGACGAAAGGGGAAGAAATAATGGACCTCACCTGTATCGAATGTGGCTACGTCGGCGATCACCGCACGCACTTCGACATCCCGCACGAGCCGGGCAACGGCATCTGCAAGGACCTCGACGAGTGCAGGAGGCGGGCGAAGCTACGCGCTGTCACGGACAGCATGAAGACGAACCCGATCCCGCCGGACGCGCCGAAGTTCACGAAGGACGATCTGCACGAGAGGAATTCATGAAGACGAAGCCGCTCAAGAAAATTCTCACGGAGAAGATCGAGACCGAGAGAACCAAGGCCGCGCAGAGGGCGCGGTTCATCAACGCTCTCGCCGGGTTCCTTGTCAGCAATCAGGCTGGAAAGAGCATCGAACTCCAGATGGAAACGGAGCGCCCGCGTCCGGCTCCCCTGACTTCGTGGGCGCACGAGTGGGCCAAGCTGAGGTCAATCTCTCCCCTCTTCGGCTACCCGAGCATCGAGGAAGCGGAGAAGGCTCTCATGGAGTTTTTCAAGTGACCACGACCTGCCCCACCTGCAAAGGCACAGGCGAAGTTCCGGGAAAGAAACCACGCGAACTCGATAACTGTTCCGTCGTCACGTCACGGTTTTGCAAGGACCCCGACCCGGAGGACCCGGAGGTAAGGGCCCTTCCAGAGTGCTACGCCTGCGGACAACCCGCGTGCCGGTTCTGCTCCGTAGTGCGGCAGTACCGAGGCTTTGGACGACGCCGCATCTGCGACACCTGCGAAGACGAACTCGAAGGGAACGACAAGAAGTCCCTCGCCCGTCGGCATCACGAAGCGGGCTACGAGCGGTGCCGCGAGAAGACCTGCAAGCACAGCAGTCACGTCACGGACGAATACGAAAGGCGGTGGGGAGCATGACGAATCACGGACTCGCCGCGACCATCCTCGCGGTCTACATGATCCCGGGCATTCTCGTCGCGTTCGGAACATTAAACTCGAAGGAATTCGGGAAGGAGTTCGACAGCTACAGCACGTTCGGTCTAGTACTCTTCGTTCTCCGCAGCGCGGTCTTCTGGCCGGTGATTTTCGTGATGGCCGTCGGGAAGGCATTGGAAATGCGTCGTCGTGGTCGGAAGTAAGGGACCTCTGAAGGGGACCAATCTTAGTTCGTTGTCGTAGTTGTTCTGGTTTTTCTACCCCCCCCACCCTACTGCTTCAACTACTCTCTTTTATATCATATATACAATAATACATATTAATAACGCATGTATAGTATTTTGTATAGTATATTGTTATTATTAAATGAGAGAAGTGAAGCGGGTAGGTAGGGGGGTACGATGGCTTTAAAAAGGCTCGACGACATTCTGAATCCCTTGGGGATCACGAAGGGGAGTTTCCGCCAGATGGGGCAGAACGGAATGAAAATCCCGTCGTGGAAGACCTTCCAGAAGAACACGCGGGGTCGAGGCGCTGAGTACCTGTACGAGGAGATCGAGGTTGTTGAAGCGATTCGAGTTTACAGGTCTCGTCACCTTCGAGCGGTGGCCGACAAAGAAGAAGATCAGGTCACGATGACCGAGGCGATCCTGAACCTGTTCGGGGTCCAGAAGATGAAGAGGTCGGCAGCCAGAGACACCCTCGGAATCACGAAGGGCGCGAAGCTCCAAGAGTTCGAGCGGGCCTTCAACGATCTCGTGAACAAGGGCGTGCTACACCAGCCTAATAAGTTTTCGGAGCCGGGCGTTTACGCCGTGAAGGATGCCGCGTCAGAGACGCCTGTGCCGCCGCCAGAGGTAGGGTCGGCAGATGCTTCGTCAACCGAAAAGTAATGATCTCGACCCATCGCACCCGCTGTGGAAGAAAGCGGTGCGGGTCCGCGACGTGAAGTCCATCGGGATGACTCTCTATCGGGTCCACCCGGGCGTGACCGTGAATGACCGTGGGTTTCTCGATTCAACATCATGGGTCCTTGTAGACCTCGATAGGATCGACGGGAAGCGCGTGACCAAAGTATACCGAGCCCGCTGGCCGGGACGTTTATGGGGCCCCACGCTTCTCAAGCGGAGCGAAACTCAGCGCGAGAATTTTGTGGCGAGCAGTCCGGGTTGGGACCACGAGAAGGCACTCTTGCGGCTGGATTTCTCGTACACGATCACGAATCCCCGCTACGTAATCGTCGTGTCGTGGCAGACGGAAGATGCGGGCTGCTTCTGGAGCGGGTCCGACTGGCGCGGCGCGTTCTTCGCGAAGAGGTTCACGCACAAGAAGCGTGCTGAGAACGCGCTCGTTACAATGACTCTCACGGACCCGAAACTTATCGGACAACTTAGGATCACGACCGTATGAAAAAGAAAGCGAACGCTTGGGAGTGCGATATCTGTGGGAAGCCCGCAAGCGAAGGGCTCCTCGGCGTCGGCGCGTTCTGCTCCGCTCGGTGCAAGATGACGCTCATCAAGCAGGCGACGGAGTTGGAGAAGGAACTTCTCGACGAGTCGATGGAGAAGATGCCCGAGGAGTTTGACGTGGCCGCGTTCGACCGTTTCATGCTGAAGCTCGCGTTGCATACGCTTCGAGACATGCCGCACAACGTCAGGCGGGCGTGGGAAAAGAACTGCCCAATCATGCTGTCCGCGCCGAACTTTTCGCTGGAGATCAAGGACCGCGTGCTTAATTACATCCCGCTCTTCTACGTGAGTTCGATGAACGCGGAGGGGCACGAGCGGGTCTTCTATGGCGGCACGTTCATGTTCAAAGCGAAGGTCCCGAAGAAGGTCCTTCTCGATGCGCTCTTGAAGTCCAAGATGATGAAGCCGAAGGGAGAGGCGTGAAAAAAGGTCCATTTATCCTGCGGGCGATAGCGACGAGGATGAAACCCGGAAGTGATCTGACGTTCTTTGATGGCCTTAAATTCATGTCGGCGCACACGACTGAGTGTTACTGCGTGCTGCCCAAGGACGCCCGGCGCTTCGACACGCTCGAAGCCGCCCAGCAAGGCATCGTTGAGTGGGCGCTCCGGTATCCCGTCGTGATCGGTCAGGTTGAAGTTGTAGATATGAGGGGTTTCTCGTCGGAGTGGCTATGAGTAAATACCAGTTCAACAAGGAGCAGCGGGAGAAAATTCTCCACGGCTCCATGATCGAAGGGATCAAGGTCTTCCGAGACATCACCTACTTCGGGCTGGTGGATTCAAAAAACGCCGTCGAAGCGATCCGTGCCGGTCGGCTTCCCATCGAAGAGTTCTTCGAGGCCAAGGAGCGGTGCCCGCATTGCGACGGGACGGGTTTCGTGAAGCCGCCGGACAAGGAGCAGCCTAATGTGGTTTAAGGTCTGGGCGCGTCACGGCGGCGGGCACATGGGCTACACGGAGGAGTTTGTGTGGCGAGACGAGCGTCCATCTAAGGACGAGCGTGAATACATGTGGAACGATATGGTCGAGGGGAACCACATGAACAACGCATCAGGAGGCGTGAATCTCGTGCGCGTGCTTCCGGAGAAGGCTCGGCTTGAAAAAGTCGAGCGGTACAAGAGCCAGATTGTTTGCGCTCAGAAGATGCTCAAGATTCTTGGCGCTCCCGTGCTGGAACCGTTCGTGTTCTGATGTGGTACGTCACCTTGAACATACCGTCGGAGCTTGAGAGAGGCCCACTCTACCTAAGCGTGAAGCAGGACCGTTGGGTGGGACTCAGGAGGGTGGCGACGTACTGGCGGAAACGTGAGAACGCTGAGAGAGTCGCGTCGGAGTTCGTCATGAAAAAACCTGAGCATATCGGGCTGGTTGAAGTGGTGTGGGCTAAGTTACAGGGGTACGGAGGATGAAGCGTCCTGTGGTCCGAGGCGTGCCCGTGCGCGTCGAGAAGCTCCCGAACTACGACATGGTCTACCTGTGGAAGCGTAGGTTGGTGATGGCTCCGAGTGCGCCGCAGACGGAGAAAGAGGAGCATCTGTACGTGCTGTGGAACAGGCCCGACAAAGGCCCCAACCTTCCGACGAGGCGGATGATCGACGATCCGATCCTATCGAGCGTGTGGATCATGGAGACGGGCTGGTGCTACGCCGTGGGGACTTCTGAGAAAGGCTTCATGGGCACTCACGTCGCTGACGTAATCGTCTTCATGGAAAAGAAGGCGGCGCTGGACGAATACAAGCGCCGCAGTAAGATGTTCCGGAGAAGCAAGGAGATCGACTATAGATTTCCCTGCGACGAGGTAGAATCAGATGAGGGGGAAGCGACCCATGGCTCGTAAGAATCCGTGGCGCGGCACCGACGGTTACTGGATTTCGTCCGACGGGACCTTCGTTCAGGTGCTCGATCATTTCAAAGAGGTCAGGGGCGATCCGAAAGCCTTCGGGTTTACGGAAGCTGAAGCTCGGGCGTGGGACATCAAGGACCGCGACAGGGTCCTTACCGAAGCGACGCGGCATGGGTTCGTTCGCGTGCGCGGGCACAGGGAGTACACCACGTTCGACTTGTGGAAAATTTCAAACCGCATTGTGAGTCACTTGAAGGCGTTCGTGGATAAGGTCCCGGACTTGTTCTATCCGGACGAGGAGGTCCTGATTCGCGAACTGTCCAGTGGCAAGGATTGGAAGAGGGACATGCGGAAGCTCAAGTACCTCACCGTGGAACGGTTCAACGAGGACAAGGCGTGATCTCGAAGAGGGACGGTGAGTGGTGGGTGACGACGCCGCTGTATGTCGGGGACAACGCGGCGGTCCTTCGCATGTCGCTCTGTGAGCACGCGAAGTACGAAGTCGCAAATCCAGCCGCCGAGTACGAGACTCCTGAGACGGGGGATAAAATTCTGATGGGTCTGGAGAAATGCGCGTCATGCGGGGCCACGAGGTCCCGCTACCGCTATCCGGACACGAAAAGGAACAAGCTGCCATGAAATACGAAAACTATTTCCTGATCTACAACGTCCGCTCAAAGCGGCTGTCGTTTCAGAAGCGGGCTATCGACGATAAGACCCATCTCACCGCCGGTCGCGTGGAGAAGGGCGTCGTCAACGGTCATCCCGTGGACTACTGGCTGGAGAGGATCGAGCAGAAGAAAGTGGAGGCGCGTACATGACGGCCCTGATGAATCCGGTGTCGGCGCATCTGGCTTACGTACTGTCGAATCCGGACGTGAATGCCGCGTTCGGGTTTCACCCCAAGAGGGTCCTATGGGACAACCCGGGGGCGTTCAAGCCACGTCGGGCGACGGCGCTGACGGTGGTGTTCCTCGTGGGGCTCACGATGAGTCGCTTCCCGAAGAAGAAAGGTAGGGACCAAAAGACCACGGCGCAGGCAGTTCGGAAGTTCCTCATGGAGAAGAAATTTTCGGGTGGGTCGATCATTCTCCAGCTTGGGTGGTGGTCGAAGACTCGGGAAGATTCCGTCAAGGTTGTGCTGGAGAATCGTGACACGGGCCTTTCGGACGGGGAGTTCAGGACTCGCGTTAAAGAGGCCATCTTGGAGGCGCTGAAGAAATTCGGTCAGTACGAAATTTACGTCGATTTCTTTCGCGGGTCGCGGCGCGTCGGCAAGCCCATGACCGCGTACTGGAAGCCGTAAGGAGGTATCCATGCCGAGGTTGATTGAAGATAAAAGCGTCAAGCGTCCAGCGGGAGCGTTCGCCGCGTTCCTCGCCGAGCGTGACCTGAGCTTCTGCGAGCTTTCACGTCGCAGTCGGATTTCAGAGATCACGCTTCGCCGGATCAGGCAGGGTCAAAGCGTCAAGCGTGCCACGGTCCGGAAGCTCCACAAGTTCCTCCGCGTCGAGCGGCAGGTCATCCTCGACCTGCTTAAGGCCGACGGCGTCGCCGTCGTCGTCTAAGTCGGATCGGTTGGAATCCACCCCTTTATATAGAGGGCTTCACTACGTAACGGGGCCACTTACAAGGGACCTTTGGAAAGGTCCTTTCAGGAAAGGACCATGAGTAGTTATGTCTTCCATAACATCGGATATCCGATGTAGGATTGGTGACGTGGGAAAGGCGTGCTCCCGATGTAAGCGGTGGAAGCGGCTCGTCAGATTCAACTACTGTAAGACCGGGAGGCTTGAAAGGCACAACCATTGCCGTTCTTGCCAGCGAAGCATTCGGCGTCGTTGGTACCTCAAGCATCGAGAGCGGGAAATAGATAAAGCTAACGCCTACTCGAAGAGTGCTAAAGCGGTTGCGGCGCGGCGGCGACGCTACGTGCGACATCGCGACCGTATTCTAAAAATAAACAGGGTGCTTCGCCGCACTCCTAAGGCTCGTGCTCTAGCTCGGATTGCGCGAAATCGACTGTATTACAGCAATCCAAGTTTCAGGTTGGCGGTAAATCTCAGAACCCGTATGCGAAGGGCGCTTAAAGGCATCGCGAAATCATCAAGAACACTTGCTCTTTTGGGTTGCTCGGTTGAGCGTCTTAGGAAGTACCTTCAAGCGCGATTTAGGCGTGGGATGTCATGGAAGAACTACGGATACAGGGGTTGGCATATAGATCACGTAGTGCCGTGCGACGCTTTCGATTTGCGATACAAGCGGCAGCAGGCGAAGTGCTTCCATTATAAAAACTTGAGACCTGAGTGGAGATTTGAGAATCAAAGTAAGGGCAGCAAACTGCTCAGGCGATGGCGTGCATGATGAGTAATGTCATGAAAGGCGTCGCTCACTTCAGCGTGACCGGAGAATTCGTCACGCGCATCGCCCGGAACCTCTGGGCCGAAGGTGAGCACGCGAAGGCGATCAGGCTCCTCGTCAATGGCGTCCAAGGCTTCGCGGAGTGTATGGCGCTTGACGTGGTCTCGGGCCGGAAGAAGCTCGTCGGTACGAACGACCTCAAGCTCGTGAAGGACAGCGCGAAGACGGACGACAGGGGCCTCGTTCTTCCGAAGAGTGCGTCGGACGCTTTCACGCAGAACCGGGCCGACCTCACCGCAGCCAAGCGCGAGGCGAACGAGATCGCGGCGGCGGCGTCTCAGCGGTTCGATGACGTTGAAGACGCGATCATGGACGACGCTGACAGGATTTCCGTCAACCGGACTGCGGAAGAGCGGATCGCTGAACATTGGGAGCGGGTCGGAGACGCGATGGGCCTCACGTCGAAGCCGGAACCCACGACGGAGTTCGAGAAGTGGGATGCTGGCTGGTTGAGTCCCGGAGGAAAATTCTACGGCTGCAAGTATCGCGGGCACATCGGTCTCGCGGAGCATCTCGGCTCATCGGAGCCGCAGCTTGAGGACGGCGGCTGGATAAAGCTCCAGACCGATATCTGGATTCATCCGTGGCTGTACTCGGAGCGGCTCGGAGGGCATATTACGCAGCAGCAATTGGACACGCTCTTCGAGTGGCACCAGAAGAAAGGCAAGAAGCTCTCGGGTTGGATGGAGGCGGAATGAAATGCACGATGCCGAAGTGTCGGAGTCAGATCAATGGAGTGAGCGGCTTACAGGAAATCATGGCGCTGAGGAAGCACTTCCAGAAGTCGCACAAGATGGTGTTGACTACAGAAGAGGCTCTGGAAGTCCGGCTCAACCTTGAGGATGGGAAGCCGCCCAACCTCCTCCGGGCTATGCTTGGCACGGATCGGCTAGATAGTCACTGATTGGAGCATTTATGCCAAAGGAGAAAAGATGAAAACGTGGATCTTGTGTGCGGGGCGGTGGTATGGCGGAACGTCCAGAATTACGCACACTTGGAATGGAAGACGATTTGTTCGCCTGCTCAACACAAGTCGTTCGGAGACTGCGCCGTATGGCGCATGGTCTGGAAAGAAAACATCAAAGGATGCGAAGCAGTACAGAACTCAGAACGCCGCCATGAGTTCTCACGATAGATCCGGCCTTCCATCGCCGAAGGGGACATCTTGGGTTTCGGCGTGGACTCCACTGGGAATTGAGAACGTTGGGATCGCCGTCGTGTAAGACCTAAATTATGCCGAGAAAACTGAAGCGCGCGCTGATCTGCCGTGCGTGCGGGCGCCGGACGTTGACGAAGGCTGGCTTCAGATCGTCGACCTTGTGAACAGACATTGGCCGCAGCCTGATAAGGCGCAGAAATAGGCTTCTATGCACGACTCAATAACGCAACTTGCAAAAGCCGTCGATGAAGCTCTGGATGCGTGGAGGGTCACGCGGAATACTGGTGGCCCCTCTCAAGGTGGTGAGCAGCGCGGGAACCGCGAACATATCGTATTCGCTTACGACAACCTCAAGTTCGCGCTGGAAGAGTTCCAACGAGTGAATTCATAGACCGAGAGGAAGATGAAAAAGCTGAAGCTGCGGTGCTACGTTTGCGGGGAGCCCATTAAGCCGGTGGAAATCGTCCTTGTTTCTCCGGACGCCAGAGCAGTTGACCGCGTATTTGTGTTGCACGGCGGAAATTGCGTAGGCCGATGCGAAAAGGATTCAGCGGCACTAGTTGTCACTAAGCGGTAGGAGCGTGGGACATGAAACTTACGCTATCGGAAGCCGCCGCGAAATGCGAGTCGGATATTCTCACGAAGAAGACCGACGCCGAGCTTGTCGATTACGTCTGCGACAACGTGCGGGGCGCGGCCATTCTAAGTTCTCGTGGCCGTCATGCGAATATGTACGATGACAAATGTGGGCTTGCCTACGATGAAGCGAACCGCCGAGGAAAGCCAGAACTGTACGACCGTGGGCATAAGATGGCGGTTCGTAGTTTCGGATACGAATAGCGAGAGGAACGCGACATGGGCTTTGTGCGATTCACCGAGAGGCCGACGAAGGCGCAGCTTGAGCATGTCGAGAAACGAGAGACGTGCGAGAAGTGCTACCTCATCGTCCACTACGGGGCGTTTCCGAACTTCTGCGATGAGTGGTACAGGCTTGGTAAGCGGAAGAAAAAAGCTGCGAACAGGTAGCTTATGCACGTAGACCTGAACAATGGCGTCTTCGTCCTCAAGGCCGACTACGAGGAGCGCGTCCGCGCCCGCTCCATCGGGGCGAAGTGGGAGGCGAAACGCAAGCGGTGGGTCGTTCCTGCGAATATCTTCGCAGCCGACAAGCTCCTTCGCCTACCTAATATAGGGGGCATTGAAAAGGTCAGGTCCTTTCTCGAAGGGTTCGACGGAGGGTTCTCCTGCAATGTCCCGAAGACGAAGCTCCCGCTGAAGGACCATCAGGTCCAGATGGTGATGCGGTGGCTTACGAAGAAACGCTACATGTACTTCGCGGAGATGGGATGCGTGGATGGTGACGCTGAGGTACGAATCAACCGTGCCGGAAAAGGTTTCGCAATCAAGCTGAAGGACCTCTTCCATCGGTTTCACGGCGGGCGCGTGCGAGGAATGTCCTCTACGTGGAATCCGTCGATCTCGACCTATATCAGGTCCCTCTGTGACGGTGAACTTCGTCTGAACCGGATCGTGAACGTGCTGGACAAGGGAATTAAGCCTGTGGTTCGGATTACGTTAAAGTCCGGCAAGGTGCTCCGCGTAACTCCGGATCACGAGATTCGCATTCCCGCCACGGGAGACGAGAAGTACATTCGCGCCGACGCTCTCAAGAAAGGGATGTACGTCTCGACGAACGGGAAGTGGATTGACAAGGACGGGTACGTTCGCGTTGGCGGTCTCAAGGGAAAGCACCCGCGCTGGACGACTGGCGGCGTCTACGAGCACATCCTCGTAATGGAAAAGAAGCTCGGGCGCAAGCTCAAGCTCGACGAGCGCGTACATCACCGCAATGAGATCAAGCGCGATAATAGGCCGTCGAACCTGCAAGTGAAGACCGACGTAAAGCACAAGAGGGGCCATGGTCGCGACGGTGGCTACCTTCACATGAATGGAGGTAGAGGCGGGAAGGGTGGGCTCGTGAAGTTCGTGCCGGATGTGGACACGGTCGTTTCCGTGGTGCCTGACGGGACGGCTCATGTCTACGATGTCGTGTGTACGAGCCCGCATCGCAACTTCGTCGCGAATGGCATTATCGTTCATAACTGTGGCAAAACGCCCGCCGTGATCGGCGGCGTGCAAAATCTCTACGAGGACGGCAAGGTAGATATTGCGCTCGTCGTGGCTCCGCTTTCGGTCCTCAACAGTTGGGCCCGGCAGATCGAGAAGTTCTGCGCTGTCCGACATCGCGTCGTCACGCTGACGGGGACCTCGAAGGCGCGGGCCGACAAGATCGAAGACGTAAAGTACCTTCGGAAGAGCCTCGGCAGAAGGGTCCTTATTTGGGTCCTCGTGAACTACGAGGCGCTCCGTAGTTTCGAGGGGAAGCTCGCGATGCTGCATCCCGGAGCGTTGTGTTTCGACGAATGCTTTCCTGCCGGTACGCCAGTCCGTACTCCACACGGGGACGTGCCAATCGAAGACCTTAAACCGGGTGATACTGTTATTACCTGCGATCCGTTGACAAAGAAACTTAACGCTAGTAGTATCATAGATACATGGGAAAGGAAAAACAGCGAGGAGTTCGTCGAGGTAACGCTCGACAACGGAACGAAGGTCGTAGCCACGCAAGCACATCCCTTTTGGGTAGAAGGAAAAGGATGGGTTTTAGCTGGAAACATCCTCCCCGGGGATACCGTCCTTACGGTCTCAAGCTCTCAGTCCTTCGTAGATGGTTTGAGATCGACGCGCTCACATACGAAGAGGTAGCCCGGAAGGTTGGATCGACGGCGCGTTCGTTAAGGACGCAGAACAGCGCGGTTTGGGGTTTTAAGTATCGTCATGACCAACATGGACGAAAGGAACGCTACAGATTCGTTCTAACGCAGAGAGAACTTTCCGTTGTTATGGGATGCGTCTTGGGGGACGGGTACATCAGTAACAATGCGAAGCTCTGTCACCTGCAATATACCCACAGCCCTATTCAAAAGGGCCTTTGTCAATGGGTTGGACGTGAATTGCATAGGTTAGGTCCTGTGCGAATCCGTGAGTACAAAAATGGCGGATGGGGAGATCGTATCGTTCACATGCTTACCCAAGGCCATCCTCACTTAAAGCTACTTCGCACGATGTTTTATGGAATCAATGGGAAGAAACGTGTTCCTTTGGGGGCCCTCAAGTTTTTTACGCCACTTACTGCAAAGATTTGGTACTTCGACGATGGAAGCATTCAGGAGAGGGGTAGACGAATCACGTTTAGTACGTACTGTTTTGACAATGCGTCTTTGAAGGTTCTACTGAAATGCCTCGATAAGATCGGGGTTAACGGTGAGCTTTCTAAAGAGCCGAAGGGAACAGTGATCGTACTTCGTGACGGTGCGGTTCTTGAATTTCTCGACATAATCGGACGTGGAGGGCCACAATGCGTGAAGTACAAGCTCAAAAGGCCCGAGTAGTATCTATTAAAAGAGTCTCCGGTCCAGCAACGGTCTACAACCTTCATACGGATCAGGAAACTTATATTGCAAATGGCGTTCTCGTTCACAACTGTTCCAAGATCAAGAATCACAGCGCACAGATGACGAAGGCCGCAATCCGGCTTTCGGACGTGGCCGAGTACGTCGTCGGGCTCAACGGCACGCCGATCTCGAACGACGTGAGTGAACTGTGGAGTCAATGCCGCGCTGTGTCTCGGGAGTTTCTCGGCGATGGCAGTTCGAGCTTCTACGAGTTCATGTACGAGTTCTGCGTGATGGGAGGGTGGAAAGGGGGGCAGGTCATGGGCACGAAGAACCTTGAGAGGCTGGAGGGTCTACTCAAGAAGTTCAGCTACCGCGTCATGAAGTCGGACGTGCTCGACCTTCCGGAGCGGACGTGGACCACTCGTGAGGTCCGTCTCGAAGGGGCGCAGCTTGCCGCCTACCGAGCCGCAGAGAAGGAATTCTACTTCGCCGTGAACGCGGTGAAGAAGCACACGGGCGAGCGTAAGCAATATGCGATCTTCGTAAAGAACGCTCTGGTACGGCTTACTCGTTGCCAGCAGATTGCGGCAGGATACTGCAAGGACGAGAATGGCGACATCATCCGCTGGCCGGACAATCCGAAGACGCGGGAAGTCGTCGGGATCGTCAAGGAGGCGGGCCAACAGAAGGTCGTCGTCTTCACCCGCTTCATCGAAGACATTGAAATGATGCAGGAGGCGATGGCGAAGGTGGGGATCAAGGCGGCGTCTTATCATGGCGGCGTGAAGCAGGAAGTCCGGTCGAACATCGAGAACGCCTTCCTCGACCGGAAGAGCGACCTCCAAGTGGTCCTCGCTCAGGTCCAGACCGGGGGCCTTGGGATCGACTTCAGTACGGCTCCCATCTGCGTTTTCAACACGAACTGGTTCTCGTGGGGCGTGCGCGATCAAGCTGAGAGCCGGGTCCATCGTCCCGGGCAGACCTCGAACGTGCTCTACGTGGACAACATTGCCGTGGAAACGGTTGACGAAACGATCCTCATGGCAATCATGGACAAGAAGTCGATCAGCGAAGTCCTCTTCGGCGCGAAGATTCCGGAGGCTGAAGAGGTCGCGGCGGAAACGGTGAAGGCGTGAGGTTGCAGCTACGGTTGGCGCAGCACATCGTCCGGAAGGGCTGGGTCGTTGTCCTTCACACGACAAACCTTCCGGTCATGCAGAGTCAACTCTATCGGTCCAAGAAGGCCGCAGAGCGGGCAGCATTAGAGCGGATCATAGTTCACCCGGACTTGATCGGTCGCCTTACCGTCGAACGTGGAGAGGAAAGAGTCTGATGACTTTGCTTGAAGAAATAGAGGCGCTGACCAAGGAGATTGACTCCTGCGCCCGCCAGAACGAGAAGGACATCAAGGATCGGGTTTGGGGTGGCCCTACGACCGCTGCGACAGCGGCAGCGCAGCGGTGGGTGCTGAAGAAACTGAAGGCGATCACGAAGAAGTACAGGCGGTGAAATGAGCAAAACATCTCGCCTGCGTCTCCGTAACGAGCGCCGCAGGAAAATCTGGTGTATCGCCAGAGAGCTTGCTCCCAGAGTGGCTCAGTATCTTCACGGCGATGGCTGGAGCACCTACAAAGGCTACCTCATCTGGTTCAACGGTCGTCGCGAGGCGACGACGGCCTTGACGGAACTTGTCCTCAAGGACCCGTCGCTCATCGGAAAAGTGTGGGTCCAGAACAGACTCACGATGCGGAGGCCGTGATATGGAATACGACAACGATCCGATGGTTGAGGCTTACCCGTCCGAACGTCGCCGTGTGCGGCACGAAGAAGAGGTCAAGCGTCTTCAAGCCGCGCTTGTCGAAGCGTGGAATGGAACGCCGGAAGGGACCCCTGTCATCGTGACGAAGGACGACAAGTCCGAGGTCAAGACGAAGACGCGGAGTATTCCGTGGCTCCTCGGTGGGCATACCGCCGTGATCCAACTTGAAGGGATCAGTGGGTGCTACGTGCTGGAGCGGGTTCGGCGGGACGTATAAGGAGGTTGCATGGGTGACATCGCAAAGAGACGGATGCTCGTGATCGGAGGCAAGGCGTTCAACATCCCGAAGCAGCTACACGATCACTTTAACATAGTCAAGCAGATCGAGCAGGATGAGCGACGAGTGCCTCAGCTACCGCACGTCGATTACGTCCTCTGCATCACGAACTGGGTGAATCACGGAGCCATCGCAACAGCCCGCAAGCAAATTCCAAATGTGCCGATGATCTGGGTGAGGAAGGGCTGGAACGCCATGAGAGCGGAGCTAGTTCGGCGCGGCCTAATTCCGGACGAGGTTCCCGACGCGACAGAGGCCGAAGAGGTCGAGACGGCGGTGGAGCCCGAGATGTCCGTCGAGGACGACGTGCCCGTCGAGATCGAAGACCCACTCGCGTCCGTAAGCGAGGAGGAACTGGAGCGGATGACACGGCCCGAGGAAGCGCAGCGGCCAGTGGCTGTGCAGGCAGCGGGTGTCGCCAGTGACATTCTGCCTGAATGGAAGGCATGGGTCGGACTGTGGGCAGAGAAAGTGTCGGACAAAATCGGGATGGATTCCACAAGCATTGCGGCGCTGGTCTTGTCGGTGGACGAGCCGACGCCGCAGACATTCAAGGATGGGTTTGGGATCGACGACGACGCGGCTTACAAGCTGTGGATTTCGTTCGGGAAGTCCCGTGGTCATTTTCGGGGGTCGAAAGGGATGTCGCCCGTTCCTCCTCGCCGGACTCCGATGAGAACACTGTCGCCCATCGCCGGATCAAGCGTCCTGCCGAGCGGTCCCGTGACGGTGCTGCCGAGCGACACGATGGCGCTCGTCAACCTGTCGCGGAAGCTGGTGGAGAGGAAATCTGCGATCAAAGGCCAGATCGAAACCCTCCAAGAGGACATCGAAAAGATCGACAAGCAGCTTGAGGAACTGAAACCGTTCCTTTCCGCTGTCGAGCAGCTACAGCGGGTGACGAAGCAGGTCAGCGAGAAGATGAAGACGATGTGACGCCGGATGGCACAGCGTCAGGATAGAACGGAGGTAGATCATGGGTATTCGTGAAGATGTTCGGCACGGGCGCTTGAACCCCGAGAAGGCCATCGAGATCGTGAAGCGAGGTCCGGTTTCTTCGGAGGCCGCGCTTGCGTGGCTGAAGAAGAACGGGCGCAGTCGCTACGAGAAGGGCATCGAGGACAATGTTCGCGCCGAGGAAGCGATGAAGCAGGAAGGAAAGGCTCGTCGTGCTCAAGAAGAGTAGCAGTCCGATTAAGGGGAAGGCGAAGAAATACGTTCTCAAGCCTGCTTCCGCTCCATCGCCGGATTCGTTCATCGACCACGTCAAGGACGCTTTCGTCGATTCGGCCATCGCCAATGACGACGAGGGCGCGTTCAAGCAGGCGCGTGAACGTTTTGGAATCGTAGATCGGGGGTCTGCATCATGGGCCGCAGGGAAGCTCGCCGAGGCAGAGGCGGAAATCGAGCGCCGGAAAGAGCACGCGAAGACGTACATCCTCGACGCGGAGCGGAAGCTCGACCGGCTCAAATGGATGTTTTGGGAGGTCCTCAAGGAATGGGCCCGGTCAAACCTCGACTACGGGAAGAGGTCCGTGAAGCTCCCGACGGCGACCTTGACCTTCCGGGACGTGGCGGCAAAACTCGAAGTCGTCGATGAGGACGCGCTCATCAAGTGGGCAATCGTGGAGTTGCCCGACGCCATCACGACGGTCGAGAAGATCGTCATGGACCCGCTGAAGGACTTCTGGACGAAGAACAACTTGGTTCCTCCGGGGGCCAAAGAGATTCCGAAGGGCGAGAACTTCGACGTGAAGGGGTAGGGAGAGTCGTGAAGGAAGTTTGGAGACGCATCAAGGGGACGTACTATTCCGTCTCTTCGCGTGGCAGAGTGAAGAGGCTTCGTCATAAAGTTTCGTGGGTGAGGCTTGGAAAATATCCATGCACGAAGATGCTCAAAGAACTTGTGATGAAGCCGAACTTGGTGTACGGCTATCCAACCGTGTACCTTACGGTGGATGGACGTAAGGTGATCGGTCAGATTCATACGTTGGTAGCTAAGGCGTTTCTAGGTCCAAAGCCATCGGCTCGGCATGAGGTTAATCACGAGGACGGGCACAAAACGAATAACTACGCCGGGAACCTTGAGTACCTAACGCATCTCCAAAATATAAGGCACTCGCAGCGGCTTGGTCTTGTGGCATTCGGAGAGCGGCATCCACTCTCTAAGCTGACGACCGTAAAGGTTCGTGTCATCAGGCGTCGTTACAGGCTTGGGGATAGCCAGTACAGTCTAGCGCGTCGTTACGGTGTGTGCCGAGCGACGATCTGGCAGATTGTTCATCGTCGTTATTGGAAAAGGGCATAGCTATGGCTGGCGCTACTATCGTGTATTCCACGAAAGAGCTTGAGATCAGGCAGATCAAGAGCGATGAGGCTGTCAGCGAGCAGATGTACGACTGGCTCTGCGGCCTTGCGAAGGAGTGGGGAGTTCACGTCAGGAACATCGCACTTCTCGGCGGGAAACCGTACCCCATGCAGGGCGCTCTCTTTCAGATGTTCGACAGCAAGCGCGAGAAGGAGAAGTTGATCGTCGCAGGTTGGGAGACGAAATCGGTTCATCGGGCGACCCAGCAGGATATTCGCTCTGGAAGCGAATGTACCATCACGCTCTTCGACAAGGGATCGTTTGACGATGCGGTCAAAAAGATCGCCAAGGAGAACGTGACTGTCGAAATGATCGAGAAGCTCCATAAGACTTTCACGTATCAGTATCGCGATGAGGGTTGGGCGTCGATTCAGACCGTGCGGATGCCTGCGATGCAGAATATCGACTACATCCAGCACATGAGCAGCACTCGTTCTATCGACCGAACGCTTCGCCTCATCGTGCGTTGCCCGTACACCGCCGCGTCGGAACTCTCCGACGGAACGCCGGACGGCAGCGTGACGGTCCAGCAGACTGCGGGACTTCCGGGTCCGGCTCCTCAACCTCCGACCGATGGTAGCGGCGTCGTGCTTCTGAGTCGTCCGAAGCAGAAGGAGCCCGAGAGCGGCGTTAAGGTCGAGACCAAGGTCGCCGCGCCCGTCGAAGCGCCGAAGCCGTCGGAGATCAGCCCGCCCGTTGATATCACGCTCGACAAGAAGGACGAGAAGATCAACGAGAAGCAGATCGCCGCGCTCGCGGGTCGCTGGGGCGAGTACGTGAAGTCTCGGATGACCGGCCTCAAGGGACCTCAGATCGAGGCGAAACTCGACCGTCTCGTGAAGGCCCTTTACGGGTACACGTCGAGGAAGGATGTCACCGTGGCTCAACTGTCGGAACTCCTGACCTTCATGGAGAGGGGCGACATTGAGATCGGCGAGGAAGAGGCCCCGAAGGACGAGGTCGCCGTCTCAAAGCCCGCGAATACGTAACGCTCTGTGGAGGATTGATTCTATGTTTGGTCATGACAGCCTGCCGTCGCGATTCTACAGCTACGGCGGTAATGAGCCGGTAGAGGGCTTGGCAACCGTCGATGCTCAGGTGAAACTCGCTCATCAGTATCGAAATGCGCTCGTCGATATCGAGCGTAAGCGCCGAGACAAGGTGTCGGACGCTCTGCTTCGTCTGTCGCCGGGACTTGTCCAGATCGAGAAGCAGATCGCCGATGAAGAGGCCGGAAGGGAACTCGCCCGCGATGGAATTCGCGAAGCGAGCAGGACGGCGCGTAAGAAGGTCCGTCCGGCGTCGTTCATGGAATCGGTAAAATCCGCGACAGCCGCGCTCAAGGTTTTATATCCGCAGCGCAAGGCGCTCAGGGACGCGATTTTCGTGTCGCCGGGATGGAAACAGGAAGAGGAAGCCATCGACGCATGGGACTCTTCCGAACGTAAACGGTTGCGTTCCGTATGCGGCCTTTACTGGGGGACCTATCTCCTCATCGAGCAATCCGTGAAGCGTTCCGGTCCTCCTCCAAAGTTTCATAGGTGGGACGGTTCCGGCCATCTGGCCGTTCAGTTGCAAGGAGGTCTTTCGATCCGGAAATTGTTCGAGGGAAAAGATAACCGGCTTAGGGTCGAACAGGCGGATGGGGCGCGACAGGATGGTGGGCAGCGGATCAAGGACACGAAAGTCTGGTTTCGGGTCGATAGCGACGACAAAGGCGGTCCGGTGTGGGCTGTCATTCCCACCGTCTTTCACCGCCCGCTTACGGAGGATGCGGCGATCAAATGGGCGCATCTGATCCGGCGTCGGATCGCTACTCACTACGAGTGGCGCGTTCAGTTCGTCCTTTCCCGCGAGAGCGGATGGCAAAAACCGGATCAGGCCAGTAACGACTCCATCGGGATCGACGTGGGCTGGAGGGTTCTGGAGGATCGGTCGTTGCGCGTGGCTTACTGGGTCGATTCGCATGGTCAGGAGGGGGAACTGTCGCTTCCGTCAGGCTGGGTTTCGGAAATGAGGAAGACCGAGCATATCCGTTCGGTTCGTGACAAAAATCTGAACGAGGCGAAAGCTGCCCTTCTGTCATGGCTCGGCTCCGGTGTCGTTCTTCCGGACTGGCTGAAAGAAGCGGCGAAGACGCTGGCTCAGTGGCGTTCTCAGCGTAGGCTGTCGTCGCTTACGATCCGCTGGAGGAGCTTGCGGTTCCCCGGAGATGCGGTGGCGTTCGACGCGCTCGAAGTGTGGAGGAAACGCGACAAGCATCTCTATGAATATGAGGGAAACCTGCGCGATCAGCTTCAGAATCGCCGGACGGACATCTATCGTGTCTTCGCCGCGACGATTCGCAGGCGCTATAAGACGGCGATGATCGAGAGGCTTGATCTCAGGGATTTCCATATCCTTCCGCAAGCTGAAGAGGAAAGTCCCGACATGGCGGTCCGTAGGCATACGAGAGATGCGTGCCTGTCAACGCTGATCGGCTCTATCATGGAGTCGATGGCTGAGACGGTTAAGATGCCCGCTCCGGGAACGACGATCATTCATCATGGCTGCGGGTCGCCTGAGTATTGGGATCACAAGCAACTGGTCCATAGGTGCTCGAAATGCGGAGAGGAGTACGATCAGGACGCGAACGCGGCGAGGAATCTCATTCACGGTATGCCTACGAGCGCGTCGGTGGTGTAACGTGGGTTAGATGGTGCTCGCGGCTTTTACCGCGTAACACCTTACGTTTATCTGTTCATTGACAACTGGGCCTTTGTGATGGTGAAAAACGCCACGCTCGCGTAGAGTTTCGGGACAGCTTCCGCTCCAACTACTTACATAACTAAATGTTTCAATGCCCGCGAAGGGGCTTAGTGCCTTCGACTCAGCGGTTTCCGCCTGCTTATTCCCCTTCCGACGTTTCAATGCCCGCGAAGGGGCTTAGTGCCTTCGACATGGCGCCGGTTTCCGGAATGACGTGCAGATCAGGTTTCAATGCCCGCGAAGGGGCTTAGTGTCTTCGACGTGAGTCTCCGGATCCTTGCCGCAGAATGGCGCTGCTGTTTCAATGCCCGCGAAGAGGCTTAGTGTCTTCGACAGCGTGATTGAGAAAGGCGAAACGGAATGTGCGTGTCTCAACGCCCGCGAAGAGGCTTAGTGTCTTCGACCCGAGAAGAACGACGAGGCAGTCCGTCAGCGTGAGTCTCAACGCCCGCGAAGAGGCTTAGTGTCTTCGACATCGAGCAAACTTCCGACATTGCCCTGATCCTGACGTCTCAACGCCCGCGAAGAGGCTTAGTGTCTTCGACGCATCCTACGCTCAGAGTTTTTTATAGGAGGCAGTAGTCTCAACGCCCGCGAAGAGGCTTAGTGTCTTTGACAACTGGCAGCAACTCCCGCCAACTTCATAGTAGTGTCTCAGCGCCTACGAAGAGGCTTAGTGTCTTCGACGAGACTGTCCAGTCGCTGAGGAGAAACTCTAAAGGTCTCAATGCCTGCGAAGAGGCTTAGTGTCTTCGACGCGCCGCGCCCGGGTTTATAGGCATTCACTTCCGGTTTCCACGCCTACGAAGAGGCTTAGTGTCTTCGGCCCAGCCACTCGCGTCCCGTATGAAATGCGCGAGGTGTTTTCGGTAGAGGGAATTTCAACAGTGAAACGCTGGTACATCACGCAGAAGCGCACGAGAGCGGCTTCTCCGGACGAGCGTGAGGAGCAGGGCCTTCCTAGGTATGCCTCAAAACGTCAACCGGAGGTCTACATCGAGTGGGTCGAGTACCTGAACGCCTTGTCGCGGCTGTGGCATCTGGAGCATCTTATGGCGACGGCGTTCAATACGCGGCGCGGTGCCGAGCGAGGACTTGAGCGGCTTCGTGAACAGATCGAGTACGAAGTGGTCACGCTTATGATGGTGGGAAAGCGTTACGAAGCCGAAGGGGTAAGTCTTTTGCCGAACGCGGAGCCGCGCAAGGTCCCGAAGGTATGGCCGAAGGATCGCCGGAAGCATCCGGAGCGGAGATTCTTCAAGCCGGGTAGGTGGCCGTATAACAAGGAGAATTCGGGTGGTCAACTGGAGCGACGCGCAGGTCACGGAGTTCTTTAACGAGTACCGCTGGCTCAGTAACTTCTGGCCCTGCAAGGTTGTCTTTGAGGGCGTGGCGTACCCGTCATCGGAACATGCGTATCAGGCAGCTAAAACTCTTGATCCGAAGGAGCGCAACGAGGTCCTTTCCTGCGACACGCCGGGAAAAGCGAAGCGTGTCGGGAAGAAGGTCACGATCCGGAGTGATTGGTACCAGATTAAGCTCCCAACGATGCGTCAGATCGTGACTGAGAAGTTCAAGGACCCGGAGCTTCGAGCGAAGTTATTAGCGACGGGAACGCAGACGCTCGTCGAAGGGAACCAGTGGGGCGACACGTTTTGGGGCGCGTCGTGGGATCGTGACCACAAGGCCCTCTACGGAGAAAACTGGCTCGGACGCATCCTCATGAGTATCCGCGAAAACATCCGAAGGTCCACGATGTCGTCGGCGAAGGGCTGGAGAATCCGGCGAAGTCAGAAAATTGATGAGAAAGGCCAGAGCGTCATTATGTTCTGGTGTCGAGAGGATTCTGCGTGGGCGATGCAGGGTATCGGCGCAACCTGCTACGCGATACGCGAAGAGGCTGAGACAGACGCATTTTTCTTGGCGACGAAGCATCCTGATTCCAACATCGACATTGCGGAGTGGTAAATGATTGAGACGCGGGAAGAACTTGAACATCGGCTGGTGGGCCAGCAGCAGGCTCTTGAGTACGCTGTGAACGCGGCGCAGGCGGCTCGTCGGCTCGTCGAACTCTACGTGCCCTGCGAGAAGCGGTCGGCGCGGGAATTCAGGATGCTGTACGCCATTGTTGAGGCCGTCGCGAAAGAGAACGGGTTCGCCGGTCCGAGGATCGCGAACTACGCGCATCTCATGGGAATGGTGGAAGCCGCCGATATCGGCGTGGAGGTAGCGAAACGTGGAAACGAAGAGTGGAAGGCGGGCGCAACGACCGTCGTTGAAGAAATCCGGAAGAAAGCCGGTGTCGAGGAAAAACATGAAGCCTGAAGAACTGACCATGAGTAGGAGAAGTTTATGATCGGAGCCTTCTTTGTTGACGGCGCAAGCATCTCGATCAGTTTGACGCAACAGGGGACGCCTCTCATTCCGAAACGCATCGACTACGACAGGTTGCCTATCGTGGTCCGTGCGATCATCCGGGAACGGGAGAAGTTGCCAGCGCCGATCACTTGGAGCTACAAGAACTATTACGTTGCTCACAAGGGTATTGAAGACATCGGGAAGGACCCGTTCCTTGAGAAGATCAAAAAGTGGGGCTGGACCGTTCAGGAGTTCATGGCGAAGCACTATCGCGACGGTCATTGGAAAGACAAGCAGGTGGACATCGCCTTGGCCCTCGATGCTTACGACGTGATCCGGTCCGGCAGCGCGAGCGTGATCGTCGTAGGGACTCACGACAGCGATTTCGCTGCGCTCTTCAAGAGGGTGCCGCCGTCCATCGTGAAATACGTGGTCGGCTGGTCGGACATGATGGCTCGCGAGCTTCGAGACACGGCGAAGCCGATCTACCTCGACGAGATTTACCAGAAGATCAAGTACGCGCCGTGAAGTACGTCATCGTGCGGAAACGAACGCAACCTCCTTTCGCGTCGCAGTTTTACACTGGCAGGAGATTGAGAAGCGTCAGCGATTGGTTATCAAATGAGAGAGGGCCGTGGAGCTATGGGGCTTGTAGAGCGAAACGGTACGGAACATTTACTGACGCGGAGCAGAAAGCATTCAGCCTTTCCGTCAAGGAACTGGACAAGCCATTTCAGTTTTCCGTCGTGAACGTGTCGGAAGCGGAGCGTATCGAGAAAAAAATCCTATGACGCAACACAACGCCTTGTGGTCCGGTCGCGATCCGCCCGCAAGGTATAGCGTGACTGCTTTTTGATCGCGACGCGCCGGAAAGAACTTGACTCTGCTCATTCGGCGCGTAGAATTCTTTTCCCTAGAGTCCTCGCCGGACGACTGGAGACCGTCCGTCGTGTCCCGAAATTAATGTCCCGATCTGGTGTTGCCGCATCGACATCTCCCGGCATCGCCCGATCTCGTCGGAGGGAGTCATGTCGGAATTTCAAGTTGACTTCAAAGGGGTTGTTGACCGCTCAGACTTCGAGGGCGGGACCTACGCCTTCGAGGTCAGTAAGACCGAGGGTGACAGCGGTCCGAACGGGCCGTATGTCCGGATCACGCTGACGTTCTTGGACGGGAAGTACGGTGGCCTCCATACGGAGGACATCGTGAGTCTCGCGCCGAAGGCTCTGTGGCGGGCGAAGGCATTCCTCAAGGCGCTCGGGTACGAAATCCCGGACGGTCCGTTCCGGTTCAGGAGCGAGGACCTCGTCCAGCTTCGCTTCAAGGGCGTCTGCTCCCGAGAGGTCGATCCGCAGGGCAAGTATCCGCCGAAGCTCCGGGTGAACGAGTATCACACGATGGACTGGATCGAGCCTCCCGCGCAGCAGGCTCCGGGCCAGCCTACGGAGGGTGGAGCCGCGAGCGCGGGTGGAAACGGATCGGCTGTGGCTGTGGAGCCGCCGCCGCCCCCGCCGCCGCCTGCCGTGGCGGTGAGCCGCCCGAAGCTCAAGGTTTGAGTGAAGGGTCCTTGGAAGGTCCTCTTCCAAGGTCCCTTTCGGTAAGGGCTGCGCTCACTACCAGAAATACTCTCTCGACAGATTGAGCGTGGTCCTTTCGGAAAGGGACCTTTGAAGTGTCCGATGGAGAGCCGAGGGGGAAATGAGTTGGCTGGACGATTACGCAAGGACAGCATCTCAGTACATTGACGCGCCGACCATCTTCCAGAAGATCATCGGCTACTGGACGTTGGGAGCAGCGGTCGGCAAGCGGGTGTACTACCAGTTCGGGTCAAATCCCGTCTTCCCGAACATGTTCCTCGTGCTCGTCGGCAAGTCCGGGATGATCCGGAAGTCCACCACGAAAAACTTCGCGCTCGACGTGCTCGACAAAGTGTGTCCAGACATCGACCTCCCGGGCCGTGGATCGCCTGAAGCCTTTCGCGACGCGCTCGACGAGAAGGGTTGGTACGGTGTCCTTCACTACGATGAGTTCTACGAGTTCCTCGCGAAGCGCAAGAAGGACTACAACGCGGACATGGACACGACGATCATGGAACTGTTCAGTCACGGGAGGAAGACGCCCATCCGGACGAAGACCTCCGGTGAGATCAGGATTCCGTCGGACGCGGTCATCAGCTTTATCGCCCCGACAACGCTGGAACTTTTCATTGCGGGAATCTCGAAAGACGACCTCCTCTCCGGGCTTATGGCGAGATTCATGATGATCGAGGCGGAAAAGGACATCCACTATCCCGTGCCACCGCCGATGCCTGACACGGTCAAGGCGTACCTTGGAGCCAAGCTCAAGGAGCTTATCCCGAACGTGCAGAGCGCCGTCGAGATGAAGGAGACGCCGGAAGCCCACGGGATGCTGGAGTCGATGTACGACGCGGTCAACGAGCGCGTCGCGGAGACGAAGCATCCTCTTTTCGGAGAGGCATTCAATCGCGGTCAGGTCTACGCGCTGAAGCTGGCGATGATACACGCGCTGTCGGAAAAGCGGCTGGTGATCGAGAAGTCCGACTACGAGAAGATCATGCCGTTCATTAGCAATTGGGCCGAGGCGCTGAAGAATGTCGTCGAGCGCGTCTCCGTCGAGGACCGCTTCCAAGAGCAGATCGTCGAGGCTGAGAAATTCCTGCGCCAGCATCCGAAAACGACGACACAGGCCATTCAAGGGCATATGCGCCTGCGTAAGTACGAGATGCAGGACCTCGTGCATCACTTGGTCGAGTCCGGCTTGGTTTCGCTCATGGATTCCGTTGACGCGAAGGGGAAGACGACGAGGATCATTAGGTACTCAGCCAACGGAGCGGTGAATCCGGACGCCGAGGAGCCCGCTGTCATGCTGTCGAGGCCGATGCCGAAAGCTGTCGCCGGGGCGGGACCGGCGATTGCGTCAGGAGGTCCGGCGGTGGCGACGCCGCCCGCGCCCCCGCCTGAGTCCCCGCCTGCGACGGAGCCTAAGCTGTGACCGGACTAATTAAAGGGGGAAGCGTGAAGAAATTCGCGTCGTTGGTCATCATGATCGTTCCGTGGACGCTGCTTAATGTTTGAACGCTGTAACAGGTGCGATGTCTTTGGTAAGCACCCGTTCTGCCCCCTGTGCTCGAACAAGATGCACTCCATCGGGCACTTGATCGACAAGGGTACGGAGATGGAAGAGCTTGATCGAAGCGCACCGACGCGGGTCCTGACGCAGCAGAGAGAGAGCGTCTCGATGGCGTACATGGTCCCGTACCTCGTAACAAAAGGGAAGCTGCCAGAGGATAAGGCTCCTGAGCTTGTCCGGAGGCTGCTCGCTGTCCTTCATCCGACGCTTACGCTCGAAGCGGTCTGGCACTTTTCCTACAGTAAGATGCCGTACATCTTCGAGATCGTGGACGCGGACCTGTCCGGCCAGACGATGCCGTTCATGAAGGTCCGCTACGGATACTGGGAATGTCGGGATCACAAGTCGATGCTGCCCGGGGACGTTCCGGCGGCGGCGCTGGAGCGTGATGGGTGGCGCTGTGTCATTTGCGGCGAGACTCGTAACGTGCTTGTGGACTACATGATCCCGCTCGGTTCGCACGGGAAGAAGGTCGGCACGTACCAGACCAAGGTGACGAGCAGGACGGAGATCGGAAACGTCGCGACTTTCTGTAAAGCGTGTAGGATGGAGCGCGGGGACCGGACCTACTGGGATTTCGTGAAGGCGAAGGGCTTCCCCATGAAGGATTACTACATCGACTTCAAGAGCGGCTTCGTCAGGAACTTCATCTCCGGTGGAAGGGTGAGCTTGTGAGGTACCTGATCGGAGCGAGCGCGTTCGTCGTCGTCACGTTCTTCCTTGGATTCCTGTGTGGCTGGCTGCTTCGTGGCCGGTCTGACAGGAAAGAGCTTCAGTCCGTGGATGACGACAGCATGGGGACCGACATCTGGCGTTGACGCCGGGACCGTTCCGGTCTACGCTACAGGTATGGCACGTCGAAAGAACGAGCGCAGGTTTGAGGTCGCCGATCCTTACGAGGAGGTCTACGACGACTTCCGCACCGTCGTCGAGACCGCCGTGGATCGTTACGGTGCTGGTGTGGAGACGGCGACTATTGTCGGGAATGCCCAAGCTGAAGCTCTCGTCCGGACGCTTCGTGGATTCACGATGCGGAAGATGACGAAGAAGCAGAAGGCGGAATACGTTTCATGGTTATTCGGGCAGATGCTCGTGGATATCCTCGACGGCCAGAAGGGTCTGGTTGCGAAAATTCTAGTGAGGGAGGTTAAGGCAAAATGACGACGACAACGAAGTGTCAGCACTCGAACGCGGCGCAGGACACGAGGAAGGACCTCGGTTTGCACGTTGCGTGGTGCGTCGATTGCCGCGCCATCACCCATGCCTGTTTCGAGCCTCTTCCGGACGGGATCGAGCAGGGTATGGAGGAAATTCGTCGGTGGGCGCAGCACTACGCCAAGAGCGCCGCCCGCGTGTCCGACGGGGCCGTCATCGCGCAGAAGAACGAGAAGGTCATCATGGACCTTCGGACGGCGATGATGCAGCATCGCATGGTGAAGAACGAGGCTCTGGAGATCGTCGCTTGCGCCCTCGACGAGAAGGGTCTCGGCGATGCGGCGGTGGTGGCGAGGAGCCTCAAGCTCGAAGTCAGTTTGATCCATCCCACATAGGGGTGTAGAGCCCCCTCTCCTTTCGGGGTCCCCACCGGACAGCCCTTCGGTGGGGACCTTTTTATGAAGCCACTTCTGCTCAGGAAAGCTGAAGCCGTTGAGCAGACTATCCAGTTATGGATGGAGTACGATCCGTCCTGCAACATGGACCCGGAAGCCATGCTCATCGAAAAGGACCTTCTCGCGCCGCTCTTCGACAGCACGGCGCACCCGACGTACAGGGTGGAGGCCGCAAGGATCAAAGCTGAGTTCGACAGCTTTACCGACGCTTTGGATCGGTATAGGGACATCGCGAAGAATTGGAACGCCAATGAAACTTTCAAGCACGCGAAAATCTTCCGCTGGATCGAGTAGGGTCAGAAAGGACCTTCCTCGGACCGAGGAAGCGTGGTATGTCATCTACGTGGAGGCAAGGCCCTACATGTACTGGTCTTGCGTGAAAAGCGGGTGGGTGCCTTGGATCGCCGGGGATGAAGTCGAGGCGTACTACACAGAAGACGAAGCGGAGCAGGTTGCGGTCACACTGACTCTCAGTCAACCTTCTCTTGCTGGAAGGGTCAGTGTTTTAAGGCGGGCATGAACATGAGCGAAGCGAAGAAGCAGGAGCCCAAGCCGGTCGAGATCGAACCGGCGAAGCCCATCGACAGGGACTATCAGGACCCTATCCTGACGCAGCCGTTCGAGATCACGCCCGAGCAGATCGCCAAGCTCGAAAAGAACGTGACGAAATGCTTCCTGTGCAAATGGATCGTCGAGGACTACAAAGCGCACGGGGCGCTCACGGGAAAGAAAACCGACGACGGGCAGTTTGAGATGTTCCCTGTCCGTGGCGAGATCGACCACTTGAGTCTCGAACTCAAAGGGAAGCCTTACCCGTGGAAGCAGCCGATCAAGGCGGTCGAGTCGAAACCGCATGGGATCACGCATGACGGGAAGCTCGTCCCCATCGAGCCCGTCGTCGCACCGACGCCGAGGCCGGATCAGACGAAGAAAGAGGAGTCTCATAGCCCGGCCATCACGATCAAGCCGGACCCGGATGCTGTTCCGCTGTCGAAACCGAAGCAGCAGCCGAACAGCATCAGGTTTTGATGAGTAAGTGGCTCGTAGCGTACACGGAGGAGAAGTTCGAGGAGACGCTTTATTTCAGTCGTGCCGATAGTTACATCGTCCCGGTCTGGGCTGCTCACGGCGTCTTCGTTGCGGACGACGGCATGGTTATTAAGTCTGGCGTGACTCCAGTTCACCTGTCGAGAGAAGGCGCGGAGATGTTGTCCTTCAACTGCGTCACGTTCGACAAGAAGTACATGGGTCGCGTGACGGCGGTGGAATGCCCGTTCAGGGATTGTGGCGAATGCGCTACCTCGTAGTTCAATGTTCGGATGAGAAGCATCCGGCTTGCGGGGTAACACACATTTGGTACTATGACCAGCCGTCGGATAAATGGTGTCTTGGTTCTGGTACGGCGTTCAGCACGAAGGAAGAAGCGGAGCGAGTAGCCTTCAGCCTGACGTGCAGGCACGACAATCAAATCAAGTGCATCGGTGTCATCGGAGAGGAGGATCGGATATGCAAGTGAATCTCGGGTACGGCGCTGACTTCGTCGAAGTGACGGACGGGCCGGGCGGCGGAACTCAGTCGATCCTCATTCCCATCTCGGAGTGGGATAATTTCGTCAGGGAATACATCACCAACCGCAGGGAGAATTTCGTTCAGCAGGGGCTCATCGAGGGCGTCCTGTTCGATGACAGGACGCATGATACCGAATTCTAATCCGAGGTACGTGATCGCGACCGTGGATGGCAACTTTTGGCGTGGCGTCGAGATCGGAGATATGCTCTGGACTTCGGACCTCCAGAGGGCAGAGACTTATGAAACGCTCGTCGAAGCTCACGCGAAGGCTCTCTGGATCACCTTCACGTATCCGCGCTACCTCGGCTTTCTTGAAGTCGTCCGCGCCGACGGCCCCGTCGAAGTGTAGCGGCGCGAAGCACTACGTCGTGCTCAGGAGCGAGTCTGGGCTCAAGCTCTACCTTGCAACCAAGCGCGGGTTCGGCATCAACAAAGACGCTGCGCTGGAATTTGCGACGAGAGGGGAAGCGGAGACGGCGGCGATGAACAAGTCCTTTACCGATCCGCGCTTCATTGGAAAGCTCGAAGTGAGCGTGGAAGAGAAGGGCGAGGAGCAGGACCTCAAGAAGTACAAGCTCGGAGACATCATCGACGCATTCGGCGACATTCAGGTCAGCGTGGATGCGGTGCCGGTCCAATAAAAAACCCGCCGGGCCCGTCGCTCGGTGATCGTTCTTTGGTACTGAATCCGAGAGGGTGACTTAGGGTCGGGTTCGGGTGCCTCTCTCTTTCTTTCTCTCTGGCGGTGGGGGCACCCTCCCCTGCCGCTTTTACTTTTGTGACACGCATGAATTTCTCCACTCACGGCGCGGTTGCGAAGGAAGAGGGGAACATGGTTGTGATCCGCTGCAAGGCCGGGCATCTCGTCGCGGCGCGGCCTCACAAGCGGGGGACTCCGGTCAGTGGAACGCAGATCGTCGGGGACGGCACCATCAGTGTCGGCGGAATCAAAGTGAAGGTGCCGGGATTGCGCTGTCGGAAATGCGGCGAGTGGCTTCTGGAGTACAGACCGTAGCCATGGCGGGCTTGATGGCGTGGTACATTTTCAAGGACCGCATCGCCGATGGGGTTTGTCAGCACGGAGCCGCTGGATGCCTGTGCCACTACGAACTCTATTTCGACGGTACGCTGTGGGATATGGTCAGGCGGAACGCTTTGAAGTACAACACCAAGGTGGAAGCGGAGAGCGCGGCGTTCATGCTGGTTGTGACTCACGGGGAAGACACTGGTAAAATATCCGTCAAGGAGATGGCATGGGAGCGGGACGATGACGAATGAAGAGTGGCTGGTGAAGTGGACGAAGACGGAGACGGGCACCGCCTTCGTTAAGGATCATACCGACTACTACGGCAAGCTCAAGGCGCATCTCAACGTTGGACTCCTTCTCGAAGTGGACCCGGCGGAAGGGGTCGCTGGGCCGTGTGTCTGCGGCAAGTCCGGCCTTGGCAAGGATATCCGCTTCCTCCTCGACGATTACGAATTCATGTCGATTTGCCCCGGCTGCGAATCGTGGCAGATTTTCAGGACGAGGAAGGGCGAGAAGAAGTTCGGGAGGCTGTAGTGGCCGGTCACGTTCTGGAACGTGACATCTCCGCTGAATGGACGGCGGCTCATCTCAAGAAACACCCGAAGGACTATTGGCTCAGGATTCCAGACACGGCAAGCGGAACGAAGCCGTTCGACGGGGTCCTTTACTGCGAAGCGTCGAGGAAAGTCGTCGCCATCGAGTTCAAGGTGTGGAGGGAGAAAGGACCTTTCAAGTGGTCCTTCGTGAGGTCGCATCAGCTACGGGAGCTTCTGTTATGGAAACGGGCTGGAGGTATCGGGTGGATATTAGTCTTCCACGAACGGACGAGAAAGTGGAGCGTCTACGAGCCGACGAAAGGGCGGCTACGCGCCGCTTTGACCAGAAAGAGATGAGTGACCCGAGACATTCGATCTCCATGGTCATCTACGACCAAGACAAAGCCTTCGCGAAAGGGTACGTGGCGCAGGACCTCTTCGAGTGGATCATGGTTGTCGAGGATTGGCTCTACAGCCTTGGCGTATCTCGGATCAGCATGGGCGTTGGGTACGGAGAGATGACGCTTGGTATCAAGAACGCGATGAGTCTCGTCGCGTACTGGAAGGATGAAATTCCGAACGACACCTTGCTGGCCGACATCGTGATGAGGGAGAATATGAAGGCTCCACACTCGATGCGGATTGAGGAGCACGATCCGCTCTCGATGAGGGCGATCCTGACGGCGTGGCGCTACCGGGACCTCGCCAACCTCGACCGTGTCAAATTCATCGCTGGCGCGGCGAACAAGATCGCCGAGGCCACGGGCTTGAGGCCGTACCAGTTGTTAGTGAGACGGAATTTATCAAGAGGGAGCAGTTCCTCGCCGCGTTGCGAGAGAAAGGACTTCTCATGAGCCGAGAGCGGTCGTCAGAATCAGAGGCCCTCAGCATGGCCGGGCAGGTTGTCAAGAACCTCTTCGGCCAGACGCCGACCGTGTTGATGGTTCAGGTTGATAACGGCTATACGGTCGTCTTCAGCCCTTCGCAGACGGCGGCGAGGGTAAAGTGTCGCGGTGTCGAGGGTAGCGTAGTGTCGCCGTATGTAGGCGCTTCCGCCCCGCCCAGTCTGGAGGAGCAGCAGAAGATTCTTCAGCAGGAGATGGAGCGTCGGCGCGGGATCGCCGTTCACGGCCTTCGTGTGAAACTGCGCGTCCGCGTCTATCCTGCGTTGTCTCAGGCGATGGACGAGGTCAGGAAGTTCTACGAGGCTGGTGGTGTTGTCCCGGGCATCGACTTCGAGAAGCTCGCTGGTGAGATCGTGGACGAGATCGGCGATGAGGACGTGTTGGCTGTATGAGTGTCGCACTTTATCTGGTCCATCGTGAAGAGGCCCTCAAGAAGGGCTATACGACGGAGGACTTCTCGGTCTACCTCGATTTCCTGTCATCGTGGTTGGGCACGCTCGGCGTGAACGACTTCAGCTACGGGTCCCTTGGGGAGGTTGGTGAGAAGCGTCCGCAGTTCAAGGACTGCATCGTCGCCTACGTGGAGTCGTCGAAGGAAGCCAACGAGGAGCTTCAGAGCTTTCTCGCGTCCATGTCGATGACGCAGGACATGGGAAACTGGGGGCCCTACGCGCTTCAAAACCTTGACTTCAAGGTCATGAAGATGGTTCTTGTTGCGTGGCGCTTCAGAAACGATCATCACAGGGCGAAACTGACCAAGGTGGCGAGTGCGGCTGCAAACGTGATGCGTGAGGCTCACCCACAACATCCGTGGGAGTGATATGGAACAGATACCAAGGTTGACAATCAATATTGTGAAGGTTGACAACGGGTTCTACGTCAATTTTCTCGACCCGAGCCCGATCCTCGCGGCGGCGATGGAGGCGATGAAGCCTGACGGCCCGACGATCAAGACCGACGCCGACATCGACCGGACCATCGACGCCATGATCGAGTTCAACAAGCACATGCACAGCGAGATCGCCGGAAGCGAGGACTGGAAGGACAACAACGAGAAGCAGGCTCTCGTGCGCGAGGGCTTCAAGCTCTCGTTCCCGCAGTTCTTCGAGAAGCCTCAGCCGCACGCCTGCCTACTCATGACGCAGTCGCTCGTGTTCACGAAGATCGAGGACCTCGTCAAGTTCCTCAAGATCAAGCTGGTATAGGAGGGTTTATGAAGAGGCTGACCGGAGAAGAGGACCGTGCGCTCGACGCATTGGTCCGGATGGTCGCCCGCGTCATGGGTCCGAGTTGGATGCGGCAGGCCAAGAAAAACCCTCCTCCGGAGCGGATCACGGTCCAGCCCGGGGCTGACGCCCGCATGATGGTGGACCTGAACATCTTTCTCGTCCGCACCCTCAACGTGCTTTCACCGAAGGCGGTTCAGAGCGGTCGGCTTCCGATGATAAAGCGCGACACCGCGATCTACCTGTCGAAAATCGTGAGGGGCATGTCGAAGCGGATCAGGGATAGCGTGATGGGCTCCAAGACGATCTCCCGCCTCATCATCACGGGTCAGGAGGCGAAGCTCTACTTCGGCATCATCGAATGGGCTCATGATCGGTGGTCCGTGATCCGAAGGAACTACATCGAGACGGCGACGGACGTTAGGAAGGCTGGGGATCAGGCAACCAGAATGCTCTGGATCGTGCGGAGCATCCTCAACGTGGGCCATCCTCCCGTCGAAGGGAGCAGGTTCCTGCGATGAAAAAGTCATCCGCACGAAACGCATTGCAGGCGATATCCGAGAACCAGATCAAAGCGCGGGTTCAAAAGTTGCGGATGCGACTTCGGCTTGTCCGGAAGAAGAAGGTCGAAGGTCAGGGAACGGTTGAGGGTCAAACTTCGCAATGAGTTGGAAGCGGAAGAAACCTCGCCGTCGTGTGGAGAAGGCGATGAAGAGCCCTACAGTACCGACAGGCCCGAATCTTCCGAAGGCGTTTGAGAAGGCGCTTCTGGGTGGGCTGGCCGGATTAGTAGGCGGTTTCGTGGAGGATGTTACGGGCTCCAATAAAGGAAAGTGGGACGAGGTTGAGGTTGACGTGTCGCAGCACAACTCGGCGCGTCGCGAGACTATCGCCGCGCAGGTTCTGGCGGCTCTGTCGGGTAACATCGCCGCCCCTCTCGACCAGCCGGATCGTCTCGTCAGCATGGCCGTGGACCTCGCCAACAAGCTCATCGCCCGTCTCGACGAAGATGCGAAGAAGGATCGGTCGGCGTTCAACGCATACAGGCGGCAGGTAGAGGAAGACCTGAGAGGTCAGCAGGTGAATCCTCAAGCCGTCGCTCCGCATGTCAATTTGACTGCGAATCCTTTCGCTCCAAACCCTTTCGCTCCAAACCCGTTCAAGATGAACAATAACGCCGGTCAGGAATGGCCGATGATGCCTCCGAGCATTCAGGGGGACGAAGGTCTCGTGAGCCCGTGAAGATCATCTGCTTCGGCTGCGGCAAGGGCATGGGCGATGCCGACGTGGAGCCAACGGACGAGATCAAGTTCTGTTACGGCCTGCACGAAGAGTGCCAGTCCACGCTGAAGTTCAAGTCGGACCTGAAGGTCTTCAGCGAGCACGTAAAGAAGCAGAGCGGTCTGAAAAAGAAAGGTGACGGCGGTGGAAGCGGTGGAGTGGCTCCTTCGGTGTAGGGCCTGCGGGATCATCTACGCCGCTGTCTCCGCTCCAGTGGACGGGCATACAGTGTACGACCTCGATCCATCGGGTCCTGTAAATCCGTGCCACCCGACTCCTTCCGGAGAGCCGGGGCTGGACGTGGTTCGCAGAGACAACGATCCTTTGAAAGTCGTCCGTCAATGGCTTGGCGCTGAAGAAGTCAACCTTCCGGTCAAAGCATCAGTGGTTTTTTATCTTCACTACGGAAATAGAATGTGGGCACTTACGGAGATGTCATGAGTGGCTGGAACTATCGCGTGATCCGGAGTCGTGAGAAGAATTCACTCAAAAAGAAAGAGTGGGTCTATTGGTTCGGAATTCACGAGGCGTACTACGACGACAAGGCTCGCGTCTGGACGATCACGGAGGATTCCGTGGGTCCTCACGGCGAGACCGTGAAGGAACTGAAGACCGACTTCGCCTACTTCATGCAGGCGTTCTCGAAGCCGGTCCTCGACGGGTGGAAGTTGCCGCAGAAGGGCGCGAAGGGTCCGAATCGGAAGGAGGGGAAACATGAGCGAGTTCGGTGACACGCTGGTCGCCTGCGTCGAGTGCGGAGCGGTCTACGTGGCTGAGAGGGTCACGACAGACGAAGCTCTCGTGGAGTCGGCGGCGAAGAGTTGGAAGCCCTTCGTCGGAAAGGCGTGCGGATCGTGCCGGGCGAACGCGACTCAGGCGTCAGGGGCCGTACCCAATCTCGACGCGATCTTCAACGCTCCTTCGACCGAATCGACGTGGAGACTGCTAAAGGGCCCGCTCCGGGTGCCGAGGAAGTGATGGCGAAGAAGAAAAACATCAAGGCGGCGCTCACGCCGACGCTCGCCACGAAGACGCACCCGAGGACCTGCAAGTGCCACAAGTGCATCGCGCATCCGTCGGGATGCAAGTGCAGACACTGTAAGTGGCAGACCCGAAGTAAGCGATGGCATCGTCGCCGTCGTTATATTCCTCGCCGACGTGGGTTTATCCCGTATCCTCCCGAGGACGAGAGCAAAGTCAGGGAAGACATCTTCGACAAGGTCTACAAGTATTTCGAGGTCGGGACCTACGAAGCCGTCACGCGGGAGTGTCGGAAGCTCGTGCAGACCTGCGATCTGTGCAAAGGCACGGGGATCGAGAAAAAGATCGTACCAACGGCGAATGACGGTACGGACATGACGAAACTGGACCCACTTGAGGCCGTTGAAACGCGCCTCTGTCCACGCTGTTCCGACGCCCGGTACGCGCTCAAGGTCCTCGATGGTCTTCGCGAAAGCGCCGCCGATGTGAAACCGAAGGTGATCCTGAAGGAGCAGCCGTGAAGCGGAATTCTTGGTTCGTGGTGAAGTACGAGACGACGGTTGATGTCTCCAAGCTGAATTGGCTTCCCGGAGGGAAGAAGTGGGGACGCGCCATACAGAGGCAGTTTGCCGACAACCCACAAGCTGCCGTTGCGATGCAGGTGAGCCTTAAAACTCACATCATCGAGAAGCGAACGTACTGGCGTGAGGATTGGAAGGAAACCGACCCTCTTGAGGGCGTGTCCGTGTGGACCGACTACCGGCGCGAGGCCGTGAAGTTCCAGAAGAGGACTGACGCGGAGGGCTTCGCCTTCAAGCGGACGCAGGAATTTCCACCGTACATCGGCCTTCTCAAGGTCGAACGGCTTCGTTGGAACCCGACCGCAAAGGGACCTTGCGGACCCATGGTTGAGATGCGGTACGCGCTCGCGACATGAGTAAAACGGCGTGGCTGATCGTGACGGCTCCGGACGGTCCCGACCAATGGGACATTTCAAAGTGGACCTATTTTAGGGACCACTTCCTTCACTTTCCTTCAGTAAAGAGCGGAGAGACTGTCAGCGCGTGGGTGCAGGACAATAGAAAAGTGACGGCCTATGCGACGCGGGAAGAAGCGGATGCCGCCGCCTTTGATATGACGGTGAAGGACCCAACGCTCATGAGCAGGATTCACGTCTGGCGCTTCGAGCAGCCTGTCGAGGACTTCGTCGGGATCAGGCCGTGGCGTCGCGCTGGTGAGTAGATGAGCTATGCACAGAAAGTTGCTTGCATCGGCACGACGAATTCAGGTGGCCGCTGTTGAACTGGCTAGGACGCAACAGGCGCTCAAAGGGGCCCGCGCCAACTATGACCGTCTATTTGAGATCGTGGTCATGCGTGGATGGGTGGATCGGTTGAACCGTAGGAGGTGCGGGTTTGAGTAGCTGGCGGGACAACTGGCGCGAGGAGCTTGAAGCCCGTCTAAAACCGCACGGCATTGTTGGCGTCGCTGTCGGCGAAGGGTGGAAGGACCTGATCTGTGATCTCGTTGAGAAGCTCGACGCAACGGGTCTGGAGTGGAAGCTCCATCAGGTCAAGGAGAAGTTCGGCACGCTCAGGTTCTACACGGAGATAGAGGGTGGGCCGTCTCTCCAGCACGTCCTGACCTTCGCGGATCAAAAAGCCAAGGCTGAGGAGTTTCACAAACTCATCGAGGCTGCTGAAGGCAAGAGCCATCAAACCTGCGAGCAATGCGGAAAATTCGGGACAAGGGGGACCTTCGGCCACCTTCTTCAGGTCGCGTGTGAATCGTGCGGTCAGGCGTCGGAAGCCGAGCGTCTGAAGCGAGAGCGGGGTCGGAGTAGCTAGATGAACTGGCATATATCAAGCTGGAGGCGCTTGCGGAGACGAAGGCGGGGATTCCGAAGCATCCGCTGTACCTGAAGGGCGATCTCGTGCCGTATCAGATGACTGGAAAGCGAGGGTGAACGTGACGCAGGAAGAGTGGTTCGCCGAAGGCAAGAAGCGGTTCGGCGACGACATGATGAAGTGGAAGTTCGTCTGTCCTGCCTGCAAGCACGTTGCCGCCGTTGAGGACTGGAAGAAGGCGGGAGCGCCCGAAAACACCGTAGCCTTCTCGTGCGTGGGCCGTTGGATCGGCGGCGGCGACATGGGTACGACGAAGCCGTGCAACTACGCTGGCGGTGGACTCTTCCGTCTCAACCCGGCCGAAGTCATAATGCCGAACGGTTCAAAGCATCAGGCGTTCGCGTTCGCGTAATGGAGCGTCGATGACAACGCTGAATGATGTTTTGGTCCCGAACCGGGCTTGCGACCACGCTGAACTGACCTTCGGCTCAGGGGACTACTACATCTTCTGCCACGCTTGCGGGAGGAAGTGGGCCGTCATGGGGAAGGGCGACGAGTACGGGATCGTGAACGGGAAGCCGGTCGGGGCCGACGCTTCGTTGCAGGGTGATGGTCACGTTTGCGGACAGAAGCGTGTAACGGAGGAATGATGAACTGCGAACTGTGCGGCGGTCCCGGCCCGGTCGAAGAGTTCGGATTTAAGGACGGCGACCTTGCCCTCTGTAAATCCTGTATCGAGAAAACACATTGAACGAGAGGAACGTGACAATGGACAAACCTTGCGAAACACTCCTTGACCTTGGCGTCTCCGGGGGTGGCGGCGATTACTCCATCGGCTACAGTTTCAAACGGCTCATCAAGTGCGTGAAGCCGAAAGGACACTCTGGGGATCACCGTGGGAAGTTCTTAGGCGGCGGTGGCCCAGTCCAAGCCAAGATTGCTGATGCCGTGGTTCAGTGGACGGTCAGGAATCGGTAGACAAATGCCTGATCGAATCGTTTGTATCCGCTGCGCCATCATCAGCCGTGGTTTCGTCGGAAACTGCGAGCACGTTGAAAACGCCATCACCGACGAGAGGAGCGCGAAAGAATACGCCCACAAGATGAGGCTTGAGGCGGCGAGTGCGGCCCAAGAAAACTTTCAACGTGCCATGCTCGCTGAACAAAAGATTCGTGAGATTCTTGACGAGGTCAAGCGTTCGCACGACACTGAGGGGAGGTGCTCGTGCGTTGGCGGGTGTTTACTGGAGAGATATGGACACGGACGAGGCTCTTGAGATCGCGGAAGAACTCGACGGCATGGACCGCGACGTGACCTCATGGGAAGCGGACTTCCTCGCGAACATCCTGCCGCTACTTCGTCAGGGACGCGGCGTGAGCGAGAAACAGGAAGCCGTTCTCCTCAAGATGAAAAAGAAGTACCTTGACGAAGACGACGACGCGGGCCGTGGAGGTGGAAACGAAGAGGCTGAGGAGGGGTAACATGCTCGACGAAAAGAACCTCGTGGAGTTCTGCAAAAAGCTCAACGTCTGTTGGAAGCGAAACCCGGATTCCGCTTTCGACGTGATCGGCCTCCTCGACGATCTTCTGGACAACCATGCCGACCAGAAGTTCATCGAAGAGACGGTGAAGACGATCCTTGAGGCCGTGGAGCCTGAGAGGATCGGGGAACTCGTGACGAGGAAGAATTCCGCTACCGCTCGACTGCCTGCTCCTGCGCCGCCGCCTCCTGCGCCATCGGTCCCGGGGAACCCCTCCTGAGATTACCTGTAGCGTGATTGGAGCGATAGACTATGGCGAGACTTTTACGGGCGGTACTGTGCGATGCCTACGTCAGGACATCGGGCAAGGAGAACTTGCTCGGCGTCTTCGAGCGATGGAATACCGTCAAGCTGCCCTGTGTCTGTTCGGAGTTTTGCCTCAACGCCAAGGTGGAGGCAACAAAGGGACCTCACGTTTTCAGCATTCAGATCGCTGATGAGCGGGACCAGCCCTGCGGACCTCCCAAGCAGATTCCGTTCCTGTCGGAGAATTCAAACGTAGCGCAGACGGTCAACATGACCTATCAGGGCTTCGTGTTGACGCGAGCCGGGATGACCCGGTTCATGTGTTATGTTGATGAGGAATTCGTCGGAGAGGTGGCTTTCGACGTGGCCCTTCCTCCGGTTGATCGAGGTGCCGATGTCTCGCCAGCTTGACAAAAACCTCGTCCACTACCTCAAGTCGGCCTCAGCGATGATGCCGAAGCGCCCGGGCTACAAGTACACGGGAATGGAAGGCTTCTATCTAGCGAAGGGGCGTCTGTATCCGCACGCGCCGTACACCGAGGCTGAGGCGAAGGCCATCGTGAGGGGCATCTCCGAAACCGCAATCGTTCCGGCTATAAAACAATGCTTCTTCAACGCGCAGAAACTCGCTGCGTTCGGAGCGTTCGGCTATGCCGAGGGGTACGTTCTTACGGACGATCTGCCGATCCCGCTACACCATGCGTGGGCGGTCTATCGCGGGAAGCCCGTGGACGTGACTATTCGACGCGGCGAGGACAAGACGACGAAGGACCCGATGAAGCTGCTCGTGAGGGCCTCTCAGAACGTCGTCCGCGCCGCGTACTACGGCGTTGAATTCCCGAAGTCTAAGTTCTTGGCCGTCTGGAGCGAAGAGGGGACTGCTCGCGCCATGGTGGACGACTGGAAGCACGGGTTCCCGCTGCTTCGTGGATAGAAAAAACTATGAGTAACCTGATGAAGCGGATTCGCTGGAAGGCGCTATTGGCGTTCGTTTTACTAGTGCTCTTACAGATGGCGATTGCCCGCTTGGTCGGCTGCTTGTAATTGAGAGGCTATGTACGAAACGCCGAGCTACCTGACCGAATACTATCGGCGTGTTGAGCGGGCACAGCGCGTCGGTAGATGTCGTAGCTGGCATATCACGCGCTACAACCGCAAAGCCGAATGCCAGCTTCCGCGAAACCATCGAGGTCCGCATGAAGATAGGCGCGATACGGCCAGCTTCAACGAGATTTGGGATTGAAGGGATCATGAAACCGACAGCATTCAAGACGGCGAAGGAGTACGCTTCCCCTCAATGGGCCTTTATGAAGAGGCGTCTCATCGGTTCGGAGGACAGCGTCTACCTAGACCGGATGTACGTTATCCAGACGCCTTGGTTCGGGATCATGTTCCACCGCATCTTCAGGCCGGACAAGCAGCGTGACCTTCACGATCACCCGTGGAATTTCCTGTCGTTCGTCCTGCGCGGGTGCTACACCGAGACGGTCCCGTGCGAAGGTTGCGCGTGCCACTTCGACGACGGGCACTACGCCATGAGAACCGTCCGGTGGATCAACGTGAAGAGGGCAGAGGACCGCCACTCGATCCGTGAAGTCTCTCGTGTTCCGGTCTGGACGCTTGTGTTCACCGGCAGGAAACGTCGGCAATGGGGTTTCTGGGTGGATGGCGGGACGCGCTGGGTCAAATGGACCGACTACGACAAGGTCGATCAACCGTAAAGATTCTGCGACGGCGGGCCGTGTTGGGCAATGTATAGCGGTGGGGGCCCTCTGAGGTCTAAGCCGTTCTGAATACAGCTAACACGGTCCTTCGACGCTGAATAACATGAAGAGAGCGACCGACCATTGTGGAAGACGGATCATCGACATCGCCTGTCGGTGTGGGAAGGTCTGCGATACGTTCATCGCGTGGGACCAGCATATTCAAGCGAAGCATCCGGCGATGAGGCGGGCGATTAGAAAGAGCGGGGAGTGGGACCAGTACCGGCTTGAGTTCAGAGAAACGAGATGAAACACGTCAAGGCCGTCTGCTACGTGTTCGGAGCCTTCGGGTGGCCGTGGTGCGCGGGCGTGATGGTGGCGTTAGGCGACTGGTTCACTGGTGCCATCCTTCTCGCGTGGTCCTTCGTGGCGTGGTGGACGATGATCGCGTGGGTGAGGGGTAGATATGTCAGACTCGAAAGAGTGGCCTGAGATTACGCTGCGCGGGGATGAACTCAAGTTTCAGCGCCAAAGGTACGTCGTATTCTACAGGTTCATGGAGATGCGTGGCGATCTGAAGACCTTTAGCGAAGTCCTAACCGCTTGGTCAAGCGACCTTCGCGGTCAGGCGGTCATGCAGATGATGTACGAGGCGACGCGGCTTGGTCGTGAGAGCAAGTTCGTGATGGACGACGTTGAGGAGGTCATCCTGAAAAAGGATGGCAGCGTGACGGTGAACCTGCGAAAGTAGTTGCGCTAGATGAAGCAGCGAGTCGCGGTTGGGTACATCCGGGTCTCGACGACGAAGCAGGACGAGAGCGGACTGTCCCTCGAAGAGCAGAAGTTGAGGATCGAGGCGTGGGCTGTATCGAAAATCATCAAGCTCGAACAGGTCTACGAGGATGGAGCCGAGAGCGCCAAGGACCTTGATCGCCCGCAGGTTCAAGAGGTCCTCCGAAGGGTCCAAGACGGCGAGATCAGTCACGTCATCATTTACAAGCTGGACCGCCTGACTCGCTCGGTCAAGGACCTCTACAACCTCATCACGGTGTTTCAGAAGAGTGATGTGGCTCTCTGTTCGGTGACTGAGTCCCTCGACACGTCCTCGGCCCTCGGGCGGGCGATGGTTGGCATCATCGGGGTCTTCGCTCAGTGGGAGCGGGAGAATACCGCCGAAAGGACCATCATGGCGCTTACGGCGAAGCGTAGGCGCGGCGAGCGTCTCGGCGGGCATCGCCCTTACGGGTCGAGGGTTAAAGGGAAGAAGCTCGTGCCCGACGAGGGCGAGCAGGCAGTCCTGAAGGCTATCCTAAAGGGGGTTGTGGACGGGAAGGGGTACTCCGAGATCGCAGCCATCCTGAACCGCAAGGGCATCCAGCCTGCACGGGGGAAGAAATGGTACGCATCCAGCGTCCGTGGCGTGGTCCTGCGTGCGAAAAAGGGCCAGCCGCCCCCGGGGGAATAGTGATTTCATACACGAACACTCGTTGGTGTTGGTGTAACTTTGTTGAATCAAAGCTAGGTTTGATTTGACTATATAGAACCATGAGGTATGATGAAGCTATGAGACTTGGAAAGGGCCGTCGGGCAGCGGAAATACTCCATATCCTCAGCAGGAAGGATGCCACTGGAGAAGCTATCGCGAAGCCTCTCAAGGCGGGGAATACCAATATCGCGAGCCTGCTGTTGAGGCTTTTCCGCTCTGGTCATGTGGACCGCAAGAAGATACAGCAGGGAACCGTGGTTCTAGACGAGGAAGCGGGCCTTGAGCGGCCCCGCCACGTCTATCTGTACTCCATTACCCCGAAGGGCGAGGAACGTCTGTCATGGCTGACAAAAAGCGCACGGAAGAGTCGGTAGACAGTCCGATTCTAAAGGTCCTGATCCGTGGTGGTGGCGGAAAGGAACATGATCTTCTCAAGGCGGTTGGGTATCTCTGGCTGATTGAGGAGGGGTACGACATCGTTGACTGCGAAGCCGGTGGTTATGACGTGCTTGGAGTAATTCTCGCAAAGCCAAGCCGCTACCTTCGCGATCCACTTAAAGGTCTACATCGCCGTTGCGTCATCGACGCGAAAACGTCCATGGGCGATCTCGTCCATCACTTCCGAAAGGATATCGTGAGCAACTGCGATATCGACGGAAAGTTTTCGACGTGCTCCAATGAGCATTACATACTTGCGCGTCGTGGAACCGTGAAGGTGGATGCTGTTCACGATCCGTGGGGTCTTTTGGAGTACGTTGACGGCGGGGTGAAAGAAGTTAAGAAGGCTCAGTACAGAGCCTACATCGGCGACAATGAAGACCTTATGGGCGTATCAGTCCGAATGAGCAAGCTGATCGCATCGTTCATGAATGATCCGAAGAGCTTGCGAGACGTAAAGGAGCAGCTTCCCGATGAAACGAGGCGGCTGCTTTACGATAAGGATACTGCGAGAGAGCATATCCGCAATCTACAGAGCCAGCTTGTACGCCTGTGCAGCACCTTCGAGGTCCTGCATGGCTACCATCCTTTGAAAGAGAAGTTGGACATCCTGTAATGCCTGCCCTCAAGCTAGTGAAGGGCCGAAAGGTCTGGAAGGTGTACTGCACGAATGGGGACGATTCTTACCCCAGAGGACCTCGCGGGCTTTTCGTCCTGTACGGCGGGAAAATGTTCGCAACCAAGGAGGCTGCGGAGCGGCTTGGAATGTGTCTAGCCCTCCGTTACCCTGATCTTTTTGGAAATATCGTCGTGCAGGAGTACACCGTTCGGAGCGTTCCTAAGTAGTCCACGGAGGAGGAAATGACAGACAAGGTAGAGGCGCTGGTTCACGAGATCGACCGTGTCGTCACCGACGGCGGTCACGACTTCGAGACTATCATGCAGGCGATGATCCTGTCGGCTGGCGTCCGCATCGGGAACCATTCCGAGAAGAAGGCCGATCTCGACCGGATCATCGAGCGGTACGTGGACGCGCTGACGAACGTCGCCAAGCACCGTTTCAGCACGTCCACCAAGCCAAAAAGCGACTTCGACGACGGGAACTGGGGGTCTTTTGGGAGCCCGTAGCCATGGATGAGTTGAACGACTGCTGCAAGATGCTCGATCAGGTCAGGGGGCGAGAAATTGAGCGCGTGAAAGCGGAAGCCGCTGCCGTAGTGGAGCAGCTTCATGGCCGCGTCGAGGAACTGGAGAAGATCGCGTTTGAGAAGGCGCGGGCCGTGTCCAGCCTCGAAGGTGAGATCGCGGGACTGAAGCACAAGCTCGCTCAGATACCGGAGTACGACTACGACGTGCATGTGAAGATGCCGCCGCTCAGGACGACGCCGGTCGTGGTGACGCCGGTTTCGCCTGTCGTCGCCCCCCTCGCTTCGCCGCCGCAGTCGAAGTGCTCCATGTGCGGGAAGCCGTGCGCTGGCATGTGTCCCGCGTGCAGGGTGTACGTCTGCGACCGCTACGACTGCGGGGTGAAACATGGTCACGGCGAGATGTATACGTCGTCCGCGTAGCGGAACGAACTGAAGTGACCTACATGGTCATGCGGCAGCGGGTGTACATGAACGAGCGCGGGAAGACGGTGGTCAGCCGCTCGTATATCGGCAAAGGCAGGAAGCTCGTGGACGAGGTCCGCGCCAAGAAGTACGAGACCGTGGATCGCGCTGAGACGGCGCTGGCGGATTACATCATGAGACAGCCTCGGTTCCTTGGCGAGTTGACTGTGGTGGTGAAGCCGTGACTCCTCCAAAGCCGTGTGACTGCGACAAGTGCGAGGAGCGCGAGAGCGTGGCGAGGGTGATCCGTGACGAGATCAACTACCAGTCACGGAAGAAGTCGTCGCCGCCTGCGGCCTACGTCATCGTGGTCCTTCGGCAGGTTCTGGACGGCATCAAGGACGGCGGTTCTGCTGGAACGCCGGAAGCATGAATCGCGTCGTCCGGGAGAGGTACGGGAGCCGCTCGTGGGCCGTCGTCGTGGACAACCTCATCATCGAGGAGTACAAGTACGGCAGCGGTCAGGTGAGGGAGGTCAGGAAATACTTCACGAACGAGCGCAGGTACCTGACCCGCGCCGGGCTCGCGTCGGAGTTCGCCGGGATCGACGACCTGTATCCGAGTGAGGGAGAAGCTGATTCCGCCGCGATGCTGCTCGTCATGACGCATCCGGACTACATGGGCCACATCGAGGTCGTGAACGTCAATGACTACAATCGTTGAGGCGCTACGGAAGCGGTACCCGGAGCCTGCCTATGCGCTCATCACCGAGGTCAGGAACAGCACGGGACATGCGAGGTCGCGCACCGGCTATGCCGACGCAATCGCGATGGGGTGCTGGCCGTCGCGGGGGCTCGACGTGCAGGGCTTCGAGTTCAAGACCGACCGTGGCGACTGGATTCGGGAGTGGAAGAACCCGATCAAGGCCGACCAGTTCGTGAAGTATTGCGACTACTGGTGGGTCGTCATCGACGATGAGAAGATCGTCAAGCGCGAAGAGCTTCCGAAGGCGTGGGGCCTTCTCGTCCTTCACGGACAGCAGCTTCGGACCGTGGTGGACGCGCCGAAGCTCAAGGCGAAGCAGCCTGACAGAGCATTTCTGGCGAGCCTACTCCGATCCCTCTGCGATCAAGTGCTCCCGCAGAAGAAGCTCGACGAGGCTCGAAGAGCCGGGGTGCAGGAAGGGCGTCAAAGTGCGGAAGAGTGGAGGAACTCCGAACTGGAGCACCTTCAGGAGAACAACAATGAGATCAAAGCCGCCCAAGAGAAGATGGTGAATGATTTCGAGGCCGCGTCCGGCCTTAGCATCAGTGGGTGGAACGCTGGGAAAATTGGGGACGCCGTTCGCCGCGTCACCAACAGCGAGCATCTCAGGATCGAGGAGCGCCTGCTCGGGCTCAAGGACACGGCGAAGAACATCCTCGCCGCCATCGACGTAGCTCTGGAGCACGAGAAGATCAAGGCGCAGCGATGAGCGCCGTGAAGTACGTGCTCAAGCTCGTGCTCGGACCGTGGGAGAGGACCTTCAAGTGCGCCAAGCGGGAGAAGATCGCCGGGGCCTTCGGGTTCGGAACCAAGGAAGAGGCCCTCGATTTCTGCGTGTGGCTTGCTATGAACGCGGAGCGACTGAAGGAGCAGATGCGTGACGAAGCTAAAGTGGAAAAAGCGCCGAAGCGGACTCCTCGTTCCTGAGCCGCTCTGGTTCGTTCGAGTGTTTCTTCCGGTACGCTCTCCTCACTATCCTGCCGTTCACGACATCGAGACGGCGCACTACTGGTCGGACGAGACGAAGAGCTTCACGGATTTTACGCACGCGACTGCGTTCTTGGTGAAGAAGCAGGCTGAATCCATGCTCTTCTGGATCACGGCGAAGTATGCGAAAAGCATTATCGGGAAGGGTCGGAAGATTGGACTGGTAAAGGCGAAGCCCGGAGAGGTCCTTCCGGCGAAGCCTTACATATACGAGGAACCTACATGAAAGAGGAACTTACATAGGAGAAGCGGAATGGTTGAGCAGAAGTTCGAGAAGGTCGGAAGGTCGTCGAATCCGGAACTGGATTCGATCCTTGGCAGGTGCTATCCCGTGCTCGATGACGGCTTCGTCAGACTTATCGACTACATGGGAAGCGACGCCGCCATCGTGCAGGCGGCGAGGGTCAGCTACGGGGCTGGCACGAAGGCGGTTCATGACGACGCTGGGCTCATCAACTACCTCATGAGGCATCGTCATACCACGCCCTTCGAGATGTGCGAGATCAAGTTCCACGTTCGCGTGCCCATGGACTGCTGGCGTCAATGGATCAGGCATAGGACGGCCAACGTCAACGAGTACAGCACGCGGTACTCGGAAGCCATCGACGCCATGCAGAAGACGATGCCGGACCGCTGGAGGCTTCAGTCGAAGTCGAACAAGCAGGGGAGCGTCGGATTTGTGCGGTCTGATGCGGGTGAGTTACTGACGAAGCAGGAGGATGATTTTCACAAGCAGGCACGCCTTATGTACAAAACCCGTCTCCTCTACGGCGTTGCTCGGGAGCAGGCGCGAAAGGACCTGCCGCTCTCGAACTACACGGAGGCGTACTGGAAGATCGACCTGCACAACCTCCTGCACTTTCTGAGCCTCCGTCTGGACCCGCACGCGCAGGAGGAGATCAGGGCCTACGCGGACGTGATGGGCAACATCGCGAAGCTCTGGTGTCCTGCGGCGTGGAAGGCTTTTGAGACCTACAGGCTCGACGCTCTGTCGTTGTCGGGGCGCGAGAAGCAGGTCCTGAAGCACATCGTCTCCGGTGGCCCTGCGTTCGATCTTGCCCGGGAGTACGGATGGATCGACGAGAAGAACCGTCCCGTTACGAACAGGGAACGCGCCGAGTTCGAGGAGAAGCTCGCGTTCTTCGGGCTTACGGCTCCGTGGGGGAAGGTATGACATACGACCCCGAAGTCGGCCTTGGACGGGGAAGGCAGGGTCATCGGTGGTCTGGGTGGCCCGGCGCATATTGCTGGTACTGTCATATCGAGGATCAGGACGAGATCGCCCTCGCCGACGGTGCGGGCCCAGATAAACTGGCTCAGAAGACGCGCAACCCTGTCTGCGCGGCCACGCCCGAACAGAAGGAAAAGGTGGATCGTCAGATGAACCCGGAGGCTTTCAAATGAGCGACGCGGTGAACCATCCGAAGCATTATGGTGGAGAGGGAAATCCTTACGAGTGTATTCTTGTCATCGAGGCGTGGGGGCTCGGGTTCTCCCTCGGAAACTGCGTGAAGTACATTTCCCGGGCTCCGTACAAGGGAACAGAGCTTGAGGACTTGAAAAAAGCCGCGTGGTACCTCAAGCGGCACATCGACAATCTGGAGAAGAAGACGTGATCGACTACTCGAAGGTTTTCACCACGGAGCCGATCCGCGAGATCGAAGCGGCGTGGGCGTCGCAGCTTCCTGATCTTCGAGACCCTGAACTGGCCGTCAAGATTCAGGACTACACCGGCTACGAGAAGTACATCGAGAGCGTCCGTGACGCCGTGAGGCGGCATTGCGGCAGGCGCTTCATCATGTACGGAGCCGTATCCGATCTCACGTTCGGGCTCTGGCGCGATGGAGAGGCGCTGCGGCCAATGGGACTGACGCTCGTCAAGGGCTTGGCGAAAGCGGCGAAGAGAGGCGTGCCGCTGGAGGGGAAGAAGTTCGTAATCTTCCAGACCTACGTGGAGCTTCCGTGGATCGTCATACGCGGCAGGGCCGAGGACGAGGAACTCGTGGTTGACGCGACGCAGGTAAGCTACCATACGCTTTCTGTGATAGGATGATCCCAGAGCCGAGAGGGAGCGCATGAGTACCATGCTTGGGTTATTTGGAGTTGGGGTCGGCTTAGGAGTACGCGAATTCCTACTGATGAAGGGTTGGATTGGAAACAAAAGAAAATACTTCGATCTAGCTGAGGCGGCTTCACAGCGTCGGGAGAAACCACTTCTTGTTGTTGGCCGTCCACGAGGGCGGGATCATGGGGTTGGAGATGTTTGTATCGACTTGGACGGTTGCCCGGAGTATCCAGAGAAAGGAGTGAAGGGCGACGTTAGGGACATGGGGATGTTTCCGAATAAGCGGTTCGGTGCCGTCTTTGTCGGCAGCGTTCTTGAAGCTCTTCCTTCCGGGGTGGATCAAGCAGTTCACGAGCTTCATCGGGTAGCTGATGAGGTTTACGTTCAGCATATTTTCGATTCCTCACTTTCAAGCCGGTACCATCCTGAGACGAAAGCAATTATTCATGCCGCGCCTCCCGTCACGCCATGGGTTGAATACACGTACCAGAGTGACGGAATTCGACGGGTAGCGTTTCCTCACGTTGATGGGTTATTTGGAGTAAATCTTATCGGCGCTGTAGAGGAGGCGGCTAAGATTTCGGCGAACCTGATGGCGGATCAAAACATTCATGAGGATGTGGTTATTCGTGCCGCCGTTGATGCCGTTCTCATGTCGTGCGGAAGAAAATAAGGGAGGTCTGGTGTCCATCGACAAGGAAAAGGCGGGGACGGCTCTCGAAGGGCTCGCCAAACTCATTCCGGGTCCGCAGGTCATTTTCTATGCGAACACGGTCGAGCAGGACCTTTCCTACGCCGAGTTTTGCCTCCAAACCCTAGGTCCGAAGGTTGGAGAGAGGTATCTTTCGGAGCAATACGTCGAGTATCTGGAGTACATGGTCAAGGCCGCGTTCGACAAGGTCAGCGTCCCCGAGGTCGTACTCGCTGAATTGTCGGGCAAGCAGGACTGGCACAAAGCAGACAACTTCGCCACCGTCGAGGCGTTGTTCAGCGCCGAGGCCGGGGAGCCGTGGCATCCGTCGCTTCGGGAGAAGTACAAACCCACGCCGGAAGTGACGACGTGGTTCAACGACAGGCCGTTTAGCTCCAAACTTTCCATCCGCATCCTGACGACTGTTTACAAGTAACGCCATGGCTGATCCAGCGGCTCTTTTCGGGAAGGTTCCGGTTGGCCCCTTCGTCGATGAGATCGGGAGCCTCAAGGTCGGCGTGGCCGTGGACTATAACGGCACGAAGCTCATGGTTACGCATCTTCAGCGGTGCGACAACGGCGACCTGATCGCGTACTATGACTATCCGGGCGGGGCTCAAGGCTGTTCGTATCTTCATCCAGAGGGGAGGTTTAGGACATGAGCGACTACACTTACGACTGTCTGGTTTTGAATGTCGTGGACGGTGATACATGCGATGTCTCAGCGGATTGTGGCTTTGACATCCACTTTAATCTTCGCGTGCGCCTCTTCGGAATAAACGCTCCGGAGATTCACTCGAAGGACGCGAACGAAAAGGCGGCTGGGCTGAAGGCGAAGGACTACCTCATGAAGCTCATTGGGGGAAAGCAGGTCGTGATCGAAACGCTCAAAGATTCTACGGAAAAGTTCGGTCGCTACCTCGCTAAGGTCAAAGTCGGCACGCTTGACGTGAACGACGACATGGTGAAGTCCGGGAACGCGAGGCCGTACTTCGGAGGCAAGCGGTGAACGAGTGCTGTTCAACGGCGGCGAAGGACGCGATCAAGGCCGAGCGCCGTCGCATTCGTGAGGAGTTGGTGAAGCTGCCTGAAGACCTTCGTATCAGGGTTGTCGATCTCATCTTCGGAACTTCCAGCCCGGCGACGCCGCCGCAGAAGCCGAAATGGGTGGACCTTTCCAAATGATCTACAAGAACGCGATAGAGCAGATCGCCCGGACGTACTCGGCGAAGCTGGCGCTCAAGCCCAAGAAGGAGTGGACCGCCGATGGTCTTGAGAAGCTCATGCGCCAGTACGCCGAAGACGTGGCGAAAGTCGTCCGTGACGCGACGCTCCGGTTCTACGAAGCGAGGGAGAAACGGGAGTCGGTTCCAGACGATCTCGCCGACCTTCCGCTCTTCAGGGAGAACCCATGATGGACCGCGTTGAAATCTACGCGGAACTGTCGAAGCGCGTCCGCTTCATGCGTTTCTCCGAGGAGCAGTCAACTTTCGAGACCTACGAAGTGGCGTTCTACGCGAAGCTGTCAGCCTTGACTGATGCCGTTGCCGGTGGGATGATCGACCTCAGTCGGGCTCAACTGCTTCTCGAACAGTTCATCACGAGCCTGACCCCGAAGGAAGGCACGATCAGGATATGAACGTCAAGCTGGTCTGCGCGTTCGTGATTGCGCTCTCCATGTTTGCATGGGTGGCGTACATGGTCGGAAAAAACTGGAGAGAGAAACCGTGATTGACAACTACAAGATTCCGACCCGTGACGAGCACAACCGCCTGATCCGGAAAATCTGGAAGGGCTGCCTCATTGCCTCAGCGGTCGCACTCTCGGTGATGCTGACGATTGTTTCGGTCATGTTCATGATGGGTTACGACCCGCAGAAGATCGTCAGCGTCATGCTGATTGCGGTCTACATTGTGGTGCCGGTCTACGGCATCGGCTACATCGGCCCCGCCTTCGCGACCAGCCTCCTGAAGATGGGGATGGCCGTCGAAATGTCCCGGGAAGGGCTAGACATCGGCAACAAAACCGCCGACACGATCAGCGAAGTGAAGGGCGAGATCAAACCGCTCGTGAAGGACCTTCAGGGGATCGTCACCGACCTGAAACCGATGATCGAGGACTTCCGCAAGCAGGACTCCGGGAAGGTCCACAAGATTCTGGAGCGGCTCGACGGCGAGATGAACGGCGGTGGGAAGCTGGACCGCCTCGTGACCGCTCTCGAAAAGCTCGCGAAGAGAGCGGACGCCAAAGCAGACGACGCTCTTGGCGACCTGCTTGAAGAGGCGTGGAAAGACCCGAAGGACGATCCGCCTGAAGGGACCTAATCTGGTACTTTACACAGGTCCCTTTCCGAGGTATTCTTCCGTGGTGGACGCTGAGGTCATAGAGACGCAGGCGACGTTTTCCAAGAACCCGAACGACACGGGGCTCATCTTCAAGTGCGGCCTCTTCGTCAGCGCCGAGGGGCATTTTGCTGGTGTGAAAATAGACGGGGGGCAGCGGACATGGACAGTTCCTCTCCGGAGCGTGATGGACGCGATGACGGCGGCGGGGTACAAGGTTCAGGCTCCAAGCGATACGTCCAAGGTCTGCCTGTAACGTCCTACGTCAAGAAGGCAGAGGAGCCCGCGCCGAAGTCCTATATTCCCTTCACCTACGTCAAGGACGGTCACATCAGGACCTCCTACGTCGAAGCCATCGGCGGCGTGAAAGACCCGAAGCAGGCCCTCGCCGAGGAGATCGTCGGCTTCTGCTCGGTCTGCCACGCGCAGGTCAACATGACGTTTCCGGGCGGATTCGACGTGCGCGACCTCGACAAGGCTCTTCATGGAACGCCCGTAAAGGCGATCTGCCCGGCCTGCGAGCGGCTCACGGAATTCCTTCCAGCAGCGAAGTATATGCCGCATCCGATGGTCATGAGAAACCAGAGGAGAGCCCTGTGAGCGACGCCGCCGTTCCCGCGATCCGCGAGATCAAGCCGATCAACTCGAAGGACTTCAGCAAGGGCGCGGAACTGAAGGACAAGCTCATGTCGATCCTGCGCGACGTGCCCGCGCTGCACGAGCGCCTGAAGAAGGCTATCGAGAGCGTCGAAAAAGCCAACGTGGAGCTTCTGGCCGCGACCGAGAAGGCGACGGCCATCGTGAACGACTGGGAAAAGATCAACAAGGAGGGGGCATGACCAATCCCGCTGTCGAAGATCAGGCGGCTGCCATCGACGCCATTCTCGTGCCGCTGGTCAACTTCCACGCCCGCGTCATGGACTACTGTGTGGGCGCGGCGCAGGTCATCGTCACGTCGAAGCTCGTCGAGCAGTCGTCCATCGTTCAGGGCCCGGACCCCGGTCCTTCCGCCGGGGAGCACCCCATGACGGGGGTGATGGCGACGGCGATGTACCACGAGGTCGTCGAGGACATGAGGAAGGCCGAGAAGAAGCTCAAGGGCGACGGCGATGGCTCGGACGATCCGTCGTAGTTGACAGGACGAGCAAAATAGGGTTATATACCCTCCAAAACATATGGAAGGTATCTGTAAACGCTGTAGTCAACCAATACCTCTTGACAGGAAACGGGCAGTTTTCTGCTCAAAGAACTGCAAAAATAGGCACTACAGCTTACAAGCGCCTGCCTCACAGTCGTTAAGGGGTAAGGTCGCTAGTGGAACGGTCGGTGCGGTTCAAGAACTCCGCGTTTCGGTTGATCTACTCCTCCGTGGCTACGAAGTCTTCAGGGCGTTAAGTCCGTCCTCATCGTGCGACCTCGCCGCAACCAAGGATGGGAAATTCCTGAAGATCGAAGTGACCACGGGGTACATCAGCGTATCCGGCAAGGTACTGGCTCCAAAAAAGCTCGACAGAGAATTCGACGTTCTTGCTGTTGTGATGCACGACGGTTGCATCGTTTACGACCCAGATATCTTTGGGTCAAACGGCGAGCGTTCGATCTTGAAAGTTCCTAAAGAGTCCTCGTGTAAAAAATGCGGTCTCGCTTTTAAGCCGACAACGAGCCAGCAGGTCTTCTGCTCCAAAGGATGTAGGAGGGGGAATGAAAAAGAGCAAGGTAGGAAACGTAAGGGCGAACATATCCTCTTGACTCACAGCCCTAATTAACCCGGGCCGTGCGCCACGGATGATGCGGTTAAAACCCGCTCAAGCTCTAAACCGCGTTCGTCAGGCTGCGTTTCATGTTTTCGATTTTCTCAAGGCGTGTAGAGCGCCGGTTCCGTCACGGGCGCGTCTTTTCATCGACTGCGAAGTCGTTCGTAAACACCGGGACGGCGGGAACTTGCGTGCGTACTTCCACGTCGCGCACAAGGGGAACTGGACGATCTGCTGCGCTCACGAGGCGGGATACCTGCCTGACAATCACCTCTATGGTCTTATCCTGCATGAGTTTGGGCATCCGATGGCGTGGAATTTCTGGGGCCGCAGCCGCCAGCAGGACGCCGACCATGCCATCTTCAAGACGACCGAGGTCCCGATCCTCTACAAGAGCGGGCTGATCCTGCAATGGATCACCTCAGCCGACGTGCAGGCGGTCAAGTCCTGCCGGTAAGGACGGGTAGGACGGCACTTTAACACCAGCGCACTCACGCATCAAAAGAAACGTCAGGTCCCTTTCCAAGGTCCCTTTCACCGGGTCCTTTGCGAAAGGGACCACTTTCCACCAAATCTTTCAAACCCCAGACCCAGTCGAAAAATCATTTCTCACCGCCGGGCGATCTGACCACTTCAAAATTTTGGCTACACCATAGGCAAAGGTGCATTTCTGGTCGCATTTCTGCTGACACCACCACTCTATTGACAACGCCGTCGCAGGTCGCGGTCGGAAATTATTCCGACACCACGAAGTATCCACACAGTACCTCCCGGTGACGGCAAGAAATTCGGAGGATTCTGGCGATTTCGTGGAAAAAGTGCCCGGGATCGTCTCCCTTTATATAGAGGTGTCGTCAGAATTCGTGAAACAGATGGCCGAGTTGACGTGTAGAGGGTGGGGGGAAAAGAAGGGCCCCGGAAGTATCCCGGGGCCCATGTCACCACGGGAGCGACTCCTGTGGTGGGAGTTTGGAAGCGGGACTACGAATTGCACGTAGCTTGCGTGCTTATGAGACACGCGAGGCGACTTCGCCTACCCTCCCGCAGCATCCCCTCAATCCTGTAGCTCAACTGGCACGTCTTAGCTACCCCTGATCCTATCCCACCCAGCCCGCCACGTCAAGATTCTTGGTGCAACGCCCCGGAGGTAACGCCCGGCGAGCCCTCTGGTTTTTGAAAACACCCCACCGTATAGCGGAATTCGCTGGGCTGGATTAATGAAAAAATTACGTAGACCGCCCCTATGTATTCCCGCGAGACGGCCTTTTCTGACACCAATTCGTCTCCATGGACGAAAATAATTGGATAGACCCCCGTCTATTCATGCTTCTCGCGGGCCGTTTCCGGACATGAATCCGCCGCCCGGCGGAAAATAAATAGCGGCATCCCACCTACCACTTCCGAACTCTCTCCGATCCGGACACTTCAATGGGATGCCGCTCCAACAACATTCCCCTCTCCAGAGGCCAGACGGCTCACCTGCGGCGCATGTACCGCGACTGGTTTTGCACGTCTGCATTCCCCTCCACACCCCCGGCCTCACGATTTCGCGGCTTCAGGTCTCCGAGAGCCTTGAGATGGTCGAAGGCTTGATTCAGCACGTCGCCGACGCGGAAGAGTTTCTCGGCGTCGAGAGTCAGCGTGATCTCGCCGACTAAGGGGATTCCACTCTTCACCTTCACTTCGACATGACCATCGTCGAAGCCCCAGATGGCCCGAATGTCATGACTGATCTGCTTCTCTTGAGTCACAGTCCCTCCAGAGCGATTTCAGCGGGAACGACGAGGCCGTAGAAGAGGTCCTCGCGCATGGGGCGGATCACGGAGATCGCATCATACCTGACCGCTCCCATGTGGAACAGAACCGTCTTCATCAACGTGAACCAGATGCTCTTCACGGGCAGGTCCGGCTCGCCCTTCGTCACGATCCTGTGGTACTGGCGAAGGAGGTCGGCCATCCTTTTGAGCGGGACCGGCTCCGCGAACTCCATAAGCATCGCCTTCCCGTACCTCTTCCGCCGGGCCGGTGGCATCTTGATCCCGGCCTTGTAGAGCTTTTTGTAGCCCTCGAAGGGCATGAAGTAGGCGTCCTTGGAGATGTGGGACGGGTGGACCGCCGTGAGGTCCAGCAGTTCCTCGATATCCATGAAGGTCATCGGCTCCGGGAACCAGACGACGAGAGGCTTCTCATTGCCGAGACTCTTCACGAATCGGACGGCATGGTCGCGGTTGCGCTGATCGACAAGCTCGATAGGCTGACCCTTCTTCAGGAGCGACGGCGGAATCGACACGCTGCTCCAAGGGACCTGAACGACTTTGACGTGGTATTTCCCGCCGTGCTCGATGAGTGCGTCATCACGGTTGAGTTTCTCCAGCGCGAAGTCCTTCACGGCGTCGCCGGTTCTTACGGGAGCCTTCCACGGCCAGTCGTACCGCTTCATCACCTGTTCCCATCCGGAGGGCTTATAGAACCTCTCGAAGGGTACCGGCTTGGACAGCTTGATGCGGAATTGAGCTTGAACGCCGCCGAAGTCCTGCTTCTCAATGGTCCCCGTGACCTTCTCGTCTCCGACCGTGACGGAAACCTTCACGCCCTTGGAGGTATACCCCTTCGGGGCGCGGGTGACGTTCCTGCGATACCCGAAGCGACGCCTGATCGCGGGATGCTTGAGCGACAGAGGACGGTAGAGCTTCACCGCTTTTTACCTCCGAGCGCCGCCAAGATGAGACCGCCAAGGGCGATCCCGGCAGCGAAACCGAGAGCGTGGATGATGGCCTTGTTGATTTCGATGTGGTTCGTCATGGAGGACAGAGCGCATTGCTCGACGGACTTCTTGAGCGCGTTCTTGAACGCTTCAGTCTCCTCGTCGGGCGTGAGCGTGATGATCTGGCCCGATGGAGTCTTGAGCGAAAGCGGCACGTTGTCGATGACGGCAAGCGGCATAACGCCTCCAGAATACCCGGTTACTTCCTCACCGTCCAGAAATTAGGTGCTCCAGCCGCCTTCGCGACGCGCTCGATCTCCTTGATCGCGGTGTACCACGAACGGACGAGCCTCATCAGCGGTGGCCTTTCGATGGCGGCGGCGTGCCAGAGGCCCCACATGACGCCGTACTTCACCGCCGCCAGATTCCACCTGCGCTGCTGGATGGCGCGGTATGCGATGCCGTAGACGCGACGGAAGAGCTTCGACGCCTGAGCACGCTCCACGGGAAGGTGAAGGTTGAGCCGCACCTTCGGGTTGAAGAGCGTCTTGTAGCCGCCGAGCGCCTGCTTGACCTTGTCGAGGGTGGTTTCATGCGCAATGATGGTCCAGAGGCCGCTTTTGTAGACGGTCACTACCTTTAGCCCAGCGCGACGAAGCGTCTTATCAACGCCGTCCATCTGTGTTCCACGCCCCAAAATCCGAACCGTGGTCGCGTCGAACTTCTCAATGGTGTACCCGCGACTTTTCGGATTGAAGAGCGTTCGCTGTCCGGCGAGCCCCGGCTTCGGCGGCGGGGGTGGCGGGGGTGGCGTCCAGCGCCGACGCCTCTCGTAGCCACCGAAGACGATCCCGTGCCTCCGCGCCTCGGGAAGCAGCTTGACTTTTCCGCCTTTCACGACGGCGCTGCCTGTCCAGTCCACTTCCTTCTTCGTCTCGTAGTTCCAAATGCGCCACTTCCCGCGCTTACTGTAGATACGGGTCGGGGACCCAAACTGCTCTATGACTTCGTTGAGGACGTTTCTCGTGAGAAGCGTCAGCCAGCCAGCGTCCGTGATGAGGACCGCTCCGCGACGGCGCTCGGCGACGAGATTCCCCCAGACCAAGAGATTCTTCCCGTCCGTCTTGTACCGGGTACCGTAGCCGCCGCTCAGGGCGACGCCGGTCCCGAGGCTCTTCTTCCGGCCAGCAAGGAAGGCGCGGACGATCTCGGTCTGCATCCCCGACCTGTTTTGTGTCGCGATCATCTTTCCCCCGTTTTTCTTCCACCAATCTGCGGGGTCTTCCGGTGGCGGTCCCTCTAGAGGAGGAAAGGGCAGGTGCCTAACACCGGCCTTCCCGTAACCCTCCCGCTCCGCGTGCATGAGGCGCTTCCAGAGAGCGTTCACTCGATGCTGCAACGCGATCACGACCTTCCAGAAGTCGCCGCCTTTTGGCCCGAACTCCTGAATGGCCGTCTTGATTCCCCAGAAGTTCCCGAGTTCCGCCTTTGCGCTGGCAAGGTTCTGCTGCTCGATCCAGTAGTGTTCCGCCCTATCGACGTGACGAGCCGCCTGATCGAGGAGCTTCAGACACTCCTTACCCGTGAGCGGATTCCTTTGGATCATCTTCCCCTCGCGTGCGCCATCATCATCTTCACGATGGTTTCGGCGCGATGACGTGAGATGCCCTTGGACTTGTTGGTCCTGTACTTCATAAGCATCCCCACCAGCTTGTCCTTCATCCGCATCACCATGATACGGACGTTTCCGACGGAAAGGCCGAGGGCGTTTGCAATGTCCTCGTGCTCCATCCCCTCGCTACGCATTTTCCAGATGACCTGATCCGCTTCCGAAAAGCTCTTGACCGCCTTCTTGTAAGCGTCAATCTGCCACTGTTCAAGCTCGAAAGGAGCTTCTCGCTTGAACCTCTGAAGGCGCGTCGCTTTGTAGTATTCCGTCTCAACCCTTCCACGACTTCCAACCAATGAAGCCATGTCACGGGCGGTGTTCTTGGCGATGGTCGTGATCCAAGTTCCGAAGCTCGATCCGAACTGGAACTGCGGCAAGCCCCTGAACACCTTGATAAACGTCTTTTGAGCGACCTCTTCAATGGTGTCGGCATCCGATCTTGAAAGGACTTTCTTTGCCGCGCCATAAACGGTCATGGTGTACCGATCCACGAGCGCCGCCGCAGCATCATCATTTTTTTCCAAGGTAAGAGCGATGAGCTTTTCGTCATCAAGATCAGACAGCCGCATATTACCGTCCCCTCGCGTGCGCCATCCTCGCCTGCGCGAGCGCCGACACCCGGCTCGGTGCGCTCACCTTGTAGACGCCGCCGACAACCGTCGCCGGAAGCGTGTCGATGGACGTGGATACCGTCCAAAACTCGCCTTTCTGAGGATACGGAGGACGGAAACGAGCCACGAAGAAAGGTTTCTTGCGCGGCTTGTAGTGACGCTTGGAGCGGTTCGGGCTGAGGCCGTAGGGCGATGCCGTGAAAATATCGGAGGTCGGAAGATCGACGTGAAGGTTCTTGCGAACCCGTTTCGGACTGTTCTTCGTCTTCATAGCTTCCCTCGACCACGCCTCGTACCCCTGATCCAAAAGATACCTGAGTGCGTACAGTCTATCCACAGCATCCTTGAAGCGCCATTCGCCGACGGCGATGGCAGCAGCACGAGCGATCCGCTGTACGGCATTGAAGACGGGGAGCTTCCGATGCTCGGCGGCATAGAGCCGTCCGAGCCGCTTCAGGCGCAGGAGCGCGTCCTGCGGAGACCTGCCGAAGTGTTTTGCTCGCTTATACGGATCGCCGTGCTCGCGCATGTAGTTGAAGTTCGTGACAACCTGCTCCTTGACCTCACGCTCGAACCCGTAAGGATTCGTGAGCCAACGCAACGTCTTCCTGACCTTCTCCTCGACCCATTGGTAGCCGCCCTTGAAGAAGTCGATCTTTTGCGACATCCGATGCGTGAGATCGCCGACGTGCTCTGCGGTCGCGCCGTAAAGCTGGCTGATGTTCGCCATTTGAAGGCGCATCATCGCCCCTTCCGGCTTGCCACGTTGAGCGTCAGCCAGCGCCTCGAACCTCGGGTCGGCGTTCTTGCGGGCGTTGAAGAGCGTAGCGCCACCCTTCTCAAGATGCTTCCTGTACGCTGCCGCCCCCGCCGCCGCTGCTTCTTTGAAGGTCGGCGCTGTTCCGCTCGGAGCGCCGCGAGCGCCGGTCCAAACCTCCCAGCCGAACTGCTTGTTGTCGGGAGGGTATCTCAAGCTGTTGACCCAAACGTAAAGGTAGCCGTGGCCTGCTGGCCGACGCCACATCCTGTTCTCTCCCATACCGGGAAGACGCTCCCAACGAACGGGAGCGTTGAAAAGCATCCGCACGGAAGACATTGCTTTTTCAGCCTGCCGTTGAGCATCAAAAATCGTCGTAGCGACTCCGCGATGCAGCCACTCAGCAGGTCCTTTGCGCTGGTGCATACCGACGGCCCACGCGAATTCATCGTCGCCACGAAATGCCGCGCTTCTCTTCACCCGACGAACGATCAAAGCGACCGAAGAGCCGACGCGAAGAGTCCAAGTCGGGTAATCCTGCGACCACATAGGAATAGTCTTACTCATCGCCGCACCGTGTTGAAGAGCATGAGGGGATGCTTATAGGTGACGCTGCGGTACGCCCTCTCAGCGTCCTTTTTCGCCTTGTTGATGACTTTCGCCCACCCAGCTTTGACGGGGCCGTAGAGACCGGGACGACCCATGCGAATAGACGAATCGCCCGCCATCCAAACGTAGACTCTCCACGTCCAACCACGCAGGGGAGCCCGCATCTTCTCGACGACCGCGAGTCCTTTGTCGGGAAACTCACGCTGGTGGCCCATGCTGCCCGCGTCGATCCAGCCCGCGTTAAAGAGCATACGCGGCTTCTTCCGCTTCCCATCGCTAAGGTCGATCACGCCGAAAGTATCATCCGGGTACTCTCTTAGAAGGCTGGCCGCAGTTGCCACCGTCTTCGCATAAAGAGGCTCGAATCGACCGCTCCTCGGCGTTAACTTCCACCGATAACCCTTCTTCTTCATGTTCTCGTCGATACCATTGAAGAGCGTTCGACGCGACAACGCCGTCTCCTCCGCAGCCTTCTTCGCGCCCGGGAAGGTATCCGACGAACCCGTGGCAACAGCCTTCGTTCCGCCCTGCCAGTAGATCGCCCAGTCGTATTGGCGGAAGACCCTTCCGTACTTCACCCTCACATGGAAACCGTGAAACGATCTGGCGTACTCGCCAGCGCCGATGTTCTTCCACTTCGACTTTTCGTTAAACATCATCCTTGGACGGATAGGCCACCATTGCCTCAAGGTGTCCTCGGCGAGTCGCTTCGCGTCATTTTCCGTGTCGGCATCGCCGTGCATGACAGCTTTCGCGTTGTGATTAATGAACCACGACCATCCGCCGCGTTTTTGAGCGACCACGCTCAGGACGACCCCTGCCGCTACTCGCTTGTGATGAAGCGGGAGCGAAGGCGTGCTGAACTCCGGGGCGTATATCCAGCCGCCGTGATTGAAGAGGAACCGCGTCCTCTTTCTCACAGCCTTTTCAACGTCTCTGAACGCCTCTCGCTTCGTCTCGTCGAGCCCGGAAGCGATCTCTTTCGCGGTGCGGACCTTCCACACCCTCCACTCCCAATACCCGCCCCACGGCTTCTCGACGAGCGCAGCGAACTCCTTGTGATTGCCGTGCCAGACGTTTCGGTACTGATGGTGAGGAGTCCACGTCCATCCGGACTTCGACCGCTCCGCGTTTTCAAGTGCGCGAAGCACGGTCACATCCCGTAGTTGTTCGCGTCGTCGAGGTGAACGTCCTGACGCTTGAGACCCTGCGCCGTGACGAAGGTCGTGTCCGGCAGGTCGCCCGGCTTGAGCGGAAACCGAGCCGTGTCGAGAGGGCTCTGGTTCATCGGAAGCTGGCCCAGACCGTTGTTGAAGGTCAGGTAAGGCATATTTTTCACCTCGGAATCTTCCCCGATGGAGTAAATATCGCGTCTTTCGCGCTCCATCCACTTTTAAGCCGGTAGCGTATCGTCTCGTAGTCAAGGCCGGAGATTTTATGCCAATCCGTGAGACAACGAGTTACGCCGTCAATTGCTATTAATCTCAGGCTATCACGCCGATTACGACGCTGCTCAGACATCGTAGCCCATTTGACGTTGCCCGGTTCATAGCCACGAGCATTGTCAACACGATCTACAGTATGACGAACGGACGGACGCGGACCGATCTCCTTGTAGAACGCCTCAAATGATTTCCTAAAAGGAGCGGAAACCTTAATTCCTCGACCGCCGTAGTACCTGTACTTGTCGTGTTTTTTATTGTAGCAACGCGCCTTAATCCTCATCCACGCCAACCACTCAGGAGAACCCGTCATGCCATGCGTGATGGAATGAAGTTTGTTGGACTCAATTTTCAAACAACCGCATGAATTTGTACTTCCCGTAGTCAGTCGGCTTGTTTGCAATCTCACCTGTTTACCGCAGGCGCATTTACAGAGCCAAAACCATTCCTTCTTTCCACGCCGCTGCCAACGACCAGAGTGCCGAAGCGCAACAAGCCTTCCGAACCGCCGACCTTCAAGGCGTCTCATTCCTTCACATGCCACTTACGATACAGCCGCTTGATTCTATGCGTATTCAGCAAGGCCATACCGAACGAGACAACTGAAAATATCCATAACCAAGGGCTAATCACTTTCTGGACTTCCTTGATCGCTTCTGGAGCCTCGAAAGCGGAAGCGGGACTCGCCGGGGCCGACGGCTCAAGAAACGTCAACGGTGCCTGCCCAAGACCGGACTCGTGGCCCTGCACGACATCGCCCAGCGCACGCACGGCGATCTCGACGGCCTGTTGCTTTGGAATACCGCGAGCGATGAGGATGTTCGCCTCATCGCGAGCCACCTCCATCAAGCCGCAGAGCGTCTTTTCGTTCATCTTTACTTTTTGAAATTCACGAGATCGCCGATCTTGACGGCCTGAAACGTATGCTGACGGGTCTTGGCCGTTTCGCGCTCTGCCGCCACCCCAAGAATATCGACAGCGGTTGCCTTGTTGACGTACATCTTCGCCTGCCCGAGATTCTTCGTCCACTTCGAGCCGGACCAGAACAATTCAGGGAAGGCGCTTCCGTCTCTCTTAAACTTCCACGCCGCCGCAAGCCAAGCGTCTTGAATCTGCATAGAAAATCCTCACCGAGAAGCCACGAGCGCAACCGCAGGAACGGCGAGCAGCCAGAGCGGAAAGCCGCTCGGCTTCTTCACCGCGACGTTCGCGACGGACTTCTTGATTTGATCCGGGGTCATGGCGCTCACCTGCGCGACCATGTCCGGCGGAACGGGAACGACACCGTCATCCGTCCGGATGCGAAGGCCCGTGGACTTTCCGTCCGCGAGCACGTCGAAGCGATCCCCGGGCTTCGTAAGGCTGGAGGCGGCGCTGGCCGCTTCCTCGACGCTGCCATACGACCCGACCTCGGCCCCTTCGACGACGAGCTTGAACGCTCCACCGGCCACGGTCGGCGGGGGCGGCGGCGGCGGGGGAGTCTGCTCGACAGGAACCTCCGACGTGGGAAGGGAAGCGTCGCCAGAAGGAGGCGTGGCCCCGCCGGAAGGAACGCCCCCGGACGCTGCCTGCGTCTGAGTCAGCGCATTCCACTGATCGGCGGTCATCGCCACGGCCTTGTCGATGGCTGAAGACTTCTCTTCGACCGACATCGTCGCCCACTTGTCGGGCCCGTACCCGATCAGGGCCATCGCCTCTTGGTTCCCGGCGTAGAACTTGTCGAGATCGGCGACGCTGGAAGCCACTTGGTTCGCCTTGTCGATGGCCTCGATCTTCTCCTTGGCGGTCATCGCGGCCCACTTGTCGGGGGTGAACCCGAACGTCGCCATCATCTGCTGGTTCTGCGCGTAGAACCCGTCGAGTTGGGCGTTGAGGTCCGTTTCCTGACGCTTCGCCTCGGCATCGAGCGCGGCAGCGTCGGCCCGAGCCTGAGCCTTCGCCAGATTCGCATTCTGTCGAGCCACTTTGACCTGCTCGTACATGCCGACGGCGCTCACGAGCGCGAGCGACGCGCCGCCCGTGAACGGAGCGGCGGCGACACCGACGATCTTCAGGGTGATCGGTCCGTATCGCTTGGCGATATCCCTCACCTTCAGGACCACGTTCTTCCCGAACTTCGTCTTCGATGCGATGAGGGCGGGCAGCGACGTGTACGGAGCGACCTTCTTGACGGTTTCCGTGACCTTCGCGACGGTCTTCTTGAGCGACTTCTTCGCGCTCTTGAAGGAGATGCCGAGGTCCCCGACGCCAAGAGCGGCATTCAGTTCGTTCGGGTCAGGCATCGGACCCTGCACCCACGGACTGACGCGCATGGAACCGGAATGCTGACCGAGCATCCCCGGAATCATCTCGGAAGCGGGCCTGTAGTAGTCGGAAACGCCCTTCTTAGACTTTCCGACCACCTTCGCGAAGGCGTCGAGCTTCTGCTGGGCCGTCAGCTTGGTCCACGTCCCGGGGGGAAACCCGGCAGCGGTCATCTCGTCCTTGTGCCTCTCGTAAATCTTGTCGAGCTTCTCGCTGTCGAGATCGCCATAGGACACGGTGAGGTACGGATAGCCGCCCGAGTAGCCGCCCCAGTAACTTCCGCGACCCCGACCGCGACCGCCGCCGCCATGATGGTGATGCGGAGGAGCGCCGAGGCCGTCATTGAGCGGTTCTCCGCTGTAGTCGAAGAGAACGGCCTCGAAGGTCTCCTCCTGACCAACGTCCCCAAAGTTCATGTAGGGCATGTTCTACCTCTACTATCTCGTCAGAGCGTAGGCTCCACCGCCGACGGCGACCACTCCCAGAAGCGCGGCCCACCACGGCACACCGAGAACCTTCGTCTCCGGAGCCCTCGGAGCGACGTAGCCGGGAGCGCCCGGAGTCATCTGGGCCTGCTGCATGGCGATCTGCGCCTGCGCCATCTTCGCCGCAAGCTCGGTCTGCTGCGCCTGCGCCTGAGCTTGAATCTTCGCGATGTCCTTCGCGGCGTCCGCTTGGAGCTTCGCGCCGAGCAGAGCGCCCGTCGCCTGCGTCACGCTCCCGATCAGTTCTTCCACCCATCCCATGCCGCTTCCGCCGGAAAGTCCCGTATCCCGGAGCTTCTCGAAGGCGGCGATCCTCCGCTCCGGAGACATTCCCTCGACGGACTCCCCGATCATCCTCGGGATGTCAACCGTGAGCTTTCTCGCCATACCGCGCAGGTAGTTCCAGTAGCCCCGCGTGGTGGGGTAACTGCGGGAATTGAACTCGTTCGAGATGGCACGCAGGGCGTCGTTCATAACCTCCCTGACGGGGTCGGCGGCGGTCAGGAACCGGGAGATGTACGCGACGAAGCTCGGGTCCTCGATCTCCACGAGGAACATCCTGCGCTCGGCCAGCGGAAGCTGCCGAGCCACTTCATGAAGGCGGTTCATGGCGAAGGACGAGAGGCCCTTCTTTTTCTTCTCATCCTCGTCGCGCTGAGGCTCTCCCGACTCGTCGAGGATGACGGGTTCCGGCTGAACGATGGCCCCGGCAACCTCGAACGGCTGATACCACGGCCACGGACCCCACCAGCCCGGTCCCGGACCGCGCCCGCCTCCGTGATGGTGATGCCGGTGACGCCCGAGGTCCCCAAACGTCGCGCCGTAAGCGGTCTCGGCCATGGGGATGTCGTCGGTGCTGTACTGCGGAAGCTGGCCGAAAGGGTAGCCGACGGGGTCGGAGCCTTCGCTCGTGTACGCCGTCAGATAGCTGTCAACCGAGTCTCTCATTTCAGCCATGACTACCTCTAATTCCCTTCGATCACCAAGCGTTCAAGGAGGGGAACCCTTTCGGGCCGGGCCCACGGTTCCTCGCAAACCCTTTATCCCCTTCTGGAACGCTCGGCTCCATCGAGAACACTCAAGGAGGGGAACCCTTTCGGGCCGGGCCCACGGTTCCTCGCAAACCCTTTATCCCCTTCTTGAGCATTCCATCAATGACGCAGGTCGTACTTCGTCGCGCCACCGGCAAGACGCGCCGCGTATTCCGCGTCGGTGATCTTTACCGGCTTGATCTTGCAGTTGCAGCCGGGATGCGCACGGGTCGCGTCCGCTTCGTCAGCCGTGGCGAACCTCATATTCGTCGCGTGACCGTGACACGCTTTGCAGGCATGGAGCTTTCTCGTGGAGAGCTTGTAGACCGCCACCTTCAACTCGTCCTCAGCCACCGCCGTCGTGATCGCCGACAGGTCTTCCAGCACAGCGGTGCGTGCCAGAAAGCTCTTCCGAGAAGCGAGACGATCCAGCAACTGACCCTTCCAGTTGTTCGTCTCCGCGTAGGCGACGGCGAGGTCGCGGAAATCGACAACGGGAGGATTCTCGATGGCCGCGTCGATGACGGCTTGAGCGATCCGGTCGCCGGTCACGTCGTCGGTTTCGGTGGCCGTCATATCGAACACGATCTTCTCGACGGTTGTTCCGTCGGCACCGACGACGTTGACCAGCTTCGTGATCTCGAATTCTACGGCCATGGCTTGCCTCTACTCCTTCTTTGCCTTCTGGCGGGTGAGAACACGACCCTTCTTTTCGTCGAGATGGATCGCCTTGCGGAGTTCCACCGTCCACCCGAACTTGTCGGCGAGGTCCCAGACCAGTTCGTCCATCTCGGAAATGCTCGCGGGCACGGGCGAACCCGGATGCGCCATCATGAGGAGCGTCCAGAAGAGACCGCCGAGGGCCTCTTCGTCAAGTTCGATCACGATTTCCCGGTCCGGGTCGATCATGTTCCAGACCTTCCCGTCGTCGGTCACGTCCTCACTCCAGTTGTCGAGAGGCCCGAAACACGGCTTCTGGTGCTTGGCGATGACCGGGGAATACTTCCGGAGCGCCCGACGAAGGTACATCGTCTGATCGTCGGCCAGCGACTTCTGGGCGATGTCGAACTTGTCCTCGCCCATGTTATCCGGCAGACGCCGTGACGCATACCGCAGGATCAACTGCCCCGCAATGTTCGTGATCGTGAACTTCTCGCTTTCGGCCATGTTTTCCCCTTTCTAAGTGCTCGCCACCACGCGCCACCGTGAAACCGTGGAATCATACACCAAGGTGGCAGCCCTGTCAGTAGCCAGCGCAAGGTTTCCACCGTTGGGCGTGATGATCCGGTTGGCGGCGGTGCTTCCGGCATCCTGATTCTTGAGCGTGATCGAGTTCGTGCCGACGCTGACGATACGAAGAACGTACCCGTCCACGCCGCCGGTAAATCCGGTGAGATCGACGTTCGCGGTTGCGTTCAGGAAAGCCAAGGAGAATCCGTTGGCTCCCGCGAAGTTGTTCTGGTTGACGGCGAACGACGCCGGGCTGACGTTCCGAAGCGCCTGATTTCCGTTCACGTCGAGGACGGCCTGCGGAGCCGTGTTCCTGATGCCGACCTTGACGGAGGCGTTTCCGAGGATGAGGGAGTCACTCTGCGTGACCTGCGTGTTGAAGCCGATGGCGGTCGCGTTCGTGAGCGTCGCCGTCGAGGTCGCGCCCGCCGACGAGCCGACGAAGGTGTTCTGGGTGCCCGTGGTGTTCGCGGACCCGGCAGCCCTTCCGACGGCGACGTTCTCCCCGGCGGTCGTCGTCGCCAAGAGCGCCTGATATCCGACCGCCGTGTTGAAGGTAGCCGTCGTCGCGGCCAGAAGAGCGGATGCTCCGACGGCGACGTTCTGGTCTCCCGTCGTGCTGACGAGGAGGGCGCTTCCGCCGACGGCGACGTTCGACCCGCCGGTCGTGTTAGCACCCATCGCGTCACTTCCGACGGCGACGTTCCCCGATCCTGTCGTATTTGCGTCGAGCGAGCTTGCGCCAACGGCTGTATTCGTCGCGCCGGTCGTGTTGGAAAGCATCGAGAAATATCCGACCGCCACGTTGCTCGATCCGGTAGCGGCGCTGCCGAGCGCCCGGCGTCCAACCGCCGTATTCTGAGCGCCGGTCGTGCTTCCCGACAACGCTCCTGATCCGACGGCGGTGTTGTCGCTCGTCGTGACGACATTGAGAGCGTTCGCGCCGATGCCGGTATTGTCCGATCCCGTCACATTTCCGCCCACAGCGGAACTGCCGACGGCGACGTTGCTCGATCCGGTCGTGTTCGCTGTAAGCGAACTATTTCCAACCGAGACATTCCCGCCCGCCGTCGTATTGGAGCCGAGAGCGTTCTCTCCGACGGCGACGTTTCCCGCCCCGGTCGTATTCGCATCCAGAGCCGCCGTGCCGACCGCCGTGTTGTCCGATGCCGTCGTGTTCGCAGCCATGGCTCCCTGACCGATAGCGACGTTCGCCGTTCCGGTCGTGTTGACGAGAAGCGCCTGCCTGCCGACCGCGACGTTCTGGCTTCCCGTCGTATTGGCCGCAAGCGCATTCGATCCGACCGCCGTGTTCGTCGCGCCGGTCGTATTGAGATGAAGGGCTTGGAACCCAATGGCCGTATTATCGGAAGCGGTCGTGTTGGCATCGAGAGAGGACCTACCGACACCGACGTTCCGCGTTCCCGTAGTATTGGAGAGCATGGAATTCGACCCGACCGCGACATTATCGTCGGCTGTACTCGCCGTCAGCGCGGACTTTCCGATGGCTGTGTTGTTGTTTCCGATCAGGTTGCTTTGGAGCGCATTCGATCCGACCGCCGTGTTCGACGTGCCGGTAGTGCTGGATAAAGAGGCTCTGGACCCGACAGCGACGTTGGAAAATCCGGTAGTGGTTGCGTTCAGGGCGTTATATCCGATTCCGGTGTTGTTCGCGGCGGTTGTATTAGTTTGAAGTGCACCTGAACCCACCGCCGTATTGTGGTCCGGAGTAGTGGCAGCAGCGAGAGCGTTAGCTCCAACCGCCACGCTGTCCACGCCGGTCGTGTTGGCCGCGAGCGCGATGTACCCGACCGCCGTGTTGTTGTTGGCTGTCGTGTTTGCGGCGAGAGCACTCCGACCGACCGCCGTATTTTGAGTCCCGGTCGTGTTTGCCGCGAGAGCGTTATGGCCGACGGCGGTATTGTTCGAGGCGGTGGTGGCGGCGGTCAACGCACTCGATCCGATGGCGGTGTTTCCATCTCCTGCCGTGTTCGCCGCGAGCGCGGAACGCCCGACAGCGGTGTTCTGGGAACCCGTCGTGTTGGCCGCGAGGGAGTCGGTTCCGACCGACGCGAGATTCGTCCCGGTCGTATTCGCCCCCAGCGCATTAAACCCGACCGCGACGTTATTAGAGGCGGTGGTGTTGGCGAAGAGCGCGTTGCGCCCGAGCGCGGTGTTCTGAGAGCCGGTCGTATTCGCGTTGAGCGACTTATGACCGACGGCGGTGTTATTCGCACCAGTCGTGTTGACGACGGAAGAATTCGATCCGACCGCGACGTTGTCCGTGCCCGTCGTGTTCGCAGCGAGGGCGCTGAACCCGACCGCCGTGTTGTCGTTGGCGGAAATGTTTGCCGCGAGAGCGTTGTAGCCGACCGCCGTATTTTCGATGCCGGACGAGTTCGCGAGCATCGCGTTCCGACCGACGGCCACGAGTTGAGAAGCCGTGGTGTTTGCGGCGAGCGCGAACGCACCGACAGCCACGTTGTCCGCGCCGGTCGTGTTCAGGGTCATCGAAAACGCTCCGATGGCCGTGTTGTTGGCAGCGGTCGAGTTGAGAAGCGTCTGACCTCCGACGGCGGTGTTGTTGGAAGACGTAAGGTTCAGTGACGACGCGGCCCGACCGACGGCGGTGTTGTTGGAGCCGGTCGTATTCGACGCGGCGGCGTTTCTTCCGACCGCGACGTTGTCGCTGCCGGTGGTGTTACTGAGGGAGGCGAACCCGACCGCGACGTTGGAAAATCCGGTCGTGTTCGACGACATAGCCGTGGTGCCGATGGCGACGTTGGAGTCACCGACCGTCGTAGACAGCATCGCGGCCAGACCGACAGCCACGTTGTCGAAACCGGAAGTCAGACCTCTAAGAGCCTGTTGACCGACGGCCACGTTCTGATTTCCGTCCACGCAGTCCCGGAGGGCGTCAGGTCCGATGGCGACGTTCGAGAACCCATCCACGTTGGAGACGAGCGTGTTATGACCGACGGCGGTGTTGTCGTTGCCGACGGTATTGGCGATAAGGGCGTGCCAGCCGACCGCCGTATTGCGCGGCCCGGTCGTGTTCGCGGCGAGGGCGCTTCTTCCGACGGCGACCAGTTCCGAAGTGGTGGTATTTGCCGTCAACGCGCTAGAGCCGACGGCGACATTATCGACCCCCGTCGTGTTCGCCGCCATCGCCAGACGACCCACGGCGGTATTGTCCGAGGCCGTCGTGTTCGCGGCGAGGGCGCTGGTGCCGACTGCGACGTTGTCGGTCCCGGTGGTGGTGGCGAGCATCGCGAACGCCCCGACCGCCGTGTTGAACGAAGCGGTCGTATTCGCCCCGAGCGCATCACGTCCGACGGCGACGTTCGAGTTTCCCGTCGTATTCACGTCGAGCGCAGCGGAGCCGACGGCGGTATTACTGACGCCGGTCGTATTGGCATTCAGCGCCTTGAACCCGACGGCGGTATTGTCGTTGGCCGTGGTGTTCGCTGCGAGCGCAGCGTAACCGACCGCCGTATTCTCGATGCCAGTCGTGTTAGCGAGCATCGCATTCCGACCGACGGCGACAAGCTGAGAGGCCGTAGTATTCTCCTGAAGCGCATTCGCACCGACCGCGACATTCTCAGCCCCGGATGAGTTGTTGTATCCAGCACGCCGTCCGATGACGGTATTATCGTCTCCGGTGATGGTGCTTGCGCTCATCGCCTGAGAGCCGACCGCAGTATTGCGGTTGGACAGGTCGCTTCCGAGCAGGGCGGCATCCCCCATGGCGGTATTGTCACTTCCGGTCGTAGCCTGATTCATCGCATCCTGACCGACGGCGACGTTGTGAAGCCCGGTCGTGTTACCGCGAATGGTGTTCGTGCCGACAGCGACATTGAAGGAGCCGGTCGTGTTGTTCAGGAGCGCGTTGTGTCCGACGGCGGTGAGTTGGTCCCCGGTCAGGTTGGCAGCCAGCGCCGACGATCCGACCGCCGTATTGAATGTACCCGAGGTGTTTAGAGTGAGAGAGTCCTTGCCGACGGCAGTATTCTCAAATCCGGTCGTGTTCGCAGTCAGCGAGAACTTACCCACAGCGACATTGTCCGAGGCGGTGGTGTTGCTCAGCAGCGCACCGAAACCGACGGCGACATTATCGGTGCCGGTCGTATTCGCGTTCATGGCGCTCGATCCGACGGCGGTGTTGTTGTCGGCGGTGGTGTTCGCAGCGAGAGCCGTGGTCCCGACGGCGACGTTGAACTGGCCGGTCGTGTTGTTCTGAAGCGCCCCCGTACCGACGGCAGCGTTCGATCCGCCGGTCGTCGTGGCGTTCAGGGCGAAGAAACCGACGGCGACGTTCTGGGCTGCGGTCGTCGCCAAGGCCAGCGCGGAAACGCCGACGGCGGTATTGAAAGAGCCGGTCGTGCTCGCCGCCATCGCGTTGAGTCCAACCGCAACATTCGACCCGCCCGTCGTGTTCGCCACGAGTGCGCTCGAACCAACGGCGGTGTTGTCCGCTCCGGTGGTATTGGAAGCCATCGCGGACGTGCCGACGGCGGTGTTGTTGAATGCCGTCGTGTTGGCAGCGAGCGCGTTTTCTCCAACCGCTACGTTCGCAGCGCCCGTAGTGTTCGCCGTCATCGCCCCAAGACCGACGGCGACGTTGTTGAATCCGGTCGTCGTCGCCGCCAGAGCGTTCTTGCCGACCGCCGTATTCTGGTTCCCGGTCGTATTGGCAGCGAGGGCGTTCAGTCCGACGGCGACGTTCGAGTCTCCGCTCGTATTGGCGGCGAGGGCGTTCGCGCCGACGGCGGTGTTGTCGGGCCCCGTCGTATTCGCAGCCATCGCATTCGATCCGACCGCCGTATTCTGGCTCCCGGCGGTGTTCGCCGTCAGCGCGTCGAAGCCGAAGGCCGTCCCGTCGGTTCCGAGAGTGTTTGAAACCCCGGCATCGAGCCCGGCGAAGGTATTCCTCGTTCCCGCCGAAACGAGATCGAGACGGCCCTCCAGCCTCTCGTCTCCGACGACGCGGAGGGCTTCCGTGCCGACCGGAACGACCGCCCCGATGACCACCTGATCCGTGATCGTCTGAAGCCTGACGACGGTCCCGTCGTCCTGCCATCCGCCTCCGATGGCGGCAGTTCCGATGTTGGAGTATGCGGACCCCTGCATTGAAAGCTGCCACGTTCCCGTCACGTCGTTGTAGCGAAGACGCCCGGTCGCGGGCCCGGAAACCGCCGCTCCCGATCCGTCATCGGACTCGAAGTAGAGGTCGGGAGCCCCACCGGAAAGAACGACCGCCGTCGGGTCGATGACGCCAGTGACGGTCAGCTTCCCCACAACCACGGCGTCGCCGACGACGAGGAGCTTTTCCGTTCCAATCGGAAGAAGAGCGCCGATGACGACCTTGTCGGTGATCGTCGTGAGATGGACGATGGTCCCGGCGTCAGTCCATCCACCTGCGCTAGGACCCGAACCGCTGGGACCCGAGCCGCTCGCCGCGACGGGATATGAAAAGCCGGGCATATCAGTTCTCCGGAATTCCTAGACTGTCACTTCACAACGACCTTGACCGGGCCTCCACCCACGCACTCGCAATAGACGTAGGACACGAAGCCACGCCTGTCCTTGATGGCGTACTTTCCGTTCCCATTACACTTCTCGCAGTCCTTTTTGGCTGAAGCTGAAATCGACACCGCCACCTTCGCCAGAGCCTCCGGAGACCTCCCCGGCCTTGGAGGAACCGTAGGCCCGGACTGAGGATCGGAAGCGAGATGCGGCGGCGACTCGGCCCCAGCCGCAGGCTTCGGGTCTTCCAGCTTCGGCATGTTCGGTCCACCACCTCCACGAATGGCCTTGTTTGCCATGTCGATCTCCCTGATCTTATCCGACCACGTCAGTTCCGGGCGTCCCATCCGGGAAGTGCGTCTGACCCGCACAACGGACACTCATGAGTCCCGGAATGGCCTGAACCATGATAACACGCCACGACAAATTTTCCGCAATCACGACCGCAGAGTCGTAGGTCTTGAGGAACGACCCTCCTGACGGCATTTCCACCCGGGCACGCTCGACGATGTTGAGTACGAAGCCGTCGTTCGAGGTCTGGATCGAAACGACCATGCCCGTGCCGGTCATGTCCATCGTGGAGTCGAACTCCGTGATCTCGTGGACCTGATCCGGAGGAACGAGCACGGGCGCGATGACCACGACGGGAACCGCCGAGCCACCGTTGCTTCCGAACAGGTCCAGAATACCGGCCATGAAATCCTCCTATGCGTTACGGCTCGTTTGAAATCCGGAGCGTGGACGTGACCAGTTGCCCGCCGCCGCCCGGGGTCTGGATCACTTCACGGAAGAGGCGGTTCACCGCCCCGACGATCTTGATGGGGTTCTTGAAGCCGACCCGCCGCGTCAGGCCACCCGGCAGGATCGCCACGGCGAGGTCGAACCAGTTCGCGCCGTTGTCGTTGGACTGCTGGAGACGCCCGCGCACCGTCGGCGTCGGGGCGCAGAGCATCCAGTCCGTGAGGACGAACTGCGTCCCCTCGGGAATCGCGATGGCGGCGGCGGGGGCCGCTCCATCGACCGTCAGAAGAAGCGTCTCTTCCGCAGCGCCCGCCGTGACCTGCATCCCCGTCACGGACCGCTGAGAGAGAAGTTGAGTCAGATTCGCCATATGTCCTCCTTCTACCTACTGACCGTTCACCGTCATCTGCGCCGACCTGACGGTCACGCCCACACGGGCGATACCGGAAATCGTCTCGGCGCGAACTTGCAGAAGCACCCCGGCACCGCCGACCACACGCAGCGGCGTTTCGTAGGTCTGCGGATTCGTGTCGTTCTGGCCCACCCGGGCCAGAGCGATGTCGAAGAAACTCCCGCCGCCGTCATTCGACTGCTGGAGCCGGAAGCGGCTCTCGACGGCGTCCTCACCGCAGACGATGAAGTCGTTGATGAGGAGCAGCACGCCCACGCCGACGGCAATCGTCGCCGCCGGAACGGACCCGTCGAGCGACAGGTTGATCGACTGCTCGGCAGCACCGATGGTGTCCTCGTAACCGACGATGGAGTGCTCGATGACCTCGGAATCCAGAAGTGTCTCAACCATAAAACCTCCTAATGTCCGTGAACTTTCCTTCGATACTCCAGCGCCTCGCGCTCGCGACGCGCTTCCTCTTCATCTTGATCCTTCACGTAGCATTCCTGCTTGTCCCACAACTCTGCCGTCTTGAAGTCCACCGCGAACGCGACCTTGACCGGCGCTTTGCACCGGCGGCAGGTCGGCGGCGGCTTCACCTTCACAGCGCCCCCACGATGGTCGGAAGCGTCCTGACGAGCATGTCGAACGCCACGCCCACGATCTCCTTGAAGACGCTCTTCGCCGCTGCGGATGCGTTCGCCGCCGCTGCATCGACTTCATTTTCCATGGTCTGCCGCACCGTGTCCATGGAATCGAGGAGCTTCAGCCGCGTCCCCGGATCGGAGAGCGTCATGTAGTTTTCCGTCAGCTTCGCCAGCCGCTCCGCACGCTCCGTCAGAAGGGCTTCGACCCCGACGTTGCCCTCGATGAAGTCCTTCGCCCGGGACTTCACCGCGCCGATGATCTGCGCCTTCAGAATTTCCCACGTATCGACCATGGCTACTTCACCTGCTTCTTCAGGCTCTCCACTACGCGCTGGAGGCTTTCAGCGAGCATCTTCTCGTCGTTCTTCGCCGCCGCATCGAGCGTCGCGTCGGCTTCGACGTATTTCAGGTACTTCGGAAGAATCTTCGCGTGCGTCGCCTCGATGTCGCCGACGAGCTTCTTCTCGACGGTGCAGCATCCGGACAGACACGCCGCGAGAATGAAACCGACCGCGATCTTCTTCACTTGGGCTCCTCCCCGTCCTTTTTCGCTTCCTCTTTCTTGATGAAGGCATTCAGGACGCCGTCGTGAATGCCCTTCGCTCCGACGGCGACGACGAGCAGGATAACGAGATGGAGAGACCACGACTTCAGGTCGTTTCCTCCGTAGACCCCGGGCAGGCCGAACTTCGCCGAGCATCCGAGAACGTAGGTCAGGATGACCGACATCACCGGCTCCTTCCCGTCCACCTTCGCCTTCAGGACCGCCTTCAGCCCCGACACGAGGAGCACGACGAGCCCCGCGATACCACCGTAGCTCGCCAGAGCCAGAAGCACCGCATCCCGAACTGGATCGGGCTGCATCATCGACGCGCCATTCATACGGCCTCCAAAAAATGCCCTTCGCCCCTATGGGCCCACGCCCCGTCTAACCGACGGGGAGAGGCGTCGGGCAGAATTTATTCCGTGCTGTTCGCACTCTCCTCGGTAAGCCTTTGAATCTCTTCCGCCTTCTCCGTGACCATCCGGATCATCCTCGTGTCGTGCTCTTTCGGCTTCGCCGATTTCGACGCTGGCGGCGGTGGACAGGCGGCGACCGGGGCTGAAGCAGCAACCATCTCCTGAATCTCCTGCACCTGCCGATGGACTTTCGTTTCAAGCTCCTTCAGTTCCGCCTTCACCGGAAACTCGATCCGGGTCGTCGCCTGCTTGAGCTTTTCCTTGACCGACGGACGCTCACGGAAGGACGCCAAGATGACGCCAGCCGTGACCAGAACGAGCACGCTGCCGATGACGAGCGAAATCATCATGCCCATCATGCGCCTCCGTCCCCTCTCTTCGGGATCATCCGGAGAACCGCGTCGAGGGTTTTTGAGACGTTTTCCATGGCGAGCCGGTACTTCTCGGTCATGTCCGAGATGTCCTTGCGATGCTCTTTCTCGCTGGCGAGCCGCTCGTCGATCCGCGTCTCGTACTTCCTGTCCTTCTTCATGTAGTAGATCGCGAGCACCACGAGGCAGACGCCGACCGCGCCAAGGTTGATAATTGGACCCACAAGCTGCATATCCATCCGCACTACTCCGTCACTCCGTACATGTTCGCGCCTTTGAACGTCGCCTTTCCTTTCAGGCCGGTCTTATCGGCCTCGTGAAGGTTCGCCTTATCGAAACAGGTCTTCTTCGTCGTCGTCACGCCCTTCAAGTTCGCGCCATGAAGATTCGCCTCGTCGAGCTTCGTGTCCGAAAGATCGGCGTCTTCGAGATTCGCGCCGTGAAGGTTCGCCCGCCTGAGATCGAGTCCGGACAGGTCGAGTCCCGACAGGTCCTTCCCGGCGAGGTTCACCTGAATCCGGACAGGATTTTCCGGTGAGAAAGCACCGCCGGATTCGGCGATCATCGCCGCTTTCCTTCCGGAAATCTCGATCAGCTTTTCGACATCTTCTCTCGTCATGACTCGTTACCTGTCCACATGAATGCGGGCGTAGAACGTCTCCGTACCGACCCCAGTCGTCGCCGTCACAGCATAACCGAGACGCTTCACGCTCGCCGTCTCCACGAAACCTCCAGCACCAGCCTTCGGTGACAAAGCGTCATTTTGGGCGACCGCATTTCCGTCGGTCTGCATGAATCCCCAACCGTGAACGATCAGGTCAACAGCCGCTCCAATGGCGGCAGCGACTCGGGCGATGCCGAGAATGTTGTCCGTCGTGGCGTCGGACTCCTGCCCCTCAAAAGTCCCAGCCAACTCAATCGCCCTGAACGGGTTGATCGCCGAGTCAGCCGTAAGGACGATGTCGTCGTCGGCGATGACCGGCTTTCCGAGCGTGAGAGACGCCGACGTGGAGAAGAACGTCCCATACGGGAACGCGCACTTCTTGAAGAAGAAAAGCGTAGCCGGATCGACCGTGACGAACGCGAGAGCGGCGGGAGTCGCGAAGAAAGCGCACATCGTCGCTTCCCACACGGGAAAATTCGTCCCGTTGATCGTGACGAGCCCGCTGAAATCGACGTAGATCAGGAAGACGCTGCACGCCCCGGCGTAGGCACCGGCACCCACACGAAGCACGAACGTCCCCGCGAAGTTGCTGTCGCGAACCCTGAAATTCGAGGGAAGCGTCACCGATCCGACAGAATTCGCCCCGGCCATTCCGCTGTCGGCGAAGTTACAGTCGTGGTACGTCACGTCGCCCGTAAGCGTCGCCACGGCACCCGCGATGGTAGCGGCGACCATCATCGAGAAACCGCCGAATCCAGCGTATGCCTGACTGAAATAGAACGTCGTTCCGCTCACGACAGTCGTCGCGAAAGCGGAAACGGCAAAGCAGGTTTGAGTCCCGACGTGCCCGCCACCGAAGAAGCGAGCGCCACCGGAGCAGGTAAGCGTCGCCGCCGCCGTCGCATTGTTCCGGGCACGGCGAATGACCGCATCGCCGGGACTCGCGAACCCGATGTCGTCGTCCCCCGTGCGGTTCCACGTACCGCCGCTGACCGTTCCGACCAGTGTCCCCTCGTCCCGACTGATGGACGCAATCGTACAGTGGTAGGCATTCAGTTCGTTCGCCCAATGCTGGGCGCTGTCCGTCCACGTCCCCGTGCTCACGGTCACGCCGGTCGTCAGGTGGAAGATATCCAAGAAGTCGCAGCTAAAGAGGTAGGTCGTCGGGGAGAACGTGGCCGTCGGCGCTCCCGCCACCTGACTCGCCCCGAAGAAGAACGGTACGACGAGACCGGCGTCCTTGATGTTGATGACGCCCGTTCCGTTCACCGTTGCGGCACCCGTAAAGGCTCCGAAAAGGTTGACGCCGCTCCAGTCCGTCGCGTCGGTAAGCTCGAAGTTCAGTTGCCCATCGACGGTGACAGTCTTCGCTCCGGAGCACGCGCCTTGCGCCTGAATGACATTGCAGTTCCCGCTGCCCATGATGCAGCGGATATCGCTGTCGAAGTCGAAAGTCCCCGCTCCCGAAGACGCCCTCGCTCCCATGATGTTGAGGGTGTGATCCACGACGATATCCGACTCGATGTAGCTCGGGGTGAGGATCGACACGGCGAGCGTAGCGGTGTCGTCCAACTGACAGATCGTAACTTCCCTCGACGGAGCGGACGTGTCCGCGACGACCGTCGGATCGCCGCCGATGAAGCAACGCATATCGGCGAAGTTCGGAGCCGCCGACACAATCGACCCCGCCGCTTCCGAGTGGAAGAGGCTGATCGACCCCTCCACGTTGTTCGCTGAGAGGAGCACGTTCCTCGCCGTCACCGCCACGCCCATCGCGTCAACGACGCTGAAGGCGTTGTTGAATCCGGCAGCGTTGATAACGCCGGGGTTCGTGACGTTCGAGAGAATCCACCGGACCCGCCCCGTCGTTCCCCGGACCCGCCCATACGCCTTCGAGTTGTACATCTCAAGGCCGTGAGCATCGACGCCCGGACTCATGAGAACGGCGTCGTCAGTCCCTTCGCGGCGGCTGACCTCCACATCATCCAGAATGAGGACGCCGACCGAACCCGGCGTCCACAGGACGCCGTCGCGGACCCGCCCGTTCCTGACTCTAAGGACCCGGACCGTGCCGGTCACGTTGATCTGCTTGACGACGTTTCCGCCGAGATTGATTTCGGCATCCGCCGTCACCGACAGGATGGCATCCTCGAAAGTCCTGTTCACGGCGATCTTCTTCTTGTCCACGACCGCGAACGTCACTCCAGCACCGGCATTCCAAGGACGGTCAAGAACGAGAGTGTTCGTCGCGGCGACACTGTCGATAACGGTCGCGGTCTCCGCGATTCCGCCATTGACCGCCGCGAGGTCCGTGATGACGACTTCCATGCCGTTATAGAAATCGTCCGACGGCACGAATCCGGCGGTCAGAGCAACGATCACGCCGTCATCGGTCCCGGCGGCGGTCGTGTCCGTGAAGACCTGAGAGGTCTCAAGATCGAGTCCCTGCTGCGGCGTGAAGTATTCCCGCCCGCTCCCCCCGACCACCTCCGGGACTTGGGGAACGCCGTTGACGAACTTCGTCGCGCCGATCAGCGGAGTCACAGACATATATTTTCCAGTTTACGGATCGAAGTTGATGGTCGCGTTCACCGTCGCAACGGGAGCGCCGACATTCGTCATCTCGACCTGAATGTGATCCCCCGCCCTGTAGACCATGTCGCAGGGGAACGCGAAGTATTCGTCCTGAAAGCCCGGAGCCACGTCCTGCTGAAGGATGATCGTGCTGAACGCCGCGCCATCGGCGGAAATGTACCGGACCGTGATCGTCTGATTGTTCGGCCCGGGCAAAGGCACGTCGAGATGAAGCGCGATGAAGCTGGGCTTCTTGATGACGGCGAAAACGTCGGTGAGATCGAGAGCGCCCACCGACAGGTCCTGCGAATCCGTCGCGACGGATGGAGCCTTGAGAGCGGGAGGAGCGACGACGGCGTTGACGTTGAGAGCGCCACCGACAACGAGAGCCTCCTCAGTACCGCACGGGCCGGTAATGGTGACGGCTTTCTTGGTCCCTTCAATCGGAAGCGGCATATATTTTTCCTTCAGGCTCCTACATCACATGGAACTGTCCGAACGTCCCGTCCGTCGTGATATCCCTCACGGGAAGGAGTTGTCCCGTGATGCGGACAATCGCATCCTGCGCCTGCACGAGCGAGAGATTCCTCGCCCGCAAGGTGAACGTCGAAAGCGGCGGAAGGAAAACGGGAACGGGCTCCTTGTCCCGAGCCGCATCGTCGAACGGCGTCTTCACCCCGACATACAGGCCGTCCGTGATCGGAGCGCCGTTGATGAGTTCCTCCCACTGGACGCTGTTGAGCCCGTCGGCCCGGCACACGTTCGGCGCGATGGACCAGATGGTCCCCACCGTGAGGTCAGGAACCCGGATCACCATAACGTCCGTGAACGCCCCCGCCGGACCGACGGGCGGCAGGGCCACGGGCGTATTGTAATTCGTCTTCCGGTCGAGGCGGATCGTCGAGATCGGCGGCTCGATCCACGACGGATTCTTCACGAAGAAGGTCCCGCACTTGAGGTCCTCCTTGAAAGTCTGGAGGGTCTCGTGGAGAGCCGAGAAGAACCTGTCGCGCATGAACTCCCAGATGCCGGAAGGGATGCCATCCGGAGCGGGGCAGTTCAGGGACGGCGGCGTCCGTGGAGGAGGGCACGTCGGCCCCACCACGGGCGTCGTCGGGATCATGGGCACGCTGCGACGATTGATGTCCCAGTAGCCCTGATACCGCTCCTCAAGGCGACTCCACATGTCGCCGAGGTCCCGGTTCATCGGAAGCGGCCTGTCATCGTTACCCATTGCCTACCTCACCCCCAGCGGGCGCTGCGGAACGCTGCGGAAGATTTTCTGCGCCGAGAACGTCGGCCAGATCACGTCGCCGTCAGCTACGACTTTCCTGATGCGGAGGATCATCTTCTTTCCCGATTCCAGATACGGCGGCTCGAAGAAGATGAAGGGAAGCTCGGCGCTGCCGAACCCGTTCTCCACGCGGACGAAGTCCGTCATCCATTCCTTCCCGTTGGCCTTCTCGATCAGCTTGAACTCGTAGGGGAACGCGCTGACCGAGGTCATCTTATACCAGACCGTGTCCGCGTCGTCCGTGATACGGATGTCGAAGTCGTACTCGGTCCCGATGGGATCGGCGGCGGGGATCGTCGGAAGCTGTTCGGTGGTCCAGAAGAACGGCATCGTCACGGGCCGGTTCTTATAGTAGTCGTTGTACCGCTTGTTGAGTTCCGCCGGGCTGTGCTGGTCGTAGAAGCGCCTGCCGTGAAGGACGAAGCGGACCTTGTTACTGGCGAGCCCGGACAGGTCGCGGAAACCAAGAACGAAGTTCCTCTTCCCCTCCTCGACCCACATGAACCACGGCTCGACCCAGATGAAGGGACGGCCAGCAGCGCCGCCGTCGCCGAGAACGTCCGCGCCCGACGCGATGGTCCGGATGTGGATTTCCCGGTTCATGAGCATCGGGCGCTGGTTGGGGTCCATAATCCGGATCGTGAAGTCGCCGTCGGCATGGAAGAAGCTGT
>Ga0334722_10000259_pt1 | contig 80949 bp, 68 predicted proteins | sample C3_bottom_MG_FD_207210 | JGI IMG/M metagenome (GOLD analysis project Ga0334722, IMG submission 207210) | Sediment microbial communities from Yellowstone Lake, YNP, Wyoming, USA - C3_bottom | ecosystem: Environmental > Aquatic > Freshwater > Lake > Sediment | place: USA: Wyoming | collected...
CGACGAGCATGCCCATGAAGAATCCGAACGTGCCCCCGCCGACCGCGGGGCCGAGGAGCCAGTTCAGGAAGCCGGCGACGAGCTTCCCGAGGGCGTACGTGAGGCCGCCGCCGGCGGTGCGCTTCATCACGTTGCCGGCGAGGTCCCAAGCGTGGGCCTCGACCTCGTAGCCCCAGGAGTAGTCCGCCCAGAAGTCGATCTCGAAGGTCGTCGCGTAGGCGTTGTTCCCGCGGGACATCGCCAGGTGGGTCTCGCCCTTATCCACGAAGTAAAAGTGGACCTCGGCTACGCCGCCGTTGTCCGTGGCGGTCACGGTGAGGTCGAGCCAGGTGTGGGCGACGAAGATGCCGGACCACTCCAGGCGCGTGACCTGCCCGATCTGGGAGAGCTTCGGCGGGATCTTCTCCGGCTCGACGTTGTTGTCGTCGCGGTTCCCCAGAGGGGTGTCGCCCAGGGTGGCGGGGAACCAGTCGAGGAGGCCGTCGCCGTCCGTGTCGTCCGCTTGAGCGTTCGTCTTCAGGTATTCCGTTCCGTCGGGGAACCCATCCCCATCGGAGTTGGCGAGGGCGGGGTTGGAGAACACATGGGTCTCCAGCCACTCATCCTCACTGGGGTCAACAAGGGCCCAGATGTACCAGCCGTCCACTTCATCGCCGTCGGCGACGCCGTCGGTGTCGACATCATACGTTGTAAGACAAGTTGCCCAGCCGCCGATGGGACAGGGAGGTGCGGTCACAGTCCAGTACGTCTTCTCCGCCCCATCATCCATCCCGTCCCCATCCGTGTCAGGCTCGCTATAATCCAACCGCGGACTGGCGGTGTATTCGTCCGAGTTGGTGAGCCCATCGCCGTCCAGGTCCGTCCCGGAGTCGGCGACGTACACATCGCTCCCGTAGAACAATTCATCCGCGGTGGGGATGCCATCCTTGTCATCGTCCGCCAGATTGAGAACGAAGTCCGTCGTCCCATCGGAAACGATGTCCCAAGTACAGTCCGTGGCGGAGATTTTCCGCGCGACACACCAATCGAGGCCGAGCGCGTATTCGTCGGCGTTGGTGAGACCGTCGGAATCCGCGTCCAAACCGGCATCTGTCGCGGACAGGGGACTCAACACGACGCTGCTTCGCCCGTTGAACTTGACCTCCCACCCGTCCGGCATCCCGTCGCCGTCCGTGTCCGCCTTCACGGGGTCGGTCCCGTAGAGCTTGACCTCGTCCCCGTCCTTCAGCCAGTCGTCGTCCGTGTCCGCGACGAGGGGGTTCGTGCCTCTCGGATACTCGCCAAGGAACTTGTAGTTCCCACCGCCGATGTCGTCGTACTTGATCCCTTTCAGAACCCAAGCACCTGAGAGCTGCGAACCCGAGGCCAGAACGATGTCCGTCCCGTCGAGCAGCCCGTCCTTGTCCGTGTCCGAATCCGCGGGGTCCGTGCCCATGGCCTTCTCCGCTCCATCCACGATTCCGTCACTGTCTCCGTCCGCGGAGAACGGAGTCGGGTCGACGCCATCCGGGATGGCGTCTCCGTCCGTGTCCATGGAGGTCGGATCGGTCCCCCGCGCGGACTCCGGGTCGCAGAAGGTATCCGCAGCATAGGTTTCGCGCAGGTCGGTGCACTCCCAGGTTTCGGTCCCCTGCGTCTTGACATCGTTGTCGGAGTTAGCACCCAGGGGGTTCGTCCGGTTGACCTGCTCCTTCGAGTCCCGCACCCCTTCCCCGTCTGTGTCGACGGACAAGGGACTCGAGCCGGTAGGATCAAGGACGACGGAGACATCTGAAATCTTGACGGTCTGGATGTTCGTGCCCCCGTTGCAGTCGTTATGTTGGAAGAAGGTGAGCGGGACGGAAATGCTCGTGGTTCCATCCCAGCCCGACTTGATCAGGTACTTGTTGAATTCCCCCACGTAGTCGACAAGGTAGGCGCCCGGCGGCCCGCTGACCGAGGGCTCCGCACAGAGCGTTCGCCCCGCGATAGACGCGCGAACGATGGGGCCCGAGCCGGACGGAGTGACGAGGATTTTGAACTTGGCTGTGGTGACGTACCGGGGGACGCTGTCCGTCATCGCGGGAATTGTGATGGTTACGGCCTTGGTTGCTCCCCCGTTGCTGGTTCCGAAATCAATACATGACACGCCTGCGCAAAGGTCGGGCTGCAGAACTGTGTTGATAGTGACCTGATCGGAGCGGGCGAGCAGCAGGCGATCGATGCGGAGGTTGACGTTCGGGCTGCCATCAGGAGCGTTCAGGGTGACCAGCGCGCCCGCTGTGGCGGTGAAGTAGGCGGAATACCACCGGTAGTACCCGGTCTTTACGGACGGCGTCCCGCTCGTCTCGTAATACAACGTCCCCGTGCTCGACCCGGGTGTCGAGCCGACAGTCCAGGAAAACACGAAGGTCGCTGGCGTCGAGCCGACGCCCTTCGCGAGGACCGAGTAGCGGTACGTGCTTGTCGCGGGAGCGGTCAGGGTCACGGTCGAACCGTCGGCGGCATCGAGGACGTTGACCCCGTCCCAATTGTACGTATCGTAGGCGAGGGCGCCGGGCTTAAGGTGGCCCTCCGCCTCGAACCATCCGAACCCGGGAAGCAGCTCTCTTCCGTCCGCCAGCCCATCGCCGTCGGTATCGGAGACAAGAACGGCCGTCTCATCGGCGTCCCGGATGCCATCCAGGTCCGTATCTTCCCCGACCTCTATCGGTAAATCGAACAGGCGATTGCCGTTCGCGTCACGGTATCCATCCCAAAGGCCGTCCCGGTCCGTGTCGGCAAGGTCGGGCCTAGTTCCATGGGCCACTTCATCGGCGTCGGGAATCCTGTCACCTTCCGAATCCCTGAGGAAGGGATGAGTGGCGTGGGTGAGGACTTCGTCCCCGTCCAAGAGGCCATCGCCGTCAGAGTCGGCTTGCGTTGGATCGGAGGGCGTAGGCCACGCCTCACCGCCTTGGAGGACCACCTTCACGATTCCCGCCGTTCCCGAGTGAACCCGGACGAGGGCCGGGACCAGGTTAGGGGCGAAGGCCGCGGCGGCGTAGGTCAACGGAGTCGGGGTAGAGCCCGTTAGGGACCACGAATCCGTCCCGATGTTGTACGCTGAGACCTCGGACAGCACGCCGGGGTTCTTGCCTCCGACGGCGTAGATGCGACCGCCGACTAGGGCGGATGCGAACCAAGCTTTGGCCGTGGGCATGTTCGACAGGCTCGTCCATGCAGTCGCGCTAGTGGACAAGGCCTCCAGCTTGGCGGAGTACGTCCCGGTCTCACCTCCGTACGCAGTCCCTTCGTAGCCGCCAAAGGCATAGATCGTTCCCTCCCGCGAGATCGCCTGCAATGCGGATCGAGCAGTGGACAGAGATGGCGCGGTCGACCAGGTGCCAGTACGTGTGTTGTAAATCCGCACGGAGTTCAGATTCTCCATTCCGCCGACGATTGCGTGTCGGCCGCCCAGCACGTAGATGTTGTCGCCCACCAGGACGGCCGCGTGGCCCTCCACCGCCACTGGCATCGTTCCCAAGGAGGACCAGGTGTTCGTAGCGACGGTGTAACGAGAGATGGCGTTGGTCTGCGTCCCCCCCACGTGCCCGCCCATCAGGTACAGTTGGCCGTCCGCGGCGATGATGGTCGTCTCGTAGGGCCACACTGGAGGTATCGCCTTTGTCGACCACGTGTAAGTCACTAGGTTCAGGGCGCGGAAAAGGCCGGCGACCCAGTCGACCATGTAAAGGGTGTCGTCCCAGATCGCTGCCGCAGACCTGAAGGTGAGGGCAGGAACGGCCGGCAGCGACTCCCACCAAAGAAGATCCGGGAACACGCTGCGTGCCGTCCCGAAGTAACTCGTTCCGTCCGTCCCTCCGAGGACGATGAGCTTACCGGCACCATCGGTCGCGCTCCCATGCACGAACGAGGCAATGGGAGAAGCAAGGTACGAAGCGGTGACCTGGCGATCGAGCTTCCCCGCCCTCGTCCAATCGGAGGATCCATCCGAGCCGATTTTCAAGGCTACATCAGTCGGGTAGGAGACATTGTACGCCTCCGCCTTTGAGGTGGCCTGGAAGGTCGGGAAGTTCTGGTCCCCTCCGGGGAGATAGATCGTATCCCCGTTTGTTGTTGCGCCCAATCCGACCCGGGCGAGCGAGAGGGAAGGCGTCACGGTGCTCCAAAGGTTGGTGGCGGGGTCGTACACCTCAACGGACGACAGCATGGAGCCACTGCTCGTGCTTGCACCGCCGAAGACCCAAATCTTCCCGTCGATGACGGCCGCAGAGTGACGCCATCGTGGGGACTGGAGGGAACCGACCGAACTCCAAGAACTGTCCCCGGGCTTCCACTTCACGACCGTGGAGAGCACGGTGGGTGAGGAACTTCCGCTCGCACCGCCGATCGCATAGATGTACCCGTTCAGTTCCACCGCGGCCAGATACTTCCGGGCCACGGGGAGTGACGTCACGCTCGAAGCCCACGTGGAACGCCAAACGTCCAATTCCTCTACAGAGGTGAGAGCAGGCTCGCCGCTTGCGTCCGAATGGCCACCAATCACGTACACCCGCCCGGCCAGAGTGACCTGGGCATGTGCTGCCCGCTTGTTCAGCAACTTGTTGTTGGTGTCGGAGGTCCACGCCCCCGTCACCAGGTTGTAGCGAGCGACATATTTCCAGGTCGGATCCCCCCCGGTGACGATGAGCTCCCCCTGGATCGCTGACATGGTGGCTTTTGTCTTGACGTTCGGCCCTGAAACCAGAGTGGTCCAGGCATTCGCCACGGGATCGTACTTCTCCAATGAACTCAGCTTCTGAGACGCAGCATTCAAACCGCCAAAGACGTACACGAAACCATTGGCGGAGGCGGTGGCGTGGTACGCCCGTGCGGTCCCGAGGGGCTGGACGGTCCGGATTCCCGCCACCCACTGCCCCGTCACCTGGAAGCTGGTCTGGCGGGGGTAGGCGGTCGCCGGCACCTCGTAGCAGAAGGTCCCGTTCCCTCCCACCGCATCGGAAAAGGTGAACGTGAAGGTCGGACTCGATCCGCAGGCCGAGCCCCAATGATAGTGGTCCACCCGCACCAGCGCGATCCGGTCGAGATAGACGGACGAACTCGCCCCGTTGTCCTTGACCGTCAGCACCGCCGAGTTCGCGATCTTCGCCTCGAGGAGCGGTGTGGAGAACCACTCGAACGTGGGGGAGTCCACGGTGATGCTCTCGAAGGCGCTCGAGTCGAGGCGTTGCACGAGAAGGGCGCCGTTCGTCCCCGAGGTGAACTGTCGCGCTCGGACAAGGAGCCGATACCGGGTCTGGGTGTGCGAGAGTGTCTTCGTCTCCGTGTAGAGGACGTTCGGCGGGGTCGGCAGGTAGGTCGCGCTCCCCCCGACCGCATTGGGATCTGAGAAGACCAGGACGCCCGTGCCCTTGTGGTCTTCCGCCTCGTGGAAGAAGGTGCCGAGCTGCCGTTCGAGGTTGTCTGCGAGACCGTCCGCATCGGTGTCCGAGAGGGCCGGGTCGGTCTCTCCGAGGTCGACGATGCCGTCCGCGTCCGTATCTTCGCCCAGCTCCAGCCAATCCTCGAACGTCGGGTTCACGTTCCGGTCCTGCCAGCCGTCCCAGAGGCCGTCCCCGTCCGTGTCGTTCAGGTTGATGTCGGATTCGCCCGCGTCGAGGATCCCGTCATGATTGCTGTCTTCGACCGAGTCCGGCGCATGGTCCCCGTCGTTGTCTGGATCCACCATGTTCACCAGACCGTCGCCGTCTAGGTCCGCATTCCACAGGGCTTCAAGCCCGTCGGGCGTGCCGCCGTTGGTCGCACTGTCCGCGTCGGGGTCGATCATGTTCGCGTACTCGTCGCCGTCGGAGTTCCCTGCCCAGTTGATCTCTGTCCCGTCGTTGATCCCATCCGCATCCGAGTCGGGGTCCGCGTTGTTCCTCACGCCATCCCCATCCGTGTCGGCGGACCAGGAGATCTCCACTCCATCCTCGATCCCGTCCTCGTCTGTGTCGTTGTCGTGAGGGTCGCTCCCCCGGTAGACCTCGCGGTGCCAGTACCCGGCCAGGGGCTTGGACAGGTCCTCGAACAGGTAGGTGGTCCAAGCGAACCGGTGGTAGATGCCTTCGAGGATTCCGTCCCCCGTCCCGTTGAAGTCCGCATCGTTCGTGTCGGAGCCGGGCATCCAAAGATAGAGGTCGTCGTCCGACGTGTGGCGGTAGAAGCGGCCCCCTTCCTGCAGCTCGGCGATGAACGTCATGAACTGGCCGTCGGTGTTGGCCGGAGAGGTGTCGGCGACATTGACCCCCGTGTCCACGTAGGGGTACCGGCGCTGCGTCGCCCCGACCTTGTAGGCCACCCAATCCCCGCTGTTCCCGTAGTTCGTGCTGTTGCGTCCTCCCTCGTCCACGCTGGTCCTCAGGAGGACGTCTTGAATCTCCAGGGCATCGTTCAGGCTGTCATCGTCGGTGTCGGCGTCGTTGAGATCGGTGTCGAGAAGGAATTCCTGGTTATTCAGCAACGTGTCGAAGTCCGGGTCTCGCGTGCCGTCAAAGGCCAGCAGCGGGTCCAACCCGTGCTTCACCTCCCATCCGTCGTGGATGGTGTCGGCATCTGTGTCCCGGAAGAGGGGGGAGGTCCCGTATCCTCCCTGGCCCAGCAGGTCCCCAGTCTCCCCCTTGGTTTCCCCGACGTCCCAGACGGTGTCTCCATCGACGTCATCCCATCCGTCCAGGAGTCCGTCGCCATCGGTGTCGTTCGAGGTCCCCAGCGTGAGGGTCGACAACTCTCCGCGGTGGCCGAGGGGCGGGAACCCGGTCGTGTAGCCGTCCCAGAGGCCGTCCCCATCGGTATCCTGGACCGCCGGGTTCGTCCCGTATCCTCCCTGTCCTCCCTGGTTCGGATTCCCGCGCTCCCCGAGCGCCTCGGTCCCCTGCCAGATCCCGTCCGAGTTCGCATCGTCCCATCCATCGAAGAGGCCGTCGCCATCGGAATCGCTCATCCAGGGCAGCGTCCCCAGGTCGGCCTCGTCTCCATCGATGACGCCGTCGCCGTCCGTGTCGTTGTTCAAGGGGTCCGTGGCCCGGCGGTCGATCTCGAACGCGCTGAGGTGAACGGTGACGGTGTTGGTGTCGAGCAGCGACTCCTGGACGAGATCGAAGGTGACGTTATGGTTCCCGACTGTGTCCTGGACGAAGCTATTCAACGTCAGGCTGAATCGGGTGTCGTTCATGAAGACCCATGGAAACGCGTAGTTCACCGAGGTCAGCCGCCCCCGGCTCCCGCTGTCCACGACTGCGCTGTCCTTGAAGAGCCGGACGCGCGAATCCATGAACACGTCGTTCTCCGCCTCCAGCCACGACCACTCGCTTTCCGTGCCCGTCATTAAGGGACCAGCGTCCCTCTGGAACTTCGTCTCCAACACGTACTTGTACATGTAGAAGCCCGTGGCGGGCAGGGCGAAGGCCGTGTCTCGCTGCCCCTCGTTCACGACCGTGACGTTCAGGGGGATCGTCCGTTCCTTGTAGTACTCATTCACTTCATCGAAATCGGTGAGGCCGTCGTGGTCCGTATCCGCTTCCAGGGGTTGGGTCGTGTGGATAAGCTGCTCCTCGTCGTCCGTGAGACCGTCCCCTTCGCTATCCCGGGCGATGGGGAGGGACTTCACATTGGTGACCTCGTCGATCTCCTTCCAGCCGTTCCCGTCGAGGTCCGTGACGATGATCTCCTGACCGTCGAGGAGGCCATCTCCGTCCGTGTCGGCGACGAGAGGGTCGGTGCGATCCACCACGGTCAAAGTGAAGTTCTTGAGCGTCCCGCTCATGCCGGACGTCCAGTCCCGGACGACCAGCCGCCACTTGTGGAACCCGTGGATTTCCTGGGAGGTGAAGTTGGGTGCGAGGAAGCCGTTGGAGACTTCTGTCTGCGTGAGGTTGAAGACCTCCTTCAAGAGGTCCACCGCCATCGTGGCACTGTTCCCTGCCACGAGCTTCCCGGTCCAGGCGGAGTGGTCAGCGAGCCCGATGCTCAGGTTCGCTTCCGCCCAGTCCTGGATGTCACGGAGATCGGGGGTCCCTTTCATCCCCCGGAACTCCGCGGAGATCGAAAGGCGGCCGGTGAGGGGGTCCAGGCCAAAGGCCCCTGAGATGGGCCCGCCCCCCGGCCCGTCCATTCCGCCGCCGCCCACTCCGAACGGGGAGTCCCCGCCTCCCCCGGGCGCGCACGTGCCGAAGGGTGAAACGTTGTCGACGCAGAGGCTGACGCTCGCGGTTTGGTCCAACCCTTGCTGGTCGATGGCCCGAACGCTGACGACGTACGTGCCGTCTTCGCGCTTCGCCGCGCTCCAGCCCAGGAACTCGTAGGGTGGGCTGTCGTCTTGGAACGCTTCTAGGTTGTCGAACTTGAACTCTACGCCTACCAGGTCCGAATCCTGGTCCGAAGCGGTGGCTAGGATATCGACGGAGGTGAACACCTGGGTACCGTCGGCGGGGCTGGTGATGCTGACCGTGGGCTTATAATAATTGACGAGCTGGACCGACACCTGATCGGTGACGACGTTCCCTGCCCGGTCGTAGGCGCGGACCTCCACGGTGTGCGCCCCGTCGACGAACGCATTGTACGTGTCCCAGAAGAACCGGTACTCGGTCCCCGTCACGGGGGGCTGTCCATCCTGCTGAAGCACACCATCCACGAAGAGGGCGACCTCATCGAGATTTAGGTCCGCGGCGTTCGCGACCACGCTCACCATCATGGCCTCCTGCGTGCCTTTCCCCCCTACAGTAGCCCCTTCGGAGGGCGCAGTGAGGGTCACGGTTGGAAGGGTGTTGTCTACGATGACCCCGATCAGGTGGTCGCTGTACAGGCCGTAATTGTCATAGGCCCGTGCCATGAGCATGTGACCGCCATCCGCTTCCGGAACGGTGTCGAAGTTCCAGGTGAACTCGTTGCCCGAGGGGACGTAATCCGTCGACTTGAGGACCCCGTCGAGCCAGAATTCCACCCGCTGGATTCCCGAGGGGTCGTCCGCTCGCGCCCGGACGGTCTTGGTGGCTCGAAGGTTGGCGCTGGCCGTCGGGTCGATGATGGCCACGTGGGGAGGGTTCGCCACGGTCACGGTCGCCGAATCCCAGAGGTCGTTCCCTGCGCTGTCAAGGGCCCGCGATTGGAAGAGGTGGGAACCGTCCACCTGGGGCCAGGTGTCCCAGGTCCAGGTGTAGTGGTTCCCCGACGAGGGCGTCGTGACATCCTTCAGATGAACACCATCGACGTAGTACTCGACTTGCTTCAGGAGATAATCGTCCGTGGCCACAGTATCGGCGAGCACGTTGCCCGTGACGGTGGCGAGGTCCAGCGGCGCAATTAGGTCAACCGTCGGATCCGTGTTGTCCACCCGGACCTGAGCGCTCGCGAGAACGTCGTTCCCTGCGCGGTCACTGAGCAGGATCTTGATCGTGTGCATCGCCTGCGTCTCGGGGAGCGTGTCCCACATCCAGACGATCGGCGGCCGGAGACCGCCGCCCAAGGGATCGGTGAGCTTCCCGCGCTGGACACCGTCGATGTAGAACCTGGCCGCCGAAGCGACGACCCCGTTGGTGATGACCGCCTCGACTGTCGCGGTGCAGCAGACGGCGCCCCCGGTCGGCCTCACGTAGAACCGCGGGATAGGGGCCCTCGCGCCCGGGTCCCAGATGTACCGGTCGGTCCAGACGCCCGTCGCCGGATCGCGGAACCCGAGCGAGGCGGTGAGCGAGGACTGCGCGGTGTGGTCGACGGTGAAGTTCGCGACGGCGGAGTCGAGGACGCCGCTCCAGTTCAAGAGCCGTACCTCGGCAATCGTGGCGTTCTCGAGAGGGCCCCCGGGCTGGAGCGGCGCATCGTTCAGAGTCCGAGGTACGTTCGGGAGCGAGGCGTCCTGGTAGTACCGCATCGCGGACTCGAACCCGTTCATGAGGCCGTCCCCGTCGACATCCCTTCGGTAGATCTCCAATTCCTGGAGGGCAGGGTTCGTGCCCACGTACATCGAGATGAAGGCCAACTTGACACCCTTGGCGGTGGTCGCCGGGACGGGAATGAGGCGGCTGCCGGCGGTGTTCCCCGTCAACTGGTAGATTCGTTCCGACGGGCTCGAGTAGCTCCCGTCGTTGTTCAGGTCCGCGAACACATCGACCGCGCTCGCGACGATGTTGGAGGGCATGTGGAGATCGACCTCGTCGAACGTGCGCGGGACGGAGAACGTGACCGTCCACGAACAGCCGGTGGAGACGTCGCACCACCAGAGGGTGCCGAGGTTCGCGTCGTTCGCCTTCCATGGTTCGAAGCCGGCGGTGTTACCTGAGGCCGTTGCCCAGCTCCCGAAGGCGGGAAGAGCGTAGTTCGGGTCACCGCCGAAGTTGTCAGCGCGGACCAGAGGCGAAAACGTGCTCGTCATGAACACGAACATGATTGCTGAGGAGATGAGAGGCGCCCACCTCTTCCCCGTCGTCGCGATCCTACGTCGCCATCGGTCGAAATGCCTGTCCTGTTGTCCGTTCCGGTCTGCCTCATCCACGCGCATGTCATGCCTCCCCAGTCGGCGCGGCGGGATGGGTGGATTCCCTATTTAGCCCTAATGGGGAGGGGGGTCAACGGAGCCCCGGTTCAGCGGTCGTCTGTCCTATGGGACTTGAATCGCCAGGAGCACCCTCTCCACTGTTCTTATTACTTCCATAATTCCGCATTTTGACTTTGTGGCATCCAAATTCGGCGTGCGAGGCACCCCCTTCATGGAGAGGACGCCGGGCGTTCCGGCCAACACACGCTCGGGGTCATTTTTCGACACTCTCTCCACACGTCCCACAGGAAACGGGGGTGGCACCGCGGTCCGGGGCGATCTACCGCCACGGCGCCTCGCGCGCCAGCCCCAACCGCAGCAGCTCCGCGTTCAGGTCCACCCACGCCCCCGCCGCGTCCGCGAAGTGCACCACCGCCAGCCACCGCCCGTACTTGTCCGCCCGGTCCAAGTGACTGTTCAGGACGACCTCCTTCCCGCCGACGGAGGCCTGCACGAAGTCCTTCGCCTTCACCGCCGACGCCCGCACCGCCGCGTCCGGGTCGTTCATCTCCGGGGTGTCGACCCCGTAGAGGCGGTGGCGCTGCCGGAACGTGATGCGGACGCCGAGGTCCGTCTCGGGCCCCCTCGTTTCGACCGGTTCCGCGGGGTCGCTAGTCCGAGATTCTGGTTTTGGACCCCGTGACGGGGTCCGTCACGGGTGTGACCGGGTCCGTCGCACCTGCGACGGAGTCGCAGACGCCCCGACGGGGTCCGTCAGGGCCGTGACGGGGTGTGGGACGGTTGTGCCACGTCCGGTCGCAGGTGCCGTCGGGGGTGTCGCAGTCGCGATGGGGTCGGTCACGGTCATTCCCGGATCTGTCGCAGTGTTGAGCGGATCCGTCGCAGTCTTGAGCGGGTCCGTCACGGGTGTGCGCGGGTCGGAAACGGTCGGATCGGTTCGGTCGCGGTCGTGACCGGGTCCGTCAGAGTCGTGAACGGGTCGGTCACGGGCGTCCCCGGGTCCGTCACGGCCGCAACAAAGTCTGTCAGAGAAACGGTCCCCCGTCCGGCGGGGGCTTGTCACCGTTTTCCGGCCCTCTCGCCGGTATGCGCAATGCTGACACACTCGACGCCGACCGTCCATCCACGGTCCGCGATCCGCGGTTCACCGCCGTCGTCCCCGCCCGTGTCTCTTCGACACGGACCGGATCGAGGGAGGTCCGGCCCCGGACGCCCGAGCGGTGTTTGGCGGCTTCGGACGGCCCTCGCCAGGTCCCCTGCAAGCCCGATCTTCGTTCACTCCAAAGAGACCGTGCCTTGGGCCTTGTCCAGCGCCGCGCGCATCGTGTGCCACGCGAGGCTCGCGCACTTCACCCGGGCCGGGAACTGCGCGACGCCGGCGAGGGCCCGCAGCTTGCCCAGGGACTCGAGATCGGCGGCACCGAGGGCCTCTCCCATCACCAGGTGATGGAACGCCTCGAACAGTGCCACCGCCACGGCGCGCGACCTCCCCTTCACCGCCTGCGTCATCAGGGAGGCCGAGGCCTTCGAGATCGCGCAGCCCTGGCCCTCGAAGGCGATGTCCTCGATCGTGCCCCCGGAAAGCTTCACGTACACCGTGTACCGGTCCCCGCAGAGGGGGTTGTGCCCCTTCGCGACGTTCTCCGTGTCGATCATGTGGAAGTTCCTCGGCTGGCGGCTGTGGTCCAGAATCACTTCCTGGTAGAGGTCGCCGAGGCCGGACATCGCGTCCCCCACGCGCCCGCGACTTAAACAGCCACCGCGTCGCGCAGCGCGTCGCCACCCGGGAGATGGCCGAGGACGACCTCGTGCAGGCGTGAACGGAGCGGCGCGAGCTTTACCGCCGCCAGGATGTCGACGGCGAACGCGTGCGTGAGCACCGAGCGCGCCCGCGCCTCGTCCATCCCGCGCGACCGCAGGTAGAACAGCGCCTCCTCGTCCAGCTGCCCGATGCTCGAGCCGTGGTTGCACTTCACGTCGTCCGCGCGGATCTCCAAGGAGGGCGTCGAGTCGACGAGGGCCTCCTCACTGAGGAGGAGGTTCTTGTTGGTCTGCCGCGCCACCGTCTTCTGCGCGCCCTCGCGCACGAACACCTTCCCGTTGAAGATGCCGCGCGACCGCCCGTCGAGGATGCCGCGGTAGTACTCGAGGCTGGTGCACTGGGGCACGGCGTGGTCGATGCGCGTGTGGAAGTCCGTGTGCTGCCCGCCGCGCAGGACGTACAGCCCGTTCATCGCGAGCTCCGCGCCCTCGCCCTCGAACCGCGCCCGGACGTCGTTGCGGGAGAGCGCCCCGCCAAGCGCGATCTGGTGGTCCCCCAGGAAGCTCCCGCGGGCCTGGACGCCCTCGGTCGTGGCCACATGGAACGCGGCCTCGCTCTCGGCCTGCATCTTGTAGTGGTTCACCGCGGCGCCGTCGCCGACCCAGAGGTGCGTCGAGACGTCGGTGAACGACGGCCCCGCCCCCAGGCTGACGAAGGTCTCCAGGACGGACAGATGGCTCCCAGCCTCCGCGACGATCAGGTTGCGGGGGAACGCGGCGCGCGACCCTTGCCCGGTGGCGAGGAACAGGAGGTGGACGAGTGGCGTGGCGGTGATGCCGCGAGGGACGTGGATGTACGCGCCGTCCGTGAAGAACGCGTCGTTCAGCGCGGCGAAGGGGTGGTCGTCGAAGGTCCCGTCGTGCCCGAGGTGGGGCTCCAGCGCCTCCGGGGTGTGCTCCAGCGTCCACGCGAGGCTCTCCACGCGCATCCCCCGGGGGGACGGCCCACGAGGCGAGAGCGCGGGGATATGATGACCATCGACGAAGACCAGCTGGTCGGTCGCGGTGTGGCGGACATAGAGCGCGTCAAGCACGGCCTGCGGGATCGGCGCCGGGTCCGTGGGGATCGACGTCGTGAATGAGGTCCGCGTGAGCGGCGCGACGTTCGTGTACTTCCACTCCTCCTGCTTCAGCGTCGGGAAGCCGAGGCGCGCGAACCGTTCGATCGCCCGCTGCCGCCGCTCCCGCAGCCACCGCGGCTCGACGCGGTCGGCCCGCCGCTGAAACGCCTCGATGTACGGTGCCGTCGGGTCCGCCGCCATCTCCACGCCCCTCAGGCGGTAGACCCGGAGGTCCCCGCCTCGATCCAGGAGTAGCCGCGCTTCTCCAGCGTCCTCGCGAGCTCGTGGTCGCCGGACTTCACGATGCGCCCCCCGGAGAGGACGTGGACGAAGTCTGGGGCGACGTATTCCAGGATGCGCTCGTAGTGCGTCACGAGCACCATTGCCCGCTTCGGGCCGCGCATCGCGTTGATCCCCTGCGCGACGATGCGCAGGGCGTCGATGTCCAGGCCGGAGTCGGTCTCGTCGAGCACCGCCAGGGTCGGCTCGAGCACCGCCATCTGGAGGATCTCGTTCCGCTTCTTCTCGCCGCCGGAGAACCCTTCGTTCAGCGAGCGTTTGAGGAAGCTCTCGTCGAGCTGGAGGAGGGCGGCCTTCTCCGTGACCAGCTTGATGAAGTCCATGGCGTCGAGCGCCTCGAGTCCGTGATGCTGCCGCACCGCGTTGAGCGCCGACTTCAGGAAGTACGCGTTGGTTACGCCCGGGATCTCCACGGGATACTGGAAGGCGAGGAAGAGCCCCTCGCGCGCCCGGTCCTCCGGCTTCATCGCCAGGAGGTCCCTCCCCTGGTACGTCACGGATCCGGCGGTGACCTCGAACGTGCTGCGGCCGGCGAGGACCTGGGCGAACGTGCTCTTGCCGGAGCCGTTCGGCCCCATGATCGCGTGCACCTCCCCCGCGTTCACCTTGAGGTCGACCCCGTTCAGGATGTGCTTGTCCCCGATACCGGCGTGCAGCCCACGGACTTCGAGCAAGGCCATTTCGTTCTCCCCCTACACGGTCACCCGACCGTGCCTTCCAGGTTCAGGCTGACGGTGAGGAGCTTCTGCGCCTCCACGGCGAACTCCATGGGAAGGTTCAGGAACACCTGCTTGCAGAAGCCATTGACGATCATGGAGACGGCGTCTTCGGGGCGGATGCCCCTCTGCTGGCAGTAGAAGAGCTGGTCCTCGCCGATCTTCGACGTCGAGGCCTCGTGCTCCATCTGCGCCGTCGGCTCGCTAATCTCGATGTCCGGGAACGTGTGCGCGCCGCATCGGGAGCCGATGAGGAGCGAGTCGCACTGCGAGTAGTTGCGCGCCTTCACCGCCGATTGCATGACCTTGACCTGGCCGCGGTACGTGTTCTGCCCTCGGCCGGCAGAGATCCCCTTGGAGATGATCGTGCTCCGCGTGCGCTTCCCGATGTGGATCATCTTCGTCCCCGTGTCGGCCTGCTGGCGGTGGTTCGTCACCGCCACGGAGTAGAACTCCCCCTGGGAGTCGTCGCCGATGAGGTAGCAGGAGGGGTACTTCCAGGTGATCGCGGAGCCCGTCTCGACCTGCGTCCAGGAGATCTTAGAGCGCGCGCCGAGGCACTTGCCGCGCTTCGTGACGAAGTTGTAGATGCCGCCACGACCCTCCTTGTCTCCGGGGTACCAGTTCTGGATCGTGGAGTACTTGATCTGCGCGTCGTCGAGAGCGATGAGCTCCACGACCGCGGCGTGCAGCTGGTTCTCGTCGCGCATCGGGGCACTGCATCCTTCGTTGTACGCGACTGAGGCGCCTTCATCCGCGATGATGAGCGTCCGCTCGAACTGCCCCGTCTCCGCGGCGTTGATCCGGAAGTACGTGGAGAGTTCCATGGGGCATTTGACGCCCTTCGGGATGTAGGCGAACGAGCCGTCGCTGAAGACGGCGGCGTTCAGTGCCGCGAAGAAGTTGTCGTTGCTGGGCACGACGGTCCCGAGCCACTTCCGGACGAGGTCGGGATGCTCGTGGACCGCCTCGGAGAACGAGCCGAAGAAGATGCCGAGCTCGTTGAGCTTCGCCTTGTACGTCGTCCCGACGGAGACGCTGTCCAGGACCGCGTCGACCGCGATCCCCATGAGCTTGTCCCGTTCCTGGATGGGGATCCCGAGCTTCTCGTACATCCCGCGGATCTCCGGGTCGACGTCGTCGATGCTCTTCGGGCGGCTCTTCGGGGCGGCGTAGTAGTGGATCGCCTGGTAGTCGATCGGCCCGTAGGTGATGTTCGCCCACATCGGCTCCTTCATCGTGAGCCAGTGGCGGTAGGCCTTCAGCCGCCACTCCAGGAGCCACTCGGGTTCCTCCTTCTTGCGGGAGATGAGGCGGACGATGTCCTCGTTCAGTCCGCGGGGGGCGAGCTCCTCCTCGATGTTCGTCGTGAAGCCGTGCTTGTACTCCTGAGAGGCCAGCTCTTGCTCCACCTGGGTCTTCGTGGTCATCGGGAGGCTCCTCCGGGGACGGCGCCGGGGAATCTATAACCCTGTTATACTTAAGCGTTTACTCTGACGGAACGCGACAACACCGCCTGAGTCGCAACGTTTATCCTGATGGCCCCGGATAGGTGGCCTCCGTGCAGCTGATCAAGCCGGTGGAGCATGAGCCGTCACCGGCGCTCGAGCCCCCCCAAGAGGTCGACGAGACGCAGAACCGGCCGATCACCGTCACCAACGCCGCCGCGACGCGCATCCGTGAGCTCGCCGCGCTGAAGGGCCGCCCCGAGGCGGTGTTCCGCCTGCGCATCGTCGCGGGAGGGTGCTCCAGCAAGGAGTACCAGATGGACCTCGTCGAGGCCCCGTCCGCCGGGGACCGCGTCATCCGCCAGGACGGCGCGACGGTCGTCGTGGACTTTCGGAGCTTGGTGTTCCTCGTGAACTGCACCCTGGACTTCACGACCGACATGTTTGGCGCGCAGTTCGTCGTGCAGAACCCCAACGCGAAGCACTCCTGCTCCTGCGGGCTCTCCTTCTCCGTGTGACCTAGAGCGCCTGCGCGAGGATCTCGACGAGGTCGAACGTCTCGAGGCCGCGTCCGAGCTTCTTGCTCACCTCATTGAGGTGGACCTCCGTGTGCGCGTCGCCGGTGACGATCGCCTCCGCCCCCGTCTCCTTCGCCTCCTGGAGCCGTTTGGCGGCGAGCGTCTGGGCCTGGGCGGGGAACGCCGCGCGGAACCCGAGGTCCTCGCCGCAGCACCGCGTGGTCTCCCGGCTATGGTACATCTCCAGGATCTCGAGTCCGGGGACGAACTTGAGCGCCTGGCGCGGCGCGTCGTACGCCCCGGCGTTGCGGGCGAGGTGACACGCGTCATGGAAGACGAGTTTTCGCTTCATCGGCTTCGAGAACTTCAGGCGTTTCTCCTTGACGAGGCGTTCGACATAGTGCGAGACGTGGAGGACCTGGAGGGGGACGTTCCCGCCGAGGCGTTTGTAGTCGACGCTGAAGGCGCGATAGCATTCCCCGCAGGCGGTGACCAGGACCTTGGCGCCGCTCTTCGCCAACGCCTGCAGGTTGTGCGGCATGAGTTCCTTCTCGACGTACTTCGACTCGCCGACGCGTAGGAGCGGCGAGCCGGTGCACCACTCCTCCTTGCCGAGCACTTTGTAGCGGACGTTGGCGGCGTTGAGGACCTTCAGGGTCGCCTGCGCGACGCGCTGGTGGCGGTAGGAACCGACGCAGCCGAGCCAGAGGAGGATCTCGGGAGGATCGGACGGCCGGAGGTCGTCGCCGAGCGAGGCGAGGCGCTCGTCCTGCGGGCGGCCGAAGACGTTCTTCGTCTTCTTGACGGTCGCCACGAGATCGGCGTGCGCGGGCATGAGCGGCCCGTTCGACTCGACCGCGAAGCGCTTCACGCTGTCCAGCCACCCGTCGAGCGGGATGTCCGCGTGGCAGATCTCCTCGCAGGCGCCGCACGCGGTGCATTCCGCCATCGCCTTCCCGAAGTCCGCGTCGATCTCGGTCTTGTGGCGCACGAGGAGGTTGAGCGGATCGAGGAGCGCGTTGTCCGCGCGCCGCTTGAGATAGAACATCTTCCCACGCGCGGTGGCGGACTCCCACCCGATCTCCTGCCAAGCGGGGCAGACGGAGACACAGTAGCCGCACATGTTGCAGGCCTGGGTCTCGGCCTCGACGGACTCCGGAAGGTCGGCCAGGGTCCCACCGCCAGCAGGAGCTTGCGACCCCCGCGAGCGGGCGGGGACAGGGTCGAGGCGTTAAAAAGGTTTAGAGGGTCAATCGGTCGGCGGCGCTGGTACGGACTTCCGAAGGACCAGGTCCACGACGCCGTTCCTCACGGAGTGCGCCGCGGGCTCGGAGAGGACCGGCGACGGGAGGTCCACCGCGTGACGGCCCCCGGGGATCCCGGGGCCGCGGAAGAGGACCCGCAGGGCCTCGACCACGAGCTCGACGTTCCCCTCGCGGAACTCGGCGGTGACATAGACGTGATCCGCGTCCTCGGAGACCTCGACCACCGGGTCGGGCACCTCGCGGCTCACGACCTCGGGGGCCTTCCCCCGGCGGTCGTCCGGGAATCCGAGGTTCTTCGCGCCCATCCCTGTCCTCCTGCAGGCCTCAGAGGCCCCAGCCGAACTGCTTCTTCGCCGTCTCGGACATGAGCTCCGGGGTCCACGGCGGGTCCCACACGATCTGGACCGTCGCCTCCTTCACGCCCGGCAGGCTCTCGATCTTCCGCTTGACGTCGCTGCCGATGTACGCGCTTGCGGGGCAGCCGGGCGCGGTGAGCGTCATCTTCACCTGGACCTTCTCCTCGACGATCCCCACATCGTAGACGAGCCCGAGGTCCACGATGTTGATCGGGATCTCCGGGTCGTAGCACTTCTTGAGGACGCCCATCACCTCGTCCTTGTTCACCATGAATGATTCACCAGACCTTCTCCCCCCAACGATACCTCTCCCCGCTTAAATAACTAAGGCTGCCGGCCGCCCTCGATAGGCTGGCGGGCCGCGAACCCGCCCTCGAGGGGGTGCCAGAAGGCCACGGACGGTTCACCGCTCTCCCAGCAGAGGTAGATGATCTGTCCGTCGCGCTCCCCGTGGAAGTCGATCAGGCCGCGGTCGATGTCTTTCACTTCGATGCCCAGGTCGTGAAGTTCCACGAGGGCGTCGCCGACGCCGCCTTCCGCCGCCGCCAGGGCCTCCCGGAGCGAATCGCGCTTCTCCCGCTCGGGGTTGTCCGGAGCGTCCGCGGAGTCTCCGTAGTAGGCATCGAGGTCGCTGAGCAGCTCCTCGGTCTCGCGCGCGCGTTCCGCCTCGGCCCGCAGGCGCTCCACGATCGGCCGCACCTGGGGGAGGAGGGCGTTCGCCTCGGCGGCGGTGAACGTGCGGAACGCCTCGGCGGCCATGTCCCTCGAAGGGGGCGTTGGCTTTCACCCTTTCGCGGCAAGCTCGGCGCGGATCTCCTTCGTCGCCGCCACCATCACCGCCATCTTTGCCTGCGCCTCCTCGACCGTCCGGGTCTTGAGGCCGCAGTCCGGGTCGATGAGGAGCCGCTCCGGCGGCAGCACCTCGAGGGCACGGCGGATCCTCTCCTTCACCAGATCCTTCGTCTCGAGGACGTGCGTGTGCACGTCGATCACCCCGAAGGCGACCTCCTTGGGGAAGGGCGAGCGGCGGAAGAGGTCGAGCAGGTCCAGCCCCGAGTTGCTCATCTCCAGGTCCACCTGGTCCACCGGGAGGCGCGCGAGGTCCGCGTACAGGGCCTCGTAGTTGCCGAAGCAGGTGTGGGTGATCGTCTTCGCTTTCACCCCTTTCGTCACGAACCCGAGGGCGTCGTGCACCAGCGGCATCTCGTCCGCGCGCACGGAGAGCGCGGGCTCGTCCACCTGGATGTATTTCGCTCCCGCGCGCTCCAGGTCGAGCACCTCCTCGCGGATCACGCGTGCGAAGGCCATGGCGAGGTCCCGCCGCGAGCCGTAGTGCTCGTCGAACGACCAGTCCATCATCGTGTACGGGCCGGTGAGCATGCCCTTCACGGGGCGCGTCGTCAGCGCCTGGGCGAACCGCCACCAGTCCACCGTGATTGGCCCGCGGCGGCGGAGCTCCCCGGTCACGAGGGGCTTCTTGTAGTACCGGTTCCCGTACGAACGGACCAGCCCCGAGACCTGGGCGCCGTCCAGATTCTCCGCGAAGTACGTCGCCATGTCGCCGCGGTACATCTCCCCGTCAACCAGGATGTCGAGGTCGATGGACTCCTGGAACAAGATCCACTCGCGCGTGGCCTTCTCCTCGAGGGCGCGCAACGCCGCGGCGGAGATCTCCTTCCGGGAGAACCGCGTGCGGGCCCGCTGGAGCTCCGGCGGCTTCGGATAGCTGCCGACATGGGTCGTGAGGAGGCTCATGGTCCGCCTCCCGCCAGTCTCGCGGCCTCCGCGAGGACGCGCAGCTTCTCCCGCGCCTTCGCCCGCGGCAGGAACTCCAGCGAGTTCGAGGTGGTGAGGAAGGGCCGCGGCGTCCCGGTGGCGGCAACGAGGTCCCTCGCTTCTTTCGCGATCACGGCGGGAACCTCGAGGCGGGTGTTCCGCGCATCGATCAGGGCGAGGTGAAGTCCCTTCTCCGTCCTGACTCGTCGTAGCGCCGGCAACGTTTCCGCCCCCTGGACGAGGTCGAGCGCAAGGGAATCATAGGGGAGGGAAAGAAGGTCGGGTAAGATCCCCGACACGCCGCCGAAGTACGTCGCGAGGACGAGTTCCGCGCCGCCCTTGGCCCGGGCGAACGCCGTGGCGGCGTCCGTGGCGGCCGCGGGGAGTCGGCGGACCTGAGTCAGGGAAGGCTCGTCCACCTGGATCACTGCCGCGCCGGCTGCGGCGAGTGCCCGAACCTCTTCGGCGAGAGGGGCGATCAGGTCGTAGGCGAGGCGTTCCGTGCTCCCTCCGTCCACCGGGCGGGAGTACGCCGCCAAGGTGATCGGTCCCGTGACCACCGCCTTGACGGGCCGGCGGGTCATCCGCCGGGCGGCTTCCAGGGCCGGGACCGTGATCGGGGAGGTGAACGTCGGCGGGCCGCGAGCCGCAGGCTGGCGTATGTACGTGTTGGTATCGAACCACCGGAGCAGGCCGGTGACGTCGAAACCGCCCAGTCCGCGGGCGAGATGGCTCACGGGGTCGTGCCATCCCACGAGGCCGTCGGTGACGACGTCGAGGCCCGCGGCCTCTTGTTCCTGGAGGGCAAGGCGCGACGCCACTTGTTGCGCGTCCGCCAGGTCCTGGTCGGAAATCTCCCCCTCGTCATGCCGGGCAATCGCCCGCCGGAGCGCCTGCTCCTCCGGCGTGTCTCCGATGCGCGGGTAGGCGTTCAGGATTCCGGCTCTCACGGGGCACCGTGGCCTCACGTACGCCGTGGCCCTTTAGGCCTTTTCGGAGCGTGGGCCGCGACAACACTGATGCTTTCGATGTTGAGAATAGTCACAGGAACCTTGATATCTGGCATGCACTCTCGGAGTTCCGTGGTTGAGGCAGGGGAGGGCCTGCGCCGAATCTTCGAGCGCGAGGGCCCCCGACATCACATCGGGCTGTTCTACTCGGACCAGCGGACGGCCTTGGCGGCCGCGCGCGAGTACGCGATCACCGGCCTGCGCCAGAAGGACTTCGTGTGCCTCGTTGCGCCGGCCGAGGAGGTGGATTCCTGGGGACCGTTGACCTTCGACATCGACGAGCGCATCCGGGCGGGAGAGTACCCCGAGGGACTCGGGAGTCTCTATTACCCGCGGTCCGAGATCGCCTCGAAGGACGGACGCGTGAGGCTCAACACGTTCCTCGAGAAGGTCGCGCGCCTGGCCGAGGTCCACGGCGCGAACCATCTCCGGGTCTTCGGCCGCCTTGTCGCCCCGTTCTGGGAGAACGACGGCCACGGGCTCATCGGGAGCCCCGCCGAAGCGGAGCGGACCGTCGAGGACATGGAGTCGGAGATCTCCCTCTTCTGCCTTTACAACGTGGCCGGGCTACATGCCCGCCACGGCGCCGCCGCGGTGCGCGCAGTGAAGGCCTGCCATGGGACCGTGCTGACGCAGATCGGCCCCGAGGAGATCATCGCGGAACCGCCGCGGTGAGCCGGGAAAGGCTTTATCGCCGCCGGACGACTCCCGCCTTCCCATGGGGCGTGCTCCAGAGGAAGAGGTCTCCCGGGTCTCGTCGGAATCGCCGTGGGAGCCGCTGGCGGGGTACTCCCGGGCGGTGCGCGCGGGGGGATTCGTCTTCGTCTCCGGCACCACAGGTTTCGGGGCGGACGGGCGGATGGCAGGGGCGACCGCTGCCGCGCAGGCGGAGCAGGCCGCGAAGAATGTCGCGCTCGCCCTGAAATCCCTTGGGAGCGGGCTCGATCGTGTTGTCCGCACCGTCATATACGTGTCCGACCCCGATGACTTGCCGGAGGTGCTCGCGGTCCACCGCCGCCATTTCGGGAAGGCCAAACCGGCGGCGACCCTGGTGGTCGTGAAGGGATTCGTCGATCCAAAGATGCGCATTGAGATCGAGGTCACGGCTCTCGCCGCGCGCTCTTCATCACGGAGCGGGCCGGAACTCGGTCACCGTGAGGCCCGCGGTACCGCGCGGAGCAAAGTGGGACGTCTTCGCCGCTGAATCCCGGATGAATGGCCGGCCGCCCGGAACACCTTCATATGCGGACCCGGATACCATCCCCCATCTACATGGCGAACGTGCCCGGGAGGTCCCTCCGAGGTGTCCGACCCGGCGACTATGTCGCCGTCTTCTATGACGAGCTGGCCGATGCTCGGAAGGCCGTCGAGCCCTATGCGATCGAGGGGCTCCATCGCGGTGACTATGTCGTCCTCGTCGTCTCGGCCGATCAGGTCGAAGCGTGGGCGCCTTTGTCCCAGCGCCTCGACGAGATGGTGCGGTCCGGCGAGGTCTCGGGACAGTTCGCGGCCTTGTTCTACCCGCCGTCGACCGCCGCGGAGACCCGCCGCCTTCTCTCGGATTTCCTGGAGGAACTTCCCCGGTCCTTCAAGGGCGCTGCGGAGCGGCACGTGCGAATCGTGGGGGATCTTCCCGAACCCGCGACGGAACCCCTGACCTGCGCCCTCCGCCTCTCCTGTGCGGAGTGCTCCTCGCTCTGCCTGTTCCACGCGGACACGATGGCGCGTGTCCAGAGCGGGCCCTTCGAGCGCGTCTCCGGCGGGCACTCAAGAACGATCACGCTCGTCCCGCGGGCGGGGCCCCGGACGCGGCGCCCTGGCCGTCCCTAGACCGAGGTGAAGGGATCCCGGTTTCCGGGTCAGTATTTCCGCCGCTTCACGTCCTCTTCGAGGAGCGAGACCTGGTCGGCGAAGTTGATGTTGTAGAAGCCCTTCATGTCCGTGTAGTCGACCTCTTCCATGTGCAGGCAGTCGACGGGACAGGTGTCCACGCACTGCTGGCATCCGATGCACTTGCTGTAGTCGAACTCGGGGACGACGATCGGCTTCCCCTTCCGCTCAGCCGGGCCGTCGACCATGTTGATGCATTGCGTCGGGCACTCCCGCTCGCACTTCTTGCACCCGATGCACACGTCGCCCTCGACGATCGGCTCCTCCCCGATACGGTTGAAGAGGACGGCCTTCTTGTCGCTGCTCTGGTCCGGCTTCTTGAGCTCCTTCGCATGGTAGAAGAGATCCTCGCGGGCGTAGTCCGCATGCTCGTACTCCTGATTGAACATCCAGGCGTCCGTCGGACAGTACTCCGAGCAGTTCCCGCAGAACAGACAGTGGCCGATGTCCACCGCCGGGCGGCGGACGAGCTTCTTCGTCTCGTCCAGCATCGCGCGTGGCGGGAGGAGGTAGGGCGAGTCCGCCCCGACCTCGACGAACTCGAAGTAGATGCACTCGTTCGGGCAGACCTTCGCGCAGAGCTCGCAGCCGATGCACTTGTACCAGTCGATCTCGTGCTGACCGCGGAACGCCTTCGGGAGGGTGACCTTCTCGTACGGATAGTGGACGGTGACCGGCTTGCGCTTCCCGATCACCGGGGCGGTCGCCAGGGCCTGCTTGATCGTCACGAGCAGGGGCTTCACGAACCCGGCCTTGCGTGGCGGCCTAGTGGACTTCGTAGGTGTACGCCCCCTCGAACTCCGCCAGCTCGCCTTCGCGGGAACTGACGACGCGCCCCTTCTTCGTCTTCACCCAGCCGCGGCGCTCGTGCTTGATCTTCTCGCTGAGCTTGAGGAACCCGTCGATCAGCGCCTCCGGGCGCACGGGGCAGCCGGGAATGAAGATGTCCACGGGAACGAACGTGTAGGCCCCCTTGACGATGCTGTAGGAGTCGTAGTAAGGCCCGCCACAGATCGTGCACTCCCCCATCGCGATGACCCACTTTGGGTCCGCCATCTGCTCGTAGAGCCGTCGGACCGCCGGCCGAAGCTTCAGGGAGATCGGTCCGTTTAGGAGGAGCACGTCGCATTGCCGCGGCGAGCTGCGGTAGATGATCCCGAAGCGCTCCGCGTCGTAGCGAGGGTCCGATGTTGCCGCCATCTCGATGGCGCAGCACATGATCCCGAAGTGCAGCGGCCACGTCGAGTTGCGCTTCGCCCAGTTGAAGAAGTCCTGGATGAGATCCATCTGGAGGAGCCGTTTCCCGGGGCCCTTCCGGAGAGGCTTCTCCATGTTCGAGGCGACCCACTCGATGAAGTCCGCGGACCGCAGCCCGAAGATGTTCGCCTGGTCGGCCATGGCTCGTCCCCTGGGCGCCTCATCTCGAAGGAACGGTTCCCCCCTTAACTCTCTTTGGTTCATGGCGTCCCGCAGGATCTCGGAGGCGGCCGAGGCGCTAGCTTCATAGTGCGGAGGGCGGATGGACGAGATGTGCCTGTGAACCCCGACCGCGTCCATCGGCTCACCGAATTCGGCCTCACGGAGTACCAGGCGCGCGTCTACCTGGCCCTTCTGGACCTCGGGACCGCGTCCGCGACGCAGATCCCCCCGCACTCCGGCGTCCCCCGGACCCGCATCTATGCGACGATGAACCAGTTGCATGAGCGAGGGCTCGTCGAGATCCTCCCCGAGACCCCGCTCCGCTACAAACCCGTCCCCTTCAGCACGTTCCTGACAAAGCTGGCGGCCGACCACCGGGACCGGGCCTCGCGGATCGACGAAGACATCCCGGCCCTGGCGAAGGAGTTCATCGTCCGGGCGGAGCTCGAACCGGTCCAGCGCGGGCGGTTCGAGGCGATCCACGGCCGGCGGAACGCGCGAGAGCGGCTCGTCAAGATGTACAGCGCCGCCAAGCGAGAGATCATCAGCATCGGTACCGAGCGGTCCCCCGGCCGGATCCGCAAGGCGCTCGCCCCCTATGCCGAGGACCTCTGGAAGCGCGGTGTCGACCTGAAATACGCGTTCCCCGTGACCGACGCGAACTGGGCCGACGTCGAGGCCTTGTCCGAGTATGCGGAGGTCCGGAACATCGACTTCCTGATGCCCGTCTACCTGCACGCGGTGGACGACCGCGAGTTCATGATGTCCCATCCGATCCCCGACGACGACTCGTTCTACCGCGGCGAGGACATCTCGATCTGGTCCGACGACCCCGCCATCGCAGAGGCCCTGATGCAGATGGCGGAGCGCATGTGGGAGGCGGGAGCGAAACCGACCGCCGAGAACCGCGGAGAGCGCGCGTTGCCGCGCCGCGCCCGGAAGCTGGACTGAGCCTTCCGATTGGCGCAACACGAGTTTCAAATACCCTGGCGGTCTGCCTTGGCCCCCGCCGTCCGCCACGCGGCGAGGCAGGCCGAAGGCGGGCAGTCGCATGAAGAAGAACGATCTCACGTGGACCATTGGCGGGCCACAGGGAAGCGGCGTCGATTCGTCCGCGAACGCCTTCGCGCGCGCCTGCGCGTCCGGCGGCCTGAACGTCTACGGCAAGCGCGAGTACTACTCGAACATCAAGGGGGACCACTCCTACTTCCAGGTACGGATCGCGGAGCCCGCGATCCAGTCCCATGTCGATTCCCTCGCCGTCCTCGCGACCTTCGACGAGGAGACCGCCTTCCGGCACTTCCACGAAGTGCTCGACGACGGCGCGATCCTCTACGACCCCGCCCAGTCCAAGACCAGGTTCTCGGACATCCCCACGATCGAGGCGCGCGTCAAGCGCGACCTCGGGACGTTCCTCCAGCAGCAGGGCGTGGGGGAGACTCTGGCCGACGCCCTCCGCACCGCCGAAAAGCGCGGCGTGCGCCTCGTGCCCGTCCCTTATGCGGACTTCCTGAACGAGATCGCCAAGGAGTACAACGTCGAGCAGCTGAGCCGGATCGCCCGCATGGTGAACCTCATGGCCGTCGGCGCCTCCTTCGGGGCCCTCGGCTACGATTTCGCGATGCTCGACAAGGCCGTCCGGGGAATCTTCCGCGGCAAGGCCTCCGTCGCGGAGATGAACGTCGCCGGCGCGCGGAAGGCGTACGACCTCGCCCGCGAGCGGTCCGGCGAGGGGTTCGCCTACGGGCTCTCCCCGGTGGCGACGGACGAACACCGCCTCCTGCTGACCGGGGCCCAAGCGCTCGCCCTGGGGAAGATCCTCGGCGGCTGCCGCTTCCAGACCTACTACCCGATCACCCCGGCCTCGGACGAGTCTGAGTACCTCGAGGCTCACCAGGACCTCGGCACCGGATCCCCCGAACCCGAGATGGCCGAGACGGCTTTCCTGGAGCAGAACGCGCAATCGATCCTGGTCGTGCAGACGGAGGACGAGATCTCGGCGGTGACGATGGCGATCGGCGCGGCGCTTGCGGGCGCGCGCTCCGCGACCTGCACGTCCGGCCCCGGGTTCTGCCTCATGATGGAAGGGCTCGGGTGGGCGGGCATCAACGAGGTGCCTCTCGTGATCACCCTCTATCAGCGGTGCGGGCCGTCGACCGGGATGCCGACACGGCATGAACAGGGGGATCTGCGGTTCGCCCTGCACGCGGGGCACGGGGACACGCCGCGGATCATCCTCGCTTCGGGCGACCTTGTAGAGGGGTTCTACGACGCGGTCACCGTGTTCAACTGGGCGGAGCGCTACCAGCTCCCGGTGATCCACCTCGTGGACAAGGCGATGGCGAACTCGAGCATGACCCTGCCCGTCTTCGACACGAAAGGCATCCCCATCGACCGCGGGCAGACGATCGGCGACGGCGGATCCCTGGACGTCGGAGAGGACTACAAGCGCTTCAAGTTCACCGCCGACGGGATCTCGCCGCGCGCCCTCGTCGGCACGCCCGGCGCGGTCTTCTGGAACACGGGCGACGAGCACGACGAGGTCGGGCACATCACCGAGGACCCCGTCCTCCGCGATCTGATGATGGACAAGCGCATGGGCAAGATGGACCTGGCCCTGGGGGAGATCTCCGAGGCCGACAAGGTCCTCTTCCACGGGCACCGCGACGCGGACATCGTCCTCGTCTCCTGGGGCTCGACGAAGGGGGCGATCCTCGACGCGCTCCCGCGCCTGGAGGCCGTGGGCCTCCGCGTCGGGTTCCTGCAGGTGCGCCTGATGTCCCCCTTCCCGACCGACCTCGTGGCGGCGGCGTTGGGTCGTGCGAAGCGCCTCGTCGGGCTCGAGATGAACTACACCGGGCAGCTCGCCGGCCTCGTGCGGGAGAAGACGGGGCTGGACATGGACGACCTCATCGTGAAGTTCAACGGCCGCCCAATCTCCTCGGACGAGGTGTTCACGGCCGTTCGCGAAATCGCCGCGGGGAAGCGCCGAGGCAGGGTGGTGTTGACGCGTGGCGCTTGACCTGAAGGCGGCGGACTTCCAGACGGATGTGCACAACGACTGGTGCCCCGGCTGCGGCGACTTCGGGATCGTGCGCGCGATCCAGATGGCCCTCGCGGAGCTGAAGATCCCGCCGCACAGGACCGCCATGGTCTCCGGGATCGGGTGCTCCGGGAAGACCCCGCACTACATCAAGACCTACGGGTTCCACACGCTCCATGGCCGCGCGTTGCCGTACGCCACCGGGATCAAGCTCGCGAACCCGGACCTCGAGGTGGTCGTCATGGGCGGGGACGGCGACGGCCTCGGGATCGGCGCGGGTCACTTCGTGAACGCGGGCCGCCGGAACCTGGACATCTGCTACATGATCTACGACAACGGGGTGTACGGCCTGACCAAGGGCCAGGCGTCCCCGACGCTCAAGCTCGGCGAGAAGCCGAAGTCCCTGCCGGCGCCGAACCTCAACGATGCGGTCAACCCGCTGTGGCTCGCCCTCGCCAGTGGGGTCACCTTCGTCGCCCGCGGCTACTCTTTCGACATCAAGCACCTGAAGGACCTGATCATAAAGGGGATCCAGCACAAGGGGTACGCGTTCATCGACATCCTCCAGCCTTGCCCGACCTACAACGACATCAACACGAAGGAGTGGTACGGCGGGGAAGGCCTCACGCCTGGGCCGGAGGGGAAGGTCCCGCCGCGCGTCTACAAGCTCGACTCCCGCGGGTACGACGGGGTCGTTCGCGACGTGAAGGAGACCCCCGGAAAACTCGCCCAGGCCGTCGTCAAGGCCATGGAGTGGGGGGACGAGATCCCCATCGGCGTCCTCTACCAGAACGAGCTCGTCCCGACATTCGAGGAACGCCTGGCCGCGCGATTGCCGAACTACCGCCGTTCGCCGCCGGCGAGGCAGGTGTTCTACGACGACGAGCGGATGGCCAACACGGACCTGAAGAAGCTCCTCGAGCCCTTCACCTTCACGTAGGGACTACGAGGCCTTGGGGGCGCGCCCGCGCGGCAGTGCCACGCTGTGCATGAACGCGTCGCTCACGTACTGGAAGCGGTTCCGGAGGGTGACCTCGGACACTCCCGCCACGCGCGCGATCGCCTTCTGCGGCCGCCGCTCGCCTGCCTTCAGGGAGGCGAGGTAGATGGCCGCCGCGGTCGTCCCAATCGGCGAGAGGGACAGGGAGCTGTCCACCTCGTCGATCTGCTGGATGATCTTCAGCGCCTCGGCCTGGACCTTCGGGCTCAGCTCGAGCATGCTGCAGAACCGATTCACGTAATCCGCCGGGTGCGCCGGGGGGACCTTCAGGTGGAGCTCGCGGAGGAGCGACCCGTAGACCTTGGCGATCTGCTTCTTCCGCACGCCGGTCGCCTGTGCGACCTCCTCGAGCGTGCGCGGGACGCTGCCGAGACGGCAGGCCGCATAGATCGCCGCGGCAACGAGCGCCTCGATGCTTCGTCCCCGGAGCAACCCCTTCTCGAGCGCGCGTTTGCAGATGAACCCGACCTCCTCGCGCTTGCTGCGCGGGAGGCCCATGGTCGCCGCCACGCGGTCGAGCACCCGGATCGTCTCGGGCAGGGAACGCTCGCCGGGCCGGGAATGAGACGAATGTCGCTGAAGCTTGCTCATCCGGTAGTACTTCTCCCGTTCCTTCATCGCGATGCGGTTGCCGTGCGCGTCGCGGTTCGACAGCGGGATGACCGTGGTCAGGCCGATGTTCTGCGTGGAGTAGGACTTCGGCGCGCCCGTGCGCGCGAGCCGGTCGTTCTCCTCGACGCTGTACGCGGCCCACTCCGGACCGCCATCGATCGCCGACTCGTTCACGACGAGGCCGCAGGCGCCGCAGACGAGCTCGCCGCGAGCGTAGTCGCGCACGAGGTGCTCCGAGTTGCACTCGGGGCACGTATGCTCCTCCTCGATCTCCAGTTTCTTCGCTTGGGGTGACATGGCATCACCTGAGACTATACCCTCGCTCCCCGGATATAGACGCAGACTCGTGAGACTCTATAACGCACTTATATCCAAGTCTGTCACTCTGGTCAGTGACAGTTCGAGACAGATGTTCTCATGGCAGGTAGCGTCACTGCAGCGACCGATCGTGCCCCCGGCGGCTCACTGGCCACGGGGAATCAGTGGGGATACCCACCCTAGCGTCTTATATAAACCATGGACTCGTCCCGATTGCGATGTCCAGCAACGAGACGCCGGGCCACCGGAGAACGAACACCGAGATCATGACCGCCCGCGGCGGGGTCTTCTGGGGAATAGTCCTCCTCGTCATCGGCCTGATTTGGATGCTCTCGGCTATGGGGGTCATCTCCCTCTCGCAGAACCTGACCAACATCGCGCTCGCCCTTCTCGTCATGCTGGGAGGGATCTACCTCCTGGTCGGCAAGCTGCTGCGCTAGGCCGTGGGCGGGGCGGAGGCTGAGGCCATGGTCGACATCCGAGACCGCGTCGAAGAAGACCGGGGACTGCTCAAGCGCATCCAGCTGCACATCCCGGGGTTCGCTGGGTACCGCCGCCGCGAGGACATCCGGCAGGCGGACAGCATCCTGCGCATCCAGTTGGCGGAGCGCCTGAAGGCAATCCGGGCGAAGATGGACTCCGCCCGCGGGACGCTGGCCGACGACTACCAGCTCAAGGCGTTGGAGCCGATGGGCCGCGCGGTACTGGCGGCGCAGGAGCTCGAGGGCCTGATCCGCCACGCGGAGCAGGGGTACAGCGGCTTCTCCTGGGCCATCCAGATCAAGGAGGACGAGCTCGACCACCTGTACGAGTTCGATGTCGCCCTGCTGGAGGGCCTCAACGCCCTGGAAGACCTGGTCCAGCAGATCACCGTGGGCGGGGACGCCGTGGTGGCGGTGAAGGCCTGCTCGGCGGCGATCGAGGAGACGCGCGTCACCTTCAAGCGGCGGATGGATTCCATCACCGGGACGAAGGTGGCGTGAGATGGCGACGTACGAGTGGCCGCAGACGGTCAAGGGGAACAACATCCTCTGGAAGCTCCCGCAGAACATCCGGATGAACGACAACATCATCGTCCGGGAGGACGAGTTCGCCGTCTTCCTCCGCGACGGGAAGGCGATGATCTACATCGACCGGCCCGACCGGTACTCGCTCACCTCGCTCAACCTCCCCATCGTGGGGAAGCTCGTCGAGATGCTCTCGGGCATCCGTCAGGGCGCCGAGGTCTACTACCTCCAGAAGAAGCCCTATGACGGGAAGTTCGGCTCGAAGCAGCCCTATCCCTTCCGCGACAAGGAGTTCGGCATCGTGAACCTCCGGCTCTTCGGGGAGTTCCGCTGGCGCATCAAGGAGCCCTCGAACTTCATCAACCAGCTCGTGGGCACGGAGAACCTCGCGACCTCCCCGCAGATCGAGGAGCGACTCCGCGAGCAGATCGTCACCGCCACGTTCGATGCGCTCGGCGAGATGAAGGAGCGCGGGCTTCTCGTCCTCGACCTAGCGGCGAACCTGAACGAGATCGAGCAGGTCGTCCTGTCCAAGTCGAAGCCGCACTTCGACCCCTTCGGCATCGAGATCGTGAAGATCTCCAGCCTGTACATCACCATGCCCGAGGAAGTGCAGAAGGCCATCGACGCGCGTACCTCGATGGGCATCACGGGCACGGGGTACATGCAGTACCAGTCCGCGGGCGCCATGCGCGACGCGGCGAACAACCCGTCCGGCGCCGCCGGGGCGGGCGTCGGGGTCGGCGCGGGCATGGGCATGGGCTGGCAGATGGCGCAGGCCATGCAGCCGCCGCCGCAACAGTACCAGCAGCCGCCCCCGCCACCGGCCGCCCCCGCTCCGGTGCCGGGCAAGCCGTGTGTCAAGTGCGGTCAGGCCGTGCCGCCCGGGCAGAAGTTCTGCGGTGTCTGCGGGACGAACCAGGAGGGCGCGCCGTGCCCGAAGTGCCAGGCCACCGTCCCCTACCGCATGAAGTTCTGCGGCAGTTGCGGTAACCCCATGGGCGGGTGAGCGCGTGGCCGCGCCGACACCGCCATCGGGTCCCGTCGAGATCGCCAAGCGCGAGTTCAAGTGCGCGGGCTGCGGCGCCACGCTCCAGTTCAGCCCCGGCACGACCTCGCTGAAGTGCCCCTTTTGCGGACGAGAGAACGAGCTGCAGGCCGCCGCTCCCGCGCCCATCGTGGAGCATGACCTCACCGATCTCTCCGTCGTCCCCTCCACCGGGGCCACGGGGTTCGGCACCGCGACGCGGCAATTCCGCTGCGACCGATGCGGCGCGACGACCACCCTGGCAGGGTCGGCGATGGCCTCCCGTTGCGATTTCTGCGGGTCGCCCGTCGTCGTCGAGGCCCCGCCGGTCGAAGGGATGGTACGCCCGGAGAGCCTCGTCCCGTTCGCCTTCGACAAGAACGCGGCGACGCTGAAGTACCAGGGGTGGCTCGCGGGGCTCTGGTTCCGACCGGGGAACCTGAAGCGCGCGGCCGGGCTCTCGCAGATCAGCGGGCTCTACGTCCCCCACTTCACCTACGATGCGAACGCGCAGTCGCAGTGGAGCGGCGAGGCCGGGTTCTATTACTACGTCACTGTCGGCTCCGGGCAGAACGCCCGCCAGGAGCGCCGCGTCCGCTGGGAATACCGCTCCGGGAACCACGCGTTCTTCTACGATGACGAGCTCGTGTGCGCCTCGAAAGGCCTCCCGCTGAACATCGTGCAGAAGATCTACCCCTACAACCTCAAGGGCGGACTCGTCGCGTACCGCCCGGAGTACCTCTCCGGCTTCGGCGCCGAGGCGTACACCGTGGATCCCCGCCAAGGGTGGCAGACCGCCGCGGCGACGATGAAGCAGAAGGAGCAGCAGGCCTGCACACACCTCGTCGGCGGCGACACGCAGCGGAATGTGCGCGTGAACACGGCGCTCATGAACGCGAAGTTCAAGCACCTCCTCCTCCCCGCCTACGTGGCCTCCTACGTCTTCGGCGCGAAGACCTTCCGGTTCATGGTGAACGGCCAGACCGGTGAGGTCCAGGGCGAGGCGCCGATCTCCTGGGCGAAGGTCGGGGCTGTCGTCGGCGGCGTCGTCCTCGCGCTCGTGGCGATCACAAAGCTGGCGGGTCTCTGGTAGGGCGTGGCCGTCGTACCGCATCGGGGCCGTCGGGATGATAAGCCCGCCGCCGTTCCCTAGGGCCGTGACCGTTGCGCGTGCGTGGCGATGCCTACCTCCCCTCGCGCTAGCGCTGCTCCTGGCGGTCCCCTCTTCCGCCGCCGATGGGTTTCTCTCCCCGACCTGGGTGCGGACCCTGGGCACGACGGGGACGGACCAGGGGTGGGGCGTGGAGATCGGCCCCGGCGGCGAGGTCTATCTGGCGGGATTCGTCCAGGGGAACGGGATGGACGCGTTCCTCGCGCGCCTCGACGCGGGCGGCAACGTCACGTGGGAGCAGACCTATGCACGCCCCTTCGGCCAGAAGCTCTTCGAGGTCCGCCGCTCGGGGGACTACCTGTATGCCGGCGGCGTGACCGCGCGCACCTTCTCCGTCGAATCGCAGGACATGCTCCTCCTCAAGGTGTGGGCGTCGAACGGCACGCTCGTCTGGGAGCGTTCCTGGAACGGGCCCGCGGACCGCTACGACGAGATCGACGGGATCGTCGTCGAGGACGGGCTCGTCTACGTCTCGGGATGGGCGGACATCACGTTGGATTACACGCAGGGGGACATGGCGATCGTGAAGTTCTCGGAGGAAGGCGCTCCCCTCGCGAACACGACGTGGGGGGGCGCCGGCCGCGAGGAGGGGAACGGCGGGCTGGCCTCGGACGGCGTGAACCTCTACGTGACGGGGATCGTCGACGGGGTGAACCTCTTCGTCGGCGGGGACGCCGTCGTGGTCGCGTTCAACCAGACGACGCTCGCGGAGGTGTGGAACCGGACCTGGGGCGGCTCGTCGGTGGACGACGGGTACGGACTGACTCTCCATGGCAACGCCCTGTACGTCGTCGGGCTCACCACGAGCTTCGGCGGCGACCGGATCTTCCTCTTGCGGTACGACCTGGCGGGGAACGAGGTCTTCAACACGACGTGGGGCGGGGCCGGCTCGGAGAGCGCCCGGGCGGTCGGGGTCTCCCCGAACGGTTCGGCGGTGTTCGTGGCCGCCCGCACGACGTCCGAGGGGAACGGGAGCGGGGACCTCATCCTCCTGGAGTTCGATCCGGCGGGGAACCTGATTGGCTCCCGTACCTGGGGCGGCACGGCCTCGGAGGCGCCTCACGGCATTGCCGTGGCGGAGGCGGTGTACATCGCCGGGGACACCTCCAGCCAAGGACAGGGCGGTTCGGATCTCTTCCTCCTCAAGATCGGTTCGGGGGGCGGTGGCCCCGAGCCGCCGGGCCCTCCCCCCGGAACGGGAAGGCCCTCGGGGAACCTGGTCGCCGCGGCGGTGGTCGGCGGGGTCGTGGTGGCGGTGATCCTCGTGGTGCTCGTCCTCCTCCTGGGTCGGCGGCGGTCCCCGCACTAGCAGCCATTACCGAACCGTTTTTAGCCCATACCTCCTCTGCTCCGGCATGGGAGACCACCGCATCGAGAAGGACACCATGGGCGAGGTCCGTGTACCCGCCGACGCCTTGTGGGCCGCGCAGACGCAGCGGGCCGTCGAGAACTTCCCCATCTCCGGGCTGCGCTTCGACCGGGCCTTCATCCACGCGCTCGGGATGATCAAGTGGGCGGCGGCGCGCGCGAACCGCGAGCTCGGCTACCTCGACGAGAAGACGGTGGACATGATCTGTTCCGCCTGCCTCGAGGTCGCGGACGGGCAGCTCGACGCGCACTTCCCTCTCGACATCTACCAGACCGGCTCGGGGACCTCGACGAACATGAACGCGAACGAGGTCATCGCGAACCGCGCGAACATCCTGCTCGGGCACCCGCTCGGCACGAAGGGGCCGATCCATCCGAACGACCATGTGAACTTCGGACAGTCGAGCAACGATGTCATCCCCGCCGCCATCCACGTGGCCGCGATGGAGTCCATCGAGAAGACCCTCCTCCCGGCGATGAAGAAGCTGCAAGCGGCGCTGGCGGCGAAGGCGAAGGAGTTCGATCCCCTGGTCAAGACGGGGCGGACGCATCTCCAGGACGCCACGCCGATCCGCCTCGGGCAGGAGTTCTCCGGGTACGCGTCGCAGATCGAGCACGGGATGCGCCGTGTGGAGAACCTGCGCCCGCACCTCTCGGAACTCGCCATCGGCGGGACGGCCGTCGGCACGGGCCTGAACGCGCACCCGAAGATGGCGGGGATGATCTGCGAGAAGCTGTCCAAGGCCTATCAGATACGTTTCGTCGAAGCGACGAACCACTTCGAGGCGCAGGCGGCCCAGGACGCCCTCGTCGAGGCGAGCGGGGCGCTGAAGGCGGTGGCGGTGAGTTGCATGAAGATCGCGAACGACCTACGTATCCTGTCCATGGGGCCGCGGGCGGGCCTCCAGGAGATCACGCTCCCCGCGCTCCAGCCCGGCTCGTCCATCATGCCGGGGAAGGTGAACCCGGTCATCTTGGAGATGGTGGACCAGGTCTGCGCTCAGGTCATCGGGAACGATGCCGCCATCACCGTCGGCGGGATCACCCCCGGCTTGGACCTCGCGACCATGATGCCCATGATGTACCACAACCTCAGCCAGTCGATCCACCTGCTTGCGAAGGCTTCCGAGGTCTGGGTGGACAAGTGCATCAACGGGATCACCGCCAATGTGGAACACCTGAAGCGGCAGTCGGAGCTCTCCACCGCCATCGTGACGCGCCTGAACCCGGTCATCGGGTACGAGAAGGCGGCGGAGATCGCCAAGGAGTCGTTCAAGACGGGGAAGACGATCAAGGAGCTCGTCGTCGAGAAGGGCTACCTCACGAAGGAGAAGGCCGCGGAGCTGCTCGACCCGTACTCGATGACGGTGCAGGATGCGAAGTACGTGGCGAGCGGTGGGGCCTAAAGCCAAGGCTTACTGGCGGCAACATCAACGGAATCTTCATGCTTGTGAGCCACATTAGTTGACTACGTGGGAACCTCCGCCGCTCGGTCGAGCTTTGGAATGCTTGGTGGAGCCATCTTTCAAACCAGGAATTGGGCGTTCACTTTGACCGGGATCCTCGTCCTCTTCGCGAGCATCGCCCTCCCTTGGTGGACGTTCCCGTCGAGCGCATTCAGTGGAGGCCCCCTGACCCTGTTCGGGTGGCAGTTCGGTCTGATCGCGGGACTCCCGGCGCTCGCATCCGTCCTGGCGATTGTCGCGATGATCTTACCTCAACCCGAACGAGCGCTGCGGTTCTACGCGCTCTTGACCCTCGTCCTGGCGGTGGCGGTTATCCCCCTCTCGCTGACGGCCCTGCCTTCGGTGTGGCGGGCGAATTGCCACGTCGAGTGCTTCGGACCCGGCCCCGCAGGCCCGGGTCTGGGCCTCGTTCTCCTCGCACTCGGGCCTACCATCATTGTCTGTGCGAACTGGCGATCGGTCAGATGGGTCGACGCGAATCCCCCTTGAGGATTCTCTCCGTGTCGAGCTGCGCCCGCTGCAGCCGACCGCTGTAGTCCACGTACACCGTCTTCACGTAGGTGAACTCCTCCATGGCAGTGGTCCCCGCCTCGCGCGCGAACCCGGTCTCCTTCACCCCGCCGAACGGCAGGTGGACCTCGGCGCCGATCGTCGGCGCGTTCACGTAGGTGATCCCCGCCTCCAGGTCCCGCATCGCGCGGAAGGAGCGCTTCACGTCGCGCGTGTAGATGCTGGAGGAGAGCCCGTACTTCACGGAGTTGGCGATGTTCACCGCGTCGGTGTAGTCCTTCGCCTTCAGGAGGGAGAGCACCGGCCCGAAGATCTCCTCGTTCGCGACACGGTGCGTGCGCTTCGTTTCGAAGATGGCGGGCTCCAGGTAGTAGCCGCGGTCGTAGGCTCCGCCCTTCAGTTTCGTCCCGCCGGTCAGGAGTCTTGCGCCCTCCTTCTTCCCCACGGCGACGTACTGCAGGACCTTTTTCTCCTGGTCCGCGGAGGCGACGGGGCCGACATCGATTTCCGCGTCGAGCGGGTTCCCGAGCCGCAGCTTCCTCGTCCGCTCCACGAGCCGGCCCCGGACCTCGTCGTAGATCTCCTGGTGCACAATGAGCCGCGAGGTGGCGGTGCACCGCTGCCCCGCCGTCCCGAAGGCCCCGAAGACGATGCCGTCCATGGCGAGATCGATATCCGCGTCCTCCATGAGGAGGATCGCGTTCTTGCCGCCGAGCTCGAGACCCACCTTGATCAGGCGCCTCGCCCCGCGCGTGTACACGTCGCGCCCCGTCTCGACGCCGCCGGTGAACGAGATGGCGGTGATGTCGGGATGGTCGACGAGCGCGTTGCCGACGACCCCGCCGCCGCCGGTGACCATGTTGAACACGCCCCCTGGGAGACCTGCCTCCTCGAGGACCTCGCACACCTTCGCGCCGCAGAGAGGCGTTAGCGAGGAAGGCTTGAACACGACCGTGCACCCCGCCATGAGCGCGCCTCCGGACTTCCAGGAGGGGATCGCGATCGGGAAGTTCCAAGGCGAGATCAGTCCGACCGGACCAAGAGGCATGTGGAGCGTCATTGCCATCTTGTCAGGAAGCTCCGAGGTCGTCGTCTCGCCGAAGAGCCGGCGCCCTTCCCCTGCGACGTACTCATAGAAGTCCACCGCCTCCTGGACGTCGCCTCTCCCTTCCGCGATGACCTTCCCCATCTCCTGCGTCACGATCGTGCCCAGCTCGTCCTTGCGGCGCCGGAAGATTCGCGACGCTTCGAGAAGAAGATCGCCGCGGCGTGGCGGCGGCATCCGCGACCACTTCGGGAACGCGGCCTTCGCGGCTTTCACCGCTGAAGCGATGTCTTCGGGAGTCCCTTGCGGGAACCTCGCGAGGACCTCGCCGGTGGCGGGGTTCGTCGTCTCGAACCACTTCGCGCCCCGCGGCCTCGCCCACTTCCCGTTGATGTAGTGCCCGTACGAGTCTCCCACCGAAGTCACCACGAGGCCGCAATCGCCCCCCCGATAAAGAACCGTGGGCGGTCTGTGTGAATCATGTACTTATGATAACATGAACGGAACTGCCCCGGTCCCCGGCAATCGGGTCAGAGTGATCGCATGCGGTTGCCCTTCGGGTTGTGCTCGACCTCCGCCAGGCCGAGCGCTTCCATGACCGGCGGGACGTACATCCCGAACCGGCCGCGAAGCCCCTTCTTCAACCCGTACCAGCCGCCGACCGGGTTCTTGGGCGAACGGGCCCACGCCTCAACGGTGCCCTCCTTCGCGGGCTTCTGCTCGTCGGCGCTGCCGAGCTCCATCCAGTCGCCGCGGGCCTTGAGCATGGCCTGCAGGTCCTGGAGGCACCGGAGCTGGTAGCTCAATTGCGTGGTCCCCACCTGGCACACCAAGCGCGGGGGATCCGCCGTCTCGTCGCGGTACATCTGGAACTCCGACGTTCCCGGCGGCGTCTTCAACACCCATGGCTTCTCCTTCGTCCCGGCCCCCTTGACGGTCATTCTCGCCATCCTCGTTCCTCCGTGGCCGCGCGGGGAAGGTGGGCGGCCTCATCAAGCCTTCCTCGGTGCTCCCCGTGGATGATTCGGAGGCGCAGATTCATCGCGACACCTGAGTTCTCCAGGGCGTGTTCGGAGCGCACGAGGTCACTTTCCCGGTCGGCCCCGGGGACGGACGTGTCCGCGGTGTCGTCCATACTGCCGAGAGGATCCGTGCCTGCCTCCTCCTCGCCCACGGTCGCTCCGGCCACATGGACAACCCCATGATCCGCCGGCTCTCCATTGCCCTGGCCGAGGCGGGCGTGTGGACGCTGCGCTTCAACTTCCGGTATACCGACGAGAAAGTGGCGGCATCGAAGGAGCTGTCCCGCGAAGAAGGCGATCTGCTGGCTGCGGTCCGGTTCGCCCGCAAGGAAGTTCATTCGGTGCCGATCTTCGTCGCGGGGTTGTCGATGGGCGCCCGTGTCTGCGTGCGCGCCTCCGACAATCCCGACATCGGCGGGGTCATCGCCCTCGGCTACCCGTTGCACCCGCCCGGGCGCCCGGAGGTACGGGACCCGCCGGAGTGGCCGAAGCTCGTGAAGCCCGCGCTGTTCGTACAAGGGGATCGCGACCCGTTCTGTGACCTCGCCCGGTTGCGGGAAGAACTCCCGAAACTTCAACGGCCTCATGAGTTGGTCGTCATCGCGAACGCAGGGCACTCGTTCGAGCCGAAGGGCGCGAAGCGCGACACGTTCCCGGAGGTGCGGGAGGCGGTGCTCGCCTGGATCCGAGAGAAGACCGGCTAACTCTCGAGGACCTTCTTCAGCCCGTCGAGGCTTGCCGTCACGGTCTCCTGGAACGTCCGCTCGATGGTCCCTCGCATGAGCGCCCCCAGCAGCCCCTTCGTCTTTCCCTTGATCGAGACGGTCACGCGCGTGCCCCCCTGCGCGGCCTCGAACGACGCCAGGACGTCATAGTTCAGGACCGAACCCACACCGTTGAAATGGAACCGACGGTTCGCGTCGTACTGGTCCACGGTCATCGTGTAGAGTAGCCGGCGCTTCCCCGCGGCAATCGTCTCCTTCCACACCGTGCCCTCCCCGATCGGGCCCTCGGAGGACTTCTTCGTGTCCACGATCCCCTGGCCCCACTTCGGGTTGTTCTCGAAGTTGGCCATGTAGGTGAAGACCTGGGCCACGGGCTTTCCGATCACGACGCTGTGCTGGAACTCGACCATGTAGGGCGCCTCAGGCTCTCGAGGCCGTCAATGCTACATTAGGTTGACCTGTGGCTCAACCCGGTCATTCATGTTATCATGATAACATGATTTCAACACCCGTCATCTCCGGGCGCTCCCCCGGACCGGCAGGGCCTCGAGGCGGTTGGCAATCGGGCAAGATATTTGACCCGTCCAGGGCTTGCCCCTCCGGGGGCGTGTCCATCGACGTCAAGAAGAAGATCGTCCTCCTCGGGGACAGCGGCGTGGGGAAGACCAGCCTCATCCGTCGTCTCGTCCTCGACGAGTTCGATGACTCGTACATCGTGACGATCGGCACGAAGGTGACGCGGAAGGAGATCACCGTCCCTGGCTCGGACGGAGGGACCAATCTCTCCTTCACGATCTGGGACATCCTCGGACGCGCAGGGTACTCGGGCTTCCACGCGCGGAACTTCGCCGGCGTGCACGGGGCGATCCTCGTGGCCGACCTCACACGGCGCGACACCCTGGAGAACCTCGAGCGCTACTGGATCCCCTCGCTTTTCCAGGTCGTGGAGAACGTGCCGCTCGCGTTCGTCGCGAACAAGGCGGACCTCGCCTCGGAGGCGGCCTTCACCCTGGACGACCTGGTGGCGACCGCGTCGCGCCACAACGTCGGGATCGACCGGGCCCTCCCGGAAGGCACCGCCACCGCCTACCTCGCCAGCGCGAAGACCGGCGACAACGTCGAGCGGGCCTTCGAGACCCTCGGTCATCTCCTCCTTCAGGACAAGAAGCTCGAGGACCCCGTGAAGGAGCTGTACGAGCGCATCGTCGCCGACGGGGTCGCGCGGTTCTCGGACAAGACCACGGCCATCGGGGCCCTCGACGCCATCATCGTGGACTTCTGCGAGAAGGGCGAGGGGCACTTCGAGAACGACCTTCCCGCCATGGACGTCCTCCGCGAGGAGGTGCTTCGCGCCGGCCTCGACGTGCGCAACCCCTCGAAGGACGGGATCCTTCGCATCATCGACTACTTCGCCGAGGTCGAGTCGCAGTTCCACCCCGCGCACGCGGTCTCCGAGAACCGCGACCGCCGGCTCTCCTGGGCTCATTCGGCGCGGGAGTGAGCCAAGGTTCTTTGGCGGAAGCCGTTTCGGCCCCCGATGGCCCCCGGGGATTGGGTACCGGCCTGCGTCGCCGCCGAGTTGCCGCCGAACACGATGCGCGCGTTCGACCTGGGCGGGCAGCGTGTTCTCCTGGTCAACCTGAGCGGGGACGTAAGGGCCGTCGCCGCGACGTGCACGCACGAGGTCGCGGACCTTTCGAAGGGGTTCCTCATGGGCCGCCGCATCACCTGCCCGCTGCACCTCTCGCAGTTCGATGTGGTCACGGGCGAGCCGCTCTCGCCTCCCGCCACGGAACCCCTCCGGGTGTACGAGGTACGCGTGGTGGCGGGACAGATCGAGGTCCTCCTCTGAGGAAACCCGAAGTCTCTTAATACGCACCGCCCATCTTCCCCTTCTCATGGCGGAAGCGAGCCTCCTGCGGTCCTTCGACCAGATCCGCCAGGACTTCCCGATCCTCAAGCGCACGTCGCACGGGAAGCCGCTGACCTTCCTCGACAGCGCGGCGACGTCGCAGAAGCCGCAGCAGGTCATCGACGCCACGTCGACGTTCTTCGAGAAGTTCAACGCGAACGTTCACCGCGCCCTATACGAGCTGGGTGAGGAGGCGACGCGCGAGTACGAGGGCGCCCGCGAGCGCATCGCGCAGTTCATCCACGCGAAGTCCCCGGAGGAGGTCGTCTTCACGCGCGGGACGACGGAGAGCATTAACACGGTCGCGTACGGCTGGGGCGTCAAGGGGAACGTGCAGAAGGGCGACGAGATCCTCGGCACGGTCATGGAGCACCACTCCAACCACGTGCCCTGGCACTTCGTGAAGGACCTCAAGGGGGCGACGCTGAAGTACATCGACATGACCGACGACGGCACGCTGCGCCTCGACCAGCTGGACACGCTCCTCACCGCCAAGACGCGGATGGTGGCGGTGACGCAGTGCTCCAACGTCCTCGGGACGATCAACCCGATCCGCGAGATCGCGAAGCGCGCGCACGAGGCCGGCGCCCTTTGCCTGGTCGACGGCGCGCAGAGCGTGCCGCACATGCCCGTCGACGTCCAGGATCTGGGCTGCGATTTCCTCGCGTTCAGCGGTCACAAGATGCTCGGTCCCACAGGGATCGGCGTACTCTGGGGGCGCAAGGAGATCCTCGACGCGATGGAGCCGCTCCACGGCGGCGGCGAGATGATCCGCGAGGTCCACCTGGGGTGGGCGAAGTGGAACGAGGTGCCCGCGAAGTTCGAGGGCGGGACGCCGAACATGGGCGGGGTCGTCGGCCTCGGGGCGGCGGTGGACTATCTCACCGCCATCGGCATGGACCGGGTGCGGGAGCATGAGAAGCAACTGCTGAAGCACGCGCTCGACACCGTCGGCGGCATCCCCGGCGTGCGTCTCTTCGGGCCCAACGACGTGGAGCGTCGCGGCGGTGTGCTGAGCTTCGACATCGAGGGCGTCCACCCGCACGACGTGGCGAGCATCCTCGACGTGGAGGGCATCTGCGTGCGCTCCGGGCAACACTGCGCCCAGCCCCTCATGGAGCGCCTCGACGTCCCCGCGACCTCGCGCGCCTCCTTCTACGTCTACACGAACGCCGAGGAGATCGACCGGCTCGCCGCGGGCATCCGGAAGGTCCAGCAGGTGTTCGCCTGATGTCCCTGGAGGCCTACCAGGACCGGATCCTGGACCACTACAAGCGCCCGCGCAACTTCGGAACGCTCGACCCGGTGACCGTCACCGCGCGCGACACGAACACGGTGTGCGGGGACGATATCACCCTGCACATCCGGGTCGGCGGCGACGGGAAGATCGAGGACGTGCGCTTCCAGGGGCGCGGCTGCACGATTGCCACCGCCAGCGCCTCTCTGCTCACGGAGGCGGTGAAGGGGATGTCCGTGGAGGACGCGCTCAAGATCGACAAGCCGTTCATGGAGGCCCAGGTCCGCGTCCCGCTGAACGACGCGCGCTCGAAGTGCATGATGCTCTCCACGCACGTGCTCCACCTCGCCCTCGGGAAGGGCGAGAAAGGGAAGTTCTGAGCCCATGATCGTCCTCCCGCCGGAGGAACTGGCGAAGATCCACCGCCACGCGAAGGCCACGTATCCGGAGGAGTGCTGTGGGTTTCTCATCGGTCGCGGAGATCGTGTCCTGGAGACACGGGCCACGGAGAACGTCCATCCGGATCACCGCCAAACGCGGTACACGGTCCCGCCTCTGGAGGTCCTCCGGCTCGATCGCGAGCTGCGCGCCTCGGATCGCGAGCATCTCGGTTTCTACCATTCGCACCCGGAGCATCCAGCGGTACCCTCCGAGTTCGACCTCGCTCGCGCGTGGCCGGGATTCGCGTATCTGATCGTGAGCCTGGTTGGCGGTGAGCCGCGGGAGTCCCGTTGTTGGCGCCTCGAGCCTGTAGGCAAGCGGTTCATCGAAGAATCCCTCGGCGGCCAAGGCACTTAACGCCGCCCGCCCTTCCGGCGGACAATGTCCCCGGAGGCCATCGCGTTCAACATCCAGCCGGAGGAGCTCAAGCAGCGGATCGACCGCGGGGAGAAGATCATCCTCGTCGACGTCCGCCAGCCGGACGAGCACCAGGTCTGCCGTCTTCCCAACGACACGCTCATCCCGCTCATGGAGCTCCCGCAACGCGCCGGGGAACTGAAGCCCGAGGACGAGATTGTCCTCTACTGTCACACCGGGAACCGCAGCTCGACGGCGGTGTACTACCTCAGACAGATGGGCTTCACGAAGGCCCGGAACCTGGTCGGCGGGGTCGAGGCCTGGGCGACGCGCATCGATCCGACGATGGCCCGGTACTGACCGGATCAGGTCTCGAGGACGAGGACCATGTTCGTGAGCCCCTGGCCGGGCGGATAGCCCATCGTGACCACGAAGGGCGTCCGTCGCGCGACGCCCTCGGCGCGCAGGAGGGCGCTGGCCTTCGCGGCGAGTTCCTTCAGGTCCAGCCGGCCGCGCACCGCCACAGGGACGACGCCCCAGGAGAGGCTCAGGCCCCGCAGGACCGCGGCGTCGGCGCTGAGCGCAAGGATCGGCGGCCCCGGGCGGTGACGGGAGACCGCACGGGGGGTCCTCCCGGTGGAGGTCGGCGCGACAATGGCGGCGACCTGCAGGTCCCGGGCCAGCGTCACCGCCGCGGCGGCGACCGCGGCCTTCACGTCGGCGCCGTCCGGGTCAATCGGGCGGGCGGTCAAGGCCGCCTCGGCCTCCTGCGCGATGCTCGCCAGGACCCGCACGCTCTCCACGGGATGCCGTCCCACCGCCGATTCCTCGGAGAGCATGACCGCGTCCGTGCCGTCGAGGATCGCGTTGTAGACATCGGTAGCCTCCGCGCGCGTCGGGCGCGGGTTCGTCACCATGGACTCGAGCATCTGCGTGGCGGTGACCACGGGTTTCGCGCGCGCGTTGGCGGCGTGGATGATCCGCTTCTGGACGCGGGGCACGCGGGCCAGCGGGATCTCGACCCCGAGGTCCCCGCGGGCCACGATGATCCCGTCGGCGGCGTCGAGGATCTCCTCTAGGCGGTCGAGGGCGCCCTGCCGTTCGATCTTCGCGATGATAGGGAGGACGCGACCTGCCGCCTTCGAGAGGCGCCGGGCGTTGTTCACGTCCCGCGCGGACTGCACGAAGGACTGGGCGAGGAGGTCGAACCCGGACTCCACGGCGAAGCGGAGGTCCACCGCGTCCTTCCGCGTCAGGGAGGGAAGGGACAGCGTCCGCGAGGGCACGTTGACGCCCTTGTGCGAGGCGAGCGGCCCGCCGACGCGAACACGGCACTCGAGCCCGCGCATCCCCCGCCCGACGACCCGGAGCTCCAGGGAACCGTCGGCGAGGAGGACCGCGTCCCCACGGCGCACGTCGCGGCCGAGGTCGTAGGAGACCGGGACCGTGGCGGCATCGCCCTCCACATCGCGGGTGGTCAGCACGACCTTCGTCCGCGGGGTCAGCGTGGTGCCCTCCGCGACCTTCCCGACGCGGATGCGCGGGCCCTCCAGGTCCGCGAGGACGGCCACCGGGCGGCCCTGCCGTTCCGCGATTCGACGCACGAGCCGCGAGGTCCGCACGTGCTCCTCGCGCGTCCCGTGGGAGAAGTTCAGGCGGGCGACATCCATCCCGGCGCGGACCATGGCCGCCAGGATCCCGGGGGACGCGCTCGCGGGGCCGATGGTGCAAACGATCTTGGTACGCTTGCCGCGGAGCCAGCCGGGCACGCACACGCGTGAGGTCTCCAAGGGGAAAGCCTTTGCGCCGCATTGGCGCAACCGGACGCACCCGGGTTTAAGCCGTCCCCGCCGCTCCCCGGTCCGATGGCGGAGGGGGACCCGGCCCACCAGTTCCAGATGATGCTCAAGCCCTTGCAGAAGGCGGTGTCGCTGGCGAACCTGGAGGGCGCGGTGCGGTTCGCCTCGAACATGATGGAGATTGGCGGGAGCGTCCAGCGCTACGAGGAACGGAAGGTACACTTCCTCCTCAGTGCCCTCGAGGGCGCCCCCGCCGCCTTCAAGTCCGAGCTGGCCGCCCGCGTGCTCGAGATCCATGGCGCGGCAATGAGCGAGGCCGCCCGGACGCGCCTCTCCGGAATCCTCGACAGGCTCTGAGCGCCGGATCTCAGGGACTGGCTGCGGCGGCGGTCTCCGTGGGCGCCGTGCGGGCCGCCGGCAGCCGGACCGGGGCGGCGAGGAGCTGTTCGATCTCAATGGCCGCATCGCGGCCGGCCTTCATGGCGGCAACAACGGAACTTCCTCCGGCGACGAAGACGCCGGGCAGATTCGTCCGGGCACCCCCCGCGATGCCCACGGCGACCCCCTCCCCGTCGGTCGACAGGCCCAGCTCCGGACCGAGCCCGCTCAGTTCCGCGCTCTGGCCGAGGGCGAGGATCACCGTGTCCACGCCCAGCGGGGTGTTCGATCCCTCGACGGGGATCGGCCGCCGGCGTCCGCTCGCGTCCGGCTCGCCCAGGGTCATCTGCTGGCATTCGAGGGCCTCGACGCGCTCGGCGCCGATCACGCGGACCGGCGAGGTGAGGAAGAGGAAGCGGACCTTCTCGTCCATCGTCTCCTGGACCTCCTCTGCGCTCGCGGGCATCTCCTCGCGGGAGCGGCGGTAGACGATCGTGACCTCCCGCGCCCCCTGGCGCAAGGCCACCCGCGCGCAGTCCATGGCGACATCCCCACCTCCGATCACCGCCACGCGGGCGCCAACCTGCAGCGTCCCCCCGCGGTGGACCTGCTTGAGGAAGTCCAGCGCGGAGACCACGCCCGGGAGGTCCCGTCCCGGGAGCCGAGGGAGGGTCGGGGCGTGCGTGCCGAGGGCGAGGAGGACGGCGTCGTTCGACGAACGGAGGGTCTCCAGGCTGAGGTTCTGGCCGAGGCGCATCCCGAAGAGGAACTCGATCCCGAGCTCCCGCATCCGGTCCATGTCGAATTGAAAGGCTTCCCGGGGCAGGCGGTAGAGGGGGATCGTCATCGTCGCGAGCCCGCCGAGCTGCTCCGAGGACTCGTAGACGCGCACCCGGAACCCGAGCCGCGCCAGCCACCACGCCGCCATGAGCCCCGCCGGCCCCCCGCCGACGATCCCGACCGATCCGTCGCGCCGCCGGCCTCGCGCGTAGGGGACGTCCGGTCCGCCGAACTCCAGGGCCGCCCTCTTGAGGTGCCGGATCGCGATCGGGTCGCCGCGCACCCCGCACACGCAGGAGGCCTCGCAGTAGTGATAGCAGACGCGGGCGAGCGTCGAGGCGAGGGGGTTCTCCTGAAGGATGATCGCCTTGGCCCGCTCGAAGTCGCCTCGGGAGATCTCGAGGATGTACTCGCGGCAGTCCTGTCCGAGGGGGCAGGCGGCGACGCAGGCGGGCTCATGGCAGTACAGGCACCGCTGCGCCTCCTCGACGGCCTGCAGGGGACTGAACGGTCCGAGGACCTCCTCGTCCGATCGGACGCGCATCGTGGGGTCGGCCTCGGCGATGGGGGTGCGTGCCGGGACGAAGTCGCGGAAGCGCTCCGGCAGGTAGTACGGCCGCCTCACTCGTGGCGTTCGGTGGCGTGACACCCTGAGGTCCTCGACGCGGGCTCCCCGTGCTCTGGCATAAGCCACCCGAATAGAGAGTACCTATGCTGGCGGTGAGAATCAGGGTCAGCGCATCGACGCGGGGAGGGGGATTCGAACCCCCGAGGTCTTTCGACCACAGGATTAGCAATCCTGCGCCTTACCGGGCTGGGCCATCCCCGCGCGGCGTGTCGAACCCGCTCCCTATAGATAGATTTTGGCGGCGACAGGGCGATGCGATTCCTCTACCTCGCCGCCAAGTCCCCGAGCTCAGGGTCACGCGAGGAGTGCCGTGCGCCCCATGAGGTTCGCCGATCCGTTGTCCGTTGGACCTTCCTCCGGGAGCGCGCTCTACAACAAGGCGCTGAGAACGAGCCCCACGCACAGAATCAGGAACGCGGCGGCGACACACAGCAGCTGGAGAGGGAGCGAAGTCACCGCGCGGTTCTCTTCCCCAGACATCCGGTACGCGACTCCCCTGCCCGTGATCGATGTGGCGACCGGAGAGGGCGAGAAGGGGTCTCGGCCGGCCCGCGTGTCCACGGAGACCACCCCGAAGGAGAACGCCAAGGCGATGAGGACCATGAAGGACACCAGGGCGCCCGACGCGAAGACGTCTGCGAAGGCGGACCAGTACCCGAACGCGTTCGGGGTCGTCAGAAGCAGGGCGGCAAGAGAGGAGGCGAGTGGGGGGAGGGCGAAGAGCGCGACGACAGCGAGTCGGGCACTCCTCCGCTTCACAGGTTCGTCATCGCCCCTTGCCGCATAAGGCCTGTGCCCGGGCTCCCGCAGCTTTATGATTCCTCGGCGCGTACCCCAGGTGAAGTGCGCCGCCAGCCCGGATCGTGGAAGGAGGAGCTCGAGTCGCAGCGATCCTCGAAGGACCACTGGTTCAAGACCGGGCATGACTCGCCAGTTCCCTGGGACCTCCGGGAGAAGTTCGGGCGCATCGAGTACTTCCCGCCGGACGACGCGTTCCGGCTCGCCCTCCGGCTCGCCCGCAACCCCGAGCGGCAGATCGTGACCATGACCCTGTCCACCGGGGGTCCGCGGCGCTACGTGAAGTTCGGCTACTTCGAGTTCCCGGTTGGGGGACAGACTGTCCGTCTCTGGGCCTATCGCCCGGAGCACATCGAGGGCCAGGACTACCTCTTTGTCCCGTTCCGCGACGCCACCTCGGGGAAGGAGACGTACGGGGCCGGCCGGTACCTCGACCTCCCGTTCACCGCCACGGATGAGTACACGCTCGATTTCAACCAGGCCTACAACCCCTACTGCGCGTACAACGACGCCTTCTCCTGCCCGATCCCCCCGGTGGAGAACTGGCTCAAGGTCCCCATCCGGGCGGGGGAGAAGACGTTCGCCTTGAAACCCGATGTCCAGCTGCCGGAGGAGTGAGGCGCCATCCCGAGCTTCCGTGGCGGTGAGGATGACCCCCTGAACCCGATGGGCGACCTCGACCGCGCCCTGGCGGTGGAATCGAGCCGGATCAAGATCCGTCAGGAGAAGCGGCGGTACGGGAAGCTCGTCACCATCCTCGAAGGGTTCGACGAGTCCCTCGACCTCGAGCCGCTCGCGCGCGAGCTGAAGCGTTTCGTCGGCTCCGGCGGGACGGTCCGGGAGCGGGCGGTGGAGCTGCAGGGCGATCATGCCAAGACCGTGCGCCCCTGGCTCGAAGACAGGGGCTTCCGCCTCGCGTGACTCTCCGAGGGAACCACCAGAAATCCTAATACCCCCGCCTCCCTCCTCAAGTCCACGCCCATGCGAATCCTGCTTGTCGCCGTGCTGCTCCTGCTCACCGCCATCCCGATGGTCGCCCCACCGGGAACGCCCTCTGCCCCCGCCGTCGAGGTGAGCGCGGCCACGGACAATCCCGACGTCCCGACGCTCCAGGTCGGGGACACCTGGACGCATGATGCCCACGCGGTCGAACAGGATCCCACGGGGAACAACGTCGATGCGCACACCGTGATCGACACGCGGGTCTCCGAGATCGTCCAGGTCGTGCAGAACGCCACGACCTACCGCGTGTACAACATCACCGCCGCCGGGATGGCATGGTCGAACGGGACCGCATCCATCCCGGGGACCGGCACGTTCCCTTTCCGCAACATGCAGGGTCCGGTCGGCGGCTATACGTGGCTGAACCGCGGCGACCTGGCGCTCGTCCGGGACCGAGAGGTCTCCAATCTCGCGGGCGAGGTGAACCTCGGCTTCCCCTTCTTCTGGACGATCTTCCTGGTCGACCTGGACCGCACCACCGTCCACTTCCCCGCCGAGGAGCCCCAGGACTTCCCGCTGCGCGTCGGCGAGACCTGGGACCTCACCATCGGCGCCTTCTCCACCGGGACGGCGCGCATCCGCATCCCGCTCCTCGGGGTCGACGTCACGCAGCCGATCGACCTGAATGACGTCGGGGTGTCGCGCGGATGGGCGAACCAGACGGAGGTCGTCTCGGTCCCGGCCGGCACCTTCGACACCTTCCGGCTGACCTACGTGCGCGTCGGAGGCGCGGCTTCGCTCACCGACACACGATGGTGGTCGCCGGACGCGAAGAACCTCGCCCGATTCGAGGTGCATAACCCCGATCCTAACCTGACGGTCCACACCTGGACGAACCTGACCGCGTACGCGCTGATGCCGGCGATCCCGGTGTCTGTCTCGCTGTCGCCGAACCCGATGGGGACCTGCGGGGACGTCACGGTCAACGGGACCGCCGGACTCGCGAACGCGCCCTTCGAGGTGTTCGTGACGCCGACGCAGGCGGTGTACCCCGGGGTCACGGGGCCGACGGGGGACTACGCCGTGACCTTCCCCGTCCCCGCCGTCAACGACTCGTCCCCCACGACCTACGACCTCGCGTCCCACGGGATCGCTGTGTCCGTGACCGACGGCTTCGGGTGGGCCTATGGCGCGGCGACCCTCGAGGTCCTGTACCCGGACATAGGCGTGCCCGCCGCAACCCTGACCGTCTCCAGCCCGCGGATCGCCGGCCTGCCCGTGGACATCACCGCCACGGCGTTCGAAGCCAGCGGCGCGCCGTACGGCTGCACCCTCGCCTTCACGTTCGACATCGACGGCTCCGTGATCGGCACGCCCACGGCTCCCGGGATCGCTGCATTCGGGGTCCAGACCCGCTCCGCGAACTGGCCCGTCGCGACGCCGGGCTGGCACACCGCCACGGCGACGCTCGCCCCCCTCGTGCTCGAGACCCTGCTCGCGAACAACACCGCGAGCGTCTCGTTCTTCGTCGAAGGCCCGGACCTTACGCTGGCGAACCTGACCGTCGAGACCGCCTTCTATGCGAGCACCGGGGCGGCCGGAGGTCGTAGCGGGACGATCCCCGCGAACCTGGGGAGGCGTCTGGCGGTGGGCTTCGAGGTCGCGAACTGGGGGACGATCCTCGCCGCGTCGGGCACGCGCGTCGTGGCCTACAACACCTCGACCGAGGGCGGCCCCGCCTCCGGTGCCGCCTTCCTCGATGTCGTCCTCCCGGCGATCTCGCCCGGGGGGGCCGAACCGCTTTCGTTCACGTGGGACGCACCGGTCACCCCCGGCACCTCCTACTTCACGATCGCCGCCGATGCGGACGGCACCCTCGTCGAGACCGATGAAACGAACAACACCTTCTACGTGAGCGTCGCGACGGACGGCCCAGACCTCACGCCAACCGCCGTTCGCGTGACCGGGGCCGTGGTCGCGGAATTCCCTGACCCCGCGGGAGTGAACTTCCAGTCGCCAGCGCTCCTCATCCCCATGGGGGCCGCCGTCTCCGTGGAGCTGAACGTCACGAACCTCGGCCGCGTGGCGGCGAACGAGTCCTACGACGTCGTCTTCACGAACACCTCCGGCCCGGGCGGTCCCGCGAGCGGTCCCGCGTTCGCCACGGCCTCGCAGCCGGCCGGACAGGCGGTCGGGCAGACGCGGGGACCGATCCTCGCAGCATGGACCGCGCCGCTCGTCCCGGGACTCTACTCCGTGAACCTCACCGCCGACCCCGGGGATTCGGTGGTCGAGATCTCGGAGACGAACAACACGTTCGTCCTGACGTTCGACGTCTCCGGTCCGGACCTGGTGCCCGCGGGGGTCACGGGGACGACGCTCGTCAGCGTCGGGGCCTCGGTGTCCCTGTCGTCATTGGCGGCGAACACTGGCCCCTTGGGCTCGGCGCCGTTCGGGGCCGATTGGATCCTGGACAACGCCACCGCCTTCGCGAGCCTGGGCTCCGCGGCCCTTCCCTCCGGGGGGTCGACGTGGATGAACGCCTCCTGGATGGCGGTCTCCGGGAACCATTCGCTCTGCCTGGTTCTCGACCCTTCAGGCGCGGTCGCGGAGATCGACGAGACGAACAACGGAGCGTGCCTCGCCATCGAGGTGCGCGAGGCGCCCCTGACGACATTGACCGTCGGGACACCTCAGGTCCTCGGTACGCCGGTCCGCATCGCCGCCACGACGCCCCTATCCCTCTCCGCCCAAGACCGGAGTGGGTTGGGGATCCAGGCGACGCTCTACTCCCTGGACAGCGGGCCGGTGCAGACCTACTCGGGTCCGTTCTCGGTCGCCGCCGAAGGGACGCACAACATCACCTTCTACAGCATCGACAACCTCGGAGGCATCGAAGCGGCCAACGCCGCCTCTCTGCTCGTCGACGCGTCCGGGCCGGTCCTCGCCATCGCGTTCGAGACCGTGGCCGGACAGGTCCGGGTCACGGTCACCGCCACCGACGCCTCCGGGATCACCGCCATCCGTTACCGCCTGGACAACGGGACCTGGGAGACCTTGACCGGGTTCACCAGCGTGTCCTTCAACGTCAGCGCCGCCGGGGCGCACAACGTCACCGCCGAGGCGGACGATGCCCTCGGGAACACCGCGGCCCCCGAGGTCCGGACGTTCGATGTCCCGTCGCCGGCGGCCCCCGGCTTCCCCTGGTTCCTCCTGATCCTCGCCCTCGTCATCGGGCTCCTGCTCCTCCTCTTCGCGTGGCGGCGGAGGAAGAAGGAACCGGACACCGCCGAGGCCCCCGTCGCCTCGTCTCCGCCCGAGCCCGAGAAGGCAACGGAAGAGACCGCGGCGCCTACCGAGGAGCCGTCGTCAGGTATTTCCCGCGAGTGAGCGTCGCGCGACCGTGCGGGCGTACCGGGTCCTCCTGGTGTATCAGAGCCTCCTGGCCCTCGGCGTCACGACCTCGGGGACGTTCATCCCCTTCTTCTATCTCGAGCGGAGCGGAGGCCTGCTCCCCACGATCGAGTTCTTCCTCGTCGGCTTCGCGATGGCCGCGGCCGGCTCGTGGGCCCTTACCCGCCTGCCGCAGCGCGATTCACGGCGCGTGATGGCCGCGGGGGTCCTTCTCTACGCCGCCGCCCTTCCCACGATTCTCCTCCTGCCCTCGGACACGGGGCCGTTCCCGGCGGGGCTTGCCTGGGGCCTCATGATCCCGCTGTTCTTCCTCCCGCTCAACACGCTGACGGCCGAGCTCACGAAGGAGGGAGACCGCGCTGTGATGCTTGGTGGCCTCTTCCTCGGGTTCACCGCTGTGGGGATCGTCGGTCCCACCCTCGGTGGGTTCCTCGTGTCCGTCGGCGGGTACGCCGCCAACTTCGCCTTCGGGATGGCGGTGTTCGTCCTGGCCGCCGGGGTGCTGATGGTCTCCCCGCCATGGCCGGCGATCACCTACCGCCTCGATCTCCGGCGGATGGGCGCGCGCCTCTGCGCGGGTTCCCTGGCGCAAGGCGGCATGGAGGGTGCCTTGACCCTGGCTGCACCCGCGGTCCTGTTCACCCATCTCCAGTCACCCCAGGGACTCGGTCTCTTCCTCTCTGCCTTCGCGGTCGCAGGCGGGGTCACGACGATACTGCTCGGCCGGATCTCCGACCGGATCCGGCGACGCGGCCGGTTCATCGTCCTCGGCAGCGGGCTGACGTCGGCGGCGGCGGTCGGCGTCGCCATCTCGGGGGACCTTGCGCAGTACGCCGCCGCGAACAGTTTCCTGCAGCTCGCGTTCGTCATCGGCCCCCTGTTCCTTTTCACCGCCGCCGTGGACCGGTTCGGGCACGACAAGGCCGACGCCGTCGCGACCCGGGAGGTGCTTCTGAATTCGGGGCGGGTCATCGGCCTTCTCGCGTTTTGGGGCGTCCTCGCCGCGGGTCTCTCGCCCCTGGCGGGGTTCGGCATCGTGGCGCTCTCCGCCCTCGGAATGGCCGCGGGAAGCGCCAGGGAGGGCACACCGCGTGGCAACGTGGCGGCGTGAGGGTCGCTGCAAGGGCTTTCCCCTCCCTTGACTCGAGGCCACGAAGAGGTCCGCGCGGAGTGCGGGCATTCCCTCTCGGGCCGCCCGAACAGGAGTAGATCGGCCCAAATCCTTGTCGCTCCTGCGCGAAGGTTATATACCCCCTCCCGGTATCCAATCCGCCTTGGCCGCATGAAAGGCGAGGACCCTGATTCGTGACGGGTCCAATCTGATGCGGCCAACACGGTGGAGGTCTGAGAAAACCGCGTAACTGCGTGGCCTCTCATACCCGACGCTCGAACACGAAGACGGTGACTTAGTTCACTCGCTAATCATCCTAAGTTTCGTAATGACCATTCAAAAGTGTGCCGTGCATGTTCAACTCCGGTTGATCCTGCCGGCGGGCACCGCTATTGGAGTTCGCTTTAGACATGCGAGTCGAGAGGTGAAAGACCTCGGCGGACGGCTCAGTAACACGCGGATAATCTGCCCTCAGGCGGGGGATAACCTCGGGAAACTGAGGATAATACCCCATAGGTCCGGGATGCTGGAACGCTTCCGGGCTGAAACCTCCGGGGCCTGAGGATGAGTCTGCGGCCTATCAGGTTGTAGGGGGTTTAACCGACCCCCTAGCCTTCGACGGGTACGGGCTATGGGAGTAGTCGCCCGGAGATGGATTCTGAGACACGAATCCAGGCCCTACGGGGCGCAGCAGTCGCGAAAACTCCGCAATGTGGGCAACCACGACGGGGGAACTCCAAGTGCGAGCGCTTTGCGTTCGCTGTTCTCTTGTCCAAAAAACAAGAGGAGTAAGGGCCGGGTAAGACGGGTGCCAGCCGCCGCGGTAATACCCGCGGCCCGAGTGGTGTTCATTATTATTGAGCCTAAAACGTCCGCAGCCGGTCTCGTAAATGCCTGGGTAAATCGGGCCGCTTAACGGTCCGAATTCCGGGTAGACTGCGAGGCTAGGGACCGGGAGAGGCTGGAGGTACTCCGGGGGTAGGGGTAAAATCCTGTAATCCTCAGAGGACCACCGGTGGCGAAGGCGTCCAGCTAGAACGGATCCGACGGTCAGGGACGAAGCCCTGGGGCGCAAACGGGATTAGATACCCCGGTAGTCCAGGGTGTAAACGCTGCAGGCTTGGTGTCGGAGGTCCTACGTGGGCGTCCGGTGCCGGAGCGAAGGTGTTAAGCCTGCTGCTTGGGGAGTACGGTCGCAAGACTGAAACTTAAAGGAATTGGCGGGGGAGCACCGCAACGGGAGGAGCGTGCGGTTCAATTGGATTCAACGCCGGACAACTCACCGGGGGCGACCCTTACATGAAGGCCAAGCTGATGACTTTGCCTGATTTTGGGAGAGGTGGTGCATGGCCGTCGTCAGTTCGTACCGTAAGGCGTTCTGTTAAGTCAGATAACGAACGAGACCCTCACCCATTGTTGCAACTCGATCCTCCGGGATCGGGGCACACTATGGGGACCGCTGGTGCTAAATCAGAGGAAGGCGAGGTCAACGGTAGGTCCGTATGCCCCGAATCCCCCGGGCTACACGCGCGCTACATAGGGCGGGACAATGGGCTCCAACGCCGAGAGGCGGAGGCAATCTCGAAACCCGCTCGTAGTTTGGACTGAGGGTTGTAACTCACCCTCACGAAAATGGATTCCGTAGTAATCGCGTGTCAACATCACGCGGTGAATACGCCCCTGCTCCTTGCACACACCGCCCGTCAAGCCACCCGAGTTGGGTCTGAGCGAGGGTGCGGTTCTTGCCGCGCTCGAACTCAGGCTCAGCAAGGAGGGCTAAGTCGTAACAAGGTATCTGTAGGGGAACCTGCAGATGGATCACCTCCTACGATATTCAGGATGGAGATCTACTGAGCCGCGCGGAACGCGCGGTAGTGACGCAGGTCTACCTTGTCAGCTGAGCAAGGAGTTACTGGAGCTCGTGTTCGAGCGTCAACCACCACTTTATTTTGATGCCCTAGCGGAGCGTCTCGCCGCAAGGCTTAATGTCCCCGGCGGCGGTGGAGGGACGATGCGACCCCCCAGCCCCTTAGCGGCGTCACTCCTTCTCCTCGGGTCGCTCGCCGCCTTCGTGTTCTCGATGCTCCTGTTCGTCGAGGTCGGGACGGTGGCTTCCGAGGCGAGGGACTCCGCGACCCCCGCCGGGTTGGGCCGGTTTCTCGTCCCCGTCCTCCTCTTCTCCACGGTCCTGGCCGGGGCCGGTCTGGTGCTTTGGGCCTGGGAGGGCCTCGCCCTGAAGACGCGGCCGGGCTCGTGGACCTTCCCGCGGTGACCTCCGCTCCTATTCTCGATAACCATACCGCAAAGGAGAATACCCCACTCCCGCTCCTCTTCCGCAGGAGCTTCGCCGTGGCTGCAGCCCCAGGCATCGACGCAGAAGGGTTCCTCCGCAACGCGGAGAGCACCCTGCACCCCATCGCGCCAATCATGACCTTCGCGGTCCGGAAACAGCTGAACGACCTGAACGCGACGCCGGGCAACCTGACGCCCGAGGTCGCACGGAAGTTCATCGACCGCATGGTCGGGGTCCTGAAGACCTTCGCACCGCCGGCCAAGGTCGAGGAGGTCCGCCAGATCCTCCTCCGGGAGCTGCGAAGGTCCGCGCCCGGGTACGCCGACGTCATGGCCTACGGGGGGAAGTGATCTGACCGCGGAGATCGACAGCAAGATCGTCGACCAGATCCGGCCGCTCTTCGGCGAGTTCGCCCAGGCCGCCTTCGAGCAGCAGAAGCAGGCCGTCGGGATCCAGGGGGCGTACGGACCTGACGACTACAAGCGCTTGGCGGAGGGCATCCGGACGATGTGCAGCCAGATCGCCGGCGCCGCCGTCGCGGACAAGGTCTACCAGGAGCTCGTCTCGATCCTCAGGGGGAAGGCATGACGGCGGCGGCCCAAGCCCAGGTGGCCGCACCCATCCGCCGCATCCGCACCTACATCAAGAACCTCGACAACCAGATGGAGGGCGGCATCCCCGAGGGGGCTATCGTCCTCGTGTCGGGGCGCCCGGGATCGATGAAGTCCTCGCTCACCTACTACATGATGCACGCGCAGGCCCTGCACGAGGGCCGCCGCGGGCTCTACGTCACGCTCGAGCAGAACCGGAAGTCTCTCGCGCGCCACCTCAGTCACATCGGGATGGACCCCGACGCCACGGACAAGGTGGCGATCGTCGACCTCGCGTCCCTGCGCAACGCCTTCGGCGACTCGAAGCCGAAGGAGGACATGAACTGGATGGAGTCGCTCGTGAAGCAGATCACCTCCTTCCGCCAGATGCTCGGATGCGACGTCGTCACCATCGACTCGATGTCCGCGCTCTACTCCCTCCACGAGTTCCAGAACCCGCGCCGCGAGCTCTTCCACTTCTTCGAGTCCCTGCGCGGCCTCGGGCTCACCGTGTTCCTGATCTCGGAGATGTACGATCCGGACAAGGACATCTTCGCGCGCTACGAGGTGGAGGACTTCCTCGCCGATGGCGTGATCCACCTCAAGGTCGACCGGCGCGACGGCCAGTCGAACCTCTACCTGGGGATCGTGAAGATGCGCGAGACGCGTCACAACCGCGCGTATTTCCCGCTCATCGTCGAGGCCGAGGGGTTCGAGGTCGTCACGGACTGAGAAGGGTATTTCCGAGGGGCCGTGTTCGAGGGCCTCATGGCGTCGCCGGGCAAGGCCCAGAACACCGAGGCCCCGGAACCGACGAAACGCCTGCGGACCTATATCCGGAACCTCGACGAGCAGATGGAGGGAGGGATCCCGGAGGGCGCCATCATTCTCGTGTCCGGCCGCCCCGGGGCCATGAAGACCTCCATCACCTACTACATGATGTACTCCCAGACCATCCGCGAGGGCAGGCGCGCGATGTACATCAGCCTGGAGCAGTCGCGGCCCTCCCTCGTGCGGCATCTGACGCACCTCGGCATGCGCCCCGACGCCTCGAACAAGATCGCGGTCGTGGACCTGTCCGTGGTGCGCCGGAACTTCGGGGACGCGGCGGCGGGGAAGGACACGGACTGGCTCGGGGCCCTCGTGAAGCAGGTCGCCTCCTACAAGCAGTTCGTCGGCTGCGACATCGTCGCCCTCGATTCTTTGGCGGCGTTGTACTCCCTCCACGAGTTCCAGAACCCCCGGCGCGAGCTCTTCCACTTCTTCGAGTCCCTCCGGGGCCTCGGGCTCACCGTGTTCCTGATCTCGGAGATGTACGACCCGGACCGCGACATCTTCGCCCGGTACGAGGTGGAGGACTTCCTGGCCGACGGGGTCATGCACCTGAAGGTCGACCGGCGGGACGGCCAGTCGAACCTCTACCTGGGGATCGTGAAGATGCGCGAGACGCGGCACAACCGCGCGTACTTCCCGCTGATCGTCGACGCCGAGGGCTTCGAGGTCGTCACGGATTGACGCCGTTGATATCCAAGGCGATAAGTCTAATGGCCTTCGGTCCCACACCCTCCCGCCCTTGACCCTCGACACCGAGCCTGCCATCGGGTCCGCCGCCTTCATCCGCGGCGCCGCACGCTGCCTCGAAGGCATGCCGCCCATCATCGGGTATGCTATACTCAAACAGCTGAACGACCTCAACGCGGGGGCGGACGCCTCCCCCCGCGCGGAGCGCATGACCCCCGACCTCGCCAAGCAGTTCATCGCCCGCATGACCGCCTCCATCCGTGCCTTCGCGCCGCCCGAGAAGGCGGAAGAGGTCCGGCGCGACCTGCTCAAGGAGTTCCGCCGCGCGTACCCCGAGGGCGCGGGTTCGCGCGCCATCGAGTCCCGGATGATCGAGGTCCTCCGCGGGACCTTCGGCGAGTTCGCCGAGGAGACGTTTATCGCGCACAAGTCCCGCGTCAGCGCCGGCCCGGGGAGCGAGGTCGAGCGGTACCTGCAACTCGCCCTGGAGATCCGCCGCTCCTGCGACCTGATTGGCGGCGAGCAGATCGGCGAAGCGGTCTACCGCGCGCTGGCGGCGATCGCCCAGGGGACCTAAGCCCGAAGGGCACTTGAAGCCTGCAGGGTTGGCAGCCCGATGCGTCGCCGCAACCTCTCCCTGGTCCTGGTGGCCTACGCGATCACGCTGTTGAACAACGCGTTCATCATCGCGCCGGCGCCCCTGGTCGGGACCCTGACCGCCGAGCTCGGGCTCACGAACGCCCAGGTCGGCGGCCTGGTGTCCGCGTTCCTCCTCACGATCATGCTCGTCCAGCTCCCGGCGGGGTTCCTCATCGATCGCTTTGACAACCGCCGCATCATCGCCATCGCGGTGATCGCCCTCGCGCTCTCGGCGGTGATCCCGGTCCTGGTGCCCACCTACCCGGTCCTCATCGGCCAGCGCCTCCTCGCGGGGGGGTTGACCGCGTTCATCTTCGTCCCCCTGGCGAACATGGTCACGCGCGCCTACTACCCGGACCATGCCACGCCACTAGGGATCTTCCTCGCCGGGCCGCCCTCCGGGATGGCCGTGGGCCTCCTCCTGGCCTCGCCCGCCTCGGCGGCGGTAGGCTGGCCGCTCGCCTTCTCCCTGTTCGCGCTGCTGATCCCCGCCCTCCTCCCGTTCCTGCTCGCCGCCGCGCGGCCGTTCGACCTGTCGGGGAGGGGCTTCACCGCCAAGACGTACGTGACGCTGTTCCGCAATCGCCAACTCTGGCTGGTGGGCCTCGCGTTCGCCTGCACCTACAGCGGATACATCTTCTTCGTGTCCTGGATGCCCGCGTACGTCTCCGGTCCGCTCGGCGTCGATGTGGTGACGGCCGGGATCGTCGCTGCCATCGTCCCCGCCATGGGCATCGCGGCACGTCCGTTGGGGGGGTGGAGCGCCGCCGGTCCGTTCTCCGCCGACCGCCGCGTCCCCATCGCGCTCGGGTTCCTCGGCCTCGCGGCGGTGACCGCCTCCCTGCTGTTCCTCCGCGGCCCCGCGGCCCTCCTCCTGCTCCCCGCGGCGGGTTTCCTCGCGCAATTCCCGTTCTCGATCTACTATGTGTTCGGCCGCTCCCTGCTCCCCCCGGAGTTCAGCGGGACCGCGATCGCGTTCCTCAACACGACCAGCCTGATCGGAGGCACCGTGACGCCGTACGCCGCGGGGTACTTGCGTGACGTGACCGGCGGGTTCACGGCGGCCCTCCAGATGACCCTGCTCATCTCGATTCTCGGACCTCTCCTCCTTCTGCGGTTGAAACCGCGCTGACCGAGGGCTCGAGGGACTAGAACATGTGCTTACGCTTGAGGTACCAGGCCATGGCCGCCGTCGTGCCGATCATGAGGATGAGGGCCATGGCGAAGCCGAGGGGCTCGTCGCGGCCGGGGAAGTCCACGTTCATCCCGAACGCGCTCGTGAGGAGGGCGAGTGGAAGGGTGACCGTGAAGATGATTGTCAGGACCTTGATCACCCGGTTGACCGAATTCGAGACGAGGGCGGTCTGGACCTCCATCAGACTGGTGACGATCTCCCGCTGCGTGTCGAGACGGTCCAGCGAGAGGATCATGTGGTCGTAGAGGTCCCGGAGGTAGTTCCGGGTGTCCTTCTTGAAGAACGGAATGTCGATGCGCATCAGCTGCGCGAACGAGTCGCGCTGGGGACGCAGGGCGTTCCGCAGCTTCACGAGGTCGGTTCGCACGGAATGGATCTTGTCGATGGAGAGGATGTTCGGGTCGCGGATCATGCCCTCTTCCAGGCCCTCGATGATGTCGTCGAGGCGGTCGAGGTTCGGGAAGTAGGAGTCGACGAGCGTGTCCAGGATCATGTAGAACACGTAGTCCGTGCCGGACTTCAGTAGCTTCGGGTCCTTCCGACGGATGCGCACACGGATGTCCTCGAGCTGCGGGAAGATCTTGTCGTGGATCGTGATCACGATGCGCTTCGACAGGAAGAGGCTGAGCTGGTCCGTCTCGATGGCCTCCGACCACACGATCGTGCGGGCCACGATGAACAGCACGTCGTCGTACTGCTCGACCTTCGGCGGGATGTCCATCCGGCTGGCGTCCTCCAGGGCGAGCGGATGGAGCGCGAAGAGCGTCTCCAGTTCTTGGCGCGTGCGGACGTCGATGTCCACGATGTTGATCCAGGTGACCGGCTGCTTCTCGATGATCTCACGGCAGCGTCCGACGGAGATGTCGGTCTCCTCGACGACTCCCTCGGGCGAGTAGGAGAGGGCGTCCACCCGCACCATGGCGGGGCCGCGCAGCCTCAGGGGGCTATAAGTAGGTTGCCAGCCAGCTATCCTCTCCTGGAGTCGCGGGCCGTCGTGCGGCCGTTCCCTCCATGAACCGGATCTCCGCGCGTCTCTGCGGCCCGCTGGCGCAAGGGGGAAATAGCCTCTGGCGGTGATGCCGGTTCCGATGAGGCCAGCCGCGCCGGGGCCGAGGACAATCGAGGGCGTCTATGCCATCATCGGCCTGGACGGGACCGGGAAGACCACGGTCGCCCGCCTTGTCGCGGAACATCTCACGGCCGCCGGACGCGCCACGGACACGGTCTGGCTGCGAGAGCCCCGGTTCTTTACCTTCGCGGTCCTCGGGATTCTCCGGCTCCTGGGGATGAGCCGCATCGTGACGCTCGGGGACCACGATGACATCCACACCGACGTGAGCCGCCATCCCATCCTCTTCCGTCTCTACTCATGGTCCGTCACGTTCGACTACTTCCTCGGTTACTGGCGAAAGATCCTGCCGCGGCGTCTCCTCGGGCACGCCGTCGTCTGCGACCGGTTCGCCTGGGACACCGCCATCGACCTCGCCCTTTCCGGGGGGCTCGGGGAGCGGTTCTTCGCCCTCCCCGAGGGCGCGATGCTGCTCGATCTCTCCCGACGCCACCGCACGGTGATCCTCACCGCCCGGCCGGAGACGATCCGCCAGCGGCGTCCCATCCTGCTGCTGGATCCGCGGTTGCCCGAGCGGGAGCGGCTGTACTCCGTGCTCGCCGCCCGCCACGCGCTTCCCCTCGTCCCCGGGGATGACGGGACCGAGGGTGACACCGCCGCTCGCGTCGTCGCCGCCCTGGGCCTGACGTGAGCGGGGAAAGTGCTCGACTCTTCCGAAGAGCCCCCTTTCGGTTGGTAGATTGGTCATTTCTGCGGGCTTGAACGCCGAACCGTTAAGTACTCCGGCGCCACCCCGAGTGCCTACGGCCGAGGGGGGTCGACAATGCCTTCTCCAGATGTTGCCGATGAGAGCCTGCAGGCTTTCCAAGACGCAGTGGACGGAATCCACACCACGGGTGAAACGGAGTTAGATTCCTTCGAGACGTTCCAGGTCCCGGACGGCCTGCGGGGCCTCGAGCCCCCGGCCCCCGACGTGGGCCTGATGCTCCGGCGGCTGACCGTCCTCGTCCCCACCCTCAATGAGGAGGCCGGGATCGTGAAGGTCCTCGGCGACATCCCGTTCCACTCACTCAAGAAGGGAGGCTATGCCGCGTCCACCTTGGTCGTTGATGGGAACTCGACGGACAAGACGCGGGACCTCGCGCGCGCGATGGGCGCCGAGGTCTTCGTGCAGACCCGCAAGGGGAAGGGGAGCGCACTCCGCGAGGTCATCCCGACCCTGCTGGGGGATTTCGCGGTGATGCTCGACGGCGACGGGACCTACCCGTCCTCACAGATCCTCGAGGCCCTCCAACGCCTGGAGGAAGGCGCCGACGTCGTCTCCGGCTCCCGGCTCTCGGGCTGGATGGAGACGGACGCGATGTCCCGGACCCACCAGTGGGGGAACCGCGCCCTCACCGGGTTGGCGAACGTCCTCTATCCCAGCGCCAGGACCTCGGACCTCTGCACGGGGTTCTGGGCCTTCCGCGTCGAGGCGCTCAAGCAGATGCATCTCACCGCCGACGGCTTCGAGCTCGAGGCGGACCTTCTCGCCGAGACGGCGCTCCAGGGGTTCCGGTACGCCGAGGTCCCCATCGCGTACGGGCGGCGACGCGGGGAGTCGAAACTCACGTGGAAGCACGGAGCCCGCATCGCGCTCACCTTGATCAAGAAGAAGTTCTCCCGCAGGCCGGGTCCCCGCGGAAGATGGGCCTTCTTCGGCGGCCTTCTCGATGCGCGTCGCCGTGGTCGGGAGAACGCTGGCCCGCGCACTCCGTGACCCGAGCCATGCGGATCATGGTGGCGGCGCCTGAGTATGGGCGACAATGGGGCGGGATCGGCACCTACCTGGGCGAGCTGATCCGCGGCCTGATCCCCCGGCACGAGCTCATCCTCCTGTCGGCGGCCGCGGGCAGCCACAGCGACGCGGGTGTGCAGACGGTGTCGATCGCAACGGGCGGGGACATGATGAGCACCTACGCGAAGTTCCAACTCGCGTTGCGCCGCCGCCTCCCCGACCTCGTGCGCTCGCATCGCCCCGACCTGCTGGTGGTCCATCATGCGCAGATGCCTGACCTGCTCGCCTCCAGGCCGAGATGCCCGGTGGTGGTCACGGTGCACACCACGATCCTCGGCCAGGCCCGAGGCGCCCTCGCCGCGCGACGCGGCGGCAGCCCCCTGGACTCCTCGGAGCGTACCACGCTCCGAGCCCTCCCGGCGCTCCTCCCCGCGGAGCTGTTCTATTGGAGTCGGGTCGATCACGCCCTGTTCGTCTCGAACGCCGTGCGACGCGAAGTCGAGTCTGCGTACGCGCCGTCTCTCTATACGGCAGCCACCGTCCCGAACGGGTTCTCCTTGTCCACGCTGGAGGCCGACGGGAAACCGGACGAATCGCCTGACGAGGTGACCGGAGGGTATGTCCTCTGCACCGGTCGGCTCCTCGGCCTGAAGGGCCTATCCGTCCTCCTGCGGGCGATGACCCGGTTGCGGCACGCTCAGGAACGCCTCGAGGTCACAGGCAGCGGGGACTTGACGGCTTGGGGGCGCCACGCGCGCGATGTCGGCGTCGCTTCCGGGCGGGTGGCGTTCCGTGGGGCCGTCCCCCATGAGGCGAACCTCCGAGTCCTCCGCGGGGCGGACGTTTTCGTGATGCCGAGCTTCAACGAGAGCTGCCCCTACGCGCTCATCGAGGCGATGGCCCTGGGGAAGCCGATTGTGGCCTCGGCGGTCGGCGGGATCCTCGACATGGTGAAGGACGGGGAGTCCGCTCTTCTCGTCCCGGCCGGCGACCCGGACGCCTTGGCGGGTGCGGTGGACCGCCTGCTGGAGGACCCGTCCCTGGGGAGACGCCTCGGTCGCGCGGCCCAGCAGCGCGCCCAATCCCTCTTCGTCGCGAACACCATGTGCACCGGCACGACGCGGTTCTTCGAGGATGTCCTCGCTCACGCCTAGGCCCGCTCAGGCTGCGGTCCCGAGGTAGGCGCGCTCCACATCCGCGGCGAGGCGCGACCACGAGAACGGGTGCGCCGCCTCGCGCGCGGCCGCCCGCATGCGACGGAGCCCGGCCTCGTCCTCCAGGAGCCGGTGGATCCCGTCCGCGAACGCTGTGGGACTCCGCTCCACGAGCAGCCCGCAGCGGTCCAGCAGGCCGTGCATGGAAGGGATGTCCGCGCCAATCACCGGGAGGCCGCTCGAAAGGGCCTCGAGAACGACGGTGGGGAGGCCCTCGTAGTACGAGGGCATGGCGAAGAGGTCGGCGGCGTAATAGAGGCGGCGCAGGTCCTCCAGCGAGACGCGGCCGGTGAACGTGACCAGGCCCTCGATGCCGCGACAAAGCCCCTCGAGGCGGGCTCGGTCCGGACCGGCGCCGACCGCCACCAGGCCGTACGTCCCCGGGGCCTTCCGGTCGAGCTCTCGGATCGCGTCGAGGAGGATGTCAACGCCCTTCCGGCGAACGAGGTCCCCAACGACCAGGACGACGCGCTTCGCCTTCGGCAGCGGATAACGGCGTCGAAGGTCCTCCATCTCCTTGTCACTGGGGCGGATCCCGTAGTCCTCCCAGGGGACGCCGTTCGGTGCCAAGGTGACGCGCTCCCGCGGGAAGCCGAGATGGACGATCTCGTCCCGGATGCTCTCGCTGCAGGCGACCACGGCGTCCGAGGCCGCGAGGGCGACCGAGTCCGACATCTCCCCGACGCGGGAGTGGAGGACGAAGCGCCAGTCCTTCTGGGGAACGTCTCGGAAATTGTAGAAGAGCGTATGAAATGTGGAGACGAGGGGCACGGAGGCGCGATGGACCAATGGGTAGGCCTGGCACAGGGGGACGTGGGCGTGGACGACGTCGGGCCGGAACGGCAGGCGGCTCACGGCGGCCCGGGCCGCGGCGGTCCACAACACGTTGCGCAGGAGGAACCCCTGGAAGAACGGGATCAGATGGAGGCGCATGCCGGGCGCGGGAGGGATGGCGGGCGGTCGCTGGACGGAGGTCACGAGGTGGAGATCGTGTCCGCGGCGTGCGAGTTCCCGAGAGAGGTAGTAGACATGGGTCCCGATGCCCGAGGAGGCCTGGTCGAAGTACTCGGCGGTCACCATCACGATACGCACGGCGCGCCTTCCCCGCTATCTGTGTATCGGAGCCCCGGCCCTTTATACACTCTTTCCGAATCGCGACGACGGGCTCCGGGTCCCGCGGCGGCGTTCGTCGCGAGTCCACTCTCGGTCCAGGGTTCCGACAGTCTCTTCAGCGAGCGGGCGACGGAGACGCCACTCCCGTCCGGACCCCGCGGACGGATCGGGTCTTCGACCCATGGGGTGAAGGTGCCCAGGAGGGAATCCTTTTATCGGGCCGCCGGGGTAGGCGCCGGGAATGACCCGCCTGAGGGAGGCGTTCGGCCGTCCTTTCCCGTGCAAACCGCCAAACTCGGCGTGCGCGCAGCGCCGACAGGGTTGAGTCGATGGAGACCTTGCAGATCGGCATCGCGACGGAGCAGTTCCCCTTGGACCGTCTGAACCTTCAGCCCTGGCGCTATCTCTGCGACCTCGCCTTGGCCCTCCACCGCCAAGGCCACGAGGTCCGGTTCCTCACGAACACCCGCGACGCACGGGACTACTCCGGCATCCCGCTGGTCCATCATCCCGAGTCTCGCGACTTCGAGGACGGGCGTGGGCTCCAACGCCTTCTCACCGCCGCGAAGACGGACATCGGCATCTTCCGGATGACCGCGCAGCTCTTCCTCTCCATGCGGCGCCCGCCCGATGCCGGGCATCGCTCGGCTGTGGGAATCTTCCTCCGCCCGCTGTACCGAGGGCCCGACCTCCGCAGACGGTTCCTCGACCCGGTGTTGCTTCCGGAGATCCGGTGGGACCTGCACCACGCCGCGCTGTACCTCTCTCGCCAGCTCGGCGTCTGGAAGCACTCCATCCGGTACGTGGACCGCTATGTGACCCTCTGGCGCGCGGACCGGGACACGGCGGTCGCTGGCGGCCTCCCCGCGGCGGCCTGCACGACGGTGCCGCACCCCTTCAATCCGTTCTTCCTCGAGCCCGTGGGTGGGGACCTCGCTCCTCCCCTGGACGCCTTGCCCCCGAGCCGGCGACGGGTCGTCTTTGCGGGGCCTCCGGAGGCCTCGCGCGGGGCCTTCGATGTCCTCCGTCTAGTGAAGGCGTTCCCTCCCGAGGCGCCCACCCAGGTCCTCGCCCTGCTCCGCGATCCAGTCCCTCAGAAGGTCGAAGTCTCCGTGACTCGACGCGGACCACACACCCTCGCGGTGGTACGAGGTCTTGTGCCCCGTTCGCTGATCCGAGCCGCCTACCGCGCGTCGCAGTGCGCCGTCTTCCCGTACCGCTGGGTGCGGACCTCCTTCCCGCTCGTGGTCTCCGAGGCTGTCGCCGCCGGGCTGCCCGTGGTCACTTGCCGGGTGCACCCGATCCGGGAGCTGGCCGACCGCACGGGACTCATCTTCTCCGAGCCCGGGGACCTGAAGGGACTGGCCCGCGCGGTCACCAGCGCCTTGGATGGCATCGATCAGGAGGAGTCCGCACGCCGGAACCGCGCCTGGATCGCGAGCACCCCGGACTGGGACGCGGTCGCGCGCGGTGTCCTGTCTGGAGTCGGCGGGTGATCCGATGGCGGGGAACGCGCAGACCGAGGGTCCGCCGCCTCCCGGGGCCTGGCCCCTCGTCGGATACGCCGCCGTCGCGATCGCTGCCCATCTCGCCCTGGTCCTCGCGACGCCGCCAAACCCCGTCCGAGCGACCCTTGGACTCGCCGTCAGCCTGGCCTCGGGGTACTGCGCTCTGTCGTTGCTCGCGCGGGCGTCCCGACTCTCTCGTGGAGAGATCCTTGCGTTCAGCACGGGCCTCGGCATCCTCCTGACGAGCGGGGCCGCGCTTCTCCTCGCCGCGGTCAGACTCCCGGTGGGCGACCACGCGGCGCTCCTCCCCGGCATCCCTCTCGCCACCGCCGCGGCGGCGTGGCGCCGCCCCTGGACGATCTCGCCTCGGGAGCCGCTCCGGGCGTTGCGCCGCGCCTTCGCCTTCCCGGGGTACTCCCGCCAGGAACGCTGGGCGGCCCGGGTACTTTACGCCGCCGTCGTCGCGGCGCTCCTCATTCTGATCGCGGTCGCGACCGTCCCGTACCCGGACCGCCTCTCCCCCGCACTGACCCTCGCGGGCCCCGATGGCTCCCCGGCGACCTTGCCCGCCTCGCTCCTGCGGAACCAGTCCCAGGAGCTCGTGATCAGCGTCCTCGGGGGATCCGCGACGCAGGCGTTCGGGTTGCGCTTGCGCCTCTCCCCGCAGAACGAGACCGGCGCGGAGTCCTTTCACCCGATCTCCTGGGCCCCCACGCTACGCCTCGATCCTCTCGGGGAGGCGACCGTGAACGTCTCCGTCCCCGCCCGGGGACTGTGGAGCGAGCGCCTGAGCGTGAGCCTCGACGCCTCCGGGCCTTGGGATGTCCGATTCGATCTGCTCGACGCGGGCGTCGTCACCGCATCGGTGCGACTCTCGGTCCTCGTGATCGGCTGAGGCCTCAGGGCCGGGTCATCACGCGGTACACCACAAAGGTGTCGTCATCGTAGACCCGCGCGAAGTGCGGGTCCGCGGCGAACTTGGTCACCTGCCCTGCGGCGAGCGGGCCGGAAGGTCCCTCATCATCCAGGAAGTCCGGTCGATGCGTGACCATGAACCGGTTCACGACGACGTAATCCCCGACCTGGAGCCGTGCCCACGACGTCGCGTTCAGGGTCTCGTTCGCGAAGACGCGGTAATGGCCGAAGTCCGCCCTCAGGTTCGCGAACCCCGTGAGCACCGAAGTCGAGAGCATGTCCCCCCACATGCGCTCCCTGCCGAGATGGCCCTTGGCCCAGGTCGCCGCGCGCAGGGCGTCCTCGCCCGCGTTCAAGGGCGTGTCGGAGATGCGTGCCCCAGGACTCTCGTAGTACGCGCGCATCGTCAGCGGCGCCAGGTTGCCGCCCATGAAGAGGAGCATCACGACGGCGAGCACGACAGGCCGTCGGAACCGCGGGGAATCGGTAGGGGAATGCGGTCGGGCCTTCCCGGATTTCCCGCGGAGCCATTCCAGAAGGGTGAATGCGGCGAGAGGCCCGACGATGAGGTTGGTGAACTCGCTGATCCGCAAGGGGACGAAGTTGAGCGAGGTCGCGATGCCCGGGAGGGTCACGATCACGAGGAGTGCTGCGACGAGCCCGCAGGTCCACGCGAACCTTCGTTCCGGAAGTTGTCCGATCTTACGGATTGCGACAAGAGCGAAGAGGACGAGGATGAGGATGGACATGCCGAGCCAGGCGATCTCGAGCGTCGTGAAGGTCCGTCCGAGGATGATAGGCTTCGACGGGACGTCGGCGGGGTCGAGAAGATTCGCGATGACGCCCTCGACGCTGCTGGTCTGGCGAAGGACGAGCGGCGCGGTGAGTAGGGCCGCGTAGACGAACAGCACGGCCCCGTACACCGCGAACAGGGGTCCGAGATGGAGGGGGCGGAGCGCTTCCCGGTTGCGAGGAAGGAAGGAGAGGGCCGCCATCCCCCCCAGCCAGATCGCGAAGACGTACGAGGAGAGATGGTGGGTCACCACGATGGCGGCGGCCGACAGGATGAAGAGGACGAACAGCCCCCGACGCCCAGGGCCTCGACTCGTCGAGAGGATGCACAGGGAGAGGAGGGCGAGGGCCACGAAGATCACCCCCATCCCCTGCTGGACGGGCAGGTTGAACAGGATGGAGCCGGTCCCCAAGTAGAAGAGGAGGGCGATGACCCCCACGCGCGAGTCGAAGAGGCGCCGCCCGATCGAGTACACCGCCGCCGGGAGGGCGAGCAGCCGGACCAGCGGCTCCGCCCACAGGTACGCCGCCTCCCCCGGGAGTCCCGCGGTCGTGGCGCCGAGGAACACGTTGCCGACAGGGTAGTAGGAGTAGGTCCGCGCGAAGACCGCCCCGGCCCCCGGGATCCATTGTCCCGACTCGATGACGGTGCGCGCGGCCTCGAAGTTGAAGATCGGGTCCCGGGAGTAGACGAACCCATGAGGGTTCGCGATCGGGTAGAGCAGGAAGACCGCGATGATCGAGGGGAGGAGGAAGAGGGGGTTCACGGGACGGAGGAGCGCGAGGTAGAAGGGCGCGCAGGCCAGGGCGAGGAGACCAAGGAAGAGGGGGCGTGGGACCGAGAGCGGTTCGGCCTTCAACGCAAGGATCGCCGCGATCAGGCCGACGAGGCCGAGGAAGCATGCGGCGAGGGCGACCAGGTCCTGGAAGGCGCCCTTAGGGGGAGGTTCCACGCGCCGCGCATCGGAGCGAGGGGTTTCAATCTTGCGTGCTGCGCCAAAGGCTTATTCCCCCGACGATGTTGGAACGCCAGTGTCTCCAGAGCCAGCGTCCGATGCGGCCGTCGTGCGACGTCAGGGCTTCTGGCTGTTCCTCGGCACGCTCGTGAACTCCGGCCTGGGCTTCGTCTTCTGGTTCATCGCCTACCGGCAGTTCGATGACGCGACGACCGGCACCGCCGCGGCGCTCATCTCGCTCTCCTCCCTGGGCACGAGCATCGCGACCCTCGGCCTGGACAACGGCCTCGTGCGGTTCATTTCCAGGGTCGACCGGCCACGGCGGCTCCTTGCGCAGACGGCGGCGGTGAACGGCGCGGTGGGCGGCATCGTGGGCCTGCTGCTCATGGCGATGATCTTCACCGCGAGCCAGCAGATCAACCCGGCGATGCTCCCCTATCTCTTCGTGGTCGGGGCGACCCTCACGGTCTCGGACACCTGGTTCCAGCTCACGGACAGCGCGCTCAACGCCGCGGGAAAGACCGAGATCCTGGCGGTGCGGTCCATGGCCTTCGGCGCCGGGAAGATCCTTCTCCTCTATGCGGTCGCCTCCTTCGGGGTCCTCGGCCTCCTCACGGCCTACACGCTCCCCATGCTCGCCGTCGTCCTCCTGGGGTTCCTCGCCAGCGCGCTCCTCTGGCCGTCCCGGAACCCCTCCGGGACGCCCCACCCCATGCGTGAGTTCGCCACGCTCTCCCTGGGGAACTACTTCTCCGCGATGATCCTCTTCCTTCCTCAGCGCGTCGCGCCGGCGCTCATCTTCATCTTCATCGGCGCCGCGGACGTGTCCTACTTCTTCCTCGCCCTCGCGCTCGCCGAGGTGGTCAACTACATCCCCGAGTCGGTCAGCAAGGTCGTGTTCGCGCACGGCTCCCGCAAGGATGTCCTCTCCCCGACCTTAATGCGCACGGTGCGCGTCTGGTTGATTCTGCTCGTCGTCCCTCTCGTGGTCGTCGGAATCGCTCTTTCCGCGTTCGGCATGGCGTTCGTCGGCCACCGCCCGGAATACGCGGCCCACGGGCTCACGCTCCAGCTCTTCCTCGTCGCGGTGCTCCCGCGGATGGGTCTGCAGATGCTCAAGGCCCAGTTCAACGTGGAGCGGCGGGTCCGCGCGCTCCTTCTCCTCGGGATCGTCACGGGCGTCGCCACACTGGGGAGCTTCCTGGCCGGGCTTGCGTTGAGGGTCCCTGTGGACACCCTGCCCTCAGCCTGGGTCATCGGGAGCACTGTCGGGCTCGTCGTGTGCGCCCGTGTCGCCGGGTGGCGGTTCCCGCGCCCGGGCCGCGCCCCTGGCTGACGCGTCTTCGGGGTCCTCCGGGCCCCCGCCGCGCAGGGCCCTCCGCCGCCGTCGCCTCCAGAACAGGGACGCGAGGATCGCTACCGCGATGAGGACCGCGACCGGCAGGAGGTGGGCCGCATCGGCCCCCGGCCCCGCGGAGAACTTCACGACCAGGGTCGCCGGACCGACCGCGCGGAAGAGGTGACGGGCCTCGCCGCCATCCGACCAGCCGCCGAATCCCAGCGGGGTCCCGCCACCGGGGGTGGTGCTCAACGGTGCCTCGAGGACATGCTCGCTCCCCTCACGCCACCAAAACTCGGCGGTCCCGGTTGCCTCAAGGCCGTCAACGAGAATGCGGATGCCGGCCGGCTCGGTCACGACCCGGATGGCGAACTCCCGAACCATCGTGGCGGTGAACACGGCGGCTAAGGGCCGGAGCGTCTCCCGGCGCTCATCGAAGGCCACAGGGCCCTCCGCCCCGAGGGCGGCGGCATGGACCCAGAGGCAGCCCGGCGGTGGGGAGATGAGTTCGAACCGCTCTGGATTCTCCGAGGTGGCTCCCTGGAGACCGCCGGTCGCATCCGTGGCCCCATACCCCCCATCGCAATCCGGATCGGCGAACACGGCGAAGTCCACATCCTCCGCGGCATCGAAAGTCCACTCCCAGCGGATCATCACGATGTCGCCCAGGGGGTTCTCCACCCGGAAGCGGGCGGAGGACGAGAAGAGATGTTCCAGGTAATCGGTGCCATTGTACGCCGTGGCCGGCGCAGAACGTCCCGTGACGTTCTCCCAGCTGCGGTTCGTCCGGAGCTCGACCGCGTGGGACTGATCGCCTCCATCGCTCCAGGCGGCCCACCGCCACCGCGTCTCCGGGTTCTCACCCGGAGGCGGAAGGATGTCGAGCAGATGCGGTTCGGTGTAGTTCCAGGTTGCTTCATGGGGCGAGGCGAACGCGGCGCCATCGATCAGGACCGTGGCCGGACCCGGGAGGGCTTCGACGCGGACCGTGCCGTTCGGCAGGACCGGGGGTGGGAGCCCCCGGAGGAGGCTTACGTTGAGGTGGAGGGCCCCCGCGTCGCGGACCCCGAAGACCACGGAGCCCCCGGAGGAGACCACGGTGGTGTTCGACCCGGTCGCCCCCGCCGTCTCGTTGATCGAGTAGACCGCCGGAGTCTCAGCCACGGAGACGGCATGCCGGGTCGGGGCCACCGTGGGGACGTCGTAGTCCCACGATCCTTCGGCGGTGGAGCGGATGCGGTAGCCGCCAGAGCGCGTGCCGTTCGGATCGACCCCTCCCGCGACGGACCAGCGGAGCCGCGGCCCGGAGAAGGGCGTCGTGGCCTCGACCGCCACGCGTTCCCCGGAGATCGGGGACGTGGCCAGCATGGTCGCGTTGAACCGCTCCCCATCGGACGACCACGCGATCGACCGGATCGGGCCCTTCGCCTCGAAGTAGACCTCGGGCAGACCGTCGACGAGGCGATTCGAGGTCGCGAGGACGACGTTCCGGATCGGTCCGAACCCGTCGCTCTCCCCGTTGACGATCAGGCTGTTGGTGATGTTGGACATGTGGTTTCCGTACACCACATTGGCGCTGCGATTGAACGTCCCCCAGATAGGGTCCTCCTGGGACCCCCCGAACCGTTTGAAGACGACACCCCAGTGGGCGTTCTCGATCCAATTCCCTCGGATCGTCTGCAGGGACGAGGATGTGCGGACCGCCGCGCCATTGGTCTGCGAGGTGTTGGTGACGCGATTGTAGTCGAGGATCCGGTTGTCCTCGATTACGGTGTAGTTGGACCAAAGCCAGGTGACGAGGGCCACCGTGAGATCCCGGGTCTGCACCACAGGCCGTGTGAGCACGAGGGTGTTCCCCGCGATCACGTTGCGGAAGGCGGGGCCCCGATGGTAGTCGGGCATGATCGTATCGCCGTTCGCCCCTTCCACGTTCACCGCCACCTGGTTCGCGTCCCGGACCGTGTTGTTCTCGACGCGGCAGTCATCGACGCGGGACTCCAGGGAGATGCCGATTGTCAGGACGCCCGGATCGGCGGTCCACATGGTGAGGTCGTTGTCGGACACCGTGACGTTGTGCAGGGCCCGGATCAGGTAGATGCCGTAGGCCTCCCCGGCGACCGATCCCACAGGGTCGGCGATGCGGTTCCTGCGCACCGCCGAGGTCGAGACGTTCTGCTCGAGGCGGATCGCGTACCGGGTGAAGTTCGTGATGACATTGTCCTCCACCGTGAGGTTCCGGATCCAGGTCCCTGGCGCGGTCCCGATCTGGACGACGGCTCGGATCCCGTACCAGCGGGCCGTCCCGGTGTTGTTGATCCGGTTGTCCCGGACGAGGACATCCGAGGCGGCGTTCACGTGGACCCCCGTCCCCTCCAGGATATTGCCCTCGAACCGCGTGCGGTTCGCGCGGTCGCCCGTCACGTAGTCGTACGTGATGTAGACCGGGACCTTGGCGGTCGCCCAGTCGGGCAGGAGGAACGTGTTGCCCGCGATGACGTTGTCGGGGGAGCGGACCTCGAGGAGATTGGTGTCGACCCCGGGCTTGAACAGGTTGCCCTCGATGCGCACGTTCGAGGCGCCGGCGACGCTCACAATGGCCGAGGCGTTGTTCCCGCGCGAGTCAAGGAAGGAGTTGTTCGCAAGGACAATGCCCGTTCCTCCGACGATCCTCGCCGCGACGTGATAGTCGCGGAACGTCGAACGCTCGATGTGGAGCCCGTCCCCTGAGGAGACGAGCCCCTCGCGGTTCGCGGCGGCTGCGCCGAGGCCGGTGACCGAGATGGTGTCCCAGCGGAGTCTCGACCCGGCTCGGGCGTCGACCCAATAATGGTTGCCCGGGGCCTCGGAGCTCAGCGTTCCTCCGATGAAGATCCAGGTGCCGTTCGCCCGGAGCCGGATGAAGTGGGCCTGGTCGGCCGGTTCCGCGAGGGTGAGGTCCACACGAGTGAGGTTGAGCACGCCGCCGTCGAGGATGGTCAGGTTCCCCCGGAGGAGGATGCTCACGTTGTCGTAGGACTCTGCCCCGGTGACGTTCCAGTCGCCATCGATCACCAAGGCTGGGCGCGGGGTCACCTCTCCCGCCCTCGCTCCCGGCAAGGGGGCGATAAGGAGGAGGGCCGCGACGATCGATGCCCGACACCCCAAGGAGAATAGCCTCGTCGTCCCATCTACCCCCGCCACGGCCCCCCCGGTCGGGCGGTGACGCGAGGCGGGGCGACGCCTAATCCCTTGCGCGAGCATGGTCACTGGCTTGCAGAGACGAGTTCGAACCCGCGCCGGACGGCACTGACCAGACCCCCCGGCATGCGGGCGTACCGCTTGCCATCGATGAGGGTGACGTCGCCCACTGCGGAAAGCGTGTGCGCTCCCTCCGGATAGGGTCCGTCGCGAAAGGGTTCCACGACGGCGGCGACCTCCTCCTCGAACTCCTCAGGCGTGAGCCGCGTGACCCGGTTGATGACCAACCGCCCCCCGTAGGTGCGTGAACAGTCCTGCGCGGGCCGGTAGAGGGTGCCTTCGTGCATGAATGGAGTACCCCCGGGGCGGGCGGAGCGCACGTCCGCCTTCACGGGGTTGGACGAGTGGGGTTGCCATGGCCCGGTCAGGTCTGGGGAGTGCCAGAGGTAGAGGTGTACGAACGGATCGACCTCACCATCGGCGCACGCCAGCCACCACCTCCCCCCATGGCGGAAGACCGTGCCGTCCACCCCGGCGACGCCGGGAAGGAGGACGGTCACGAACTCCCATCGCGCCGGGAGTTCCACCGCGCGGTAGAGGCGGACCTCGCGCGCTGCGGAAGTCTCGGGGACGCAATAGACGGCGCCGTCGTGTTCGAAGAGGTACGGGTAGGACGCGTGGACGGATTGAGGGAGCACGGGAACCGCGGGTCCCTGGGGCCCGCGATCGGGGACCGGGATGCTGACGAGGCTGCCGCGGGAGGTCCGATAATCGTAGACCTCGCCGAACAGGTGGATCGTCCCGCCCCGCGCAATGCCGAACGGGTCGGCGAGGAACACGCCTCCCGGGAGCGGGGGGATCCAGTCGACGCGAGGACGGTAGCCGGGACGGAGGAAGGCCTGGATCGGCTCCCGGACGATCCCCACGCCCCAGTCCGCCTGACGCAGGACCTCGTTGCGGAGGCGGCTCCCCACATGCCGAACCTCCTGTGAGAGCAACCGAAACATCTGCGCGTTCGTCGGTGTACGGAAGGGCAAGTCCAGGGCAGGTGAGGCCGTCCGCTCCAGCGCGCCGGGGCCGCCCTCCAATCCCGGGAGCAGGTCGCGGCACACGGACGCCGGCCATCGTGCGCACCCGAAAAGCACCGTGTCCAGGCTCGCGGCATAGGAGCCTAATTGCGTGGGGAAGAACCCCGCCCGGAGGATCATGTTCTCGCTGTCGCCCCGCCGTTCCAACGCGGCCCGCGTCACCGGCTCGCCGTCGTAGACCTCCCAGAACGCCAGGGCTCCGTCGAGGCGTTTCCTCGCGTCTCCCACCGAGAAGGACCACAGGCCTCTTCTCGCGGCTGTGAGGATGCCTCCGCTCGCGGCGTCACCGCCGAAGTCCAGGAGAAAGTCGAGATTGAGCTCGCCAAGCCGGTCGACGTCATCCTCGCGATAGGTGGACGGGGAGGTCGCCGTGGACTCCAGACGGCACTTCAGGGTCTGTGCGTTCCCCGTGAGGGGGCCGAGGGGTTCACGCCGGAGGGCCCGGGAAGGTCGCAGGCGGCGGTAGGCCCGAAAGAGGAGCCCGTCGCGAACACGGCGGTCTCGCCTGGCGTGGTTGGGTTCCGGAACAACAACGACGGAAGGGGCGGCACCCGCGACTCGGAGGATCTCCCCGAGAGATCGGGCCTGCCACGCCTCGATCCAAGGCCCCTGGACGAGGATCCCGAAGCGCACTTTACGCGCACCTTCGGACATCACCGAAGGACGCTCCATCGCCGTCGCCGCCACCGCTCTGCTCGCATCGCGAACGCGCAGGCATGGAGGACCATCAGCATTGTCCTTTCCCTGCAGGCCCGAGACAGGCTCCCGCCCGCGACCCGGCGGGGTGTGCCATTCCCCCGCCAGTCTTTGCGCTTCTGCTGCCGCGAAACAGAGTTGTCACCGGCGACCGCGATAGGTTCTTGTAGGCTTCTCCAGTAAGTGCACTGGTTTGCCTTGTTGAAACCTATTCCTCCCTATCCAACGCCCGTGCCCCCCCAGCGACGTTTCCTGGGCATTCTGATCGCGTCCCTCGTGGTCGCCGGCGTCCTCCTCTCGGCCCCCGCCCGATCCCTCCCGACGTATCCCACCGTCACCATCTGGATCCACAGGGTCCAGGCGCTTGACGAGTTCGACAACGCCTCCTTCCCCGAGTTCTACTATCGCGTCGGCATCATGGAGCAGGGCCAGTGGAGTTGGCTTACGGACACGGCGGGTACCGGACCGGACCTGATCGTGGACGACAACGTCAGTTTCTCGGTCACCGTCCAGACCGTGGGCATCGCCATCGTCCTCTGCGAGGGGGACACGGCCACCGCAGACGACGCCGCCGACCTCTCCGCCCGCCCGGGAGGGGGTCCGGACGACGTCCTCGGAAGGCCGTGCGACGTGTCCGCGTTCAGTGCCCCGGTGTATGGTTACCAGGGGAACTGGTCGCTCGGATCGGGCTCCCTCACGGGAGACGCCGTCAGCGAGGATCAGGGATTCTCCATTACCACGGGCGAAGGGGACGGAAGCGTGGGACGGGCGCTGGACGAGAACGACGCGGCGGTGTGGTTCGTGGTCAGTGACAACTACAATCTCCCCGTGGCGGATGCAGGACCGGACCTCATCGGTGTCGTGGGCACCGCCCTGCGCCTCGACGGGAGCGGCTCCCGGGCCTCGCCCGGTTCCTCCCTCGAGCAGTTCTCCTGGGACTTCACGGATGATGGCGTGACGGAGTCCACGGAGGTCGTGGCGAGCGCTACCTACTCCAGCCGACAGACCTACCTCGTCCGGTTGACCATCACCGACAGCCTGGGGTTCGTCGCCGAGGACACCCTGTCCGTGATGATCGTGAACCGCGCGCCGACCGCGGGCTTCGAGTTCGATCCGCGGCAGCCGCACGTTGGCCAGGAGGTCTTCTTCGTGGACACCTCGGGCGACCCGGACGGGGCGCTCCGCTCCTGGGCCTGGGACTTCGGCGACGGGGCGACGTCGTCGATGCGGGATCCCCGCCACGCCTTCGCCAACCCGGGGATGTACACCGTCACCGTGACCGTGACGGACAGCGAGGGCGCCACCGCCACGGCCGCTCGGCGGGTCGACGTGGCCCGTCCCCTGTCCCTCTTCGAGTTCTACTGGGTCTGGTTGTTCCTCCTCGTCCTGTTGACCGTGTTGCTCCTGCTCCTCTGGTGGTGGCGGCGACGGCGCTCCGACGCGGACGACCGCGCCCTCGATGCCCGTCGGTATTGAGCGGGCGAGCCCCCGTCGCGAGGCTTAAGAAGCGTGGCGCCTAACGCCCCCGTACGGGTCCGTGGGGTAGCTTGGTTATCCTAGATGGTTCGGGACCATTTGACGCCGGTTCAAATCCGGCCGGACCCACTCCCGCCCCACTTTCTGCGATGAGATCCACGTCGGTCCGACGGTTTCGAGGGTCTCCGCTCCCTATTCCGGTCCGAGTTCGTGTTCGGGACCTCGCCATCCTGTGACATCACCGCCACAGAGCGCGTCTCGCCAGGGCCGGTATCTCGCTCGTCTCTGCGTTCGTCACATTGAAGTATCCCTCCACCCTGGCCCGTTCTATGAAGCCTGCTGCAGCGGTCGCGCTTGGGGCGTTCGTCGTGCTCGTGCTCGTCGCGCTCCCACCCGCATCGGCAACGGATCGGACCTACGTGATCGAGGCCACGGGCTTTGCATGGAACCCGAACACCGCGATCACGGTGACCGTGGGAGATGTCGTCAGCTTCCATGTGTACAACAACGATAGCGTTTCCCACACGTTCACCCTCACGGACTTCAGCATCGACAAGAACCTGCCGGCGGGCACCAGCACCTGGGCGAACTTCACCGCGGACAAGGCGGGCACATTCACGATCCGGTGCACGATCCACTCGAGCATGACAATCGGCTTCACCGTGCAGAGCACGAGTGGCGGGAAGACGCCGGGGCCAGAGGTCTTCCTTGTCTTTTTGGTTATCGCCGCCGTAGTCCTTGCAGTCCGCCGGGGTCGCCGCGGGACCTCCTCCTAGGGGACACCCAAGCCCTTGGCGCCGGTTCAGTTCCGGCCCGACCCGGTCGTCGCATCCCCGTGAAGGGCCCAGGCGGAACCTAATGAGGCGACCCAGCATCGTCCCGTCATGGCCTCGAACAAGACGCCGGCAACGCTGCCGGACGACTGGTTCCTTTCGCTCAAGCCGCCGGTCCGCAGGCTGGCCGAAGAGGCGCGAGAGGTCCTTCGCGCGACCGCGCCGAGCCTCCGGGAGGAGATCAAGTGGGGGATGCCGTGGTACTCGAAGGAGGAGTACGTTGTGTGCCTGATGTCCACCGGCAAGAGGGTCAATCTCGGCTTTTGGCGGGGGGTGGACCTTCCGGACCCGAAGGGACTTCTGGAGGGCAGCGGGAAGGGGATGCGCCATGTGAAGCTGCCGGAGGTGGCGGCGGTGCGATCGGTCGCGGTCCGTCAGCTCATCCGGGCGGCGGTGGCCCTCGATTCCGCCGGGAAGGCGCCCTTGACACCGAAGTCGCCGTCGCCCGTCCGGGCGCGGTCTCGAAAGCCGTCCCGCCGATGATCGCGGAACCGCGAAGTCCGCGGACCAAGACGAACGTTCCTCGGGTCGGAGAGGGATGTGGATGTCTCGCACGTGCAAATGAGCGGCCCAGCGCATCCTTCACGACAGTGGCGGTCGCGTCGGGACCCGATGCCCAATGAGGGGGACGCGGGTCCGGTTAGCCCAAAATAGGCAGGCGGATACCGGAATGGTTAAGTGCCCGCATCGTCTCGCAGGAACTCTAGGCGGGGAGACGATGTCGAATCATCTACAACCGGAGGGGGCGCACGCTCAAGATCGTGCCGACTGGCGACGGTCGATCACGCGGATTTCGGCGATTGCGGTCTTCGCGACGACGCTTCTCGCGCTGGCCCCGGCGGCCCTTGGCGGTGCGAACGGCGTCAATCCACCGTTGGGCATCCACCTCCAATATCTGGACGACCCGACGACGGCAGTGATCGTCTGGCACACCACCAGCGCGGCGACCTCGCGCGCCGAATGGGGCACCGCGCACGGCCCCCCCTACCCGTACTTCGTGACCGGCACGGACTACAGCGGGCCACAGGGCTCTCGCTTGCATCGAGCGGTGCTGACCGGCCTGACGCCCGGCACCACCTACTACTACCGCGTCGGGGACACGACGATGACCTCCTGGTATGGGGAGGCGACGTTCCGCGCCGCGCCTGTGAAGGGCTCCTCGAACACGTTCACCTTCGCGGCCGCGGGCGACTGGGGGTACAACGACATCACGACCGCGACATCCAACGCGATCGCCGCCAAGAACCCGAACTTGGTTCTCCTGCTCGGCGACCTCTACTACAACAACAACGAGAGCAAGGTCAAGGACGTGTATCAGCGGTGGCAGGCCTTCGGCCAAGGCTCGTTCGCGCAGACCGGGGTGGGGAACCATGAGTACCCTGGCCCGGACAAGTACTACACTCCGACGGAGGTCTACTGCGCCTTCGTGCACCAGCCGGGGAACGAGAGGACGTTCGCCTACACCTTCGGGAACACCCTGTTCATGACGATCGACTGGGGATACCTCATGGAGGGGACGGGAGACGGCATGGACGGCGGAGGTCCCTCCTGCGAGGTCGGCGGCCAGACAGGGACCGCGGCCATCAGGAACTGGGTGGACACGACCCTCGCGGCAGCGAACGTCGACAACAACATCAAGTGGAAGGTCGTCTACCAGCACTTCCTCTGCTACGACACGACGCTCAGTGCGTATGACGACATCGCGCTGTGCCCGGCCGGCTACCCCAACCCGGACCAGATCGAGGACATCCTCGTGGACCGCGGCGTGGATATCGTCCTGCAAGGCCATGAACACGTCATGGGCCGGACGCACCCGGTGAAGTTCAACACGCGGCAGCAGAGCGGGTCCAACTACACGGACCCCCACGCACCGATCTACTTCGTCCTCGGGACGGGCGGCGCACCCAAGACCCTGCCCTGCCGGACCGACCCATGGGTGGCCGCGTGTCGCTCCGTGGCGACGGCGGGCTTCGGGTACTTCACGGTGACGCCGACGCAGATCAGCTACGAGTTCGACGAGAACACGGTCGGCGTTCTGGACACCATGACACTGAGCAAGACGCCGCCGACGGATTTCGCCGTCTCGGTCTCCCCCACGTCGACCACGATGAAGCGCAACGAGACCCGCACGGCGACCGTGACCGTGAGCGGGTTCTCGAACGGCCCGGTCAACCTCAGCGTCACAGGGTGCCCGGCGAACACGAACTGCACGCTGTCGCCGACCTCCGGGACCCCGGCCTTCCTCTCCACGCTCACGATCTCCACCAGCACCACGAGCCCGCTGGGTTCCTACACCCTCACGATCGTGGGCGCCAACGGCTCGGTGAGCCACAACGCGACGTTCGCCCTCGAGATCAGCCAGCAGACCACGCGGACCTACCAGAAGGGCGACGGCGGCGCGTACTCCGAGACCGATGACACCTACCTCTACAACCTCGCCCCGTCGACGAACTACGGCACCAACGTGAACCTCCGCGTCGACGGCCAGGACTGCGTCGCCGTCGGCGGCCTCTGCCGGACGCTCCTCAAGTACCCGCTCCTCATCGGGGACAGCGACGGCCAGATCCCGGTGGGCTCGGTCATCGATAGCGCGGTCCTCGAGCTCCGCGTGACCAACACGGGGGCGGACCAGGACCTGTACCAGGTCACCGAGCCCTGGCTGGAGCTCGGGGCGACGTGGGACTCCTTCGCCACGCCGGGCTTCCCCCAGAACAACGGCAAGGTGAGCACCTTCCAGCCGATGACCATCGGGTGGATCACGGTAGATCTCAAGTCGATCGTGCAGGGGTGGGCCGACGGGCAGGCCAACCAGGGGATCTTCATCGCCTCCACGAACGGGGATGGCGTGTACTACGACTCGAGCGAGGGCACGGGTCACCCGAAGCTCACGGTCGTCTTCGAGCCGCCCGCCGGTCCCGGGTCCTTCGACTTCTCGGTCTTCCTGAGTCCTACCTCCGGTTCCGTGAGCCCGGGGTCCTCCACGTCCACGACCGCCACCGCCAAACTCCTCTCAGGGACGACGCACCCGGTATCGTTCAGCGCGTCCGGCCTCCCTCCGGGCGCGAACGCCTCGTTCAACCCGACGCAGTGCAGTCCCACGTGCCCGTCGACGATGACGATCACGACCTCCTCGGGCACGCCGCTCGGAACGTACGCGATCCTCGTCAAGGCCTCGGACGGCACCCTGGAGAGGAACGCGACCTACACGCTCACCGTCTCCAGCATCAAGACGTATGCCTACACGAAGGGCGACGGTGGCGCGTACAGCGAGACGGACGACAGCCACATCGTCAGCGGAACGCCGACGACGAACTACGGGACCGCCACGACGTTCCGGGTGGACAACGAACGCTGCATCACGAGCCCGAGCGTCTGCCGGGCCCTGGTGAAGTATCCCAACATCGTCGGACCGAACAACGGTCAAGTCACGCCGGGGTCGGTCATCATTTCCGCAACCCTCCAGTTCACGATCACAGACCCCGGCGGCACGCAGAACGCCTACCAACTCACCGAGGGATGGACGGAATCCAACGTGACGTGGAACAGCTTCGCGGTCCCCGGGTCGCCGACGACCAAGGGCTCCCCCGTGAGCTATGCCTCCCCGAAGACGCGGATCGGCGTGAACATCACCGCGTTCGTGCAGAACTGGGTCAACGGGGACGCCAACCAGGGCATCTTCATCACGACGACCTCGGGGAACGGCGCGTATTACTCGACGAGCGAATCCACCGCGAAGCCGACGCTGACGGTGACCTTCCGGACGACCGACGGCGGCTCGTCGCCGGGAGCGCCCGCACTCATGAGCGAGCCGGGCCACCAGGGGACGCACTCCCTTGAGGCCGCCCACAGCCATGGCGGGGACGACAGCACCGCCGAGGCTCCACCGCTCACGCCGGAGGCCCCCCGGTCGTCGTTCACGGCCCAGTTGCTCCTGGATCGCCGGCGGCTGGTCGGAGGCGTCATCGTCTCCGTCACCGCGACCGCAACACCGACGGCCCTCCCGCCGACCTCCCTCCCGGCGACGGCGGCGACCCCGCCATCGAGCGACAGCCGGGCCTGACGATCGACCCATGGCGCCCTCGGAGCGGAACGGGCACGGCGGGCCGTTTCGGCGTTTGACGAGGCACGATTCGACAGATTTAAGTCCCCCGAGGCCTCCCCCGCCCCGGTGAACCACGAACTCCAGGAGCGCATCGCGGGCGAGATCGCCATGTCGACCCGTCCCGGGGAGGCGATCCGGAAGTGGCGCCAGGAATTCCGCGTCTCCGTGAAGGAACTGAGTGGTGAGATGAAGGTCACCGCCTCCGTGGTCAGCGACTACGAGTCCGGGCGGCGCCGGCCCGGGGTCGACCTCGTGCGCAGGACCGTCGAGGCCCTCCTGGCCGTGGACGCCGCCACCGGCCGGAACCTCGCCGCCCGTTTCCTTCCCCTGGCATCGGCGGCGATCCCCGCCATGGGGGAGTTCCCCGCGCCCATCGGGGCCGTCGACTTCCTGCGCCGCATCGGCGGGAAGATGCTCACCCGGATCCCGGCCACGCGGTCCCTGAAGGGCTA
>Ga0334722_10000260_pt1 | contig 80909 bp, 72 predicted proteins | sample C3_bottom_MG_FD_207210 | JGI IMG/M metagenome (GOLD analysis project Ga0334722, IMG submission 207210) | Sediment microbial communities from Yellowstone Lake, YNP, Wyoming, USA - C3_bottom | ecosystem: Environmental > Aquatic > Freshwater > Lake > Sediment | place: USA: Wyoming | collected...
CCTCAAGTGCGACCTTGGCTTTGAACTGACTGCTGAAATTCTTACGCTTTCTTTCACTCATCACCTGCTCCTTTTAACGGCAGGTTACCATCTTATACTATTGTCCGATTTTTGGGGTCCACTATAGCTAAAAGAGTATAAAGATTGGTGGAGTCTTCATAAGTCTGCCAGCATTAGCATACAGTAGGGCGCACGATGTCTAATAAAAAGGGTATATTTTACACAGTAATGTTATTGCTGATAGCCACAACACTCAATGCGGCTGATGATGTAGCGACATATTTGATTTTAAGCGATATTCCGCCATACAAGAGAATAACTCAAGCAATCGATGCTTATAGTCATAAGATAAAAAATATTCCCGGTTATATCGTCTACCCTGGCCCCGGCATACTTGCTGGAGCTGATCATTTTATAGTCGATCATTCAGATATGACATATGAAGCGGATTATCAAAGTGATGAGCTTGGACTAGGGGCAGACGTTCAAGTCACCAAACACGCTGGCTCCGATTCCGACAAATGGCTGCTACATGAGGTGGAGAGAGGTTTTAGAGATACAGACAAGTTGGAGTCCTGGCCTGATGAAGACAGTCTGATCAGGGAAATAAATAATAATAAGATATTCTTTTACGGCGGAGGAGTTATTGGTTACCGATGGCTCAGTAACAAAACCGTCATAAATATTCAATATGGCAATTTAAGTGGTCCAAAACCCGAACCTCTGGAAATCGTAAAGGCTTATCTTGTTAAATTACCTTCATCGATTATCCTGAGCGATGTTGAATTCAAAGCAAAAGCACACAGTGAGAAATGGATCAAAGACGAAATGGACCGCCGCCTCTGGCTCTGTGACAAGTGGTTTCTGCAAATCACGCTCAAAAAAGCGGACGAGAAACAGGTCTATCAGGAGTCCGTTAAAAGTATGAACGTATTCTTGGATTATCGAGAGAAATACTATGATATGAAGGCAGTTGACGAAAAGAACCTCCTCGCTGGTTATCTGAACAAGAGCGACGGCACGAACATCAAGGTAAAGCTTGCGGAGTATAAAAACTGGTGGACAGTTAATAAGAGCGCGTCGATAACACTGCCATAACCGGAGAAAGCATTGTATTGTTACTCAAGGGCAGACTAGGGGACATCCTATAGTCCCCCTGTCAAGTCAAAATAAAAAATGAAGCAAAATAGTATGATAGAAATTGCTTCTTTTACGTTCCGTTTATCGTTACATATCCGGGAGGAAGCAGGTTTGTACTGGACGAAATGCTGAGCCCGGTTTGTGCAAATAATACCTGTGAGGGGAACTGGAAGTTATCAGAGCTAATAAAACAAATTATGACGACACAATATTCTGAACAATAGGGAGGCACGAAAATGAAAATCAAATTATTCATAGCATCAACATTTTTATTATTAGTCACTTCGTCAGCAAGCGTTTCGCAAACCATTTCAGATTATCTGATTTTGCAAAACATCAATGAATATAAATTAGACCGTCCGGAGAAGGTGTTTGCAGGTGAGCCACCAATTGGCGGTCCTCGTATATCAGACAGCCCTGGGATTCTTGGGGCATTCGGGCATTTTGTTCTTGACCATACTGATAAGTCCTATGAGGTGATGTACATAGGTGGCAATGGGATTCCATCACCCGCCGTCCATGTCACCAAACACACCGGTTCTGATTCCGACAAGTGGCTGCTGCATGAGATGGATATTGACTTTAGAAATTACTTCGGCATTCCAGCTGGAAGCTATGCTGTCGTGCCTGTTGACGGCAATACAATTATGGAATTTGGCAGCGCAGGTTGGGACTACCGTTGGATTAGTGGTAATAAGGTCATTCAAATTGAATACCATGATCCCCAGATGGCCAAACCAGAACCGTTGGAAGTTGTGAAAGCGTATCTTGCCAAGCATCCTTCAACAATCCCGGCAATGACTCTCGCGCAGTTGAGAAGCGCCGCCTTTAAGACCGCTTGGATCAAAGACGAAATGGATCGCCGCTTGTGGCTCTGTGACAAGTGGTTCCTCCAAATCACCCTCAATAAAGCCGATGAGAAACAGGTTTACCAGGAATCCGTCAAGAGCATGAACATCTTTCTCGATTACCGTGAGAAGTACTACAGCCTCAAGGCAGCAGCTGACGAAAAGAACCTCCTCGCCGGTTATCTGAGCACTAACAACGGCACCGGCATCAAAACGAAGCTGAAAGAGTATAAAGATTGGTGGACTGTGAACAAGAGCGCGTCGATAACACTGCCATAACCGGAGAAAAAATTGGATTTTTACACCCGAAAGCGCTATCTGATTGCTGCCTATCGTCAGACATATTGGTTATGTAATCAATTGTATCGAGGGGGACGGTGAATATCCGGACGATTGTTTTCGCAGCATCAGCATTGCTGATCCCTGTCACGGCAACTGCCGGGGAAGCCGTAAACACGGGATCCATCGATACCGTCCAGGTTCTCAAAATATCCTCCCAGGACGAGCGGGCGGTAATCAGGACGCCTGACGGGAAACTGCAACTCATCAAGGTCGGCGATCCAATCGGAGGTTATGGAAAAGTAGTCGAGATAGCCTCTGATCGCGTTGTTACTGAAGCGAAGAGAAAAGAGGACAACGAGAAGGTGATCATTCGGCTGATCAACGGGCAACAGAAAATCGAGCGCTTGAGAAAAACAGGGGCGCAGCCGGCCCTTTTAAGCACACCAGTGGAGTACGATAAAAAACGCTGAATCAAGAAGCCATCCATTCTCTCTCGTAGAACTTTAGTTGTTCAAGTCTTTTGGCCTTCGCAACTTTATCCGCCCTGTTAATTACGGTTCCCCACCTCTGTAACTGATTATTAAAACTTGCGTTTTCCGGTTAAACTGTTATAATTTGCCGATATCGCTTGTACTTGTAAGGGAGATGGGATGAGCCTTGTCGGCAGGCTGGAAGATCTTGCATTACCCGATATCTTCCAGATTATCAGTCTCAGCAAAAAAACCGGCACTCTGATCGTGCGGAGCCGCAAGGGCACGGGCATGGTCGTGTTCAATGACGGCCAGGTGATCCAGGCGGCAAGTGACAGCATCCGCGACTCGATCGGAAATATCCTCGTGTCCCAGGGAATGCTGACGGAAACCGCTCTGTCCCAGGCGCTGGCGCAGCAAAAGCGGCAGACTGACAAGCCGTTGGGCATGATTTTCGTCGAAATGGGGGTTGTAACTCCTCAGACACTAGAAAACATTGTGCGTAAGCAGATAGAGGAGATCATCTATGATCTGCTCTCCTGGGAAGAGGGCTTTTTTAATTTCGAGCTTGGCGAGATAGCGCCCAAGGATAAGATCGAGATCGACACTCAGGAGTTCCTGCTCAAGTCCGGCATCAGCGCGGAATACCTGCTCATGGAGGGCACGAGGAAACTTGACGAACGCCGCAAGGACACACCCCGATCCGCTTCGACACTCACTGCAAAAACATTCAAGCCATCGCAACCGCAGCAACCTCAGCCACAGTATCAGCCGCCCCCACTTACGCACGTCAGCTCCGAACCCGCGAAAGAGGAATTCCGCACCCGCATAGAAAAGGAAGAGCCGCAGCAGCGGGAGATTACCGCGCTCAAATCCATGTTCGACGAGCTCCGGTTCCCGACCGCAACCGCCGAGGTGACGCTGCTCATTCTTCGCTACGCGAGCGAAGTAGTCAACCGCGCCATTCTGTTCATGGTTAAAAAGGACGAAGTGCGCGGTCTCGGCCAGTTCGGGATCGAGCTGAAGGGCATGTCCGCCGATCAAGTTGTTCGAAACATCAAAGTGCCATTGAACAAACCCTCGCTGTTTCTTGACGTCATCGAAAGCCGCCGCAGCTATCTCGGATCGCTTCCGGAGAACGAGTGCAACAAGTACCTTGCGAACGCGCTCGGCGCCGCGATGCCGGACACGGTCTTGGCCATCCCCCTGGTGGTGGACGGCAAGGTGGCGCTGGTGGTGTACGGAGATAATTATCCTGAACGCAGGCCCATCAAGGGAGTGGATACGCTTGAGATTTTCATGAGCCAGGCGGGGATGGCGCTGGAAAAGGCGTTGCTGGAAAAAAGACTTGCGGAACTCCAGAAGGAGAGAAGATGACGAACGTGCTGATCGTCGAGGACTCCAAGGCCATACGGTCCATGATCCGGGTTGCCCTCGAGGAGACGGGCGGGTTCTTCGCGGTCGAGGCGGGCAACGGGTTCGAAGCCCTCAAGACCCTCCCGACGCGCCGGTTTGAACTCATCATCACCGATATCAATATGCCGGATATCAACGGTCTGGAACTGATCAGCTTTGTAAAATCAAATGCTGCTTACCGCGAGATTCCCCTTGTGATCGTCAGTACGGAAAAGAGCGAAGAGGACAAAAAGCGGGGAATGGCGCTGGGTGCCTTCGGCTATATTGTCAAACCATTTAAAAAAGAAGATCTCATGGTTATGGTGAAGAAGGCGCTAGCAGGGAAATAGCAGTTCCGGGTTGTGAACAGGCCAATCGGTTCGTTTTATTAAACCCGGGTCGTATAGGTTTTCTTGGCGTCCTTTGCGGCTTTGCGAGAGACGACGTTAGCTTTGATGTTTTAGTTCCGGCTTGTTCGGGTTGGGAGATCAGTGTGCGGGGTACGGTAAAACAGTGAAAACCGACCGATCCATAAAAGAGTTTCTTGCTGAGGCGGAGGACATCCTGGAGACTGCAAACCAGGCGCTGCTCCTGCTCGAAGGACAGCAGGGGGAAGGCCGCATCGACCCGGATGTGGTTAACGGCTTGTTCCGGGCGATCCACTCGTTCAAGGGGCTTGCCGGCATGTTCGGGTTGAAGGACCTTGCGGACCTCTCGCACAAAATGGAGTTCCTGCTTGATGAACTTCGCCTGGGTAAGGTCCAGCTCGGCAAGGATCTCCTCGATGTTCTCTGCGAAACAACGTCACTCCTGGGACGGCTGGTCCGGCAGATGGGGAGCAAGCAGGAGCCTGAAGATATTAACGCGGCACTGGACCGCATTGACGGGATCCTCAAGGCAAAAGCTTCCTCGGCAGGCGATCGGTCGATCCTGGACCGCATCGAGATTGATAAAGGCATCCTGCAGGTTCTTACCGAGTATGAGGAATACCGGCTGAAGGAGAATATCAAGGAACACCGGAACCTGTTCATTCTCAAAACCTCCTTCGACCTCATGGAGTTCGAGACCGGCATTAAAAACCTTAACGAAGTGCTCAAGAAGAACGGCGAGATCATCTGTACGCTGCCCACAGCCGGGTCTGCTAGCGGCAGCATCGGCTTCACTATTTTCATCGGCACGACGGAGACCCTCGAAGAGCTGACGGCTGCGGTAAAGATCCCTTCTGCTTCGATCGACAAGGTACGCTATGTGGAAGGTCCCAAGCCCGATGAAGCAAAGCCGGACAGCGGCGCGCTGAAGTCCGTCAGCAACACGGTGCGTGTGGACATCTACCGTCTTGACAGCCTCATGAACCGTGTGGGTGAGATGCATCTTACCAAGAACATTATCGGTCGCATTGCACGGGAGCTGCGGGGCGCACAGGGATTTACCGGACTTTCCGTGGAACTGCATAAGGCACACCGGAACCTCGAGCGAAAACTGAACGAGCTCCAGGAAGGCATCCTTGACGTCCGGATGGTCCCCCTCGGCCAGATATTCACGCGTCTTGCGCAAATGGTAAGAAAATTCGCCCGTGACGCGGGCAAGGAGATCGACCTCCATTTGCAGGGTGAGGAGACCGAGCTCGACAAGCTCATGATCGAGGACCTCGCTGACCCGCTCATGCACCTCATCCGGAACGCCATAGACCACGGCATCGAATCGCCTGATGTTCGGAAACAGCGGGGCAAACCTGACCGCGGGACGGTGAATCTTTCGGCATTCCCCAGGGGCAACCACGTGGTCATCACGGTCGAAGACGACGGCGCGGGAATGGACCCCCTTAAGATCGTTGATAAGGCCGTTAAGAAAGGTTTACTGCCGGAGAACCATGGTCTCGACCCGGTGAAGGACCGCAAAGAGATGCTGGATCTCATTCTTATTCCGGGGTTCACCACCCGTGATACCGTGACCGAAATATCCGGCCGCGGCGTGGGGATGGATGTTGTCAAAAAAAATGTTTCCAAGCTCGCGGGCATGATCGATATTGAGACGGAGGCAGGCGTGGGAACCATATTCACGCTCACGCTCCCCATTACGCTCGCCATCATCAAGGCGCTTATCATCGAAGCGGGCGGGCAGGTGTTCGCCATACCGCTCAGCTCCGTGCTCGAAATCCTTCAGGTGACCGCGGACCAGGTGGAAACCGTCGAAGCGCGCGAGGTTATCGCGATCCGTGAAGAAACCGTCCCGCTTCTCAGGCTGACGCGTGCGTTCGATCTTAACCCAACATCGTCACGAAAGTCGTTTTACGTTATTATGGTGGGTCTGGCGGAACGCCGCCTGGGCCTTGTCGTGGAAGGACTGCTGGACCAGCAGGAGATCGTGATCAAACCGCTCGGCAAACGGCTGTCGGATATTCCGGGCATCGCCGGCGCCACGGAGCTCGGCGACAAGCGCGGCGTCGTATTGGTCCTTGATGTAGAGTCGCTCATTGAAGGGGCGTTTCGGAGGACACTTGTGGGAGCGAAAGGTTGATGCGGGGGAAGAGATCAGGAAAATATTTTATGAAAACTTTAACCCAGGGAATACACTGACCTCACGGAACAACAAGGCACATACAACTTTCCGTCGCATTCCGTGGTTAACGGAGATGTCGATTTTTTGAAAAAGAATTATTATCGCTATCATGTATGAAGAATTTTATGGACTCTCGGAAAAGCCGTTCGGCAAAACGCCGGATCCCCGGTTTCTTTTTCCCAGCAGGAAACACGCCGAGGCTTTGGCACGGCTCCAGCATGCCGTGGAGGAGCAGGACATTGTTCTTCTTACCGGTGACATCGGTTCAGGCAAGACCACCCTGTCCCGGGCGTTCATTGATTCCCTGAGCGAGAGCTATCATCCGCTCTTGATCATCAACCCGCGGCTTTCGCCGTCGCAGCTTTTGAAGACCGTGGCGCTTCGGCTCGGGATGGACGATGCCGGACGTTTCCGGCACGGGATCCTCGAGGGGATCAATGCGCGGCTCTTCGAGCTTTATGAGGCGGGTAAACAGCCGGTGATCATCATCGATGAGGCACAGCTGATACCCGGGAAGACAACGTTTGAAGAGCTGAGGCTCCTCACGAACTTTCAGCTGGACGACCGGAACCTTCTGTCGATCGTGCTTATCGGTCAGACTGAATTGAAAGAACGGCTCGAGCGAAAGCCTTACCGGGCGCTCCGGCAGCGGATCGGGATGCAGTATCATCTGGGACCGCTCGATGTCGAGGAAACGCGGGACTATGTGCAGCACCGGCTCAAGGTAGCGGGAAGGGACACGGCGCTCTTTGACGGACCGGCGATTGAAACGCTCTTCGAACACACGGGCGGTGTACCCCGGCGCATCAACATCGTGGCAGGCAACGCTCTTGTCGAGGGGTTTGGCAGGGGCGCGGTGCTGATCACGGCAGAGGTCATCGAAAGCGTTGTGAAAGAGGATTAACGAGATCGTGCCCTATGGATATTCTGGCAGCGAGAAAAAAAGCGGCTGAGCGGGCAAAGGCCAGGGACAATGCACCAGTGACGGACCTGGAGGTCCCGCCGGCACGTATTGCGGCAGAGGAACCGGTGCCCCAGGCGAGCGCTGACATGGAAGCATGTGAGACCGTTGTTGAAACACCGGCGCCGGCAGAGAGAGCTCCCCGGGAGAAAACCGCGGCAGCCGCGCCTGCGCAGGTCTCCGAGGACGTGGTTGAAGAATCCGCGGCGCCGGAAACGGAGATGCTTTCGTTCCGGCTTGCTGCTGAAGAATATGTGGTGAAAGTGGAGCAGGTTCGGGAAGTGCTGAAGCAGATGGAGATCACTCCCGTGCCTCACACGCCGGCGTACATTCTTGGCCTGATCTCGCTCCGCGGAACTGTGCTGCCGGTGATCGATCTCAATCTGAGGCTCGGCCTCGCCCCCGGCATCCGGGATGAAAAGTCACGGATCATTGTGGTGAGTCTCGACGAGGAAGAGGCGGGGCTTTTGGTGGACCGGGTGACCGGCGTTGTGAAGATCTCACCCGATGTTGTCCGACCGGTGCCGGAGACCATCGAGCAGGGCGCCGAGTTCCTTAGCGGCATCGCCCGGAAAAATGACCGGCTGTTTATCCTGCTGGACCTGGAGAAGGCGTGCGGGTGATAACAGACGTGAAGCATATTCGACCAGTTGACTACTTGACAGGAGGTATGACATGAACAGGAAAAGTTTTACCGGAACAGCAGCGGTTGTTCTCGTTGCGCTTGTTTCAGCCGCACTGCTCGGCGCATGCGGTAATCAGAAGCAGGAAGCGCGGCCTGCTTTTTCAGGGGATGTGGTGAATCTGACGCCGACGTCCGCCACTCCGACGTCGGTGGCGGGAAACAAAAGATGCGCTGATTGCCATGCTGCAGCGAATACGGCATGGTTGAAAACACGGCATGCGAACCTCAACGAGGATCCTCCCGCGGGCTTCTTCAGTCCCACCACGGCGGGGTCCGGTTGCCCCAAGTGCCACGATGCGCTGAATACCTACACGTATACGGATGTAACTTCCACGATCAAGACAGCGACGCTCACGAAAAACAATACCGGCTTGCCTCGACCGGTGATCGCCTGCGAATCGTGCCATGGACTCGGCAATTTGCACGCGGACAACGGCGGCACCGGCCCCATCGAATTTATTGCAACGTCGTATACGCAGACCACGCTGGGGCAGATCACCGTGTCCGGCCAGTTCATGACCTGCACTAAATGTCATATGCTGCTGAATTCCGATGGCACCGGCACCACGGTGCCGCAGCATTTCACTGATCATGCGACGGGGGCTCTTACACCGGACGAGAATATTGTGGATACGCATTTTGCCCTTCCCGGGATCTACAGCGCGAGTGGCTCTAATTCGCGAACAATCTCCGGCTATGCCATGGACTTCAGCAACCAGAAGGTCTGTACGAATTGCCACAATCCGCATGGAACAGCTGATATTAACAGGGACTGGGCAGCATCCGCGCACGCTGATAAGACAACACCGGGAGCATGGTCGCATTACAACCATTCCTGCGATGGCGACGCGGCCCACCGGTTATCCTGCGGTCCGACCGACACGTCCATTCGGCCGAATGACCGGCGCTATTGTCAGCGCTGCCATACAACTTCAGGTTTTGTCGCCTATGCTGACGCGCTGGCATCAGGCAACACAACACTTGCGAAGAACATACATGCAGGTCTTGCATCCCAGATCACTTTTACCACCGGCTGGAAGCCTGAGATGCTGGAGTGCAATGGTTGCCATACGGACAACCGCGGCAGCATCAGGAACCCCGGTGCTTTTAAGACAACGTACGATTACTGGGTGCGTCCGCAAGGTACTCCATCCGGCACCCCGGAAATTACGTGGGGAAGTGCCGACTATCAGTATCCGAACGAAGGGACGTCGAATGTCTGCATCCCGTGTCACAGCGGCAGAACGAACGGTGATTCGATCCACAGTCTGAATACCGCGGGCCAGCCGACAACAGCGGATTTTACCAATTTAAAATCGGCCAATAGTCATGACTTCCCAACAGCGGGAATCATGTTCACCGCGATCGGCTATGAATATGCAGGACGCGACTATGCAAATCCTTCATCGTATGTCCACGATAAGATCGGCACAGCAGCAGTTCCGAACACCGGCACGGGCGGCCCCTGCGTGGGTTGCCACATGTATCGGTCCGGGGCAACCGCCAGCCATCTATTCACGAATGTGAATACGTTCGGGAGCGGAACCTCCGCAGTCACCACCGTATCGAGCGCTGTTTGTTTTGAGTGCCACCCGGGCTCAAGCTCGAGCCTTGGAGAGATCCTGGATGCGGAGAGTTCGGCGTATCAGGATGCGCAAAGCGCGGTTAAATACTGTTTGACCACGGGAACGACGTCCACGAACTATAAAACAAGCGGCGGCAATTGGCTGTCACCCGGCGACTCGGACAAAACCGGCAACGGTACGGGCAAAAACAACCTGGGAGCTGTATTCAATATTGGCTCTCTTGGCAATGAACCGGGCGCATTCGTTCACAACAGCAAGTATGTAAAACGGTTGATGTATGATTCGATTGATTGGGTGGACGACAATACCCTGAACAATTCCGCGGGCAAGACGCTGAGCGCCATATGCAGCAAGCCTTCGCCATCGGCCTGGTGTGCCAAAGGCATGCCCTATCTGCTGCCGAACGGCGTCAGGACCGGCGCACCGTCGGAGCGTCCCTACTAATCCACACTCAGACTGATAAAGGAGGTTTTAGCTATATGGAACGAATGAAAAGATGGCAACTATGGCTGACGATCGGAATAGCATTCGCCTTTCTTGCAGCCGGATGCGCGGTGATGGAGTTCAATGTCGCCCAGCTCAAGGATTCGCGGCCGATCATGCCGATCAAAAAGTATGAGAAGATGATCGCGGGCCGGCTGGACGCCGACTATATCGGCACGGACAATTGTCTCAAGGCGTGTCATTTTCACGACAACCTCAGGCGTGATTTCGACCTCTCGACCATGGGCGCGCAGCTGTCCCGCGAATCGGGCATGCCGATCGTGAACTGCGAAAGCTGCCACGGTCCGGGCAGTCTTGCCGTGGAAGGCCTGACGCCGCAGAAGGTGCAGGCGGAAGCGGCCAAGGGCAAGAAGGCGACCTGTGACTACAAGACCTTTATCAACATAAAAACGCTGCCCTCCCAGGCACGTTCGCTCATCTGCCTCAAGTGCCACACGGCGAATGCGACGTTCAATTTGCACAACTGGAACGCGAGCACGCACAGCGTCAACGATGTCTCGTGCTCCGACTGCCACAAGATCCACGCCGGACACAACCTGAAGGTTAAACTCCGCGACATGGCGGAGATGTGCGATAAGTGCCATCAGGAGATCAAGGCGTTGTTCTCGCTGCCGAACCACCATCCGGTCCCGGAGAAGAAGGTGTTCTGCACGGATTGCCACGACCCGCACGGCGGCGGCAATGAGAAGAGCCTGCGCAAGGAATCCGTGAAGGCGACCTGTGCGCAGTGCCATGCCGAGAAAAGCGGGCCGTTCGTGTATGAGCATGCTGACATGAATGAGGACTGTCGCACCTGCCATACCCCGCACGGGTCCGTGAACAACAAACTGCTGACGCTGCGGGAGCCCTACCTCTGCCTGCAGTGCCACCCCACGCACCGGAACAGCACTTCGAGCGCAGAAACACGGCAGGCGTTCTATACGCGCTGCAGCGACTGCCATTCCCAGATCCACGGTTCAGATCTGCCTTCGCCAAGCGGCAAGGGCAACTTTATTAGGTAGAGGAGGCTCGACCATGAACAAGAACATTCTATTGCTGTTATTCGTGCTGCTCTGGGCTTCCCCTGCACTTGCCGTGCAGACAACGGAAACCGCGGGAGCGGATGCACGGCTCGTCGGTTTCGATCTGGGTCTGCACGGAGGCTACCGGCTGGTGAATCATACCGGGAGCCCCCGCGCGGCAGAGTACGAGAACGATCAATCGTCGTTCGCCGGTTATGTGACCCTCGAGTATGATCCCCTGCCGCAGCGGGTCGTGCTTGAGTATTATCAGTTGAACAGAAAAGATTACTTCGGCACGTTCGACTATGCGTACGGCGATATCGTGATCTTGAATGCGCTTTCGCGCTCGGTGTTCCACAACCTGGACCACATGACCTTTGGCGCGGATGACCCTGCCACAACCTCGCCGAGCTCGATTGACTTCAACCCGACGGACCAGTATTCGCTTGAGAATACCATTAACAAGGCATTCATCCGCTTCAAAGTGCCGGATTTTCCGTTCCATCTTTACGCTGAGGAGATCAATATTGTTAGAAAAGGCGATATCCAGCAGCGCTTCATGCGTGCATTCACCGGAGAACTTAACCGGGCCTCGGCATCGAGGGATGTCGTTTGGAGGTCAAACGAAGTGAAAATGGGCGTCAACAGTCATGCCGGGCCGGTGGAACTTGATTACAGCCACACTCAAAAGGAATTCACCGCCACGGGCGACAAGGTGATGACCGATACCCTGACCGATCCGACGAGGCTGGTTACCCATAACCTGGTGCCTGATCTGACCTCCACAACCGACACCGTGAAGATTCACACCTCGTACACAGGCGGGATCGTTGCTTCCGGTACGCTTTCGACCGGGGAAAATAAGAATACAGACAGCAAGGCAAGCTCTGTCTTCCGGAATGCCGGCGGCGATCTTTCCTTCACGCCGATGACCAATCTGTCGATGTTTGTAAAATACCGGCGCTTTGGCCTGAGCATGGACACCCCGGACGTCGTTGAAGGCTACAATGTCCGCAATTCAATCGCGTCCAAGAGGAATGTTCTGAGCGGCATGGTCCGATATCGGCCCACCGACAGTCTTACGGTGAAGGCTGAATACTCCTGGGAGGATGTGCTGAGAGATGTGACAAGCGGGTCGTATTTTATCTCGGCGCCGCCGACCGATGCGCCGAACTTCTGGGAAGTGGGACACCATACGACCAAGAACACGGCACGGTTAAGCGGTGCGTATCGCCTGTCGAGCAAGTTCTCGGTCCGGGCGAATTACAGCCACCAGGAGGTATTCAACCCCGCTTACGACACGGATCCCACGAGGTCCGACTCAGCCCGCATGTCGCTGACGTGGGTGCCTGTTCGCTGGATCACGGTGCTCCTGGGCTATGGGGGGACGAACGAGACCCGGAGCAAACTCGACCCGCCGCTCGCGAACGGCACACGGGACGCCTCCCGGAACGACGGGCTTGCGAGTATGACCATGCTGATCGGCAAACGAACTTCGATCACGCCCAGTTATGCATATTTCCATTACAAGGTGAAGCAGTCCTTTACGTTTGCGGACACCCTGTCGGTGGAATCCGGCGTTCCCTATGCGGACACCGCCCATGTGGCTTCGATCTCGGCGACCCATGCGGCGAGCGACAGCGTGAACCTTTTTGCCGAGGCCAGCATGGTCTTTTCACGGGGCAATTTCACGAGCAGCAGCGGTATTGCTTCGTTCTCGAACGAGAAGGCCGTGGAAAGCATCTATACCGCGGCGATCGAGACGCAGCACACGAAGGCCGTCGGTTCCGAGATCCGTTATCAGTATCGGAAATATGATGACCAGATCGATAATACCCTGGACGGCAAGGTGGAGACCATTGTGGCCACGCTGTCCATGAAATGGTAGCAGGAGGAATGATGAACAGAATGAGGTGGTTACTTATCGCAGCTCTGCTCCTCTCCGCGGGCGATGCCGGGGCTGCGGAGAAGACCGTGGGCGTGATCATGTCGGGGAACATCGGATACTATCAGGAGGTGCACCGCGCGTTCATCAGCGCTCTTGCCAAGGAGGGATTTGACTCCCGCAAGGTGGACACCCTGCTCCAGATGCCGTCTCCCGATCCGCTCTCCTGGGCGAACGCGACCCGCAAGCTGGCCACGGCCGAGGTGAATGTTCTCGTCACGTACGGCGGCGCGGCCGCGCTCTTTTCAATCAAGGAGACAAAAAGCGTTCCGATCGTTTATGCGGCTGTCTACGACCCCGCTGCCGTCGGCGTTACGGCGCGGAACATTACCGGCATAAGCTCCAAGGTGCCGATGACCAGCCTGATGAAGTACCTGCGAAAGCTCATGCCGTTTACCCGGCTGGCTGCGGTGTACAATGAGCTGGAGCCCGACTCTGTCAAGCAGGTGGAGGAGCTGGTGCAGCTTGAGGCGCAGTACGGCTTTCAGACGATCAAGATGCCGGTGAAGAAGGCGGACGATGCGAAGAGGCTCGTGTTCGACGGCAAGGCGGACGCCGTGTTCATTTCGGTGAGCGCTGTAGCAAATGAATCGATAGAAGTCATCGTGAAAGCGGCACACGGCTCCAAGATCCCGACCGTCAGTCTGACCGGAAACACGACCGAGAAAGGCGTCATCCTCAGCCTCGCGCCCAGCGCGGCCGAGCAGGGCGGCGCCGCGGCCAGGATCGCCGCGCGGCTGTTGAAGGGTGAAAACCCCTCTTCCATTCCCCCCGAGGTGCCGAAGATGGTGGATCTGGTGCTGAACCTCAAAGAAGCGGGTGTCCTCGGGCTGAAGGTCCCCTTCGATCTGATCACAGACGCAACCAAGGTGATCAAATGAGCATACTGTCAACGATGAACCTGAAGACCCGCGCTGTGCTGGTGACCGCCGGCATCATTCTGCTGGTTTTGGGCTTCAATACGACGGTCAACATTTTTTCAGCAACGGCGCGTTATAAAGACGCCCTGATCGCCCGGGCCACCGTCCAGGCCGAAGGGGTTAAAAAAGACATCACCAAGGCCGTTGGGTTCGGTCTTCCCCTGAATGCGCTGGACGGGATGGGAATGAAGCTGGCTACCATCGCCGACGAGGACGCGGACATCTCTCAGGTCATGATCATGGACCGCGAGGGCAGGGTGCTTTACTCCAGCGAGCGGGTGGTGGAGAATTCGGTCCTGCATGATGAGGCAACTCTTCTTGCGTTGGAAGCGACGCAGCCTGTGGTGCAATCCTACACCGATGCAAAGGGCGGCCATTTCGAAAAGGTCATGCCTCTTGCCAGCGCGGATGGAAAGCTGATCGGCGTGTTCCGGATTGCTCTCAAGCAGGATGCGGTGAACCGTCAGACGCGAAGTCTCCTCCTGTCGTCCCTGACCGTGGGACTGCTGTCGTTCCTGATCGCCACGGTCCTCGTGTATGTATTCGTCGGCAAAGGGATCACCGAGCCGATCCAGGAGATGTCAAAGACCGCAAGCCGTATGGCAGCCGGTGACCTATCGCGGGAGATCCCGATCACGGGCAGGACCGAGATCGATGCGCTCGGGGGAGCCATCAATACGATGTCATACAACCTCAAGGAGATTCTGGGCCGGATCAAACAGACCGGCTCGGGCCTCGTGGAGGCCATGTCGCTCATCAGCGGCGCTGCACAAAAGATGAGCCACGGCGCACGCGACCAGCAGGATGCCACGGAACAGACGGCGATGACGGTGAGTGAAATGGTCGCCTCGATCCGCGGGGTCGCAGAAAATGCAGCGGAAATGTCCCAGGCATCGACCGATGCATCGTCATCGGCAACGGAAATGGCGGTGTCCATCGAGGAAGTGGCCAGGAACACCGGCGCTCTTTCAGCAGCGGTGGAGGACACCGCCTCGTCCATCGAAGAGATGCTCGCATCCATCCGTCAGGTATCGGAAAACACCGATGCCCTGTCCGCCTCGGCAGAACAAACTTCGTCATCGATCACCGAGATGAGCGCTGCGGTGAAGGAAGTGGAGCAGCGGGCTGTGGAGTCGGCGCGTCTTGCGGAGCGGGTTTCCGTTGAGGCATCAGAACGCGGGATGACCGCCGCAAAAGAAGCGATCGCGGGCATGCAGAATATCAAGCAGACGGTTGAGGCGACCGCGGATGTCGTCAATCGTCTGGGTAAGCGGTCCCAGGAGATCGGCCAAATTCTCAAGGTCATCGACGAGGTAACCGATCAGACCAGCCTTCTCGCGCTCAATGCAGCCATCCTCGCGGCGCAGGCGGGTGAACACGGCAGGGGGTTCGCTGTTGTTGCGGAGGAGATCAAGGACCTGGCGGAACGCACCGCCGCATCCACCCAGGAAATTACCAGCCTCATCGCCGCGGTGCGGGAAGAGACCGCCGAAAGCGTGCAGGCCATGGCGCGGGGTCTGAAAGCCGTCGAGACCGGCGCCGCGCTGGTGAACGTGACCAGCGACGTGCTGGCCCAGGTTGCGGACAGTTCCCGCCAGTCTGTGGCCATGGCGCGCGCCATAGAAAAAACAACGGCGGAGCAGGCCAAAGGCGTGGCGCAGATCACCGAGGCTTCCGTGAGCATCGCCGGCCAGATCGAACAGATCGCCGCAGCCATGCAGGAGCAGCGCAGCGGGAGCGAACGGATCTCCCAGGCGGCGGACCGGATGCGCGACATTACGCGGCAGGTGAAGTCGTCGACACAGGAGCAGACGACCGGCAGCAAGCAGATCGCCGGTGCGGTCGAGTCCGTGACCGCCCAGGCCTCGCAGGTGGCCCGCTCAACCTCGGAACAGAGCGTCGGCGCCAGGCAGATCAACGAAGCAATCAGCCGCATTCAAAAGACCACGCAGGAAAACGTTGATGTATCCATTGAGATGGAAATGGCAGTGCAGGCACTCAAGGCAAAGGCTGACGTGCTCCAGGCGGAACTGAGCGGGTTCAAGTTCTGATGACGACGGCCCAGAGTCCGAGATAAGGGACGGGAATGAGGGCCGTCGCCCTTTGCGCCCGGAGTGAATCATCTATGGGTATTGGCGTAAGACAGAAATTTATCCTCCTGCTCCTTTCAGGCCTCTTCGTGAGCATGGGGTTGATCGGGACGTACCGGTTTCTCATGGAAAAGCGTGCGATCGTGGATTCCGCACGCGCTCACGGGGAACAGACCAGCAGATTGATGGCCGAGCTGGCGTCGCCGTTCCTGTTGAAGGATGATTTGGCGGGTTTGCGGGCGCTGAGCGAGAGTTTCATGCATTCACCGGATGTAGGGGAACTGACGGTTTCCGACCACGAAGGACGTCAGGTCGCCCACAACGTCCGTCCGGACCAGTCCGGACAAGGCATCGCAGTGGGTCCCGTCGTTGTTCACTCAGGCGACATCAAGCTTGGGGAGATTCGCTTTTCCTTCACTTCCGCGGACATTGACCGCAGGCTCAGAGCATACGCGGTCAGCGTGGTTGTCGAGTGCATCTTCATCTCCGTTCTCCTGACCGTAATAATCTTCATTCTGGTTTCCCGGTTTATCTCCTCGCCAATCAGGGACCTCGGCAATTCTCTCAAGGACATGATCGACCACAAGGATATTACCCGTCGGGTGGAATTTCGCCGCCAGGAGGAGATCGGCGCTGTTGCGGGAAGCGTGAACCATCTTCTTGATCGCCTGGAACGCATCGTCCGGGAAATGGGGGTGATCGCCGGCCGAATCGGCGACCTCGGTCCCGCCACGGTTGCGGACTCCCGGGAGATAACGAAAAACGCCGAGATCGAGGCTGCAGCGATCACGAACACCACGGCCTCCGTCGAGAAGATGACCACCTCGATTCAGTCCATCGCGGAAAATGCGGAAAGCCTCTCCAATTCAGCGGAGGAAGCGTCGTCCGCCATCATCGAAATGAACGCGGCTAATCAGGAGGTCGCGAACCACACCGGCGAACTGACCACAGCTGTTGAAGAGGTCACCACGTCGGTCCTCGAAATGATCGCCTCCATCCGCGAGGTGGCCGGGCACGTGGAGGCCCTTTCTTCCGCTGCCGAGGAGACCTCTGCCTCTGCCGTGCAGATCGAAGCCACGGTCCGTGAGGTTGAACAGTCGGCAAAGGAGTCGGCAAGGTTGTCGCAGCAGGCATCGATCGATGCCCGGGACATGGAAGGTCGATCGCTTCCCGAGACCATGAAGGCCATTGACCGGATCAGGGATGCCGTCAGCCGCTACTCCGGCCTCGTGACCCGTCTGGGCAAGCGCTCCGAAGAGATCGGCACGATCCTTGGGGTGATCGTCGATGTTACGGAACGGACGAACCTGCTTGCATTGAACGCTTCCATCCTGGCGGCGCAGGCGGGAGAACATGGCAGAGGGTTTGCGGTGGTTGCAGAGGAGATCAAGGCGCTGGCGGAGCGAACGGCCGGTTCGACGCAGGATATTTCCCTGCTCATCAACGCGGTGCAGAAAGAGGCGCGGGAAGCGGTTGCCGCCATTTCAGAAAGCCTCGCAGCCGTGGAGGAGGGCGTAGCCCGCGGGAAGGAAGCCGATGCCGCGCTGCAAAAGATCCTGACGAGTTCGGGGCGCTCCGCGGAAACCGCCATGATGATCGGGCGGGCGATGACAGAACAGGCCCGCGGGATCCGGCAGGTGAGCGAGGCGATCGTGAACGTCCGCCAGATGATGCAGCAGATCTCCTTTGCCACGCAGGCCCAGAGCAAGGGCACGGAAATGATCCTGAAGGCAGCAGAAGACATGCGCGATATTTCGCACAAGGTCCGGGAGGTCATGAACAAGCAGGGACGCGGCAGCAAGCAAATCATCGCCGCCATGGAAAATGTTACCGAGCGTTCGGGGCAGATTGCAGCCGGGACCTGGGAGCAGCAGCAGGCAAGCCAGCAGATCCTCGCAACGATGGGGGGGGTCCAGGACCTGCCGAACCGGAACATCAAGAGGGTGGAAAGCATGGCAGCGGCGCTTAAAACGCTCGGTGAACAGGCGGACCTGCTCAGGCAGGAGATCGCTGTTGTTGCAATACAGCCTGAGAACGGGAAGCGCGGCGTCTGATTCTCGCGGGGCACATACGGAGCGGTTCACGCAGGATGAAGGAGCGGAGGGGACATGTTGCAGGCGCTTAAGGATGCTACAGGGATCAGCTGGCTGAAAAAAAAGATCGAGGCCAGGATGGGGCTGAAATTCGTGGTTGCGCTGACCGCTGTCATCGCCGTTCTTCTGGTATTGGGCGCGGTTTTCGTTTCGCGTATATTGATGGAGGGGCAATACCGGGCCATCGAGACCCGGGGGCGTGAGCTGGGACTTTTTCTCGGAAAGGCGGGCACCGACCCGCTGCTCCATAAGGACATTATTACCCTTGATGGTCTGGTAGCCGAGGCGGTCAAAACCCAGGATGTGCTCTATACCTACATTTCGGACCCGTCAAATACGGTTTTAAGCAATCCCTATGTAAGTTTTAACAGGACCAATCCGCGCGTCAAGGAAGTGCTCGCAAAGGAACGGTCCGAAGATGTGCCTCAGCTTGCAGAAGCCGTGAGGTCGAAACTGGATGCTGTCGACGTACGCGTCGACATCAGGATCGGGAGCACCGTTCTCGGCGCCGTCAGGATGGGATTCTCGCGCGAAGGCGTCCGGGCAGAGGCCTGGAGCGTTATCCGGCTTTTGCTTCTCATAAGCGCACTGGTTGTGGGCGCCCTCGGTTTGCTGGTGCACGTTATGGTGCGGAGCATGATCGTTCTGCCGACTGCGGAAGCGGTGGGCGTGGCCTCGAACATTGCAGCCGGCGACCTGTCGCAGAGCGTGCGGGTGCGGTCGGTGGACGAGCTCGGCACACTCGGGCGTGGCCTGAACCGCATGATCATCGGCCTCAAGGGGATGATCGGGAACGTGCGCGAAGCATCCCGGAAGACGGAAGATATCTGGCGGGAGGTTAAAGGCATATCCTCGGAGATCACCGGGGGAAGCGCGGTCCAGACGGAGTCCGTTGAAGAGGCCTCATCGTCCGTGAATGAAATGCATTTTTCGCTTACCGAGATCGCCGGCAATGTTGCCGACCTCTCCCGGACATCGGAGCAGACATCGTCGTCTGTAATCGAATTGGCGGCATCTATCGACGAGGTCGCCCGGACCATGTCGGAACTGTCGGCATCGATCGAAGAGACGTCGACCTCGATCGCCCAGATGTCTGCGGCGGTCAGACAGATCGCGGAGAATGTGACAGAGTTGTCATCCGCGTCGGAGGAGACGGCTGCCTCCGCGGCGGAGATCAGCGCCTCGGTGAAGGAAGTGGAGTCCAATGCCCTGGAGTCGGTGTCCCTTGCCGAGGCGGTGACTGCCGATGCCCAGCAGCTCGGCATGCGGTCCATCGAAAAGACCATCGCCGGAATGACGCGCATTGAGCAAACGGCGCGCCGCACCGCGGATGTCGTGAATCGTCTGGGCGAACGCGCGGAGAACATCGGCGGCATCCTGACGGTCATCGAGGACATCACGGACCAGACGAGTTTGCTGGCCTTGAATGCGGCAATCCTCGCGGCACAGGCTGGCGAGCATGGCAAGGGGTTCGCCGTGGTTGCTACCGAGATCCGCGAGCTCGCGAATCGCACCGCGGCCTCGACCAAGGAAATCAGCACGCTCATCACCTCGGTGCAGGAGGAGTCCCGTGACGCCGTCGAGGTCATGCGGGAAGAGTTTGTCATGGTGGAGGAAGGGGTGCTGCTCGCCCACGATGCCGGGGAGGCCCTTACCAAGATCGTTGAACGCGCGGACCGGTCCCGGAACATGAGCAGGAGCATCAGCAAGGCCGCGGCCGAGCAATCCCGGGGCATCCGCCAGGTGAGCGAGTCCATCGACAAGATCAGCGATATGGCACGGCAGATCGCCCGGGCGACGAATGAACAGAAAAACGGGAGTGAGCAGATCACGCAAGCCTCGGAAAAGATGCGTCAGCTCACGCGCGCGGTCAAAAATTCCACGGACCAGCAGGCGCGGGGCGGGAAGGATATTACGCATGCGGTCGAGAGCATGACGGGGAAGATTAAAATGGTCAACCGGGCGACCGGCGAGGTCCAGGCGGGGAGCGATCTCATTGTCAAATCGATCGACCGTATAAAAGAGATCGCCAAGGCGAACGCGGACCTGTCGGCCGGACTGAACAGCGCCATGGACGTGATGGTCACGCAGGCGGAGACGCTGAAACGGGAAATTGAAAAGTTTAAAACATAGGACGCCGGCTCGGGAGATGGAAGCGGGAGCCGCAACAACAGGGGCAGGGGCATGAGAAGCATTGTTGCAAAAGAAACAAAAGCAGTGATCATTGATGACACCACGCAGCTGGTGACGTTTTTGGTGGGTCCGGAGGAATACGGTCTGGACATCAATTCTCTGACCGAGGTCATTCGGCCGCTGAAGATCACCCCGCTGCCGCGGATGCCGGAGTTCATCGACGGCGTGATCAATCTGCGGGGCGTCATCATTCCGGTGGTGGATCTGCGAAAGCGGTTCGATCTGGCAACGGCCCGTGACAATGTTCGGAAAATGCGCATGATTATCACGCGGGGTGCGATACACGGCGCCGGGGGCAGGGCCGGCGATCTGCTCGGCCTGCTGGTGGACGGCGTGAACGAGGTGCTGCATATCGCTTCCCGGGACATCGGCCGTGCCCCTGAAGCGGCCACCGGGCGGAATGCGGATTTTATCGCCGGTGTGGGCAAGGTCGGAGACCGGTTGATCATTCTTATCGATATCATGAAGATTTTGAGCCGGCAGGAGCGGGCAGCGCTGGCGGAGGCGGGACATGCTCAATCTTGACGATCTGGAAAAAAAGCTGCGAAGCGGAGAAGCCGAAGCGCGCAGAGACGCCGCTGTTGAGCTCGGCCGCCGGGGAGAAGATGCAGCGCTCCTCCTGTTCCGGGCCATGGGTGATACGGACTGGCGTGTGCGGAAAACGGCCGTTGAAGGACTTGTGGCGATCAGGGGCGAGCGGGTCATTGCGGGGCTGATCCAGGAACTTTTCGCCCATGACAATGCGGGTGCCCGTAATTCCGCCATCGAGGCGCTTGTGCATATCGGCTCCGGGGTCGTGCCCCAGCTTCTCAGTGCGCTGGATTCGCCGGATGCGGATGTTCGGAAATTCATTGTTGATATTCTGGGGGACATCAAGGATCCGCGCTCTGTTCCCGCACTGATCAAGAGACTGGACGATCAGGACGAAAATATCTGCGTTGCAGCCGCGGAGTCCCTCGGCAAGGTCGGGGACCGGACGGCGGTTGACGCCCTGATCGTCTGCCTGACGCGCGCTCACCAGGGCTGGCTTGATTATGCAGCAGCCGAAGCCCTTGGCGCGATCGGCGATGTCCGCGCTCTCGGGCCGCTCCTCGCTGCGCTCGGCAGGAGTACGCTCCGCGAGCCGGTTCTTGAAGCCCTTGGCAGGATCGGCAATGTGAATACGCTTACGCCGCTGATCGAAGGTTTATCGGATTCGCTGCGCGTCGTGCGTGAGGTGTCCCTTGTGGCGCTTACGTCGATTTACCGGAAAAGCCCTTCAGCAGACCGTGAATTCATGGTCCGCACGGTGCGCGCGGGACTGGCCGGGACCGCTGTTGATCTTCTTGAGGAGATGCTCCCTGCGGCTGAGGGAGAGCTGCAGAAAGCGACCATAGCGGTGCTCGGCTGGGCCGGCAAAGAAAGCTCGATAGCGAAGCTGCTCTCGCTTCTGAAGGAAGAAGAGCTTGAGGAGCAGATGGCGCAGTCGCTCAAAAACATCAGCACAGGCAACGTCTCACATTTGCTGAGCTATCTTGCTTCCGAGAACGCCCTCGTGCGAAGGACCGTGGCGCGGGTGCTCGGCGAAATAGCGGCGCAGGAGGCGGAGTCCCTTTTGTTCGGCCTGCTGAATGACGAAAACGGGCATGTACGGGGCGCTGCGGCAACCGCGCTCGGGCGTTTGCGGAGCAGGAAGGCGATTCCGTTGGTTCTCGAACTTTTGCATGACGAGTATGAAAATGTGCAGGAGGCCGCCATTTATGCTCTGGCTGACATAGGTGATGAGTCTGTGCTTGACGATCTGGTGAGGGATTTTTCGTCCCAGGAAGCAACTATTCGGAGGAATATAGCGTTCCTTCTCGGCAAATTCGCAACGGACAAGGCGGCTGACGCACTTGTCTTCGCGCTGAAGGACGAAGAGCCGGCGGTGAGGAAGGCTGTGGTCCAATCGCTCGGCAATTTGGCAGCCGACCGGTCCCGGCGTCCCCTCATGCTGGCAATTACCGATGATGATCCGGAGGTACGGATGCTGGCAGCAGAAGCCCTCGGCAGGACCGATGCGCCCGAGGTTCGCGCGGCGTTGGTGTCGCTCCTCGAGGATAATGACCTCTGGGTCAGGGCTGCCGCAGCGCGCTCTCTCGGCAGGATGGGCGCGGAGGCGTGCGATGTCCTGGTGAACCATCTTGAAGCTGCAGCGGACATTTTTCTGCTTGCGTTGGTGGAAGTGGTCGGCGGGTTGAAGCTCGACCGGGCACTTGCGCCGCTCATCAGGCTTTCCAGCCACGCCGACCCCGAGGTGCGCAAGCACGTGCTTACGGCGCTTGCCGGGTACCGATGGGAGGCTGTGCAACGCGCCATCCTCTCGCGGTTGTCGGACCCGCATTGGAGCGTGAGGAAGGCCGCGGTGGATTTTCTTCGCGAAAAACAGGCCCCGTCCGCGGAACCGCTTCTGGAGCGGATGGCGAATGAGGACCCGGATACGGCGGTTCGTCAAGCAGCAAAAGAGGCGCTGGGGAGATAAATGTTCGAGGAACAGAAAATTCCGCTGCCCGATGATGTGTTCAGGCTTCTCCGTGATTTCATTCACGGATATTGCGGAATCTATTTTGATGACGGGTCAAAGTTCCTTTTGGAGCGGCGGCTGGGCCGCCGGCTCGAACAGCGCCAGCTGAAGAGCTTCGAGGAGTACTATCATTTTCTGCGCTACGACCGCAAGCGTGAGGAAGAGCTCACGATCCTGATCGACAATCTCACAACGAACGAGACGTATTTTTTCCGGGAAAGCCCGCAGCTCCGCGCGTTCGCTGAAGAGATCCTGCCTGAACTGCGGGAGAGTCTTGCCGGCCGCAAGTCTCTCAGGATCTGGAGCGCAGGATGTTCCACGGGAGAGGAACCCTATACCATCGCCATGCTGCTGTTGGAGTCCGGCGATTGGTGGCGCGACTGGCAGGTGGAGATACTCGGCAGCGATATCAATCAGCGTGTGCTGCATACGGCGCGCCGGGGGGTGTATAAAAAGAACGCGCATCGGGTGACGACGCCGGAGATGCAGAAAAAATATTTTATTGAAGAAGAAAAAGGCGACTACCGGATCGTCGATGCCGTGCGGGAGCTGGTGTCGTTCAGTTACGTGAACCTTCTCGACCCGTTCAAGACAAGCCTGATCAGCAACATGGATGTCATTTTCTGCAGGAACGTCATAATCTATTTCGACAAAGAGGCGAAAAAGAAAGTGATCGAAAGTTTTTACGACAAGCTCCGCGAGGGAGGACACCTGCTCCTGGGGCACTCTGAGTCGCTGATCAATATTTCGAATGCGTTTGTTCTGCGCACGCTCAAGAACGACATGGTGTACCAGAAACCAATTCGCAAAGACAAGCTGTAATCGTTAAAAATTTATGGTCTTGTTGAGGTTATGGTTGACGTCAGCAATGCAGTGAAAAGCTTATTGTTCAGGTGATGCGCTGATATGAAAAAAATAAAAGTGCTCGTGGTGGATGATTCCGCCTACAACCGGACGACGATCAGCCAGATGCTGGAGAGTGACGCCGGGATCGAGGTCGTCGGCAGCGCGACAGACGGTGTTGACGCCATCGCCAAGACCATGCGTCTTCAGCCGAACGTCATCACGCTCGATCTTGAAATGCCGAACATGGACGGCTTCACGTTTCTCCGGTGGCTCATGAAGGAGCGGCCGACCCCGGTGCTCGTCCTGTCCTCCCGTTCCGACAGCCGCAGCGTTTTTCGCGCGCTGGAGCTCGGGGCGGTTGATTTTCTGGCAAAGCCCGAACCCCGCATATCGAAAAGCATTGAAAACATCCGCGATGAACTCGTATCCAAGGTCCTCGCGGTGTTGAACCTGGAGATGCGGAAGGTGCAGTCCACGATAGACCTCCTGGCGAGGGAAAAAGCCGCGCCAATCGCCCGGAAGGAAGACGACGTGCGGCATGAGCGCGGCCCTATCGAGGTTGTCGCGATCGCCGCATCGACCGGCGGACCTCCGGCGCTGCAGGCCATCCTCACGGACTTGCCCGCCGATTTCAGCGCGGGGATCGTGATCTCTCAGCATATGCCCGCCGGATTCACCAGAAGCTTTGCGGAGCGGCTTAATAAACTTACACCACTCCTCGTGAGCGAGGCTGCTGTGGGCGACCGGTTGAGGCCGGGGAGCGTGCTGATCGCGCCCGGCGGATTCCATATGCTCATCAAGAGGAACCGTGCGGGGCTGACGATCGATCTGGTTCCGCGCAGTCCGGCGGATACGTACGTGCCGTCCGCCGACCGGATGATGGTGTCAGTGGCCGAGGCCTGCGGCTCCGCGGTTCTGGGCGTTGTTCTCACCGGCATGGGAAGGGACGGCAAAGAGGGAGTTATCGCGATCAAACAGCGGCGGGGACAAAGTCTCGCGGAGAGCGAGGAGAGCGCCGTTGTGTTCGGGATGCCGCAAGAGGCGATAAAAACGGGTGCGGTGGACAAAGTGCTGCCCCTCGCCAGAATATCAGGAGAGATCGCGCAGCGATGCAGCGCACGCAACCTGCCGAGTTCGGAAAAGGGCCTTGATAAATAGATCATACTCGATTATAATAAAGTCTATTATGTTATGCATTATTGCATAACGCATCAACGTGTATCCAGTAGAGAGCAACATACCACCTTTATCTTCAAGACCAGCAACAGGTCCGAGCAGTGCCGCTCGGGTGGACGTCGGAGCGCAAGGTCGCAGTAGCAAGGAGGGCATGATGGAAAAAGATTCCGGAGCGATTTCAAAAAAAGTTGAGGATTTTCTCCAGGTTTTCAGAAAGGGAGAGGAATTTACCCAGGAACTGCTCAAGGAAAATGAAAAGCTTCGATACCGGATCGCCCAGCTCGAAGAAGTCTCCAAGTATTCCGGCCGCGATGGCACCTTCAAGCTCCATAGCCTTGAGGAGCGGATCAAGTTGTTGGAGGATGAGAACCAGAGCCTGCGAGACCGTTACAGCGAGGTAGCGGAGGAGAACAAGGACTTTGCAAACCGCTATCTGGAAGTTGAAGCAGAGAACAATAATCTGGCGAATCTCTACGTGGCAAGCTACCAGCTTCACTCGACGCTGGATTTCACCGAATCGCTCAAAATCATCCTTGAGATTGTTATGAACCTGATTGGTGCGGAAGAGTTCTCGATCATGATGCTTGACGAAAAGACCAACGAGCTGTCGATCGTGGCACAGGAGGGCATGGGGTCGGATCCCCGGCCGAGCATCAAGATGGGTGAGGGCATCATTGGTTCTGTAGGGAGATCCGGCGAGGCGTTCTACCGGGAAGGTTCTCCCAAGGATCTGACTGGTGTTGATTATGCCCATCCGCTGGTCAGCTTTCCCCTCAAGATCAAAGAACACGTTATCGGGGTGATCTCGATCTACAAGCTCCTGGTGCAGAAGGAAACGTTCAGCAACGTGGACTATGAACTGTTCACCATGCTTGCCGGTCATGCGGCGACGGCTCTTTTTTCTTCACAACTATACTCGCAGTCCGAGCGCAAGCTGACCACGATCCAGAGTTTTCTCGATCTGCTCAAGGAAAAATAACGGAGGTTGGAAATGCCCGAGCATAATTTTCTGGTGGTTGAAGATTCCCCGACGATGAGACAGTTGATCTCCTTTGCGTTGAAACGTATTCCGGGGAGCAAAATCGTCGAGGCCAATGACGGTATCGATGCGCTCAAGAAACTTTCGACCCAGAAATTCGACATTATTCTGACTGACATCAATATGCCCATCATGGATGGGCTGAAGCTCGTCTCCATGGTGCGCAACGATCCCGTGCACAAAACCATACCGATCGTCATTATTACGACGGAAGGGGCGGAGGAGGACCGCAAGCGCGGATTGGCCCTGGGCGCAAATGCATACATTCCGAAACCCATCCAGACCGCGGACCTTCTGAATGTGGTGAACACGATATTGGGGGCAAAGGCGTAAAAAACTCAGCCATTTGATATGACAGGTAAGATGAAATTTGAAGGACGAGAGCCTACATGGTTCCCGTCCTTTTTGTTGGAAGTTGCCGATTATTTATGCAAATAAAGCAGATCAAGTTCGTTTCGCATGCTGGTTGATATGGATAAACGGAGCAAATCACTCTGTAACGCTGGTCACAAAGATTTCTCCCGCAGCTGTCCGCATGCTGCGGAAATGTCCCTGCCGCGGGATTCGCGGATCGGTGCAGTGTAGTCGTGGTCCAGAAGAACCTGCTGGAATTTTCTCACGACCCGGTCATCGGGTCGCAGGAACGCACTCTCGGGAGAGGGGTTATAAGGGATCAAGTTCACCTTGGACTTGATCCCCCTGAGCAGCCGTGCGAGCCGAACCGCGTCTTCCGGGGAATCATTCACATCCTTTAACAGTACATACTCAAACGTGATCCTTCTTCTTGGCTCCAAAGGATAATGCTTGCATGCAGCCAGCAGCATCTGAAGAGGATAGCGCTTGTTCACCGGCATGATTTCATCCCGTACGGTATCGGTTGTGGCATTAAGCGAAATCGCAAGATTCACCTTGACCCCGGACGCACCGAGTTCCCCTATTTCCGGGACCAACCCGGCAGTGGATAATGTTATCCTGCGGGGAGAAAACCCGAGTCCTTTTGGGGCGGTAATGACGCGTACGGCTTTCAATACTTCCTTATAGTTTGCAAGAGGTTCGCCCATTCCCATAAGCACGATGTTCGTGATCTTCCCTGCACCTTCCTGCCGCAGTACGTTCGAAACTTCCGCTACTTGATCAACGATCTCGTAAAAAATAAGATCTCTGATGAACCCGTTCTTTCCCGTTACACAGAAGCGGCATGCTTGCTGACACCCTACCTGAGATGATATACAAAGCGTCATACGGTCTTCACCGGGAATCAAAACGCTCTCGATTGTGTGCCGGTCTTCAAGTGCAAAGAGAAATTTCCTGGTGCCGTCGGACGATATCTCGGTTTTAAGAATGGGCGGGTAGGTGAGAGAAAAGCTCTTTCCAAGCAGTTCGCGTTCAGATTTTGAGATGTTCGTCATATCATCAAAGACCGAGACGTGTCGGTCTTTGATCCATTCGAATATTTGCGCTGCCCGGTACTTTTTCAGTCCCAACTGCGCTAGTTGCGCAACAAGCTCTTCGATAGTTAAGGATTTAATATTCAATAGTGGCATGTTCATGATTATATATATCTACAAAGGTACTGTCATCATGTTGTAGCATGTTAGGCACGGAAAAGCAAGACTGCCAAGTATTGACTGTCTGAAAATCGACATGTGTCCTGTTTTCGGTCTCTATTGCGTGCCCGAAGTTTTATAACAGGTTGTTAATAAGGGTCATTTTAAATTAAAACCTAGTACGAAAATTGCAATTATTGAAATTACAATTTTAGTTAATCAGGAGAAACTAATTTATGGCTGTTAAAACGGATACCAAGAGGATTCTGATCGTTGATGACGAACCTACCATTTTGCTCACCTTATCCTACGCTCTCAGGTCCAGTGATGTCGAAGTGATCACTGCAAGCAGGCTTGAGACTGCGGAAGAAGCACTGGAGCGGTATTCGTTTGATCTGGTCATCGTCGACATCCGCATGTCAGGAATCCTTGGCGTGGAGGGTCTGGAGCTTCTCACGTATATCAAGCGGTACTGGCCGAAGATCGAAGTTATTATCATGACCGCACACGGGTCGGAAGAGATTCGGAAAGATGCGTATGAGCGGGGCGCCTGTCATTACTATAACAAACCCATTGATATTGTCGAGCTGATGCAGCGGGTGTGTGATTTGGGTATTCCCGTTAAACTGTAGTTGTTCAAGCGTTTTCTGATCACGTTGTGTTCCAGAGGGGGAGGATACTGCCATGCTTAAAAAGGTCCTGGTAGTAGACGATTCGGCGTTGATTCATCAGATGTACAAGATGGTGCTCATGCGGTATAAGTGTGATATTGTGGATGCCTTGAACGGCCAGGATGGTCTTGCCTTGCTTGAAAAGAATCCTGATGCCAGCCTGGTGCTGCTCGATATCAATATGCCGCTGATGAACGGTCTCGAATTCATCAAAAAGGTCAAAGAAGTCGGAAAGTATAATCATATTCCGATCGTCATTGTCAGCACCGAGGGAAAAGAAGAAGACACCATGCGGGGGCTGGCTCTTGGAGCCAAAGGATATGTAAAAAAGCCGTTCCAGCCGAGTGATCTCCACCAGCTGATTGAGAAGCTCTATCCTGCAATTAAATAATATTTCAGTTGTCTTTTGCAGGGGATAAAGGAATGTGATGCTATTTGCATGCCTGCATAAGGATTTTCCATAAGCGCCATTCGAATAGCAATGAGATGTCTTCGGAAAAGGTGTCCGCCGGATGCACGACCCTCAAGGAGAACGCAATGAGCATGCAACCGTTGATGCGGTATAAATTCTTTTTCGCGCTGTTTTCAATGATGCTGATCGTTGTCGGCAACGCACAGGCGGAGATCAAACTCGGGATTCTGCCTCGTCTGAGTACGATGGAAATATTCAGCATGTTCAGTCCCCTTGCAGAATACCTCAGCAGGGAAACAGGTGAGAAGGTAAGCATCGTAATTCCACGGAATTTCGATGAGTTCAAGGCAGGAGTGCGGTCTGGCCAGCTCGATCTTGGGTTTGCGAATCCCCTTATCTATATTCAACTGAAGCAGGATGCCGACGTGTTCCCTCTCGCACTGTCAGCAGAGAAAAAAGGAGGAACGAAATTCCGCGGCATTATCCTTGTCAGAAAGGACAGCGGTATTGAAACGGTTGAAGATCTGAGAATGAAAAGATTGGTTTTTGTGGAAAAGGACTCCGCCGCAGGGTACCTCTTCCAGATGCTGTATCTCAACAGCGCCGGCTTTGATGTGCATAAGGATTTTACCATCCTGCCATTTGCCAAGAAGCACGACAATGTTGTCCTGGCTGTGTTTAATAGGGTTGCGGACGCAGGCGGAATTCGGGAGGACACTCTGGAGACCATGCAAGGCAAACTTGATCTCTCTCAACTCAAAGTGCTGGCCTATACAGATTATTTCCCGAGCTGGCCATTGTTCGCAACAGCTAAGTTGAGCAAAGAGAAAGCGGAAAAAATCAAGACGGCCCTGCTCAAGCTCAAAATTCACAGCTCACAGTCGAGCGATGTTCTCGGGCGGGCACAACTTACAGGTTTTAAGACGGTCATGGACTCGGAATTCGATCAGTTGCGCAAAGCTGCTAAACTGGTTGGTGCGATGTAGATGGTTAAAACGAAAACAAGATTACTATATGACAGGCCGGCTATTGACGGTAGGCGGGTGTCAAAAACGACCGGGCGGCGGGGGGTAGATGAATTTCTCTTGTAAGAGATAAAAAAGGGGGGGGGAATGAAGCAGAATTGCTGGGGTGTTAAAAAGTGCGGTAGAGAACAAGGTGGACAGAAGGAAAGTGAACTGGGAGTATGTCCGGTATCAACGTTTATTGCTTTGAACAATGTGCACGGCGGGAAGAACGCGGGTAGGGCCTGCTGGGTGGTCGCCGGCTCCTTATGCGGAGGCAAAGTGCAGGGGAATGAAGCGCAGAAGCGAACTGCCTGCTGGGAATGTGATTTTTTCAAACAGGTCAAAAAGGAGGAAGACCCGACGACAGTTGGTTTTTCCGCTACGCGGCTGGGAATGGACAGGGTTGCCCACAGATTTGCAGCAGGGTAGAATCTGATTCATTGTGAACAGCATACAAGCGTCACTAACCATAGCTATGGCCATCAGTCTATCTGTACCTGATCCTTCTCCTGATCCTGCTTCTGCTGGTAGAGGATCAGGTATTCTTTTTCCAGGTTTTCAAGTTTGGTTTCGAGGTCTTTCAGCTGACGATCTTTTTCTGTGATGACCTTTTCCAGCACAATAAGTTTTGTCTGCAGTTCTTCGCTTTCCACCACCACTCGTGTCTCAATGGGCGAAAGCGCTTCCTGTCCCGCAGAGACGGGACTTTCCCAAAGCTTCTGAAGCTTCTCCTGCCAGTCGCGGAACTTGGAGGAAAGAGATTCGTTTTCAGCTTTCAGTCTGCTAATGTTCGCTTCCAATTCCTTGTTGCTGCTTTCGAGGATTCCCGACTGGCCCTCTCCCACAACTCCTTTTTCCTCAAGCCCACCGCGCAGGCTGAGTTGCTTTTGAAGTTCCTGATGGCTGTTTTGGATGTCTGTCAGTCGTTGTTGTGCGTTTTCAAAAGTGTCTTTGGTGCTCAATAAGTCCTGGATCATGCTCTTCTGAAAATCGATGATGTGCTGCATATTGCTGATCTTAGTCTGAAACTCATCAAATTCGTCAGCCGGAGTTTTTCCCGCTGCAATAGATGGGGTTGTTGTATTCTCAAGAGCTGAATTCGCCTCAAGATTTCGATAGAGCCGGTCGAATTTTTTAGCGCGGAGCACGAGAAAGCCGACGACACCGCTCAGGATCAGCGTGGTTTCGATAATAAGGAGAAACAACAATGCGTCAACCTTTATCATTCTTCCCCCTCGTCGTCCCCACCGTTTTTTTAGAGACCTTAATTTTTATAATATATATGCTGCCGGAAATAAGCCCCACCACGAGGTTTATGAGCACCAGTTTCAGGAAAACGATCGCCCATGAAATTTCCTCGGTCGGATGCAAAGCGACAGGAGGAGATAATGGTCCTGGCGGCGTCGAAGTAGGTACCTCGCGCGTTACTAGCGGTGGGACAACCGGGGTCGGCGGTTCAATGGCCTTAAATTGAATGATCTTCTCCCGTTTAAAGGTTTTGCCCGTTACCATGATCTTTACCCGGTATTCACCGGCGATGGTTGGCGCCAAACCGGAGGCATGCTTTCCTGCACCCCCGCCCGCAAGAAGATCGAACTTCACGGTCCTCTGATCCGGGCCGAGAGCTTCCGCAGTAAATGCCGCATTCTCAAGCAGGGCCGGTTCGGTGATGATTTTACCCTCTTTTTCAAGCCAGGCGTCGATCAGAAGCGTTTCTCCGCGTGTTGCAAAACTATCGTTGAACGAGCTTTTCAAACCGAGGTCCGTGATCACGAAAACCCTGTTGCCTTCGTTCGTGCTTAGTTTTACACTCCATTTTCCAATCTCGGGTTTGGTGATCGTTATCATGTCAAAGAGTTTGGAGGTGTACCACTGCAGGTTATCAGCATGACTCGCCGCTGAAATTTTTTTGCCTGCCGGGTCAATAAGCGCAAGTGCTGTCCCTGCTTTTTTTGAAACAAGCACGATTGCTTCCTGTATTTCCCGGTCAATGGTGAAGTTCTCCCCCTCGAACGGGATGGCATCGGGTGATTTGATTTTCTCGAATATCTCCATGAACATGACGTGCACATCCTGGTCTGATTTGGCATACCGGAAGAACCCGCCAGTATCCCTCGCCAGATTTTCCAGCATCGCGCTGTCTGATTCCTGGGTAAAGGCGACGGTATAGAGTTTGACCCCTGCCTTTGCCAGTTCGGGCATGATTCTGGTCAGTCCGGCAAGGGCTGCAATGTCTTTTTCAGGTGAACCGAGGGCCAGCTTTCCATCGGACATCAGGAGCAGAATGCGGTTTTTCTTTACGGAAGATCTGAGCTGCTCAAAGCCTTTCTGCAATGCATCGGTGATGTTGGTGGTAAGCTCCCGGGATGCAATCTGGTCCACCGCATGGAAAAGCTTTAAACGATTTTTTCTGCTGATGGTCAGAGGCGGCATCAGGAGCGTGGCCGCATCACCGAAACTCATGATGCCGACGCGATCGTGATCCCCGAGAAGTGATATGAAGAGCTTTGCCGCATCTTTCCGATAGTTGTGCGGGTCGGTTTGTTTCATGCTGCCAGAACTATCAATCAGGAGGATGATGTCGAATCCGGAAGTGTCGGCAGTTTTTGGTATAGTCGATGCGCTTAATTTGGATAGGGGTTCATGATTGGTTGGATTTTTAGTTGTCGCAAAGGATAAGCTTGTCAGGAGCAGGGTAGCCGGTAAGAGCATGAATAGCGAGATGAAGTTTTTTTTCATTGAATAGTTCATGGTTATACTATCGGAAAATAGTAATAAAACTATAGCATAGAATCCGCGAGAAGCGTCAGTTTTTTGCGTTTCGTCCGCACGAGTTGCATTTGTATTTTCCTCAGTTTAAAAACAATAAAATCCTTGACACTTTCGCGTGATAGATGTTATTTTGTTTTACGTTTTACGGGAGATTTCCTTGAAAATTGCTATAACCGGCAAGGGCGGTGTGGGAAAAACAACGCTTGCAGGACTTCTTGCACGGCTCTACGCGTCAGAAGGCAAAAAAGTCCTTGCGGTAGATGCCGATCCTGATGCCAATCTGGCATCGGCACTTGGCATTTCGCCGGAGCAGGCGGCACGCGCGCTTCCGCTGGCAGAGCAGTCCGATATGATCGAGGAGCGCACAGGTTCCCGCCCAGGCAAGCCCGGCGGCATGTTCAGCATCAATCCCAAGGTGGACGACATCCCGGAAGCATACGGGATTCAGCACGAAGGCGTGCGGCTGCTCGTCATGGGGAAATCGAAAGAGGCCGCAGCCGGTTGCTATTGCCCCGAACACGTGCTGTTACGCCGGCTGATCAGTCATCTTATTCTGCGTCGTGACGAGGTGGTCATCCTCGACATGGAAGCCGGCATTGAGCACTTGACCCGCGGAACGGCCAGTGGGGTGAACGCATTTATTGTTGTCGTTGAACCGGGGCAGCGAAGCCTCCAGACCGCGCGACATGTGGAGAACCTGGCCAAGGGTCTCGGCATTGAAAACGTTTTTGTGGTCGGCAACAAGATCAAGCAGGACCGGGACAAAGAGTTCATCGCGCAACATCTTGTTGGCATGAAGGTCCTCGGGTTCATGAGCTATTCTGACGACACGGTTAAGGCGGATATCGATGGGAGTTCTCCCTATGATGCATCGCCCCGTGCTGTGGAAGAGGCGACAACGATCAAAGCCGCGCTCGATCGGCTGATGAAGCCATAGAGATCAACGACCACAACGGAGGCACGGAACACGGAGGGCCTGTTTCCCGGCAGGCATTCAAGGTTTGGTGCCACGTTACGAACCTTCGTGACCGGCAGGTCCAAACTTGAAAAAAAAACTCAGAAAACAGGTTCTGGACGCACGGTTCAAGCTTACCCCTGCCGAACGGCGTGCGCGAAGCAGTCAGATCGAACACCGGCTATTCGGTCTTCCTGAATTCCAGGACGTCACTCTTGTCATGTTTTATGCATCTTTTCAGAGCGAGGTGGAGACGCATCTCATGATCCGCCGCGCACTTTCCGAGGGTAAACGGGTTGTTCTTCCGAGGGTAAAGGGAAAAGAACTTGAGCTCATAGAGATCGGAAATTTCGACCAGGATGTGAGTCCCGGTGCATGGGGGATTCCTGAGCCGGACCGGGGGCAATCAGTTGCGGTGAAGGATATAGGACTGATCATTGTTCCGGGCGCGGCATTTGACGAACGCGGAAATCGTCTGGGCTACGGCGCTGGGTTTTACGACAAGCTTCTTCCCTCATTTCATAAGACGACGGTTGCGTTGGCGTTCGAGGTCCAAATCCTGCCCGAGGTTCCAACTGATCAGCATGATGTACCGGTTAAGAAGATTGTGACAGAGAAAAGGGTCATAGAAACGCAGTAAGCTAATGTGGACCACTTCTCGCAGATCGCGGAATTGTTGAAACTATGGACATAAAAAAAATTGAAAAAGGTGTTCGGCTCATCATCGAAGGTATTGGCGAAGATTCCGAACGGCCGGGTTTAAAGGACACTCCGCAGCGTGTGGCGGAGATGTACGGAGAAATATTCTCCGGCATCTCACTGGACACCGAGAAGTTACTCATACCGATGGCAGGCGAAAGTCACGATGAGATGGTTATGATCCGCGATCTTCCCTTCTACTCCATATGTGAACATCATCTGCTGCCCTTTTTCGGCAAGGCCCATATTGCCTACATTCCAGGCGCCGGAAAGATCGTGGGTATCAGCAGTCTGGCCAAGGCGCTTGAGGTCTTTGCAAAGCGCCCCCAGGTGCAGGAGCGGTTGACAGCCCAGTTCATTGATTTGATTGTTAGCCACTTAAAGCCCAAGGGCGCCATGGTGGTAATTGACGCAGAACATCTCTGCATGAGCATGCGCGGTGTAAAGAAACCCGGCGCCCGCGTTGTAACATCAGCGGTGCGCGGCAGTTTCCGTACCAAGGAGTCCACTCGCATGGAAATGCTGGAATTACTAACAAAGAAAGAATAAGTCTTTTACCACGGAGGCACGGAGAGAACCTCTTGATACCCGCTCAGGCGGGAAAACCAGGTTTTATTCCGCAATCCGAATTCCGCAATCCGAAATTGAACCAGGAGTTCATAATGGCAACAAATACGACATGCATCCCGACCGAGTACAAACCCTACGGCGCTGATATCAAGGAAACACGGCCCTATTCGCCCTGCCGCGCGGCATGCCCGGCGCACACGGACGTGCAGGCCTATGTAGGCCTCATCGCTCAGGGCAAATACACCGAAGCTTTCGAGGTCATCACCTCGGTGAACCCCATTGCCTCGGTCTGCTCCATGATCTGCCACCATCCCTGCGAACAGTCCTGCAGGCGCTGCGGTGTTGACGAGCCCCTGGCGGTCCGGCATTTAAAACGCTTTGCCATCGAGCAGTCCAAAGACTATCGCCGCTCCAAGCGAAAGCTTGTGCAGAAGACCAAAGGCAAGAGCGTCGGCATCATCGGCTCGGGACCTTCGGGCCTGACCGCGGCGCGGGATATGGCCAACCTCGGATACAATGTTACGATCTACGAGCGTCACCCCGTGCTCGGCGGCATGCTGGCAGCAGCGATCCCGCCTTACCGTTTGCCCCGGGAAGTATTGAAAGAAGACATTGACGATGTCGTCACCAAAGGCATCGAGGTGAAGACCGGGTTCGAGGTCGGCAGGGACGCGAAGCTCGACGACCTGGCGAAGAAGCACGATGCCGTGCTGGTCGCCATCGGCCTTTCGCTTAGCCGGTCGTTGAACATCCCGGGTGTTGAAGGTCCGGGCGTGCTGCTTGCGATCCCCTATCTCGAAGATGTGGCATTCGGCCGCAATCCGAAACTGGGGAAAAAAGTGCTGGTCATCGGCGGCGGGAACGTTGCCATGGATGTTGCGCGAAGCGCCCGGCGGCTCGGCGTAGAGAAGGTCGAGATGGTCTGTCTCGAGAACGAACAGGAGATACCTGCCTGGAAATGGGAAGTGGATGAGGCGGTCGAAGAAGCGGTAAAGATCAACTACCGCTGGGGGCCCAAGGCGGTGAAGCGCGAGGGCGACAAGGTCCTGGGCCTTGAAGTGACCAAGGTCCTTTCCGTGTTCGACGCGAACAAACGCTTTGCCCCGACCTTCGACCAGAATGTCACGACGCTGCTCGAGGCGGACACGATCATCATCACCATCGGCCAGATGTCCAAGAACGATCTTTTTAACGACAGCTCGGTCAAGTTGGACAAGGGGCGGGTCGAATGGAACAAAGAGACCCAGATGAGCACGGGCAGGAACATCTTCATGGCCGGCGAGGTCGTGACCGGTCCGGGTTCTGCCATCGCAGCTGTTGCCAATGGCCACCGCTCTGCCATTGCCATGCATCTTTTCCTCCAGGGCGAGTCCATTGAAGGCAAGCTTCCGGTGCAGGAAAAAGAAAAGATCGCTGAGATGCCTTCGGAGGTCGCAGAAAAGATCAGCAAGCATCCGCGCACGAAGGTGCGCCACATGGCTCCCGAGGCGCGCGTCAAGACCATGGAGCACTTCGAAGAAGGCTTCACCGAAAAAGAAGCGCTCGAAGAGGCAGGACGGTGCCGCGGCTGCGGCGGTGGCGCGGTTGTGGACCAGAAAAAGTGCATGGCTTGCCTCACGTGTCTGCGTGTCTGTCCCTATGGTGCGCCCGTGGTCGAGGCCTATTCCACGATCAGACCAGAGTACTGCCAGGCCTGCGGCCTTTGCGCTCCTGAATGCCCGGCTGAGGCCATCAGCATGGTGAGCTATGATGTGCGCGAGATACGGAACACGCTTCCCACGCTTGTCGGCAAGGTTGACCCCAAGCGCCTTGAGCCGATGATTGTAGCTTTTACGTGCGCGAACCATGCAGGCATCCTGGGTCTTGATCTTCCGAAGAACGTAAAGAGCATCCCCGTGCATTGCACCAGCCGGGTCGATGTTCTCGATATGCTGAAGGCCTTTGAGGTTGGTGCTGATGGCGTAGCTGTGGTGCGCTGCGGAGACGGCAACTGCAAGTATAAGGACATTGCGCCTCGCGTGAACGCCCGGGTGAAGCGGGTGCAGGACTTGCTCGGTATGTTGAAGATCGAGACCGCCCGGGTAGAGATACTTTCCGCAACTTCAGACAATGGCAGCAACCCTTATTCAGCAGTATGCAAGGATTTCACGCAGCGGGTGAAGACGATGGGGATAAGAACTGGAAAATAACCAACAGAGTTGTTCCTGGTTGGGCTTGTAATTTATTTGCCAACCTGTAATGTTTTTCAAAAGTGGTCTGTGCATGATCGTCATTGCTTTTTATGCCATGTGGATTGGGTTGCGCTGCGGTTACTCAAGCGTTCAGTTTAACATGCTTTTCGCATTGTTCTTCAAAGAACAGAAAGGTGGATTAGATGAAGACATATGGCCTGTTTTTTTTCGCCGTCATGGTCCTGGTCGTGATTGGTTGCGATGCGCAGAAATCGTCTGAAACGGAAAGTGACCACATTGCAGCGTATTATTCCGTTGATACCGATAAAGACAGCACATTGTTCAGTGCTAAATTTTATGATGCACAGTCGTCGCATTTAGATGAGTACATCGCATTGCACGATGGAGATTATATTTATGCTGTTTTGCCAGGGAAGAAGGTAGAATTAACGAGAAGCTTAACAGCCTATGATGCGAGAGTATACGGGGATTTGTCAGGACAGGATGTCAGGTTTGATCTGGAACGTAGCGCCGAGAGGCGGAGCGCCCCTTCCAGTATCGTGACAATACCAACTATCAGCATAATCAGCCCGGCGCCTGGTTCGATCATTTCTCTGAGCCACGACAATTTTATCATATCCTGGGTCCCCGAAGTTGTTAGCGGCACGAGCAGCGGTGTGGATAGCATGAAATATGAGATTGGGGTGCCTGGAATTTGCAGCCAGTACATAGTTGGAGGAGAAATCAACAACTTGAGCGATACAGGAACATGGACAATTCCCGCCGGTGTACTATCCAGGCCAACTTTGTCTCAAACGTGCGAGGCAGTGTTCACATTAACGCGTGCTCGCAAGGGAACGCTGGACCCCGCGCTTGCTGGCACAGGGAGCATCGAGGTAACTAATAAAAGAGTGATATCGATATTCTTGAGTCCATAAACTTCTGAAGTTTGTAGTGCTTGCACCATGATACCAGATTAAGTCACTGCTGCAGATGAATTATGCTTTCTAGTTACAGTCGAGAATTCAGAGTTTTCATTCAATCGTTGCACGAGGATTTCCGCTGTTGAATTGAAAGGAGTATCTTCTCATGATCGTAGGATCACAAAAGCCAATCGATGAAATATGGAACATGGTAAAGGACTTCAAGAAGGTCCTCGTGTTCGGGTGCAACACCTGCGTGGCCATTTGCCATGCAGGCGGAGAGAAAGAGGCCGAGACCATTGCCTCGCTCATCAAGATGAAGGCATCGCAGGAAGGCAAATCCATGACGGTGAACCACATGGGCGTGATGCGCCATTGCGAGCCGGAGTATTTTGAGCCGGTGCTCGATGAGGTGAAGAAGTACGACCTCGTTCTATCTACCGCGTGCGGCGTTGGTGTGAACTTCCTGTCCGACCGGACGGGTACGGTTCCGGTGTATCCCGGCATCAACACCTCGTTCTACGGAGCAGTGGAAGCACCTGGCGATTTTAAAGAGCTTTGCGCAGGCTGCGGGAACTGCATTGTGCATATGACCGGTGGTCTCTGCCCCATTGCACGCTGTTCCAAGACGCTTATGAACGGTCCCTGCGGCGGCACGAACAAGGGCAAGTGCGAGATCAGCAAAGATGTCGACTGCGTGTGGTACCTTATTGTCGAACGGATGAAGAAGCTCGGCACACTCGAGAAGCTTTCCGAGATTCAGCCTCCGCGCAACTGGTCAACATCCCGCGATGGCGGACCGCGACGCATATCGGTTGAGCATATCAGGGAGTATGAGGCGAAGGAAGAGGCGAAGGAAGAGGCGAAGACCGGAAAGTAACGGCAAGATTATTTCAGCCGCAGAGAGCACAGAGATAAGAAAAAAACGAAACTTTTTCACGAATCAAAGACAAAGTCTTTCTCTGTGGTCTCGGTGACCTCTGTGGCAAATACAGGCTTTAATTTTTGGAGGTTTAGATAATGAATAGCGGAAGCACACTCGAAAAAGTACTGGCCAGCGGCCATCCCGCGGTCACAGCGGAACTCGGTCCTCCCATGAGCGCCGATCCCCATGAAGTCATAAAAAAGGCGCAGCAGCTGAAAGGCTTCTGCGACGCAGCGAACATCACCGATTGCCAGACCGCGGTCGTGCGCATATCGAGTATTGCAGCAGCGGCCATCGCGCTTCAGCAGGGACTGGAGCCGGTCATGCAGATGACCTGCCGGGATCGGAACCGGATCGCCATGCAGGCGGACCTGCTGGGCGCAGCAGCGCTGGGGCTTAAGAACTGTCTCTGCCTTGCGGGCGACCACCAGAAATTCAGCGCTGCCGGCAGGTTGAAGGGCCACCCTGGTGCGAAGAATGTGTATGATGTGGATACTTGCCAGCTCGTCGGTATTATGAAAAAGATGCGGGACGAGAGCAAGCAGGACGGCGGCGATCCCATTGAAGTGCCGCCCAAGTTCTTTATTGGTGCTTCCTGGACGCCCATGGCAGACCCCATCGATTTCAGGCCGATCAACCTTATGAAAAAGGTGAATGCAGGGGCTGATTTTATCCAGACCCAGGGTATTTATGATATGGAAGGCTTCCGATCGCAGATGGCGAAAATCCGGAACATGGGCCTCCATGAGAAGACCGCGATCCTCGCGGGCATTATTGTGCCGAAGAGTGCGATGATGCTCAAGTATATGGATTCCTCCGTTGCCGGCGTGTCCGTGCCCAAAGAGCTGATCGACCGTATGAACAAGGCAAAGGCCGCCGCTGGCGAAGACAAAAAGAAGATGAAGGAGCTTCAGGAGCAGGAAGGCATCAAGATCACGATCGAGCTTATCCATCAGGCATTGGAAACACCCGGCGTGAGGGGCGTGCATATCCAGGCAATCGAGTGGGAGAGCGCTATCGAAGGGATCGTGAAAGCGGCCGGCTTGTATCCGAGACCCGTAGTCTAATTGCGGATTTCGGATTGCGGAATGCGGATTGGGAAAATAAAACCATGCCCAAAATAACCATCCTCGATATATATAAGAAGAAAGCCGAAGGCAAGAAGATCACCATGCTCACGGCCTACGACTATCCAACTGCCCAGATCGTGGACCAGGCCGGAATCGACATGATCCTCGTGGGGGATTCGCTCGGCATGGTGGTGCAGGGTGTGTCGAGCACGCTCCCGGTCACGATGGACGAAATGATCTACCATACGAAGATGGTCAGCCGCGGTACATTGTCCGCCATGGTAGTTGGCGATATGCCATTCCTCTCATATCAAACACACAAGGCGGAAGCTGTCCGGAATGCGGGGCGGTTCCTGAAAGAGGCGAACGCTGAAGCGGTTAAGCTCGAAGGCGGCAGTCAGATGGCGGAGACCATCAGGGCCATTGTGGACGCGGGTATTCCGGTTGTGGCGCATATCGGGCTTACCCCGCAGTATGTGCATATGCTGGGAGGGTTCAAGGTCCAGGGCAAGAACGATGCGGCCCGGGAGAAGATCCTTGCCGACGCACGGGCAGTTCAGGATGCGGGAGCTTTTTCTGTGGTGGTCGAGGGTGTTCCCTCTTCCCTTGGCACCGACATCCATAAGGCGCTTCACATCCCGACCATCGGGATCGGGGCCGGTCCGGACTGTGATGGCCAGGTCCTTGTATTGCACGATCTTCTCGGACTGTTCGACCGGTTCACTCCTAAATTTGTAAAAAAATACGTGAACCTGAAGGACCATGCTCTTAAAGCGGTTAAAGAGTATAAACAGGATGTTGAAGACGGCAAATTCCCTTCTGAAGAACATAGTTTTAAATAAATTAAAATATCAACCAGGTAGATTTTGGTAACAACCGCCGTGCTACTATTTGTAGCGGCGGTTGTTTTTATCAATGAAATTTATAAGTTAATTAAAAAAAATGTCAGATATTTCTGATTTTTTCTTGACTCATAAGATACGCTCTGGATATAATGTTCTTCCTTTGTCATCCGGGTTTCCCCCCTTTTCTCGTTATGCTGGGGTGGCGAGGGTCATTTTGAGAGGAGGGGATTCATGCCTGAAACAACGCTGAACGTTGTGCTTCTCCGGCATACACCGGAACCTGAAGAGGTCGTGGCAATGGCTGCAAAGCTTTGCTACAGCCCCTCGGGAGTTGAGGAACTTAAGGAAAAGATCGAGGCAAAAGACCAGGCCGCGTTCGTGGAAAAGCTGGCCGCGATCGGACATCTCTCCCCGATTGAGCATGTATCCTTCACCTTCGGCATTGAGGGGATTTCCCGGGCCTGCTCACACCAGTTGGTCCGTCACCGTGTAGCGTCATACTCGCAGCAGAGCCAGCGCTACGTCCGGGAAGAGCACTTTGACTATGTGATCCCGCCGAGCATCAAGCAGGATCCCGCGCTCGTCAATGAATTTGAGCGCTGCATGGAAGAAGCACAGGTAAATTACACCAAGATATTAAAGCGGCTCGAAGAGCTGGGGTACAAGGGTGAGGCCGGACAGCAGGATGCGCGGTATCTGCTGCCGAACGCGGCCGAAACAAAGATCGTGGTCACCATGAACGCGCGCGAACTTCTGCATTTCTTCCGCGTGCGGTGCTGCAACCGGGCGCAGTGGGAGATCCGGGAAATGGCCGACCGCATGCTTGCCCACGTAAAAAAGGCGGCGCCGACGATCTTCGGCAAGTCCGGCCCAGGTTGCCTGTATACCGCCTGTCCCGAGGGCAAGATGACCTGCGGCAAGATCGAAGAGGTCAGGAAGAAGTTCGGGGTGAAGAAGTAATTGGAGGAGCAAGGGGCAAGTAGCAAGTAGCAAGGGGAGTACCACAACACGTGAAGGTTTTCCCTGCCCCTGGCTACTTGACCCTTGACCCTGCTTTTGAAGGCACATGGGTTTTACCATAGCAGTTGCAGGCAAGGGTGGCACAGGCAAGACCAGCCTTTGCGGACTCACCATTCGTTATTTGACAGAAAAGAAGCGCGGCGCGGTATTGGCAGTTGATGCTGATGCGAACGCGAATCTTCACGATGTACTCGGTGTTACCGTCCATGCGACGGTGGGCGCGCTTCGGGAAACCTCGCTTGAAGCCATAAAATCCACGGCGCCGCGTCCCGGTGGCATGAGCATGGAGCAGCTCTTCGATTATCAGATCCAGCAGGCGCTTGTCGAAGCAAAGGGTTTTGACCTCCTGGTCATGGGCAGGCCCGAAGGCGCTGGCTGCTACTGCGCGGCAAACAATATCATCCGAAAATATATGGACAAGCTGGCCGGTTCGTATGCGTATACGGTCATGGACAACGAGGCCGGTCTTGAGCACCTTTCGCGGCGCACCACGCAGGACACGGATCTCTTGCTCATTGTCAGCGATTCCTCGGTGCGCGGGATCATGACCGCCGGACGCATCGGTGAGCTGGTCAAAGAGCTGAGCCTGAATGTCAAGCGGGTTGTCTTGATCGTAAACCGGGTGCAGGACGGGACGAGCGAGGACAAGGCGCTTCAGCAAGCCATACGGCAGCAGAACGTGGAGTTCGCCGGTTTCGTTCCCGCAGACGAGCTGATCTTTGAATATGATCTGAAGGGCAAACCGCTGATTCAACTGCCAGCGGACTCAAAGGCTCTGACGAGTTTTTACGCCGTGCTTGACAAACTGATCCCCTAAGGATGACCATGAAAACCGTCGCCATCATCGGCGCAGGTCGTGTAGGCAGTTCAGTAGGCTACCTGCTTGCGAAGGCCGGGTATGCCGTAGTAGCGATAGCTGCTCGAACTGCAACCTCAGCAGAAAAAGCAGTGGTCTTCATCGGCGCCGGAGAGCCGACAACCGATTCGGTGAGGGCAGCATCACAAGCAGATATTATCATCATCACCACGCCCGACGGTGCGATCAAGGCGACCTGTGACAAACTTGCGTCAGGCGGGGGACTTAAGGCAGGCTCGATCGTCGTCCATATGTTTGGGGCGCAGTCGCTCGATTTTCTTGATGCTGCAAAATCGGTGGGAGCTTACCGGGCGGTTATCCATCCTCTTCAGTCGGTGCCCAGTCCGGCACAAGGGATAAAAAATCTGCCGGGTTCGTACTTTCGCACGGAGGCAGACCCTGAAGCTTTAGCAACCGCCCATGATCTGGTCAAGGCACTTGGCGGCGTCGAACTTATAATGCCGAACTGGAGTCCGGATAAGGACTCCGCCGCATTGTATCATGCCGGTGCGATAGCGGTTTCGAACTATTTTGTAGCTCTTGTTGATTACGGACTTAAGTTCTACCAGGCGCTGGGTGCGGATAAACAAGAGTCGCTTAAGGCGCTGCTTCCGCTCATCAAGGGAACGCTTCAGAACATCGAAAAGTTGGGAACAACTGATGCGCTGACCGGACCGATCGCCCGCGGAGATGTGGAGACTATCAAGGGGCATCTTGACGCAATGGCGAAAATAACACCCGAGCTTGCAGGCCTTTATAAAGACCTGGCGAGGCACACGATTTCGATCGCCAGGGAAAAAGGAAGCATAACCCTGGACACGGCAAAGTCACTGCTGGTCCTGGTCAAAGAGTAGACATTCATCACGGGCAAGTGTTTTGATCCATTTTTGTTTCGAAAGGAGACGTATCAACGCATGTTAATAATCGGAGAGAAGATCAGTGTTATTGCAAAGAAGGTGCGCGAGGCACTCGGCAAAATGGACCCCAAGCCGCTGCAGGAGCTCGCCGTGGCACAGGACAAGGCCGGTGCGCACTTTATCGACATTTCCATTGGTCCTGCCGAGGAGAACGGTCCCCAGCTCATGGATTGGGCGGTGAAAGTGCTGCAGGAAGTTGTGGAAAAACCGCTCTGCCTCGACACGACGAACATCAAAGCCATGGAAGCAGGACTCAAAGCGCACAACAACAAGTGGGGAGTGCCGATCATCAACTCTACTTCCAATGAGCCAGAGCGGTTCCCGATGATGGAGCTTGCCGGCAAGTATAATGCGAAGATCATTGCTCTTACCCTGGGCAAAGGCAGCATTCCCGCGGACGCCGAGGACCGTTGCGGCATCGCAGCGGAAATCATGGCACGCGCCATGGAGAACGGCGTACCGATGGAGAACCTCTTCCTCGACCCGCTCATCCTCCAGCTCTGCACCATGCAGGATCAGGGGCTTCAGGCCATCCGTGCCGTAAAGATGTTCCAGCAGCTGAATGATCCTCCCATGCAGACCGTGGTCGGGCTCTCGAACATCTCGAACGGAGCACCGAAGCATGTTCGGCCGATCATCAACCGAAACTTCCTCACCATGTTGATTTACGAGGGACTCACAGCCGCGATCATTGATCCGCTGGACAAGGACATGATGGACACGGTTAAGACCGTCGAGGTCATTATGGGCAAAAAGATGTACGCCCATTCGTATCTGGACATGTAATGTAAGAGATACAAGATTCACGATACGTCAAAACCCGTTTTCGTGCATCATGCATCATGAACCGAGCAATTCCTGTTGTTCTAGATTTATAAATCTGATACTATGACCACTACTTTTTCGAGGAGGCTTTTATGGCACTCGTAATACCGAAAGAAACCTACAGCGGCAAAATCTACAATGTACAGCTCGGCTCCGGCGCGAAAGCCGTGACCATCGGCGGCGCAAACGCGCTCCCGTTCCTCGGGTTCGAGGGGACCTTCCCGAACAGGCCTGCGGTTGCATTTGAAGTGATGGACATCACTCCCGATGACTGGCCGGAGACCCTGAAAAAGGCGCTCGGCAACGAGGCAGCCAATCCTGTTCAGTGGGCAAAGTTCTGTCAGAAAAACGGCGCGGACATGGTGGCGCTCCGGCTCATGGGCACCCATCCTGATCAGAAGAACAAGACACCTGAAGAGGCGGCCAAAATAGCGGCTGATGTTGCGGCGGCGATCGATGTCCCGCTCATCATCCTCGGCAGCGGTCATGCGGAAAAAGACACCCAGGTGCTGCAGGCGGCAGCTGCTGCAACACGCGGCAAGAACTGCGCTATCGGCAAAGCCGTGGAAGAGAATTATAAAACGATCGCGGCCGCAGCCATGGCGAACGACCACAAGTTGATCGCCATGAGCCAGCTTGACGTGAACCTGGCAAAGCAGTTGAACATCCTGTTGACCCAGATGGGCTTTGACAAGGAACGGATCATCATGGATCCCATGTCCTCTGCCCTCGGATACGGGCTTGAGTATACGTACAGCGTGATGGAGCGCATCCGTCTGGCGGCGCTTCTGCAAAATGACGCCATGATGCAAACGCCTATCGTGTGCGACATCGGCGCGAACGTCTGGAAGGTCAAGGAGACCATGGCTGCTGATGCCGACATGCCGGAATGGGGCGGTCTTGAAGATCGCGCACTTGCATGGGAATCCGTGACCGCATCGGCCATGATCACTGCCGGAGCTGACCTGTTGATCATGCGCCACCCCGGCGCTGCTGCAAAGGCAAAGGAATTCATTGCCGAGTTGATGGGATAAGGATTGCTGACGGCCTGCCCGGAATGGGCGGGGGTTGCTATTAAATTTTCCGGTACTTTCCGAAAGGAGCACATACATGGCACTCTCAGGAGTTGAAATATTCAAACATTTGCCGAAGACCAACTGCAAAAAATGCGGGCATCCGACCTGCCTCGCTTTTGCTATGAAACTTGCAGCCAAACAGGCCAGCCTCGATGCCTGTCCGGACGCGTCCGATAACGCCAAGCAGATACTGGGCGAGTCTGCCGCACCGCCGATCCGCGGCATCTCCATCGGCACGGGCGACAAGGCCGTCAAGGTGGGCGACGAGATCTGCATGTTCCGTCATGAAAAGAAATTTTTCAACCCCAACGTCTTTGCCGTGGCGATCAAGGCGTCCGAAGCTGGAGACGCGGCCGCGAAGAAGATCGAGGCGGTCAAGACCTCCGAGATCGACCGTGTGGGCCAGAAGCTCCGGGTTGATGCCATTGCCGTGACCGACGAAGGCGGCGATGCAGCGAAATTCGCCGCTGTGGTGAAGCAGGTTGTGGATGGAGCCCCGGGCGTGCCGATCATTCTGGTGAGCAAGACCCCGGCAACCATCGAAGCCGGCATCGCTCATTGCGCTGACAAGAAGCCGCTCATCTATGCCGCGACAGCCGAGAATGCGGAAGCCATGGCAAAGATCGCCAAGGAAAAGAAGGCATCCCTCGCCGTTTCCGCAGACGGCCTCGATGCGCTGACCGCGCTCTCAGAAAAAGTTAAAGCTTTGGGCGTGGACGACCTGGTCCTCGATTCCGGCGCGCGTAAGGCCAAGGACATGATTGAACACTTCACGATCATCCGCCGCGCTGCCATTAAGAAGAGTTTCAAGCCCCTGGGCTATCCGATCATCACCTTTGCGACCCGTGACAACTCTGTTTCCGAGACCATGACAGCTGCCGTCGGCACCATGAAATATGCGTCCATCATCATTCTGAACAATGTCGAAAAATGGAAGATGCTGGCTCTTCTCTCGCTGCGCCAGAACATCTACACTGATCCGCAGGTCCCGATGCAGGTGGCTCAGAACGTTTACAAGGTCGGCGATGCCAAGGAAAATTCACCGCTTATGATCACCACCAACTTCTCGCTCTCGTACTTTATCGTGCGCGGCGAGGTTGAGAACAGCAAGGTGCCTGCATGGCTCGCGGTCATGGACAACGAAGGCTTGTCCGTGCTCACGGCCTGGGCCGCAGGAAAGTTCACCGCAAGCAAGATCGCGCAGTTTGTCACCGAGAGCGGCGTGGAAAAGAACATCAGCCACAAGGAACTGATTATCCCGGGATACGTCGCCATCCTTTCCGGATCGCTGGAAGAGAAGCTCCCGGGCTGGAAGATCACCGTGGGGCCGCGTGAAGCGAACCAGCTGCCGACCTTTTTGAAGGCAAGAGCGTAAGATACCAGTAGCCAGGAGTCAGTAGTCAGGAGTCAGAATGAATTCCTTCTGTATTCTGGTTTCTGACTTCTGAATTCTGTTTTTAGAAAAAGGAGTTAGCCATGTCAAAACTTATCGCAACCGGGGCCATTCTGGGCTCGCACTACTATGTCAAGCAGGCCGAGGCCCTTGTTGAGAAGGCCATCACCGAGAAGGGTGCGGATTTCAAGTTTGAATTCCCCGACACTGCGTACTTCCTTCCGCAGATCTTTTCCATGACCGGCTTCGAGGTTCGCACGCTTGGCGACATGAAGACCGCGCTTGCGGAGAAAGTGAAGCCGCTCCTCACGGCAGCGCCGGTTGCCACGATGTACGTACCCTATCTGGGTGAAGCGCTTGATGCGGGCATGGCGACCCTCTTTGCCCAGGAAATCATCATGGCGATCCGTTACATCTACGGACAGGAGCCGGTGAAGGACGATTCGATCGGCCTGACCTATAATGGATTTATCTCCGATACGATCCTCAGGAACCTGGGTGTACAGCTCGTGGACGGCTCCATGCCGGGATATGTCTGCATCATCGGCGCTGCCAATGACGACGATCACGCGCTCGAGATCGCCCGCGAACTTCAGCAGAAGAACATTCTGACGCTTATGTGCGGGAATGTCGACGGCAACAGCATGACCAAGCAGCTTCTCCGGAAAGGCGTGCAGCTTGGCTGGGACACGCGTTTGGTGCCGCTCGGTCCTGAAGTGGAGCATGCTATCTACGCTCTGCACTGGGCAGCCCGCGCAGGCATCACCTTCGGCGGCATGAAGGGCGGCGATTTCCAGAAGATCCTGAAATACTCCAAGGACAAGGTGTTCGCTTTTGCCATGGTGCTCGGTCCGTTGAACGACCGCATCTGGACCACGGGCGCAGGCGCCATTAACATGGGTTTTCCGGCGATCGCGAACACTGATATTCCTGTGATTAACCCCACAGGCGTGACGATTTACGAAGAAGTCGCCAAAGAGCTTGACCCGAAAAAGATCGTCGAAAAATGCATCGAAGTGCGCGGTCTCAAGATCACGGTTTCGAAACCCCCGATCCCGGTTGCCTACGGACCGGCCTTCGAAGGCGAGCGTATCCGCAAGGAAGACATGCATATTGAGTTCGGCGGCCAGCGCACACCGGCCTTCGAGTGGCTCCATATGGTCGATCTGAACACTGTTGAGGACGGGAAGGTCACGATCATCGGCGCGGATGCCGAGGCACGATACAAAAAAGGCGGCCAGATGCCGCTCGGCGTTTTTGTCGAAGTGGGCGGACGCAAGATGCAGAAGGACTTCGAGCCCGTGCTCGAGCGCAAGATCCATCATTTTATCAATGAAGCGCAGGGCATCTGGCATATGGGCCAGCGCGACCAGAACTGGTTCCGTGTCAGCATCAATGCGCTCAAGGAAGGGTTCGTGCTGAAGCATTTCGGCGATATCCTGGCGACCCAGCTCAAGCATAAGTTCAACAACATCGTGGACAAAGTGCAGGTCACGTTGTATGTGGATGAAGCTGATGTTAAGGCGAAATTGACGGAAGCGCGCAAGGCCTATCTGGAGCGAGATATCCGTCTGGCCTCCATGACCGACGAGTCTGTCGACACATTCTACTCCTGCATTCTCTGCCAGAGCTTCGCACCGAACCATGTGTGCGTGGTTTCGCCCGAGAGGCTTGGTCTCTGCGGCGCCTATAACTGGCTCGATGCCAAGGCCGCTTTCGAGATCGATCCGAACGGCGCGAACCAGCCGGTCTTGAAAGGCGAGACCAAGGACGCTGTCAAAGGCCGCTGGTCCGGTGTGGACGACTATGTATACCAGACATCGCACCAGGCTTTGGCCGGTTTCAACGCCTATACCATTATGGAAGACCCCATGACCTCCTGCGGCTGCTTCGAATGCATTGTGGCCATCGTGCCCGAGGCGAACGGCGTGATGGTCGTGAACCGCGGCTACACCGGCATGACCCCCATCGGCATGAAGTTCTCGACCCTGGCCGGCACCGTGGGCGGCGGCGCGCAGACGCCCGGCTTCATGGGCATCGGCCGCTACTTCCTGACAAGCAAAAAATTCCTTTCCGCGGACGGCGGATTCAAGCGCATCGTCTGGATGACCAAGAACCTCAAGGAGTCGTTTGCCGAGGAGTTCAAGAAGCGCGGCCAGGAAGAGGGTGTGCCTGATCTGCTGGACATGATCGCGGACGAGACCGTGGCTGAGGATTCGGACAAAATGATGGAGTTCCTGACCGCCAAAGGCCACCCGGCGCTCACCATGGACCCGATGTTCTGATAACAACGAATAGACTTCAAATTTGTGCGCCCCTGCCGCAATCAGGGGCGCACCAGTCGAAGGCCGGGAGCGTGCCCTCCAAGCACACACCAAGACCAAGACCGTGGAGCACCTACGCGGCTGCCGGGACAATTGAGGCGGCCCTTTTTGTCTCAAAAGGAAGAGAACGATGGAAAGAAAACTCGAAGGCATCATTGCGCGGTACCATGAAAACGAAGGCAACCTGATTTCGATTCTTCAGGACCTTGAAACCGAGTTCGGCTATCTGCGCGAGGACGCGATCATGTGGATCTCGGAGCGGCTCGATGTGCCGCCGGCGAAATTTTACGGCATCGCGACATTCTACGCGCAGTTTCATCTCAAGCCGAGAGGAAAAAACATCATTACGGCCTGCTGCGGAACCGCGTGCCATGTCAAGGGTTCGGAGCGGCTCATCAACAGTCTGGTGAAAGAGCTTGGTATCCCGGAAGGCGATGATACGTCCGAAGACCTCAAATTTACGGTTGAAAAAGTGAACTGTGTAGGCGCCTGCAGCATCGCGCCGGTCATCATCGTCAATAAGACCGTGCATGGCAAGGTGACGCCGGACAAGCTCAAGACCGAGATGAAGACCCTCAAAGAGGGGAAAAAAGAATATACAGATTATATTTAGGTCTGTGCAGTGTGGAATGCATACTGCAATATAGAAAAAATGATGGCTGCTTGTTGTTCAATTTGCACGTTGGATCAGGCATGACGGAGTTTGCATGAATAAAGACATTTCCATTAAGGTGTGCATGGGTACGGGCGGCATCGCCGCGGGCGGCGTCGAAGTGATCGCCTCCTTTGAAAAGGCGTTTGCTGACGCGCGTATCAAGGCGACCGTAGAGAAGAATTGCTCGGTGCATAAGGTCGGTTGCCGGGGATTCTGCGCCCGTGACGTGCTCGTGGATGTGATCATCGACGGGAACAAAGCCACCTATCAGTACATCAAATCTGACATGGTCGGCCGGATCGTGACCGAGCATATCGTGGGTGGGTCGCCGGTGGGCGAATGGCTCGTGACGGACGACTACCACACCTTCCACGACAAACAGATCAAGGTCGTCCTATCCGACTGCGGAGAAGTGGATCCTGAGGACATCAAGTCCTATCTCGGCCGCGAAGGATACGAGGCAGCAAAAAAAGTGCTCTTGACCATGACGCCCCAGGAGACCATTGACGTGATCAAGGCGTCGGGTCTTCGCGGTCGTGGGGGCGCGGGTTTCCCCACCGGAACGAAGTGGGACATGGCCATCAAGGCCCCGGGCCCGAAAAAATATCTCATCTGCAACGCGGACGAGGGAGATCCGGGCGCGTTCATGGACCGCTCCGTGGTTGAAGGAAATCCGCATGCCGTGATCGAAGGCATGATCATCGGCGCTTATGCGATCGGCGCGCCGTACGGCTACGTTTATATTCGGGCCGAGTATCCGCTCGCGGTGGAGCGTCTCCACCTTGCGATCAAACAGGCTAAGGAGCAGGGGTTCCTCGGCAAGAACATTATGGGCAAAGGCTTTGATTTCAACATCAAAGTAAAACTCGGCGCGGGTGCGTTCGTGTGCGGCGAAGAGACCGCGCTCATCGCCTCGATCGAAGGCAAGCGCGGCCAGCCCAAGGCGAAGCCGCCGTTCCCGGTCCAGAAAGGCCTCTGGGGCTATCCTACGATCATCAACAATGTTGAAACACTCGCGAACGTGCCGTACATCATCCGCAAGGGTGCGGCCTGGTACGCGGGCATGGGCACGGAGAAGAGCAAGGGGACCAAGGTGTTCGCCCTTACAGGAAAGATCCTGAACTCCGGACTGATCGAAGTCCCCATGGGGATCCCGCTCAGAGAGGTTATTTACGACATTGGCGGCGGCATCGAAGGCGGCAAGAAGCTGAAAGCTGTCCAGACCGGCGGCCCCTCGGGCGGCTGCATTCCCGCGAGCATCATCGACACGACGCTGGATTACGAGTCCCTCGGCAAGGTTGGATCGATCATGGGTTCCGGCGGCATGGTCGTGCTCGACGAGACGGACTGTATGGTGAACGTTGCCAAATACTTTCTCCAGTTTACCCAGTCGGAGTCCTGCGGCAAATGCATTCCCTGCAGGATCGGCACCAAGCGGCTTCTGGAAATACTGACAAGGATCACAGAAGGAAAAGGACAGGAAGGGGACATCGATCTGCTCGAAACGCTCAGCACCGACGTTAAGACATCATCGCTCTGCGGACTGGGGCAGTCGGCGCCGAATCCGGTCCTCTCCACGATCAAGTATTACCGCGATGAGTACGAAGCGCACATCTACGAAAAGCGCTGCCCCGCCGGCGTATGCAAAGACCTTCTGTCGTACAGCATCACTGAACAGTTTTGCAAGGGGTGCACCGCCTGCACGCGGGTTTGCCCTGCGGGCGCAATTATCGGCGAGAAGAAAAAACCGCACAAGATCGTTCAGGACATCTGCATCAAATGCGGAGCCTGCTTCGAGACGTGCAAGTTCAAAGCGATCAAGAAGGGGTAGGACCTCAATGTGGATTGCGGAATGCGGATTGCGGAATGAAAAACACCAAAACCGCTTTTCTGTTCCAGCAGGGCAGTATACGGAGTAATTATGATGAAACTGACAATAAACGGCAAGCAGATAACGGTTCCTGACGGCGTCACGATCCTCGATGCGGCGCGGCGGAACGATATCTACATTCCGACGCTCTGTGACGATCCGAGGCTGGAACCCCACGGCGGCTGCAGGCTTTGCCTCATTCAGGTAAAAGGCATGCCCCGGCCGGTGACCGCATGCACAACGCCGGTGACCGAGGGCATGGACGTGGAGACCTCGAACGAGCAGATCGAACGACAGCGCCGCACGATCGTCGAACTTCTCCTGTCAGACCACCCCAACGACTGTATGGTCTGCGAACGGGCCGGCGACTGCACGCTCCAGGAACTGGCCTATTTCTACGAAATCCGCTCGAACCGATTTGGTGGCGAACGGCGCCAGTACACGAAAAAGGACCTGAACCCCTTTATCGAGCGCGATATGGAGAAGTGCATTCTTTGCGGCAAATGCGTGCGCGTGTGCGACGAGATCCAGGGCGTGGGCGCCATCGATATCTCAAGCCGCGGCTTCGGCGCGAAGGTTTCCACGCCCTTTGAAAAGGACCTCGATTGCGAGTTCTGCGGCCAGTGCGTCAGCATCTGCCCCACGGGCGCGCTCATGAGCAAGCAGTCGCTCGGCAAGGGCAGGCAGAAGGACGTGAAGCAGGTGGAAACCATCTGTCCCTACTGCGGCTGCGGATGCAACCTCACCCTGCATGTAAGCAGGAACGAAGTCGTGCGGGTCACCTCGCGTCAGGACACGCTCAACGAAGGCTGGCTGTGCGTCAAGGGCCGGTTCGGATACAGCTTCATCAACAGCCCTGACCGGCTCACCACGCCATTGATCCGGAAGGAAGGCAAGCTCGTTCCCGCCTCCTGGGACGAGGCATTCGGCTATATCGCCGACAAGATGACCTCGATCAAGCAGAAGCACGGCCCCGATGCCATCGGCGGGCTGTCCTCCGCACGCTGTACGAACGAAGAGAACTACCTGTTCCAGAAATTCATCCGCGCAGGGATCGGCACAAACAATGTCGATCACTGCGCGCGCCTCTGACATAGCTCGACTGTGGCCGGTCTGGCCACCGTATTCGGTTCCGGAGCAATGACGAACTCGATCGCCGAGATCGAAAATAATGATGTCCTGTTCGTCATCGGCTCGAACACCAAGGAGAACCACCCGATCGTCGCGCTCAGGATGATCAAAGCAAAGCGGAAGGGCGCCAAGATCATCATCGCGGACCCGAGGCGCGTGCCGCTCGTCCGGTTCGCCGATATCTGGATGCAGCACAAGCCGGGCACGGACGTGGCTCTCTTAAACGGCATGATGCATGTGATCATGAAGGAAGGCCTGGTCAAGCAGGACTTTATCGCCGCCATGACCGAAGGTTTTGACGAGGCGTTCAAGAAAAATATCGAATCCTATACGCCCGAAGCAGCGGCGAAGATCACCGGCGTGCCCGCGGACACGATCATTAAAGCTGCGAGGATGTATGGATCTTCCGAAAAAGCCGGTATCTATTACACCATGGGCATCACCCAGCATGCCCATGGAACGGAAAACGTTTTTTCCATCGCCAATCTAGCGCTCATGACCGGCAACCTCGGCAAGGAGAGCGCGGGCGTGAATCCGCTCCGCGGCCAGAACAATGTCCAGGGTTCAACGGACATGGGCTGTATACCGAACATGTATCCGGGGTACCAGCGGGTCACGATTCCGGCCATTCAGGAAAAGTTCGAAGCTCTCTGGAAGACGAAGCTGTCCGACAAGGAAGGCATGACCGCCACGCAGATGCTGCCTGCCGCGGAAAAGGGCACGCTCAAAGCACTCTATATCATGGGTGAAAACCCGGTGATCTCAGACCCTGACACAACGCACACGGTGCATGCGCTTAAGGCACTCGAGCTGCTGGTGGTACAGGACATTTTTCTGACCGAGACCGCGGAGCTCGCGCATGTGGTCCTGCCGGGTTCCTCATTTGCCGAGAAGGTCGGTACGTTCACCAACACGGAGCGCCGCGTGCAGCTCGTCAGGCGGGCGGTCAACTCTCCGGGTTCGGCGATGAAAGATTCGCTGATCATCATGGAACTGTCAAAACGGATGGGCTACGAGATGTCCTATTCCCATACCGTCGAGGTTTTCCGTGAGATCGGCCACGCCTGGCCGGCGCTCGCCGGCATGGGCTACGTCAGGCTCGAAGAAGGCGGCCTGCAATGGCCCTGCCCCACGCCGGATCATCCCGGCACGCAGTTCCTGTTCAAGGGCGGTTTCCCGCGCGGCAAGGGCAGGTTCACGCCGGTGACCTATAAAGAGTCGGCTGAGCAGGCGGACGGGGAGTACCCGTTTATCCTGACAACCGGCAGGCTTTTATTTCAGTACCATACCGGAAGCATGACCAGGCGCGTGAAACCGATCAATACAGTGTCACCGGAAGCGTATATTGAGATACATGCCGATGATGCCCGGAAGCTGTCAATCAACGACGGGACGATGGTGAAGGTCACTTCGCGCCGCGGAACGATAACTGTCAAGACGCTTGTGTCAAAACGGCCGGCTCCCGGCGTCGTATTCATTCCGTTCCATTTCAAGGAAGCAGCGGCTAATGTGCTCACGAGCAGCACGTCGCTCGACCCGACAGCAAAGATCCCGTCGTACAAGGTGTCGGCGGTGAGGATCGAAAAGGCGCTTTCAGAAAACGATTAACCACCAACGTACACAGAGATGCGTTTTTTCTGTGGCCCGGTTGGAAAATGCAAGGATGTTCAGCAAGGAGGCAGCAATGGCCGAAAAATCGGAACTCAAGAAACAGATGCTTTTCAGCGACCTGACCGATGCCGAGTTGGGAGTGATAGCACAGAAGATCGTGACCGAGAACTATGCCAAAGGCAAGGAGATCTTCAAAGAAGGCGATGCGACCAAGGGGATCTATCTCGTAAAAACCGGCAAGGTCGAGATCTCGAAGACCACCGCAGACGGCTGGAAGCAGACGCTCGCTCTCTTGTCGGAAAACCACATCTTCGGCGAACTCGCGGTGATCGAAGAGAACAAGGAGCATGGCGCCACGGCAACGGCGATAGACGCCACGGAAGTCTACCGATTCAAGACCGATGATTTCAAGGCGCTCGAAAAAAGCGACACCATGATGATGTACAAGATCATGAAGACCATCGCGCGCATCGCCAGCAAGAACGTGCACTCCATGAACGAGAAGCTCATGAAGCTTCTGATAAGCTATTAGCGATTCAAGATTTAATATTCAACATTCAAAATATTGAATCATGAGTTTTGAATTTTAAATCATACTTTACAAGGAGGATTTGATATGCCCTATGATGCAACGAAGTTAGCTGACTGGCAGATTTCCGAAGAAGCGGAAAAGAACATGCCCACACCGGAAGCGTGGCGCGAGAAACTGGGTTTGCAGAAGGACGAGATGCTGCCCATGGGCCGCCTGTCCAAGATCGATTTCCTAAAGGTCAATGAACGTCTCAAGAATAAGCCCGACGGCAAGTACATCGAGGTGACGGCCATCACCCCGACCCCGCTTGGCGAAGGCAAAAGCACCACGTCGTGCGGTTTGATGGAAGGTCTCGGCAAGCGTGGAGTCAACGTCGGCGGTGCATTGCGTCAGCCGTCAGGCGGCCCCACGATGAACGTGAAGGGCACAGCGGCCGGCGGCGGCAACTCCCTGCTGATCCCCATGACCGAGTTCTCACTGGGTCTCACCGGCGACATCAACGACATCATGAACTCCCACAACCTGGCCATGGTGGCGATGACCTCCCGCATGCAGCACGAGCGCAACTATAACGATGAACAGCTGGCCCGTCTCACGAAGATGCGGCGGCTCGACATCGATCCCACGCGCGTGGAGATGGGATGGATCATCGACTTCTGCGCCCAGAGCCTCCGCAATATCATCATCGGCATTGGCGGCCGCACGGACGGCTTCATGATGCAGTCCAAGTTCGGCATCGCGGTCGGGTCCGAGTGCATGGCCATCCTGTCCATCGCCAAAGACCTCGCCGACCTGAAACAGCGCCTGAACAACATAACCGTTGCCTTCGACAAAAGCGGCAAACCGGTTACCACGGGCGATCTGGAAGTCGGCAATGCCATGGCCGCTTTCATGCGAAATACCATCAACCCCACCCTCATGTGCACGGCGGAATACAACCCGTGCCTGGTGCATGCCGGTCCGTTTGCCAATATCGCCGTGGGCCAGTCGTCCATCATTGCCGACCGTGTCGGCCTGAAGTTGTTCGACTACCATGTGACCGAGTCCGGCTTTGCCGCGGACATCGGTTTTGAAAAATTCTGGAACGTCAAGTCACGTTTCAGCGGCCTGAAACCCCACGTTTCCGTGCTCACCACCACCGTCCGCGCGCTCAAGATGCACGGCGGCGGCCCCAAAGTGGTGCCCGGCAAGGCCCTGCCCGAAGAGTACACCAAGGAGAACGTGGGCCTGGTGGAAAAAGGCTGCTCCAACATGGTCCACATGATCAACGTTATCCGTAAGTCCGGCATCAACCCCGTGGTCTGCATCAATCGTTTCTACACCGATACGAATGCAGAAGTTGCCGCGGTAAAAAAAGCCGCCGAAGCCGCCGGCGCGCGCTGCGCGGAATCCCAGCACTGGCTCAAGGGTGGAGAGGGCGCATTGGAACTTGCCGATGCGGTCATCGATGCCTGCAACGAGAAGAACGACTTCAAGTTCCTCTATCCGCTTGAGATGAAGCTTCGCGACCGGGTGTCGAAAATTGCCAAGGAAGTCTACGGCGCGGATGGCGTTTCCTGGACAGCCGAGGCGGAAGCCAAGGCCAAGATGCTGGAAGACGATCCGAAGTACGCGGACTATGCCACCATGATGGTCAAGACCCATCTGAGCCTTACCCACGATCCGACCCTCAAGGGCGTGCCCAAGGGCTGGACGCTGCCAATCAGGGATATCCTGATCTACTCGGGAGCCAAATTCCTGTGCCCGTGCGCAGGGGCGATCAGCCTCATGCCGGGAACGAGCTCCAACCCGGCATTCCGTCGCGTGGACGTGGATGTAAACACCGGCAAGGTCTCAGGACTGTTTTAAGAAGTTTTAACAAAGCAGAAAGCCTCCAGATATTCCTCTGGAGGCTTTCTGTGTTTATAAAGAGCTCCCGAGATACATCGGGGAACAATATACAAGACCGGGCGCGAGTTGAACGGATAAGATAAATCTGCGGAGAATAGTGCTCTAGATCGAGGAAAGCAAGAAGCTGATGTTGTTCACTTCGTGGAGGACCTGCCAACTAAATACTCGTGTATCGACTTCGCTGCTTTTCTTCCTGCTCCCATGGCTGATATGACCGTTGCCGCGCCTGTAACGATATCGCCCCCGGCATAAACGCCGTCTTTGCTCGTACTTCCGGTTTCTTCATCAGCAACTATGTACTTGTGTTTGGTTACGTTAATGTCTTTAGCGCTCTGGGCAATGAGTGGATTAGCGCCCGTGCCGACAGCGATGATAACGACGTTGGCTGGGATGGTGAATTCAGAACCAATAACCGCTTTCGGTTTTTTTCTGCCGGATTCGTCCAGGTCGCAGAGGTCCATCCTGACGGACTCGATCGCGGTTACATTCCCATCCTTGTCGCCGATGATCCGGACGGGGTTGGTGCAGAGTTCGAAAACGATCCCTTCTTCCTCTGCATGGTGGACCTCTTCTTTCCGCGCAGGCAATTCAGAAAGCGAGCGACGATACACGAGGGTTACTTCCTGTGCGCCAAGCCTGAGCGCCGTGCGTGCGGAGTCCATGGCAACGTTGCCGCCGCCGACCACAACTACGCGGCCGCCTTTCTTGATTGGCGTGTCGAACTCAGGGAATTGATACGCGCGCATCAGGTTGATCCTGGTCAGAAACTCATTCGCCGAGTACACGCCGTTCAGATTTTCACCCGGAATATTCATGAACCGGGGCAGCCCCGCACCTGTTCCGATGTAGCACGCGTCATACTCAAGCATGAGCTCGTCAATAGTGATGAGCTTGCCGATCACCGCATTGGTAATGATGGTCACGCCCATTCGCTTCAGCAGGTTGATCTCACGGGCGACGATCGCTTTTGGCAACCGGAACTCGGGGATGCCGTAGATGAGCACTCCGCCCGCCTCGTGGAGCGCCTCGTAGATCGTGACCGCATGCCCTTGCTTTGCCAGGTCATAGGCCGCGGTGAGGCCGGAGGGGCCGCTTCCGACAATGGCAATCTTTTTTCCAGTTGCAGGAGCGATACGGGGCAGGATGCCCTCACCTTGTCCCCGCTCCCAGTCGGCGATGAAGCGCTCCAGTCTGCCGATAGCGACCGGATCGAATTTCTTGCCCAATGTGCAGAGCTTTTCGCACTGGCTTTCCTGGGGACAAACGCGGCCGCAGACCGCGGGCAGCAGGTTTGCTTCTTTAATGATCTCTATTGCACGCGCAAACTCATTTTTCTGAATTGCCTTGATGAACCGGGGGATGGGAACATTGACCGGACAGCCGGTTACGCAGAGGGGCTTTTTGCATTGAAGGCAGCGTGATGCCTCGATGACCGCCTGTTCAAGAGAATATCCCAGGGAGACCTCTTCGAAGTTCGTGCGCCGTACGGCTGGACTTTGTTCGGGAATGGGGGTTTTCTTAGGAATGATCTTTTTAGGCTGATTAGGTTCCATTGCTCTATGATTACCTTTACCTTCACTATGTTGTCATTCTGAGCAAAGCGAAGAATCCGGCATTTCCAAAAACGAGACCCTTCACTTTGTTCAGGGTGACAATTAAACTAGCATATGTTAAAGAACTGACAACGCACTTCTCTATATTGCTACATGGTGTTCACAACGAGCAGTGCTTTATTCGCACACCACGCCGTTGTGCTTCTGCTTCCAGTTCTCAAATGACGTTTTCTGCTCAGGGTGATATTTCCGCTGACGGTTCATCAGCACGTCCCAGTCCACCAGATGTCCGTCGAATTCGGGCCCGTCGGTGCAGGCAAACTTTGTTTCACCCCCGACAGCAACGCGGCAGCCGCCGCACATGCCGGTGCCATCGACCATGATGGGGTTCAGGCTTACGATGGTCTTTGTGTTGGTCGGCTTGGTGGTCTCGGATACGGCCCGCATCATCACCACCGGGCCGATGGCAATCACGAGGTCGGCACCGTGCTGGTCGATCTCGCTCTTGAGAACAGCGGTCACCAAACCTTTGGCGCCTTTGCTGCCGTCATCTGTTGCAACAAGGACGCGGGCGCCCACGTCGATCATTTCTTTTTCATAGATCAGCAGATCCTTGGACCGGGCGCCCATGACAACCACGACCTCGCTGCCTGCGGCCTTGAATGCGCGTGCAATGGGGAAGAGCGGCGCTGTTCCGAACCCGCCGCCAACAAGAATGACCTTCTTCACGTGTTCGATCTCGGTGGCGTTGCCCAAAGGACCACACAGGTCAAGGATGTCTTCGCCGGTCTTCAAAGCGGCCATCTCGCTCGTGGTTTTGCCCACGGCCATCACGATCAAGCTGATGGTCCCGGCAACGGGATCGATGTCCGCCAGCGAAAGGGGGATGCGCTCGCCCCGGTCGTGGATCCTGAGGATGACGAATTGGCCTGGCTGGGCTTTTTTCGATATCAGCGGCGCCGCGATCTTATAGTAGAAAACATCCGGTGCCCGCAGCAGTCTTTTTTCGAGGATGGTAGCCATGTGTGCGGATTTGTATACCTTTCGTTGGCGGTTCCCGTTGCTCACAGAGCAGGTTCCGCGTGCATAATGGCGGTTATATTACCATAGACATCCTGTTTGCTCCAGACTTTTTTCATGGAAATCTTCGCCTTGCCTTTTGCAGGGGAATATACTATGTTTGCAAGCAGAATGATTCGGATAGGAAAGATTAATGAAGAGCTACTTGGAAAAAGTTAAGGGATCGCTCTTGCTAGGTAGTAAACCTACGGGCTGGTTAACTTCTGGAGGAGACTCATGAGAAAGTTCCTTGCCGTTCTGCTTCCGATAGCCTTTCTTAGCCTATTTGTTGGATGTGCCCACACGCCTGGGGATGCATCTTTGCGTGCCGGACATCCCAAGCAAGCAGCATCCCTATATAGGCAAGGTGCAGATCAGGGGGATGCATCCGCCGCTCTTAAACTTGCTCTGTTAATCGAGAAAGGTAACTTCAATAATCCAGAATATGGAGGGGCAGCACAGTGGTATGAGAGGGCTTGCGGGCTGGGTAGCTTGCCTGGATGTCACAACGTCGGAGCTTCTTATGAATACGGAAGTAATGGGGTAGCCAAGGATATCAAGAAGGCTACCGATAGTTACCTGAAGGCAGCAGAACGCGGGTACATGCAATCACAATATAATCTCGCAAGTCTTTATTCAAATCAATATATAGAACCACAGAATGATGTTGAGGGTTATAAATGGATGATTCTTGCTCGAAATGCTGCGCAACAGTGTAAAGACCAACCATTATGCGAGTGGATTCTAAAAGATCCACCGGGCCAAACTGTAAAGCTGAAGATTCGTTTAAGCGCTGATCAAATTAATCAAGCAGAATCACTTGCAAAGTTTTGGAAGCCAAAAATGTGAGGTGTTAACGAGTCGTTCGAGCCGCCAATGGCGGCTCAACTCGTCGTTAGATTCAATAAAAAAGAAATGATAAAACTACCGACCAACAAGATCGTTTGTGCAAACTGTAAGTCCCTGAATGTCAAATATTATGGGGCTACATTTCACGGTTATCACTATTATTGCAAATGCAACGATTGCCAAAAATATACTGAGTATTGTATTTCAATAAAGAATATGCGGATAAGCCTCCTTATCTTATGGTCAATAATCGTTCTCGCACTCACTGTTTTCTTTATTCTTTTATCGGACCTCAATACTGATTCGGCAATATTATGGTTTTTCTCAACCGCGGTTCTCTTAGTGCTCATTGGGTATAAATACAGATGGACCGCTTTTCAGACATTTGTTCTTGAGAATTTACCAAATGACAGGGTGATAATGCATGCGCTTGACAAAGGAATCTCATTAACTTTAATGCGTATTCTTCTTGGTTTATTCGTTGCAGCGTTTATAGCCTATATTGCCTTCTTTTTTGTTAATTTGCATAGGTATTGATTATGAGTCTAACAAGTTGCGTCGAGAGGGTCGCGAAAACCGCGCCCCTCAGCCGAGCCGTAACTCAAACGAGATAGGAGGTCACAATGAATACAGCGAAACAATTCGGAGAAACTGTTGAAGGCTTTAAGATTCCTGTCCTAAATGAGCGCGAAATACGAGCATCAGCAGGAATTCTCTTTTTGTTTATCTATACAGCGTTAATGCTGATAATATTCAAAGAAAATTTTCTTCTGATCAAGTACGTTATCACCGTATTTCTCGCGGATTTTATTATCCGGGTCTTTGTCAATCCAAGATATTCCCCTACCTTGATCATAGGACGCGTGATCGTTCACAAACAAACCCCGGAATACGTTGGCGCTGCACAAAAAAGATTCGCCTGGATGATTGGTGTAGCATTGGCAACGATCATGTTCTTTCTTATGGTGGTTGTTAATTCGTACAGCATTATCACCGGTCTTATCTGCCTGGCCTGTCTGATTTTTCTCTTTTTCGAGTCAGCGTTTGGCATCTGTCTGGGGTGCCTATTCTATGGCTGGTTCTACAAAGAAAAAGCGCAGCATTGCCCGGGTGAAGTATGCGATGTAAAAGATAAACAGGAAATTCAGAAAATATCGATGATGCAGATCTATATGGTCATTGGTCTCATTGCATTCATTTTATTGACAGCATATTTGTTTAACGATACGTTAAAAGTAAAACCGACTGATTTGTGGGTCAAGATAAAGGCCACACATTAACCGGATACACATATAAACGTAATTATTGATGGTATGTTACATCCCTCGGAGGGATCCCCCTCACAGCCTGCATTCGCGCCATGCACTCATAATCGCTGGCCGCAGGCCCTTCCCTCTCCCCGCCGTGGAGAGGGCTAAGATTGCCGATCAATAATCACATAAGGAGGAACTATGAAAGAGATTGTCGCTGATGCAGGGCTTGTTGCCTATTGCGGATTATATTGCGGGGCATGCAAAAGTTATCTGAATGAAAAATGTCCCGGGTGTCATGACAATGTCAAGGCGACATGGTGTAAGGTGAAGAGTTGCTGCGCGGATAACAACTATGCGTCGTGCGCTGATTGCGCCACCTTTCAAGACCCGGCGGATTGCGGAAAATTTAACAATGCGATATCAAAGATCGTCGGATTTGTTCTCCGCTCGGACAGGAAGGCCTGCATATTTCAGATAAAGAAAATTGGCCTTGCGGGACACGCGGTAAATATGGCGGCTGGAAAGAGGCAGTCCATCAGACCGGCATAGGATGTATTGTCTCATAGATTGGTAGAGCATCAGGAGCGATCTCATGAAACGTTATTTTGAATTCGATAAACACAACACCAGCTACAAGCAGGAGATCGTGGCAGGGACCACGACCTTCCTCACCATGGCCTACATTATCATTGTGAATCCGGCGATCCTTGAGGCGGCGGGTATGCCAAAGGGCGCTTCAACAACGGCGACGATCCTCGCCACGGTCTTCGGTACGTTGATCATGGCGTTGTACGCGAAGCGGCCTTTTGCCATAGCGCCCTACATGGGGGAGAATGCATTTATCGCATTCACCGTGGTCAAGGGCCTCGGTTGTTCCTGGCAAACAGCACTTGGCGCGATTTTTCTCGCTGGTATTCTGTTCACGCTTCTCACTGTATTCAAGATAAGGACCTGGATCGCACAATCGATCCCGACGTCACTGTCGTATAGTTTCGCAGTCGGGATCGGGTTGTTTCTGACGTTTATCGGTCTTTCGGACGCGGGGATCGTTGCGATCGGCGTTCCCGGCGCGCCCGTGAGCCTCGGCAGGGTCTCGGAACCATCGGCCCTCCTCGCCATATTCGGGTTCATCATCATCGCGTGGCTCATGATCAAACAGGTGCGCGGTGCGATCATTATCGGCATTCTTGCAACAACGATACTTTCCTTTTTATCCGGCGTCACGCCCATGCCCTCATCGTGGATGAGCGCCCCGCCCGATATACGTCCCTTGCTCCTGCAGCTCGACATCAGCGGCGCATTGCACATTAAAACGCTGCCGATCGTGCTGATCATATTTATCATGGCTTTTGTGGATACGATCGGGACATTGATCGGGCTTTCCGAACGGGCCGGACTTCTTGATGAGAAAGGGAACCTGCCGGAAATTGAACGGCCCCTGCTTGCTGACGCAATGGCGAACATTATTGCTCCCGTATTTGGGACAACTACCACGGGCGCGTATATCGAATCAGCTGCAGGCATTGCCGAAGGCGGCAGGACCGGGTTTACGTCGATCGTCACGGCAGCACTGTTCGTGTGCGCGCTGTTCTTCGCACCGGCGCTTACTGCCGTGCCGCCGCATGCTTACGGCGCCGCCCTGGTCGTTATCGGCATCTTCATGATCCGTCCGATCACCAGGATAGATTTTACGGATTATACGGAACTCATTCCCGCATTTCTCACCATCGTCATGATGGTTTTTACCTACAACATCGGCGTGGGTATGACCGCGGGCATGCTGGCGTATCCGGTATTGAAGACCCTTGCAGGCCGATCCCGAGAAGTCCCCGGCGGCATGTGGGCCATGGCCGCCATGTCGCTGCTGTTTTACCTTGTGTATCCTTACCGTTAATGCAAACGAAATAATAATGGTTACATTCCTATGGAATCCCCCTCACCCTACCCTCTCCCCGCTGGGGAGAGGACAAAAAGTGCAAAGCGGTATCAATTAAACGCGTTTGTATTCGTAACGTCGGAGTCAAAACTTCACTTGTAGTAAAAAAGTTATTAGCCGCAGTATATCCCGGTTTAGACAGCATGACCTGCATCATATGTATAATTAGAATATAGTGATATTGTTCATCAACCTATAAGGAGGCCGACCATGGACCTGAGCCCGAAAACCAAAGTGAATGATCTGCTGAACACGTATCCCTTTCTCAAGGACTTTCTGATCACGCTGAATTCGGAATTCAAGATGCTGGACAACCCGTTGCTCCGAAAAACCGTGGGCAAGTTCGCGACCCTGGGGAAAGCGGCGATGATCAGCGGCATGGACGTGAACAAGCTGGTTGACGACATCGCAGCTGAGATCAGGAAGAGAACCAAGGATGCCGTTTCCGTGTCGTATGGCGAACCCGGAGTGGATGAAGGCGATGCGCGCATCGAGACCATGAAGGGGATCATCAAGGACCTGCACGCGGGCAAGGATGTTGAGTCTCAGAAAAAGAAATTCCGCGACCTGATCAAGGACGTGGCGCCGTGGGAGATCGCGCAGATGGAGCAGCGGCTGATAGCCGAGGGCATGCCGGAAACAGAGATCAAAAGCCTGTGCGACGTGCATGTGAAGGTGTTCCAGGAATCGCTGGAGCACAACACCGTGCCTGGACTTCCCGCAGGCCACCCGGTACACACGCTGATGCTCGAAAACCGGGCCTGTGAAAAAATCTTAAGCGAGGCCGAGGCAATTAAAGATTTTACCAAGGACAAAGACAAGCTTCTGGACATTCTCGGCCGCCTGGGCCAGATCGACAAACATTTTCTCCGCAAGGAGAACCAGCTCTTTCCGGTTCTCGAAACAAAGGGTGTGACCGGGCCGTCAAAGGTCATGTGGGCGCTGCATGATGATATCCGCAGCTTCATCAGGGATGTGCGGAAGCGCGTGACAGACAACAAGATGGAGCAGGTGGCCATCGATGTGCTCGTAAAAATGGTCAAGGACATGATCTATAAAGAGGAGCACATTCTTTTCCCCATGGCGCTTGAGACCTTGAGCGAAGAGGAGTGGACCAAGGCGAGAAAGGGCGAGGAAGAGGTGGGGTATGCCTGGATCACGCCTGAGACGCAGTGGAAGCCGGCAGCGGGTGCCATACCCACGACGTTCCTGTCTGAAAAGGCGGGAAGCCTGAATCTCGATACCGGGCAACTCACGGCCGAGCAGGTTAACCTGATGCTGACACATATGCCTGTTGACATATCGTTCGTGAATGAAAATGACGAAGTGGCTTACTACTCAGCCTCTCCTGAGCGTCTTTTTCCGCGCAGCCCGGGTGTGATCGGGCGAAAGGTGCAGAATTGCCACCCGCCGAAGAGCATGGGCACGGTGCAGAAGATCCTCGACGAGTTCCGCGCGGGAAGACGGGACGTTGCGGACTTCTGGATCCAGATGAAGGGGAAGTTCATCCTGATAAAATATTTCGCCGTACGCGATGCAGACGGCACCTACCGGGGGTGTCTTGAGGTGAGCCAGGATGTGACGGAGATACGAAAGCTTGAAGGGCAGAAACGGCTTTTGGATTGGGATTAGCTTCTTGAGAACTAAATTCTACTCACAATGAAAATCTTTAACTACATTTCTCGCAAAGATGCAAAGCGCGCAAAGAAATGCGCAGGTCTTTTTTAACAATAACCTTTTGTTGTTGTCGTTCTTTGCGGCGTTTGCGTCTCGCTTAGAAGCGCCTACAGTTGGTTGCGAGAATAGCCTTTGCTTGTTTCTGATAGGTCGGGTAGGAAGAGTGCTAAATATAATATTGAATATCTATTTAGGCTTAACGTTAGGCTTAACGGCGTTTGGTTTGTGGCACCTGACACAGAGGGGCTCGGTCGTGATCTCATCCTTTTGCCCTTGTGCTTTTCGCTCCGCAGTCGGACCGTGGCACTGGAAACAATCTTTAAACTCCAGTGCCTCGTGCATGCGGACCATCTTGGGATTTTTACTGTGGCATTCCGTGCAGGCGTTTGCTGGTGTCGCATACAGGGGTATGACAGCGAGTATGGCCAGGATCGAGCGGCAAAAGAGTGTTTTCATGTTGGGATGATACCAGCATCAGGAAATACAAGGTATGATCCAGCTCATATCACAAGAGCTGCTGCGCATGCTGGGCCTTTGTCCTGACAAATGTTTCCATGGCTGTCCGCGCCTCAGAAGAGAGCTCGGCGAATTTGACGCCGAAATGATGGTTCATTTTATTTCCATCCGACTTCTTGATCACCCTGACAACGTCTCCGACTGCCGTGATGCGTGACGCGTTCGGGAGAAAGAACGAGCATACCAATCTGTTGCCGAGTGAAAGGGGCCGGTCTGTTTCGATGAGCATGCCGGTGGTGCTGATGTTCTGGGATTTGCAGAAGAACGTGTCGTTGTTACAGCTGCCATCGATGGAAACGCTGAGAAGCACGCGGTAGGCCTCCCGCCAGGAGATGTCCAAAAGCTGTTGCGCTTTGTCGATAAGAACCCCCGGATTAAGCGGACGCGTCAGCACCGCGTTCGCCTTGCACAATGTACTTTTGGCCTTGTCCGCAGGAGAGCTTCCGCAGACTATCATGACGGAGACCTTGCGCAGGGTTCCATCTTCCCTGAGCAGGGAACAGAAATTTTCCGAGCTCATTGCCGGGAGATCGAGCTGCGTGATAATAAGATTCAGTTTCTCCGCCCTGTGAATGTCCAGGGCCTCCTCGTGCGTGTTTGCCGTGAACTGCCTGATGTCGGTCCTGTTCAGGAAGTTTTTTTCCCTGGTCAAAAAAGATTTTATCTCAGGTGAAACCAGTACTTTTTTCAAATCCTTTGACATAACCGAGGGGTCTCCTTGCAGATCTTCACGCACGTGAACAACCGGATATTGATCGACTGCCATTATAACATAAAATTGCATATTCAGGAAAGAGCGTTTTATCAGGAAAATAAGTTTGCACAGCCATTCCTATTGAGTATACTATTGATAAATTTACCTGCCGTATAATTTATTTCTCAACCCAGGGGGGGCGGAAGCATGAAGAATAAAACAGCGCTTGTTACCGGAGCAAGCAGCGGCATCGGGGCGGCCTTTGCCCGGGCATTGGCCCGGGAAGGATACAGCATCACCTGTGTTGCCCGTTCCGAGGACAAGCTGCAACAACTGGCAAAGGAATTGGGCGACAGCCACCGGGTTCTGGTCGCTGATCTGGCTGATCCGATTCAGCTCCAGCGCGTTATCGACGATATTGAGAAAACAGGGTACTCGCTGCTCGTGAATAATGCCGGCTACGGCATCTACGGTCGGTTTGAAGAGATCCCTCTTGATCAGCAGCTCCATCTCATGTCGGTGAACATGAACGCTCTTGTCCGTCTTTCCCACGCATTCCTGAAACAAGCCGCATCCGGAGACGCTCTGATCAATGTTTCGTCCGCCCTGTCGCTCCTGACCTATCCGGGCGGGGCGGTTTATGCCGGCTCAAAGGCTTTTGTGACGAATTTCACCGAGTCATTGTGGTACGAGTTCAAGGACCGCGGCGTGTACGTCCTTGCTCTGCTCCCCGGCGTAACAGATACGAACTTCCATGTCGTGGCAACAGGAGGGAAGGCCTCACCCGTTCCGGGCACGATGAACTATCCGCCCGAGATCGTGGTGAAGGCCGCGCTCGATGCATTGAAGAAGCGAAAAGCGCCTTCGATCATCAGCGGACCGATCTATCGATTCCTGACATTTCTGAACACGAGGCTGATGAGCAGGAAGACGATGGTCGGCATTATGGGCAAGAACAGTGCTGGGTTGCGATAAAAACGGCCCCTGATCGGCAGTTAAATAATGCCTTTGCGCCTCAATTACGTGTTAAAGACTAAATCTCAAGGAGGGTAGGACGATGAAGAAATACCTGCTGGGAGTTTTGATGCTTGTTGTATGTTGTCTCGTGGTTCCGGCGTATACTGGTGCGGTAGAGGAGCAGAAATACGAGCTGAAGTCAGCTGCAATGGTCAAAGACGTTCTGATTGAAAGCATCGGGAAAAAAGTGATCGTACGGATGGATACGGGTGACAGTCTTGAAGGAACGGTGACCAAGGTCGGCGACAATCTTGTGCATCTCACCAGGATCGTTGGCAGGGACTTCTACGATGCCGTGGTCCGCATGGACAAGATCAGCGCTGTGCTCTTTAAAGTGCGTACGAACTAAAAACCGGTGCGGCATTGCGATGGTGCGCGATGCGCATTATGTCTACGTTCCGCAGATTCGTAGGGTGGGCAATGCCCACCAACCCCGTCAGTGCCCGTATGAACTACAATGGTGCGCGGTGCGCACCCTACGTTTTTATATTACTTCACCAGGTCGCCGTATTCCCCGGCCCGGCGCTGCCTGAGGAAACCCCAGGTTTCCGTGGCAGCCTCCCGCTCCTTCGGGTCGATCTCGGCGAGCACAATGGCATCTTTGCTGCCAGCGAGCTCCGATGCCATCTCACCCCAGGGGTCCACGCAGAAGCTTCTGCCGTAGAACGAGATCCCGTCCTCCTGTCCCACGCGGTTCACCCGGAAGATGTACAGATTATTCGCAAACGCGTTTGCCGCAATGGCGCGCTCCCACAGGTTGTGAGTGTTGAGCGCCGCGGCCGTGGGCGCCAGCACGAGTTCGGCGCCTTTGAGCGCCAGGATGCGCGCGCCTTCGGGGAACAGATTGTCCCAGCAAATCTGCACGCCGATTGTTCCCTGCGAAGTCTCAAACACGGGGATCCCCGTGTCACCGGGTGAAAAGTAAAATTGTTCCCGATAGAGCGCGAGATTGGGAATATGGAGCTTACGGTATATGCCGAGCAGGCTGCCGCTGTCGAAGACCGCGGCGCTGTTGTAATATGTTCCCGCGGCAGACTCGAAGAAGGGCGCCACCAGGACCGCCTTTAGTGCCGCCGAAACAGCCCGAAACCGCTCGATCATCCTGCCGGTTGCGTCCTCCGCCAGAGAGAAGGCCGACGTGTCTTCCTTCTTCGGGAACCACGGCGTGAGAAACAACTCAGGGAAGCAGATGATTTTCGCGCCCTTCTCCGCAGCCACCGCCGCCATTTCAGCGGCGCGGTCCATATTCCTTTCCGGGTTTGCTCCGGAACTCATTTGTATGCCTGCAACTCTCATGGTCCCTCTCTTTATAGCAGAAATTGATCAAAAGCGCCAGGTGCTGCTAAGCAGCAGATTGCCAGCAGCGCACGCGATGGCCGGGGCTGATCTCCCGGAGGTCCGGTTCGTGGTCCCGGCATTGCCGTTTGATCCGGTCGGTTACGCTGCCGCACCGTTCGAAGAACCTGCAGCCTGATGGGGTGTTGATGGTGTCGGGCACATCTCCTGCGATCGCCTGGAGCCTGCCTTTCTCCCTGATGTCCTCTGCGCTCGGGATGGATGCGAGGAGCGCCGTGGTGTAAGGATGCCGGAACTCGGGCGTTCGTCCCAAAACCGTTTTCGCCGGCCCCTCTTCCACCACGGTGCCGCCATACATCACGGCAACGCTGTCCGCCAGCCGGGAAATGATGCTGATGTCATGGCTGATGAGCAGGGTGGTGATCCCGATCTCTGCCTTGAGCTCCGCGAGCAGATCAACGATCTTCGACTGGATCGTGGCGTCAAGCCCGGTCGTGGGCTCGTCGGCGATCAAGAGCGAGGGTTCCGATGCGAGCGCCATGGCGATCATGGCCCGCTGGCACATGCCGCCGGAAAGACCGTAGGGATAGTTATCGAACCTGAGGCGGGGGGTGTCCATTTTCACCCGGTCGAGCCAGACAATCGCACGTTCTTTCGCTTCCTTATCGTTCGTGATGCCCGTATGCAGCAGGATTGTTTCGCTGATCTGTTTTCCCACCGTGGTAAAAGGGTTGAATGAGGAGCGGGGGTCCTGGAAGATCATGGAGATCTCCTTGCCGCGAACACCGACCATCGTCTGTTCGACGTTCTTTTCCCAGCCGACCATGTCTTTACGCACACGCATGATCTTGTTGTCCTGCTTCGTTATCGTAATATGGTGTTCCAGTCCCTGCAGCAGGTTCCTTCGCATATTCCTGGTTGCGAGATCGATCGTGCCGCTGATCACCCCGGGTCCCGCACTGACGAGCCCCATGACCGAGAGCGCGCACACGCTTTTACCGCTGCCGCTCTCCCCTACCACACCGAGCGTCTCGCCCTGCCTGATGTCCAGATCCAGGTGGTCAACGGAGCGTATGAAGGCCCGCTTGCCCTGGGCATAAAAATACGTGCAGAGGTTTCTGATCGCGAGAAGCGGCGGTGCGGTCATCGACCCCTCTTGGTTTCAAGGATATTATTCAGCCCGTCGCCGAGCAAATGAAAGCCGAGGATCGTAGCGAGGATCGCGAGTGCCGGTGCGGTTGAAGGCCAGAATTTGCCCTGCAGAAAATAGTTGGAGCCTGCCTGCACCATGTTTCCCCACGAGGCCGCGGGCTCCTGCACGCCGAAACCGAGATAGCTGAGCGACGTTTCCATCAGGATGGCCTCTGCCATGCCGAGGGTGGCGCGAATGATGAGCAGCGAACGGCAGTGGTGCCACAGGATATGCTTGAAGATGATCGTCCGGACCGGCAGACCCAGGGCGATATCGGCTTCGATGAAGTTCATCTGCTTCAGGAACTGGATCCTGCCTTTGATGAGCGACGCCACGACCGGCACGTTCGTGATCCCCACCACCAGCATGATATAGTAGATGTCGGGCTTGAATGCAGCGATGACGAGCAGGATGAGGACAAGACGCGGAAAGGAATCAATAAGGTTGTTCACATAGGTAATGATGATATCCAGCAGGCCGCCGCGATAGCCCGCCGCGACCCCAAACAGGGTGCCGAACGTCAGCGCAAGCGCGATGGAAAAGAGTCCGGGAAGAAAGTACGCCTGGATGCCGACAATAAGACGCGAAAGCATGTCCCTGCCAAGGTAATCCGTACCGAGAAGATGGCCGTGGGTCCCCGGCGACGCCATCATGAGCTCCAGGTCCATTTCCTGCGGGTCGCTCGGCAGCAGATTGCATGCGCCGAGGAAGTACGATGCCACCACGAGCAGGACGATGAGCAGCCCATAGCAGACATACGCGAGATCTACGGTCTCCGCTTTTTTCCAGAAGGGCAGGTCGGAGAGCTCCGCGATTTCGCCGGATATTTGGGTAAAGGTTTTCATTGCAACGCAGGGTCAACCGTTCCGGTTCACGAGAAACGAAATGAAGATATGACAGCCATCACAAAGAGCTGCCGCCGGACAGGGGATCCCTGCCCATATTCGGGGTTCGACGAGCCGCGCATACGCCCTGGTCACTCCTCCAGATAGGATTTTACGAGGGATTTCCACTCCGCTTCGGAATGGCAGATAATGTTCAACAATTCGCATTGGGTTACCTGGTTCTTAAAAAGAATGAAGTTCGAAATACCGTTCTTGCCGGCGATGTCGAACAACTGTTTTTGGACCTGGGTATCCATCTGCCCCGTTCTTCTGTGGTACAGCGTTGTGGTCGTGAGAAGCACATAGCAGGCGTTCATTTTGCTGTTAAAGTGGTTCATATATTCCGATACCACGGACACAGAGCTGTTGTCTTTATCCGCGGCATTATTTTCAGAATACGATGTCTTGTTGTTTTCTTGAAAAAACTCTTTTGCGCTCTGGGCGCATTGCTGAACGATATCAACCTCGCTTTTTTTTGAGGCAGCAAGGCAGGTCTGACTCAGAGACAGCACGACCAGGAACAACATGACGGTAACTTTCATCGACGCCCCCTTCGCATAAGGCAATGCATATCCATTCGTTCCGTTTTTCGGATGTGGTGCGGGATAGTATGCATGAGACCAGTAATCCGGTCAAGACATATTTGTTTTGAATGATGCGCGGTTACGGGCCGACAGGTTTGATGAAATGAGGCGGGAAACCTATGCATGTGCGAGGTGTTTCCTGCTTACTTTAACAGAAGAAAAGACCCCGAGGACGTTGTTCAGGCGGACCACATTACGCGTAAATGCTTATCCCGCCTTTTGCGGTCTTTTGCGTGGCCGCCGCTGCCGTTCGCGCGTTTTCCAAAATCATGTCCGCTAACGCCTGCTCTGCCTCGGCCGCCTTTTTAACCGCGTACATGCTGATCTCATTCTGAACCCTTAGCTGACTGCTTTGCAGGGCGCTGCTGATGGAATCAATCTCAGACATATTTTATCCTCCACGTGCGTAATCATTATACCTCTCCCGTCCTGGTACGACAAGCTTAATCGGGAGGGATCACCAACAGCGCGGAAACAGGCTCTGTTCATGCTGGTGAGCGCGATATCAGCATGCAAATGAGTTGACTTTGTCCTGAGAAATGGTTATAGTTTACCGCATTCTACCGCATTCGCGTTGCTGAAACGCTGGTGGTTTTCAAGAAACCCTTTTTGTCGGACCATGACCGGAGAACAGAAATGACTATTGGTAAAAAAAGATTAACGGTGCGCATGCAACTTCTTTCCGTCCTCATCGTGTTCCTTATATCAATCCTCGCTGTTCCGCCGGTATCCCTTGCCAAGGAAAAGAAAGCCAAGACCCCCGCGACCAAGGAAAAGATGACAGACGAGTCCCCAGGGAAGGATAAAGAAAGCCTGGTATCGAAAGAGACAATGACCCCGGGCCCGGGAGCCGTGTCCACGGATTCCGAAGCCGCGCTCCGGTTTGCTGATGACGGGAAGGGAGTCATCGTGGACAGGAACACCGGTCTTATGTGGGTCCAGGATGCCTATGTCGGCAAATCGCCGATTCCTTTGCAGCTGGCAAAACAATATATTCTTGATATGAACAGCGGCACCCGACCTAATTTCGGCTTTACGAACTGGCGACTGCCTTCCATCAATGACCTGGAGACGCTGATCGACAAAGTGCAGTTTTATCCGGCCCTGCCGCTCCGCCATCCGTTTCAGAATGTGCAGAACAACTTCTACTGGTCTTCCACCAAGGGGAACGACATCCTGGACTATGTCTGGACCCTGGATATGGCCACGGGCAACAAGACCATCGATTACATCTCGTACTGCAAATTCAATTTCTTCTGGCCTGTCCGGAGCAGCGGCAAGGGCCAGGGCAAACGATCGGGTATTGCCATGGCCAGCGGGCTCAACCAGTATGGCCAGCTTGGTGACGGCACGACCGAGGAGCGCGCCACGCTCCAGCAGGTCAAAGGACTCGGCGATGTCTTTAAAATATCCGCCGGTACGGCCCATGCCATGAGCATCAGCACCGAGGGCACGGTATGGGTCTGGGGCGATAACAGCGACGGACAGCTTGGAAACGGCTCTACGATCAGCAGCCCGGTGCCGATCATTGTCAAGGACCTCTGGAACATCGTGGATATTGCCGCTGGAGAAAACCATTCTTTGGCGCTGAAATCCGACGGCACGGTGTGGGCCTGGGGACAGAACTCATATGGACAGCTCGGGACCGGCCTGGCGACCAGCAGCCAGGTTCCCATTCAGGTGAAGGGGTTGACGGGTATTACCAGGATCGCAGCCGGCGCGCAGCATTCCGTGGCCTTGAAATCCGACGGGACTGTCTGGACCTGGGGCCGCAACTCCAACGGCCAGCTGGGCGACGACTTCACGGTCAACAAAAGCACGCCGGTCCAGGTCAAGAACCTCGCCAAAATCATCGAAATATCCGCCAATATGAACCACACGCTCGCGCTGAGTTCGAGCGGGACCGTATGGTCCTGGGGAAGGAACTCCTATGGTTTGCTGGGCGACGGCACGCGGGAGGACAAGCATACGCCCGTGCAGGTGCGCAACCTGGAGAAGATCACCGCCATTTCAGCCGGTCTGGACCACTCCATGGCGTTGAAAGCCGACGGGAACGTCTGGGTGTGGGGCGGCAATGAATACAGCCAGCTGGGCGGCGGTGTCACGGCCAAGGAATCGCCCGCGGTGCAGGTGGAGGGGGTGAGCGGCATGCAGAAGATCGCCGCAGGCGCTTACCACTCGGCCGCCATTTCCAATGACGGCACCTTATGGATCTGGGGCAAGCATCTGGACAGCGTTGCGGAACGTGCGAAACCGTTCAATACCAAATATGTCCGGGATGCCATCGATGTCTCCGCAGGCAAATTTTTCACCATCGTCATTACCGGGGCTGATATTAAAAAATAAACCGGCCTTTTAAGCAGAAGGCCGGTCCTCATGAATCAGCGTCCGCACGTGCGTGCGGTTACCTGCGGGCTTTCCTTCCAGCCTGTTTGCAGGCAACCCGCATGGCACGAGCTCCGGTCTAACCTCACTCACGGTTCCAGAAGGCCTCAAAAACATATGTCACGAAACCCCATCCTCATTACCTGCCCGAAAGGGATCCCGCCCTTTCTCAAGGCGGAGGTCAGTGCGCTCGGGTTCCCGGTCCTGGCCGAAGCCGTCGCCGGGATACTGACGGAAGGCACGCTCGAGGACACCTACCGGCTCAATCTCTTTCTTCGTACAGGACACCGGATCCTTTTTCAGCTCAAAGAATTCAAGGCGCAAAATTCCGACGAACTGTATCGCGAAATTATTTCCCTGGCCTGGGAAGACTATCTTGATGAACAGGGATATCTTTGCGTCACCTCAAGCGTCGAAAACGAGACCATACGGGACTCGCGCTATGCAAGTCTCAAGTGCAAGGACGCCATTGTGGACCGGATCAAAGAAAAGCGGGGAGCGCGGCCCGACTCCGGACCGGAGCGGGACCGGTCCGTCGTGCATCTCTATTGGAAGGACGATCATGGCGCTGTTTACCTCGATACATCGGGAGAGTCCCTCTCCCGTCGGGGATACCGGAAGATCCCGCTTGCCGCTCCCATGCAGGAAACCCTTGCAGCGGCGGTTGTGCTTGCAACCGGATGGAAGGGTGAAGGAAACTTTTTAAACCCCATGTGCGGCAGCGGGACGCTCGCCATCGAGGCCGCGCTCATCGGCCTGAAGCGGCCGGCCGGGCTGCTGCGGAGCAACTTCGGATTCATGCACATCAAAGGCTACCGTGAAGCTTACTGGCAGGAAGTGCGCGAGAAGGCGAAGCAGGAAGCCGGAAAGTCTTTGCCGGGAAGGATTATAGCCACGGACATCAGCGCAGATGCTATCGAAGCAGCGCAAAAGAACGCCACTACCGCCGGTGTGGAACAGTTGATCGAGTTCAGCGTAAGTGATTTTGCCGACACGCCGCTTCCGGAAGGCGGCGGGGTCATGGTGATGAACCCCGGGTATGGAGAGCGGATGGGTGAGGTTCACCAGCTGGAAGTCACGTATAAGGACATTGGCGACTTCTTTAAACACAAGTGCCGGGGCTTTACCGGGTATATTTTTACGGGCAATCCCGGCCTTGCAAAAAAAGTAAGCTTGAAGCCGAAGCGCAGCATCCCGTTTTTCAACAGCGGCATCGAATGCAGGCTGCTTGAGTATGAACTGTACGAGGGGACGCGGAAGGTGAAAAAAACGAAGAAGGACGGGTCCGTGTGCTGAACACTTACGGACAGACTTTCTTTTGCTTTGCTTTGTCGGCCATTTCACAATCGCCCAGTTCGCAGGCTTTGGTAAAATCGGCACAGGCGTTCGTTGCATCCTTCACGCTGAGCAGGACAATCCCCCGATTTCGGTAGGCATCGGCATCTTGTGGGTTCAGTTCGATGGCATCGGCGTAGTCTCTGATTGCCTCTGTTTTTTTACCCAGAGCGCTATATGCATTCCCCCGATTGAGGTAGGCCGCGGCATAGTGATGATGTCGCTCCGTTGCCGCATCATAGTTTTGAACCGCCTGCTGGAAGTTGCCTGACTCAAAATACGCAATGCCGCGATTAAAGTATGCCGTTGCATTTCCCGGGTCGAGCTCAATTGACATGTTGTAGGCACTGATCGCTTCACGGTAGTTCTTCGCTTTGTACAGAACATACCCTTTTTCAAACCAGTCAGTCGCGCTTAATGTTTTCACTGCTATGGAGTATTTACGTAGTTGTTCCGTGTCCAGGGGTTTCTTCAGCAGTGCGATTTCTTTCTTCAAATCCTCGATTTCCTGAAACGCCGCTTCCGCCTTGTTGTGCGCGGCTTCCAAATCCATTGACCTTGCCCGGTCACGGCGCATAGCATCAACCGACTTTGTCACTTCTTCCGGATTAGCGATGATCTGCGCCCTGAGCCAGTACGCCTGCCCGTCCCATTTTTCCTCTTTCACCTCGGTGCTTGTGATGCCGGCGGTCCACGAGGTTATCTGCTCTTTGGTCAGTTGAAAGTTCCTGACCTCGGTCTGACTTTCCAGATACGTCCCGAGTTGTTCGAGAAGAAGCCGTTTCGTCTGTTCAAGGGCAATGGCGCGGCAGGAAAGTTTACTATCGGCTTCGCTCGCCTGATACGTGTATTCCCGGGTGAAGGTCAAGACCTTTGCATGGGCAGAGGGAGCGTTCAGGAAAGCGGCAAGAAATACGGCTGTGAATAACATACTGTTCATTATTGTTCTCACTATCCTCTCCTAACTTACCAACCCCACAGCTACCATTCAATGGGGAAATAATCCTTCAAAAATTTACCCGACCAGTGCTTCCCGGTCAGGATCCCGTCAAAGAAGGGATCGCAGACCCTGGCGGCGCCGTCAACAATATCGAGCGGCGGCTGAAAGTCATGGACCTGCTGTTTAAATTGCGAAAGATCTGCGGGATCTTCATCCGTGACCCAGCCCGTATCAACCGCGTTCATATAGATGCCGTGCTTTGCCAGGTCCTCCGCAGCAGTATGGGTCATCATGTTCAGGGCGGCTTTCGCCATGTTGGTATGGGGATGCCGTTCGTCTTTTTTGAACCTGAAGAACTTGCCTTCCATGGCGGTCACATTCACGATATGCTTCTGGCCGGTATGGTCGCGCTTCATGAGGGCGATCAGCCTGTTGCACAATACGAAGGGCGCTATCGAATTCACCAGCTGCACTTCGAGCATTTCCGTGGTTGGTATCTGACCAAGGCGCAGCCGCCAGCTGTTTGTTTTGCGGAGGTCCACCTGTTGCAGGTCCACATCCAGCCGGCCCTGGGGAAAGATCTCTTCAGCCACGAGTGAGTCATCCTGTTGATAGGGGATCTGGGACAGCCGGGCGGATTCCCTCAAGCCGATCCCCGGCCCCTCTGCGCGCCATGCCACGGGAAGTGCGGAGATGTTCTCCGTGCCTATATGATTAAACGAGGCCAGCTGTTTTTTGCACGCCTCGTGATGTTCAAGAAGGCTCCGGGCCTCCGGGGACAATGCGCCGACGCCGGCTTTTTCATTTTCCATGAGATGTGCGTAAAAACCCGGGGGCCGCCGCACGGTTTGCGCGGCATTATTGATCAACAGGTCGAGCCGTCCGTACTGGTGCTCCACAAAGCCCGCGAAGATTTCAACGCTCGGGATATGCCGCAGATCCAGTCCATGGACATGCAGCCTGCTTCCCCATGCGGCAAATCCTTCTTCTTTAGAATATCTGATCGCGGCATCAACAGGGAACCTGGTTGTTGCAATGACCGTGGCGCCGGCGCGCAGCATCTGCAAGGTCGCCTGAAAGCCGATCTTCACGCGCGCGCCGGTGATCACCGCAACCTGCCCGTCGAGGGACGCTGTCTGAAAGCGCTTCTGGTAATTCAGGTCCGCGCATTTTTTGCACAACGTGTCATAGAAAAAGTGAAGGCGCGTGAACTCTTCCTTGCAGATGTAGCAATTTCTGGGAGAATCTAATTCTTCGCCCTGGTGCCCGGATCCGGCTGTATCAGGCGCGATCTGCGCCGGTGCGGTAAATGTTGTTTCCTGACGCGCAGCGCGGATCCCCGTGGCATTTCTGGCGCGCCGGTTTTTTTCAAGAGCAATCTGGTGCTGCAGGTTGCGAGCGATTTTGCTCCTGTTTTTCAGTTCATATCGGTCGGGGCGCGATAGTGTGCCTGCCACCTTCAGCAGCGCAATGCGCTGTTCCTCGGGCAGGCCGGCAAGGTGACCGGGGTCTTTCACCAGCTTTTCAAGCACGGAAAGACAATTACTGATTTCTTCTGCAGAGGGCTTCATCTCGAGATCTTCTTTCTTCATATAAACGTTGAATCGGCAAGCATGCCATTATACAACTACCGGGAGTGGAGAAAAAATGTTTTTTTGAATTGAGAACCCTGTAAATCAGTGGCAATAATCATAATATCTGATATAATTCCACATGCGATTCATAGCCGACCTCCATGTTCACTCACACTACTCCCGCGCGACCAGCAAGGACATGTCGCCTGAAGGCATCTGGAAATGGGCCCAGCTGAAAGGCATCACGGTCATCGGCACCGGCGACTTTACGCACCCCGCATGGATCAAAGAGCTCGAAGACAAGCTTTCACCCGTCGGCAATGGACTGTTTACGCTCAAAGAAAAATACCGTACTGAGGATATTCCTGATGCATGCAAAGCGGACGTCTATTTCATCCTGTCCGCGGAGATAAGCTGCATCTACAGTAAGAACGGGAAGACCCGCAAAGTGCATTCGATCATCCTGATGCCGGATTTTGCGGGCGCTATGCGGCTTAATGCTGCGTTGTCGAAGATCGGCAACCTCAAGGCAGACGGCAGGCCGATCCTCGGGCTTTCTGCAGAGAAACTTCTCCGCATTACACTCGACGCGTCTCCCGATGCCCTGTACATTCCCGCACATGCCTGGACGCCGCACTTCTCTGTCTTCGGCGCTGTATCGGGTTTCGATTCTCTGGAGGAATGCTACGAAGAGCTGGCCCCGCACATCCACGCCATCGAGACGGGCCTCTCATCGGATCCTCTCATGAACTGGCAGCTTTCCGCTCTTGATCGGATCACCCTGGTCTCGAATTCCGATGCCCACTCAGCGCCCAAGATCGGACGTGAAGCGAATGTCTTTGACACGGACATTTCCTATGCCGCCATGATGCGCGCCATCAAGACAAAGCAGGGGTTTGCCGGCACCATCGAGTTTTTTCCTGAAGAGGGGAAGTATCATTACGACGGCCATCGCACCTGCGGAGTCAGCCTCACTCCACGGGAAACGATGAAGCATGGCTACCTTTGTCCCGTATGCAACAAGAAGGTGACCGTGGGCGTAATGCACCGCGTGGAAAAACTCGCGGACCGTGAGCACGGGTACAGGCCGACGAACGCGCCTTCGTTCACCTCGATCATTCCGTTGCCTGAGATCATTGCCGAAGGCTTGCAGTGCGGAGTGAACACGAAGAAAGTCCGGAGCCTGTATTTCCCCCTGCTGGAGCGCATCGGCAATGAATTCAAAATTCTGCTGCACGCACCCCTGGATGAGATCGAGCAGGCCGGGACAGCGATGATCCGTGAAGCAATCAAGCGCATGCGCGCGGGTGATGTGCGCATTGCTCCGGGGTATGACGGCGAATTCGGGAAGGTAAGAATTTTCGAGGATGCGGAGCGTAACGCGATTGTTGAGCGGGCAACCGCTGAAGTGAGAAGCGAACCCGTAGCTTAGATGATGATTTTGTAAAAAGTCGAAAAACATCCAGCCTGTCATTCTGAGCGAAGCGAAGAATCTCGTCTTTTATGCCGTTGCCAGACCCTTCGCTTCGCTCAGGGAGACGCTATTTTGTTTTTCACGAGCGCATCAAAGATAGCCGCGTTTGAATAAGTTATTTAGCGAGGTTTGTATGGCAAAAAGAATGGTCGTCGTTCTGCTGGTGAGTTCGGTTTTTCTGGGCGCTATATTCATCATCTATAATCTTGGCAAAAAGAACGATACGGTCCTTTTCGACAAAAGTTATGTTTGGCATTCGGAAGACGATGCCAGCGGCGCCGGCATTCTGGTCCGCGGCAGGAAACTTAATGAGGTAAGGAACGACGTGAACAAACTGGTCATAGCCCTGAACAAATTTATTGATGAGTCAGAGGCTGCCCGGCCCCAGGGAGACGGTGTGCGCACGGACTTTCCGAAAATCGCCATGGAGAAAGTTGAACAACAGATTGCGATCGTAACGATTTCGAATGATGAGTACTTGTCGCAGAAAATGGGCTCCTCTGGCGCTCAGGACCTTCTCGCCGAGGTGACGTATACGCTTACGGAATATCCGGGCATCAAATCGGTCAATTTCATGTTTCAACCGGGCGATCATGCGATGCCTGGCGTGTATAGCCGGGACTCGTTTGCTAATTATAAGCTTGTGATCGAGGACAGTCGGCAGCGTTAAGGAGGTCCGCTGTTCATGGAACATACGGCACGAAGCGATAAGCTTCTTATATTGCTGGTCCTGTCCGCGCTGTTTCTCCTGAACGACTTTCTCCTGATTCCCGCGAAAGATTTTGTCAGCTGGGTGGCGATCGATTATGTGACCAGGATCACGGCCATTGCCGTCATCATTGTTGTGATTCGCAGGAACGTGTCGTCTCCATCCGAATTCGGTCTGAAATGGATCGGCATGCGGCAGCTGTTCATCTGGTCGCTGGTCCTGACGGTGACCGGCATCCTGATCGATCAGGTAGTATGGCGCTATTTCAAGACAATCCTGCCAGACACCCAGATGATGTCGTTCCCACAGACCAGAAATAAAATTCTGAATGCCTTTGATCTGTCAGTGGGTGTTGCCCTGGTCAGTATTTCCGAGGAGTTGGTTTTCCGGGGATATTTTTTCTCGGTTGCCCGAAACTATCTGCAAAGCACGACCGCGATTGTTCTTCTGTCTCTCCCCTTGTTCGGATTGATCCACTGGTCTGTAGGCTGTCACGCCACCGTTACAACAGCACTCTGGGGTGTCCTGCCCATGGTGATGGTGGCGAGAACGGGTTCGATCTACCCCGCGATCATCGCCCATTTTCTGACTGACGTGGTGTCGCTCTCCTCGATCGTTCCGGAACGATGGTTTGAATTTATTAAGTGAAAGAGAATCAATTGTTCTGACGGAACAAAAATATTGACAAACCGTATTGCATGCGGTATATTTTCTCCATCTAATTCAAATCACCCTGACCAAAAACCCCTGTTATTGCCAAAAACCAGCAAAATAACCAGGTAAAATAAAGCAGTTTCCCGCATCAGTACAGAAAGGTAATTTCGTCCACCTATAATCATACGCAGAACGAGCCATCGCTGAAAAGCATCCTATGATCATCCGATGGCACACGCTCGCCTTTAAAAACCATTACTATTGATGGTCTCGTAAGAAGTCACGCAGCATAAAACGCTGCAAACCGTATAATCGGCCATTGGAGACTGCTCCAACGTCGGATGGCCGCTGAAACGCGCTGCAATCGCTCTTTGATAGCACAAGAT
>Ga0334722_10000261_pt1 | contig 80700 bp, 78 predicted proteins | sample C3_bottom_MG_FD_207210 | JGI IMG/M metagenome (GOLD analysis project Ga0334722, IMG submission 207210) | Sediment microbial communities from Yellowstone Lake, YNP, Wyoming, USA - C3_bottom | ecosystem: Environmental > Aquatic > Freshwater > Lake > Sediment | place: USA: Wyoming | collected...
CTTAAGGGAGCCCATTTTGGCTCCGGTGCCGCCCCGGGCATAGATGGCCTTTGGCCCCCCCATGATGCCGGAGCAGAGGACCAGGTTCTCCCCGGCGCGGGTGATGCGGGCAAGGGCCATATCTTTCCGCTCGGTGCAGGAAAAGTCCCTTTCGACGGCCCGGGTAAGGTCGGTATTGTCCATTCCCAGGTAGGGGGTAGCGTCATGAAAGCCGACCTTCCGGGCCGAGATCTCAAGGAGGGTCCACCCGGCGGCCAGGCCGAAGAGGACGAGGTGGTCGTAGCCGTGCCGCTTGAGGAACGCGGGAAAAGCATCTCCGCAGTTGCTGTCGAGGATGGCATAGCTGTCGGGAGCGATGCTGGTGACGTTGCCGCGGGCGGCCGTGGGAACCGTTCCCGTCAGACTTCCGCTGCCGAAGATCAGGGGGATCTGGGGGTCCAACGGCTCCCTGCCGTCCGGCAGGAGATTGTAGAGGAGGTACATGTTCCCGCCGCGATTGGAGAGAAAGGTGCGGAATGCCTCTTTCGGAAGGTACCTGGAAAAGGATTCCCGGCGCTCCAGGTCGACAAAAAGGACAGCTCCCTGCGTCGGGTACTGGGGGCAGTCGCACATCCGGGCCGATAGCCGTTCAACCTTTGCTTGGATGTCCACGATCACCTCGCCGATCCCCAGTTCCGCCAGCAATGACCCCCTGCTCTTCGTGCCCCCTCCACCGGTAGTCTCTTCGAACGGGCAATCCGGATCATTTCGGTTCAAATGCTTTGACCAGGCCCCGGATCATGGTGTTGTAGGGGGTGGCCATTCCGGCCTGTGCGCCGTATTCGATGATTTTGCCGTTGATGTAGTCGACTTCGGTCCGCCGGCCCGCCTCGATGTCCTGAAGCATGGAGGGTTTGTGGTGGCCGGCATTCCTTATGTAGTTGATGCAATACGGGTAGAAGTTCGAGCCAAGGGTAATTTCGTTGGCCCGGGCCACGGCGACACCCTCTTTGATGAGAGAGTCGACCAGATGGAAGAGGATGGGGTCGTTGATGACCTCGGCCATGGTCTTGCCGGTTATGGCGCAAAGGGGGTTCATGCAGGCATTGAGGATGGCCTTGCGCCAGACCATGTCATGAATCTGGTCGGTGTGCACGGTATCCAGCCCGCATTCCGTGAAAACGTTGCAGACTCCGATGGCCGCGTTCCTGGACTGGGGGTCGAGTTCCTGGATCAGGTGGGGGCGATGGTGGAAGGCGATCCGGACATGGGCCGGCTTCACCGGGACGCAGCCGAGATTGACGACGGCCCGCAGGACGGATTTGACGCCCAGGTTTTGTGCAAGGACAAGTTCGGTATCGATGCCGTTCTGCCAGCTGACAACGTAGCGCCCCTCGGCGACAAAGCCCTCGAGGGCGGAGGCGATCAAGGGGAGGACGGTGGCCTTGACGGTGACAACGATCACATCGGGAGGATCGCCGATGAGGTCGTCGACGCGGGTGGTGATCCTGGCCACTTTGGCCTGAAGGGTGTCGGTCCCCTCGATGAGGATGCCGGGATCCAGGGCCGGCTCGAGGATCGTCGATACGACGTCGCAAAGAGTGACTTCATAGCCCCCCTTGGAGAGGAAGGCGGCGACGATCCCGCCGACGGGGCCTGCGCCGATGACCCCGAACTTCTTCGGCTTGTAGTCCCTTGCTGCCCTCATATCGCGGACTCCTTGATGGAACCTAACTGGGATTTTCGAGAATTCCGAAGGCTTCGGCGTCGAGGAGTCTGACGTTGTTGCCTTGCAGGATCTCGATGGCCCGGTCATTGTCGCTGAAGCGGAAGACCATCACGGCCTTTCCGGAGGAAGTTCCGGCCAAGGCATACATGTATTCGACGTTCACCTTGGTTTCCTTGAACGGGAAAAGGACTCTGGCCAGGCTGCCCGGGGTATCTTCGATCTCCGCGGCGATGACATCGTCAATGCGGGCCGGAAGCTGCTTCTCCATGATCACCCTTCGGGCCGTGGCGACGTCGGACACGAGAATTCGAAGGACTCCGAAGTCGGAGGTGTCGCTGATGCAGAGGGACCTCAGGTTGAGACCGGCCTCACCGAGGGCCTGAGTGGCTTCGTACAGACGACCGGGGGCGTTTTCGAGAAAAATGGATAACTGTTTCAGCTTCACGGGAACCTCCATGAACGACATCCTTTCGTCACTGCCGGCCGTCCCGCGGCCGGGGCTTCAGGGGCGGGGGGAGCGGAGATCCTTGGGGCGCCTGTCTTCGACCCGCTTGGCCTTGCCTTCGCTGCGGGGAATCGTCCCCGGTGGAACGAGACTCACCTTGACATTGATGCCGATGATGTCCTTGATGTCCCGCTTGAGATTCTGTATCTTTTGCCGCGCCGTCGCCACATCCTTGAGGATTTCCTGCTCGCTTCCTTCGAGGACGTCGGCCGCGGCCTTGGCCATGAATTCTTCGGTGACCTCGATCCGGACCTCGACCTCGTCCATGCTCCCCTGGCGGTCGACCACGACCATGTAGTGAGGAGACACGCCCTGGCGCTTGAGGACGATCGACTCGATCTGGGAGGGGAAGAAGTTGACCCCGCGAATGATCAGCATGTCGTCGGTGCGGCCGGTGATCCTCTCCATCTTGACCAGGGTGCGCCCGCAGGCGCAAGGTTCGAGACTCAGCCGGGTGATGTCCCGGGTGCGATAACGCAGCAGCGGCTGGCCCTCGTTTCCGACGGTGGTCAAGACCAGCTCCCCCTCATCGCCGTAGGGAAGCACTTCGCCGGTGTCGGGGCGGATGATCTCGGGGTAGAAGAAATCCTCGTTGACGTGCAGCCCGTTCCGGACTTCGTGGCACTCGAAGGAGACTCCGGGGCCGATCATTTCGGAGAGGCCATAGATGTCGCAGGCCTTGATTCCGAGCTTCTCCTGGATCGCCTGGCGCATCGACTCGCTCCAGGGCTCGGCGCCGCAAAGGCCGGTCCGGATCTTGAGCTTCCTGAAGTCTACTCCCGCCTGCTCCCCGACCTCGTGGAGGTGCATGAGGAAGGAGGGGGTGGCGGTGAGGACGGTGCTGCCGAAGTCCTGCATCAGCATGATCTGCCTCTGGGTGTTGCCGCCGGACATCGGGATCACCGCCGCCCCGATCCGGATGGCCCCGTAGTGGACCCCCAGGCCGCCGGTAAAGAGACCATAGCCGTACATGTTCTGGACGACGTCCTTCCTGGTGACGCCGGCGCCGGTGCAGGTCCGGGCCATGACTTCGGACCAGAGTTCGACGTCGTTCCTGGTGTAGCCGACAACGACCGGCTTTCCGGTGGTTCCGGAGGTGGCGTGGAACTCGACGATATCCTCCTGGGAGGCGGTAAAGAGGTTGAAGGGGTAGTTGTCCCGAATCTGCTCCTTGGTGGTGAAGGGAAGCCGCCGGATATCGTCCAGCGACTTGATGTCGCCCGGTTTCACCCCCAGCGCATCCAGCTTCTTTCTGTAAATTGCGTTTTTCTCATAGACGTAACCGACCGTTTTCTGCAGCCGGCCGAGCTGGATTTGCCGCATTTCGCTGCGGCCGACCGTCTCTACTTTGCTCCAGGCCATGGTCTCGCCTCTTCCTTTCGCTGGATGTCGGCCGAAAAACGGAACGGCCTATTTCCCGGAATAGTCGTGGAAGCCCTTGCCGGTCTTCCGTCCCAGATACCCCGCCTTCACCATGTTCCTCAACAGTCCGGGAGGAGCGAACCGGGACTCTTTCGTGTACCCGTAGAAAATCTCCCCGACCAGGTAGGAGATTTCGACGCCGGTAAAGTCCATGAGCTCGAAGGGACCCATCGGCATGCCCGCGCCGAGCTTCATCGCCGTGTCGATGTCCTCGGCCGATGCCACTCCCTCCTCGAGGAGACGGGCGGCGTCGAGCATGTAGGGGACGAGGAGCCGGTTCACGACGAATCCGGGGGTGTCCTTGCAGGTGATGGCGGTCTTGCCGAGCTTCCCGGCCATCGCCAGGGCCAGGTCGGTGGTGGCCTTTTCGGTCTGCATGGCGGGGATGACCTCGACGAGACGCATCATCGGAACCGGGTTGAAGAAGTGCATGCCGACGAACTTGGCGGGGCGCTTCACCAGAGAAGCCATTTCGGTGATGGCGATGGAAGACGTATTGCTGGCGTAGATCACGTCGTCGCCGCAGATGGCGTCGAGCTTTCCGAAGATCTCCTTCTTGACGTCGATGTTCTCGAAGACGGCCTCGAAGAGAAAGGGGACGCCCTTCAGGGTGTCGATGTCGGTGGAGAAGCGGATGCGGCCCAGGGCCTCCTTCATCTGCTCCTGCGTGATCTTCTCCTTGCTGGCCAACCGCTCCAGACTCTTGGTGATGGTCTTCTGGGCCCGGGCCCAGACCGCCTCGCTGACGTCCACCGCCCTGACCTGGAAGCCCGACTGGGCGGCGACCTGCATGATCCCGGCGCCCATGCTGCCGGCGCCCACAACCCCTACGGTCTGGATCTCCTCGATCTTCATCGCTTGGCTCTCCTTTCGAATGGTGTGCAACCGGGTTATCTGCTCTGAAAGCTGGGCTTCCGCTTTTCGGCGAAGGCGTTGAGCCCTTCCTTGGCGTCGTGGGTCTTGAGATTTTCCAGGCCGTAGTTGCGCTCGACGGCCAGGGCCTGCTCCATGGGGAGATCGATCCCTTCGCGGACCGCGGCCTTGATATAGCCCATGGCCTTGCCGGCTCCGGATGCGAGCTTGTTGGCGAATTCCATGACCTCGTCCATGAAGTTCCCGGCCTCGATGACCCGGTCGACAAGGCCGATCTCCAACGCCTCCTCGGGCCCCATGGCCTTTCCGCAAAGGAGGATGTCCATGGCCTTGGAGAGGCCGACCAGGCGGGGGAGCCGCTGGGTGCCGCCCGCGCCGGGAAGGATGCCGAGGGTCGCCTCCGGCAGGCCGATGAGGGCTTTTCCTGCAGCCATGAAGCGGTAGTCGCAGGCCATGGCCAGCTCGCAGCCGCCTCCCAGGGCGTGTCCGTTGATGGCGGCGATCACCACCTTCTTCATGCGGGAGAGGATGTTGTTGGCGTCCTGCAGGAGCTTCGAGAAGGCCTCGGAGGAGGGAAGGTCCATGGAGGCCATCTCCTTGATGTCGGCTCCGGCGATGAAGGCCTTTTCCAACGCGCTGGCGATGACCACCACCGTCACCTCCTCCATCCGCCCGGCTTCGCTGAAGGCGTTGAAGAGCTCCCGGCCGAACTCGCGGTTGAGGGGGTTCGTGGGAGGCCGGTTGAGGGTGATGGTCAGGACCCGGCCGGTCTGCTTCATCGTGAGGAACTGATACTCCATCGGTTCACTCCATTTCCATTGGGTTCGCCGTTTTACCCGACCTTGAGAACGATGGAGGCCGCGGTGTCGCCGGCGGCGCAGCCGGAGAAGAGCAGGTAGCCTCCCCCCTTCATGGCCAATTCCTCGATTCCCTCGACGATGAGGCGGGCTCCGGTGGGTCCCTGCGGATGGCCGAAGATGAGGGAGGAACCATAGTTGTTCATGCCGTTCACATCCAGCCCCATGACCTTGGCCATGACGACGTCATTGGACGCGAACGGGTTGTGCGTCTTGACGGCACCCAGATCCGCAGGCGTGATGCCGGCGTTGTCGAGGGCCATCCGGGCGGAAGGGGCCACGGCGGCCGCCATGAAGCCCTTCTTGGTCCGGGCAAACCCGAAGGAGACGATCCGGATTTCGATCTTGGGGGCGGCGCTCAGCTCCCTGGCCTTTTCGCGGGTGGTCACCGAGAGGCCGCAGTTGCCGTCGGCCGGGTAGGTCTGGGTCCCATAGGTGTGCACGCCTTCGGGGATGACGGGTCGCAAGGCCGCCAGTCCCTCTTTGGTGCTGGACGAGACCCCCTCGTCGGCCTCGACGGCGATGGTCTTCTTCCTGGAGACCTGGACCTCGACCGGGAACATGTAGCGCTTCTGGAACTCCCGGGAATTGGCCAGGGCGTCCTGGTACTGCTCCTGCCGCCGGAGGGTGATGGCATCGCACTCTTCGCGGGTCACGCCGTTCTCCTTGCTGACGTTTTCCGCGGTCTGGATCATGGCGCCGCCCGCCCAGGGGTCCTTGCCGAAGTTGTCCATGACCCAGTCCTCGGCGATCACCTGGCCGCCGGGGCCGGTGACGTTGGGCCAGACGGCATGGGGGCCGTTGGAACAGCGGTCGGCCAGCAGGCACCAGCTGTTGCCGAAAAGACCGGTCTCGATGCCCATGCCGGCCTGGTAGATGGAAAATGTGGAGGTGGAGCAGGCCTGGCTGACGAGGAGGCCGGGAGCCCCGGTGGCGCCCATCAGGGCCGCGGCCCAGGGACCGCTGTAGAACCACTGCTTCTGATAGACGGTGCTGCCCACGAGGACGTAATCGATCGACTTTGGGTCCCATCCCCTGGACTCGAAGAAGCGCCTGGAAGTGTTGGCCCCCAGGACGATCGAGTGCTCGTTGGCCAAGGCTCCCTGCCAGCGGACAAAGGGGGTGCTGTAATAGCCTCCGTAGGGGATATAGGCCTTCGTCAACATGGGGTGGTCCTCCTTTTGATTAGATCCTGATCCTGCCGTCGACGGCGGTAACAGCGTTTTCGAAGGCCAGGATCGGGTTCATGTCCATCTCCCGGATCATCGGCAGGTCGGTGAGCAGCAGGGAGACGCGCTGGATCAGGCGGACGACCTTTTCCCTGTCCACGCCCTTCTCTCCGCGGAAGCCGTCGAGCAACGCCTTCGTCTTGATGGAATCGAGCATCTCCCGGGCCTCCACCCGGGTGACCGGGGCGATCTTGAAGACCACGTCCTTCAGGACCTCGACATGGATGCCCCCGAGTCCGAACATCACCAGGTGTCCCAGCCCCCTCGAGGCGGTGGCGCCGACGATCAGCTCGCGCCCCCCGGGGAGAAACCTCTGCACGAGGAATTTCAGTTCGCCGTGCGATCCCAGGCGCCGCTGCATCCCTTCCGCCGCGGAACGGACCGCTGCGGCGTCCTTGAGGTTGACGGCGACCCCTCCCATGTCGCTCTTGTGGTCGATCGCCGCGGAGTCGACCTTGACCACCACGGGATAGCCGATTGCATCCGCGGCGGCGACCGCCTCCCCGGCGGTCCGGACCACCTTCCAGCCGGCGACGGGAATCCCGTACGCCTCGAAGATCGCGTAGACGTCGGCGGCGGAGAGGATGTTGCGGCCGGCCTTCCGCGCCTGGTCGACGACCGACTTGGCCCGGGCTGCGTCGATGCCGGCAAAGGCTTCGGGCCGGCCGATGTCGCGCCGCCGGAGGCGGCCGTACCGGGCAAGGGCGCCCAGGGCCCTGGCGGCGGCGGTGGGAGTGGCGTAGAAGGGAATCCCGCCCTCCTTGAGGATCCGCATGGTGATCCGATAGCGCTCCTGGGTGAGGTCGGTCATGAAATTGCAGACGACCGGCTTCTTCCCTTTGCGGCTCGCCTCGACGATCTGCCTGGCCACCTCGTGGGTGTCGGTGAAAGGGGCGGTGACGAAGTTGATGAAGATGCTGTCCACCCCCTCCTCTTCCAGAAGCACCTCCATGGCGGCGCGGAACTGGTCGCCGCCGGCGGTGGCCACCACGTCGATCGGGTTCTCAAGGGCGGCCTGGGGAAGCTGGGTCTCCTTCAGTCTGGCGATCGACGCCCCGGAGAGCTGCGGCACCTCGAGCCCCGCGGCCACGAGGACGTCGGTGGCGATGACGGCAGGACCGCCGGTGTTCGTGATGATCCCGACCCGGTTCCCCGCCGGGATCGGCTGGGTGGCGAAAGCCTTGGCCGCCCGCACCATCTCCTCCTCGTTCTGGAAGGAGAGGATGCCGGTCTTTTCGAAGATCAGCTCGGTGGCGATGTCCACCCCGGCCATGGAGCCGGTGTGGGAGGAGGCCGCCTTGGCCCCCTGCTCGGTGCGCCCCGCCTTCATGGCCAGCACCGGCTTCCTCGCCGCGACCTCGCGCGCCGTTTCCAGGAACTCCATCGGGTCGGAGAACCCCTCGGTGTAAAGGAGGATCGCCTTGCACCCGGGGTCGTCCGCCCAGTAGCGGAGGATCTCGGGGATCGAGAGGTCGCATGCGTTCCCGTTGGACGCGTACATCCGCATCCCGATCCCCTCGTCGAAGAGCGCCTGCATGATCAGGGCGCCGACCCCTCCGCTCAGGGCCACCACCGAGATGGAGCCGGGCTCGGGGTAGGTGAAGGTGAAGTTGCAGTAGGCCTTAAGTTCCGGATCGGTGTTGATGATCCCCTGGCAGTTGGGGCCGAACACCCGGACGTTGTGCTTCCGGGCGTTGGCCAGGAACGCCTCCTGGATCTTCGCGCCCTCCTCGCCCATCTCGCTGAAGCCGGCGGAGTTAATGATGACCGCCTTGACCCCTTTCCTGCCGCATTCCTCGATGGCCTGGGGAACGAGCTTGGCGGGGATGATGATGTGGGCCACGTCGACCTCTCCGGGGATCTCGTCGAGGGTCTTGTAGGCCTTGATGCCGCGCACATCGGGGGCGGTGGGGTTGATCGGGTAGATCTTCCCCCGGTAGCCGTACGTCTGGAGGTTCCTGATGATGACGTTGCCGATGGAGAGCTCTTTGGTGGAGGCGCCGATGATCGCGACCGCCCTTGGCCTGAAGAGTGCGTCCAGCATCTCACCTCCCCTCCGCGATCTGCTCGATAAAGGCTTCCACGTTGGTTTTGGTCTGCTCGTCGGAAACGCAGCGGAGATCGTTGAGGTCGCCGGAAATGACGAGACTGGGGATGCCGGTTCCGGCCTCGACCCGCTGGGGCAGTCCGTAGCGGCTGTTCGAGTTGTAGGGGCAGGTCTTGGCGTCATGATAGATGATCCCGTCGATGCGAAACTTCTCCAGCATCTCCTTGATGTAAGTTTCCTTGTACCTGTCGGACCGGACGATGAAGAGCTCGAGGTAGGCCTTCGCCATGCTCCGGATGGGATCCTGCCCGTCGAAGGACGGGAAAATCCAGCTGCTGCAGTAGGTGGATGCCAGAACGCTGGCCTTGAGCTGGAAGAAAAGCTCCGAATGCTGCCTCAGGCGGCCCCATACCGGCATCCCTTCCCAGTAGATGCGCGAGGTCTCCTCGTCGATGGCCCCCACCCCGTCCTTGATTCGCTGCTCGAGCTCCGCGAGAAGGACTTTGTAGTAGTCGATGGCCTCCCACGTCCCCCTCAGGACGACGGCCGGTTCCGTCGAAAAACGTGAGGGGAGCGGGAACAGCGGTCGCCGTCTCCAGGACCGTCTTCCACAGTTCGGTGCACTCGCGGGAAAGGGATACCGTTTCCCGGAGCCGATCCATGTCCAGCTTGTTCCCGGAGATCTCCTCGAGCGCCGGGACCAGGGCGGCAATCTGCCGGGAAACATCGTCGATGTGGGCGTCGGTCACCTCGTTGACGTTCTTGGGGGAGGTGATGCCGATGGAGGGGACGCCCAGTTCCCTGGAGTACCAGGCGAACCAGTCCTGGACGTCGCGGCACTGGTTGGTGTTGTAGACCAGGACATTCGGCCTGGGTACGGACTCGATCCCCTTGTAGGCCTTGGCGAGGGGGGTTATCCCCTTCAGGTAGGCCCCGATGTCGGCCGTCAGGTAGGAGCAGATGTCCGGAGAATAGCCGATGGCGTTCGCTTCCGGGATCAGATCGGTGGACATGCGCGTGGCGCCGAGCATCGCGGCATGGTTTTCCGGGAAGTGAACGGCGAACCCCATGGCCCTGAGCAGTTCCGCGGGGCCGACGCTGGTGCACCAGGCGACTTTCTGCCCGCCCGTGACGGCCGCCTCGTTCAGGCCGTAGAAGTAGTCCGCCATGATCTTGTTCATCAGGTCGCCGGCCTGGATTTTCTTTCTCAAGGTCTTCTTTTCTTCAGCCATTGCTTTCTCCCTTTTCGTCCAAGGCATATAAGGCGGCTCCGATCGCGCCGGCCAGTTGCGGAAACTCGGGGAGGATTACCGGTCGGCCGATCATCTCCTCGGCCATCTCGACGATATACGGGTTATGAGCCACGACCCCCCCCGTCATGACGACGCGTTCCGTGGGCGAGTCCATTTCCAGCACCCTCTTGATGACCGAGTAGAAGATCCCCTTGACGATATCGGTGACCTTTTTGCCGTGGCGGATATTCTCAAGCACCTCCGTGGCCGAAAACACCGTGCAGTAGCTGCCGAGCTTGACCATCTCTTCGGACTGGCGGGCCAGGTCGTTCATCTCTTCCAGGGGGATGTCGAGGCGGAGGGACATCTCCTCGAGAAAGGCCCCGGTCCCGGCCGCGCACTTGCGGTTCATCTTGAAGCTGCTGCGGCGCCCCGCATTGTCGAGCTTGATGATCTTGTTGTCCTGGCCCCCGATGTCGATGACGGTGATGGCCTCGGGATAGCTGTGGCGGCACCAATTGGCGAGGCAGCCGATCTCGGTCTTGCTCTGTCCGGCGACGAACTCGACGTTGGCCCGGCCGTAGCCGGTGGAAACGGCGTTGCCGATCCCTTCCCGGGTGATTCCGGCCATCGCAAGCGAGGCATCGAGACAGGCCGCCGCGGTGACGGAAAAGTCGGTCCCGGATTTCTTGACGGCGTGACCGAGCAGGCGTCTTTGGGCATCGACAACGGCGACCTTTGTCCTCGATGACCCGATGTCAATACCGACAAAAACAGGTTTTGACATGATTACCCCTGGGATCTCAACGGTCTTCCCAATTTGCAGGACGTTTGGCGATGAAGGCGTCCAACCCTTCCACGGCGTCGTGAGTGGCCATAAGGTCTTCGAGATACAGCCGTTCCACCGCGGCGAGTTTCTCCGTGATGCTCGTAAGGGAGCCGGCACGGGCGGCGCGCACGGCGAAGCGGAGGGAACTGGCGCTCAGAGGCGCGAGGAACTGTTCGAAATAGGCGAGCGCCGCCTTCTCGGGGTCGTCGGCCAAGGCGTTCACCAAGCCGATCCGGTAAGCCTCTTCGGCCTCGATGCTGCGCCCCGAGAACAGCAGGTCCTGGGCCCGGGCCTGCCCGATACGCTCCGGCAGCAGGCAGGAGGCCGCCGGGGCAAACACCGCAAGCTTGATCTCGGGCTGTCCCAGCTTCGCGTCGGGAGCGGCGAAGATCAGGTGTCCGGCGGCCGCGACCTCGAGTCCGCCTCCGAGGCACTGGCCGCGCACCGCCACCAGGACGGGGACCGGGCTTTCCAGGAGCTGCAGGATCAGGGCATGCAGCTGGCGGAGCATCCGGGCGCATTTTCCCGGCAGGTGCTCCTCCACGCTGGCGCCGAAGCTGAAGTGCGGGCCTTCCGCATCCAGCAGCACGGCCCGGAGCCGCGCGCCGGACAGATGCTCGCCGAGGGCCGACTGCAGCGCCGCGATCATGGCGGCGTCGACGATATTGGCCTTGGGACGGGCCAGCCGCAGGCGCAACAGAGTGCCGTCCTTCTCCAGCCATGCCTTGAGGGGACTCGCACTCATCGTCAGGACCTCCTCCTGCCTTCCCATCTCAGGAATTGGGAACCAGGATCGCCCGCCGGGTCAGCTTGCGGGCATGGGCAGCGGCGAAGACCTCGTTGATGTCGCTCAGCGGATGGCGCTCGATGAAGGGGGCAAGGGGGATCTTGCGATCCAGCACCAAGTCGAGCGCCCGGGGATAGAGTTCGGTCAGGCATCCCCAGTTCCCCATCGCCCGGGCGTGGAAGGCCATCAGATTCGAAAGGCGCAGTTCCACCTTGTCCATGGTAAAACCCACCACCGACAGCGTCGCGCCATAGGTAAGCAGTCCGAAAGCCGTGTCCTGGCCGGCAGCGGTACCGGAGCACTCGAAGATCTTCCATCCGGTGCCCGGCTGGCCGTTGTTTCTGGCGAAGTCCTGGATCGCCTTCTTCAGATCGCGGCCCTTGACCTGGCGGACGTTGAGGGTCAGCGCCGCCCCGTGCGCGGCCATGGTGTCGAGCTTCGCCTGGTCCACATCGAGGGCTACGACGGTGGCCCCGAAGGCGCGGGCGATCTGCACCGCGTAACCGCCGACTCCGCCGGTGCCCACCACGATGGCGAAATCGCCGGGCCGCACATCCGCCTGCACCGCCGCCTGGTAGGGCGTGGTCACGGCGTCGGCCACCACCGAGACGTCGGCCAGCTGCAGCCCTGCCGCCGCAAGCCGCTGCCCATCCACGAGGCACAGGCCGCGGGCCGGGACGCGAATGTGGCTGGCAAACCCCCCCTGGATGTCGTTCCCCGGCATCTGCTGTCGGCGACAAATGGTGCCGTGCCCGGAGGTGCAGAGCTCGCACTCCCCGCAGGGGATCACCGAAGGAACGATCACGGTCCTGCCCTGCCAGCCCTCTGCCCCCGCCCCGGCGGCGACCACCCGACCGCTGATTTCGTGACCGAGAGTCAACGGGAGCCCATGATTGACGCGAACGCCGTCATAATAGAAACCCAGGTCCGTGTGACATACCCCGCAACCGGCCACCTCGACCACCACCTCCCCATCGGACGGCGGGAACGGGTCGAAGTCGGCTTTCATCATGGGTTCACCCACGGCGGTCATGAACCAGCGATGCGGTACGTTGGTCACCGGTCTTCCTCCTTGTTCTTTCCTTGGAGTCCTGCTTATGACGACAGGAAATCGTGTTCAGGGCGCCGGATTTATCGTCCGGTCCCGAGCGTCGGCAGGAGCCCCCGTCCCGCGCGGAACGCCCGAACGTTCACCTCCACGATCTTCTCCGGCAGGGTTGCGCGCAGGGCCTCGACATAGGCCTCCTCCGGCAGCGGCAGGAAGTGGGAAGCCGCGCCCACCATCACGATGTTGGCCGCCCGCACCTCGTGCAGCGACAGGGCCGCCGCGAGCGCGTCGACCACGAACAGGTTCGGCGAGAACTCCCGGAGCCGCTCCGTGATCCGCTGCGGGTAGCGCTCCTTCCCCGTCGCCACCGAGGGCGGGAGGATCTCCTGCGCGTTGACGAGCGCCGTGCCGCCCGGCGACAGGTAGTGCGCGAACCGCAGGGCTTCCATCTTCTCGAAGGCGATCAGCAGGTCCGCGGTCCCGGGCTCGATGAGCGGGGAGTAGACCTTCTTTCCGAACCGGAGGTGGGTGGTGACGGCCCCCCCGCGCTGGGCCATGCCGTGGACCTCGCTCTTCTTCACGTCGTACCCGGAGAGAAGAAACGCCTCGCACAGGACCTCGGAGGCCAGGAGAGTCCCCTGCCCGCCGACGCCCGCAAGAAAAACGTTTCCCCTTCGTGCCTGGTTCAATCCATCTTCTCCAGGATCGCCTTGAACTTGCACAGGGGAGGGCACTGGTTGCAGCCGTCGCACAGAAGGGGGTTGATCCGGGCGATTCCCTTCTGGGCGGCCTTCTTCCCCGCCGCCGCCGCCTCCTCGGGCGTGAACGGAACCCACTCGATGGCGGGGCAGCCCAACTTGCTGCACGCCTTGCAGCCGGTGCACAGGTCCGGGATCACTTCGTAGACCGGGCGCTTTTTCTTCCGGTGGTCGGGCAGGAGCACGCACGGCGCCTCGGTGATCACGACGGAGGGTGCTTCCCGGGCGAGCTCCCGCCGGAGGACCGCCTCGGTCTGCGTCATGTCGTGCGGGTTGACCGTGTACACGTGCTCGACGCCGATCGCCCGGCACAGTCCCGGCAGGTCGAGCCGGTGGGTCGGGGCCTCCATCAGCGTCCTGCCCGTCGCAGGGTTGTGCTGGGCGCCCGTCATCGCGGTGGTCCGGTTGTCCAGGAGGATCACCGTGGTGAAGCCGCGGTTGTAGACGATGTCGATGAGCCCCGTGATCCCCGAATGGATGAAGGTGGAGTCGCCGATGACCGCGACGACCTTTCCCAGCGCCGCCTTTCCCAGCGCCTTCTCGATGCCGAACGCGTTCCCGATGGAAGCGCCCATGCAGACGCAGGTATCCATCCCCCCCAGCGGCGGGAGTGCGGCGAGGGTGGAGCAGCCGATGTCCCCCGCAACGATGACTTTCAGTTTGGTGAGGACGTAGAACAGACCTCGGTGCGGACAGCCCGGGCAGAGATTGGGGGGGCGCGATGGGACTTCCTCCCGGGAATGCACCGGCGCGCTCCCGCCGGCGATCCCTTCCCGGACGATCCGGGGGTCGAGCTCGCCGACGATGGGAATCCGCTCCTTCCCCTGCACCGGGATCCCGAGAGCCTTGACGTGCGTCTCGATGTGGGGATCGAGCTCCTCCACGACCACGAGCCGCGAAACCCCCGCCGCGAACTCGCGGATGAGCCGCGAAGGCAGGGGGTGCGCCATCCCCAGCTTCAGGACGGACGCATCCGGAAACGCCTCCCGGACGTACTGATAGGAAACCCCGGCGGTGATCACTCCCAGCGACCGGTCCCCCCACTCGATCCGGTTGCCGGAAAACGTTTCCGCAAACTCCGAAAGCGCCCGCATCCGCTCTTCGACGAGGACGTGGCGCGCCTTGGCGTTCTGGGGGAGCATGACCCACTTGGACGTGTCGCGGATGAAGCCGGGGGGGAACGCCGCCCCCGTCACTTCCCCCAGCCGGACTGTTCCCTTGGCGTGGGAGATGCGCGTCGTCGTCCGCAGGAAAACGGGAGTGTCGAACTCCTCCGACAACGCGAAAGCGAGCTTCGTGAACTCCTTGGCCTCCTCCGAGTCGGACGGCTCGAGCATCGGGATCTTGGCCGCCACCGCGTAGTGCCGGTTGTCCTGCTCGTTCTGCGAGGAGTGCAGCTCCGGGTCGTCCGCGGTGACGATGACGAACCCGCCCCGCACCCCGGTATAGGACGCGGTGAAGATCGGGTCCGCCGCCACGTTGACGCCCACGTGCTTCATGGCCGCGAGCGCCCGCGCGCCGGCCATCGAGGCTCCGAGGGCGACCTCCACCGCCACCTTCTCGTTGGGGGCCCACTCCGCGTACACCCCCTCGTACCGGGCGAAGTTCTCCAGGATCTCCGTGCTCGGCGTCCCGGGATAGGCGGATGCGACCTTGACCCCCGCCTCGAAGGCGCCGCGGGCGATGGCCTCGTTTCCGGACAAAAGCCTTACCAGTTGTCTCGCGGGAACGGACAACGGTTTCCTCTTCTTTCCCCCTGAAACATAAGGAAATAAGGTGTATTCCGTAAAACAGTACCGCAATACTTCTTAATTGTCAATGAAATTTTGATACTCCATTTTATAAAACCGAGATTCCCACTTCTTTCCCCCTGGAATATAAGGAGATTAAGTTAGCACATCATCCCCTTACTTTCAAATTCAGCGGTGAAAATTCTGTTATACTGGGCGAAATTTGCTCAGGGGGATTTTACGATGAAAATCGGGGTGCTGACGGGCGGGGGGGACTGCCCGGGGCTCAATGCGGTCATCCGCGCCGTCGTCCGGAAGGCGGACGCTTACGATTCACGCGTGGTGGGGATCCGGAACGGCTGGAAGGGTCTGACCGAACTGGCCCCCCTGGACCTGGACATCAAGATGGTCTCCGGGATCCTGCACATCGGCGGGACGATCATCGGGACCTCGCGCACCAATCCTTTCAAGGATCCGGACGGCCCCGACAAGGTGTTGCGGAACTTCCGCCTGCTGGGGCTCGACGCTCTGGTCGCGATCGGCGGGGAGGACACCCTCGGAGCGGCGAGCAAGCTCTACGAGAAGGGTCTGCCGGTCGTCGGCGTCCCAAAAACGATCGACAATGACCTCTCCGGTACCGACTTCACGTTCGGCTTCGACACTGCGGTCAGCATCGCGACCGACGCCATCGACCGGATCCACACTACGGCGGAATCGCACAACCGGGTCATGGTGGTGGAGGTGATGGGCCGGAACGCCGGGTGGATCGCCACCTTCTCGGGGATCGCCGGCGGAGCGGACGTAGTCCTCATCCCGGAGAAACCGATCGATCTGGACGAAGTGTGCGACCTGATCCTTCGCCGCCACAGCCGCGGCAAGAGCTTCAGCATCGTTGTCGTCGCGGAGGGGGCGAAGTTCGCGGAGAAGCCGGGAGTGAACGCGCAGTTGATCGTTCAGGAGACCAGGACCGACGAGTTCGGACACGTCCGCCTGGGAGGAATCTCCCAGCTCCTCGCCGGGGAGATCGAAAAGCGCACGCGCTTCGAGACCCGCTACGTCGTGCTCGGCCACATCCAGCGCGGCGGCTCGCCGACGGCCCATGACCGGGTCCTCGCCACCCGTTTCGGCATCTTCGCCACCGAGATGGTGCACCGGGGCGACTTCGGGAAAATGGCCGCGCTCCAGGGGAGCCGGATCGTCGCCGTCCCCCTGGCGGAGGCCACCGCCCGGATCAAGACGGTCGACATGAGTCTGTACGCCATCGCCGAGGAATTTTTCGGATAATAACAACCCCTCCGCCCCGCGGAGGGACTCACAGGAGCTTCCCGCGGGCGTCGAAGGCGCCCGGGTAATGGCGGATGAGGGTGCCCGCCCCGACGACGGCGAGGACGTCGAAGCGGGCCTCCTTCCAGGAATCCCGCGGGATTCGGTTGATGTACTCCCTCGCCGCGGAGACGATCCTGCGCCGCTTCGCAAGCGCCACCGTTTCCTCCGGCGCGCCGAACTCCTCCCCTTCGCGGAAGCGGACCTCCGCGAAGACCAGGAGATCTTTTCCCCGCGCAACGATGTCGATCTCCCCTCCGCGGGCACGGAAGTTGCGCTCCACGATCCGGAATCCCAAATCCTCGAGGAACGCGCAGGCGGCGCTTTCGGCCTCATCCCCCACCTCCCGTGTAGACTTCGGCGGGAGGCTTAAGGGAATTACCCCGCGGAAGGTTTTCCGGTGGATCGGGCAGGCCCCCAGCCGGCGGAGGGCCGCGAGGTGCTCGCGGGTCGGGTACCCCTTATGAGAGGAGAAGCCGTAACCGGGATACACGCGGTCGTACGCCTCCATCATTTCGTCCCTTGCGACCTTGGCCAGGATGGAGGCCGCCATCACCGAGAGGCAGCGGGAATCGCCGGCCACCAGCGTCTCCTGCGCGACTTCGCACGGCACCGGGAACGTTCCGTCGACGTAGAGAAAATCGGGCGGCAGGGAAAGGCGCTCGACGGCCCGCCGCATGGCGAGCAGCGAGGCCCGCAGGATGTTGATCTCTTCGATCTCTTCGGGGGTGGAATGGGCGACGGCGAAGGAAACCGCCTCCGCCGTGATCCGGAAGTGCGCACGCTTCCGCGCGGCGGGTGAAAGAGCCTTCGAATCGCGGATCCCCTCGGGGAGAAACCCCGGCGGGAGGATGACGGCTGCGGCTACGACCGGGCCGGCCAGCGGCCCCCGTCCGGCCTCGTCGACGCCGGCGATCGTGCGATAGCCCTTCGCGCGCGCCCGGGTCTCGAAGCCATCCAATCGGAGGGACCTACTCTTTGGTCTCCGTCGTTTCCGGCGCCGCGCCTTCCGTTGCGGCAGGATCTTCCGCCGGGCGCTCCGGGTTCCCTTCGGCGGGGACGCCAACCCCTTTTTTCCCCAGCCAGTCTTTCTTCTCGCGGATGCGCGCTTTCTTGCCGGACACCTCGCGCAGGAAGAAGAGCTTCGCCCGGCGGACGTCCCCCTTCTTCTTGACGACGATCTTCTCGATGAGCGGGGAGTGCATCGGGTAGGTCCGCTCCACCCCCACTCCGTACGATTCCTTCCGGACCTTGAAGGTGGTGGAAACGCCGTTGCGGTGGAAACCGATGACGATCCCCTCGAAGTACTGGACGCGCTCCTTCTCGCCTTCCTTGATGCGCGAGTAGACGCGGATGGTATCCCCCACCTTGAATGCCGGCAGATCGCTCCGAAGGTGCGATTTTTCCACTTCTTTGAGGAGACTCATGGCGCAACCCCTTCCTTCCGTCGGTTCCAGTGGATAAACAAGACCTTATAATCTATTCCACACCCTTGCCGGGTGTCAACTTCTTCTTGAAGAGGTCGGGACGGAGGTTCCGGGTCCGGCTCAAGGCCTCTTCGCGGCGCCATTTCTCGATCGCCGCGTGATCTCCCGAGAGGAGCACCTCCGGCACCGTGTGCCCGCGAAATGCGCGCGGCCGGGTATACTGCGGCGCCTCGAGCAACCCCTTCTCGAAGGAATCGCGTGAGGAGGCCATGGGATCCCCCAGCACTCCCGGGAGGAACCGGATCACCGCGTCAACGAGGACGAGGGCGGGCAGCTCCCCGCCGGTCAGGACGTAATCCCCGATGGAGATCTCCAAATCGGCCAGATGATCCGCCACGCGCTGGTCGACCCCTTCGTAGCGGCCGCAGATCAGGATCAGGTGATCTTCCGCGGACAACCGCCGGGCGAGCGCCGATGTAAGCGGTTCCCCCTGGGGGGAGAGCAGGACGGCTTTCCCGGGCCCGAACCGCTCCCTCAAGGCTTCCACCCCCGCGAAGATCGGCTCCGGCTTCATCACCATTCCGCCGCCCCCTCCGAACGGCGGCTCGTCGGTCACGCGATGCTTCCCTTCCGCGAATTCTCTCAGGTCGTGCATCTCGATCGCCAGGAACCCCGCCTCCCTGGCCTTGGAAAGAATGCTGTGGTCGAGCGGCCCGGAGAAGATGCCAGGAAAAAGCGTAAGGATATCAACCCGCATCCAGCCACCCCTCCGGAGGGGTCGCGACGATGCGGCGCCCCGCAACATCCACTTCCCGGATAAATTCCGATACGGCCGGCAGGAGCGCCTCCTCTCCCCCGGCGCGGCGGATCGCAAGCCAGTCGTGGGCGGGACCGTTCATGACGCCGGCCACGTTGCCGATGAGGGCGCCGTCCGCGGCGACCACCGCGCACCCGACGAGGTCGGCAACGAAGTACTCGTCTTCCCCGGGCGGCGGGAGTTCTTCCCGGCGGACGAACACGCGTTCCCCGACCAGCTCCATTGCCGCTTCCAGGGTTTCGATCCCCTTCAACGCAAAAACGGCACAGCCCCTCGACCGCTGTGCCGCATTCACCTCGAATTCGCGGCCTTCCGGTCCGCCCCGCCCCGGCTTCCCGCACAAGCGCAGGGAACGCGCCCTGAGAAGCCCTGTCGGGTCGCCGGAGATCGCCTTCACCTTGATTTTGCCCGCCACCCCCTGGACCGCGACCACCTGTCCGGTTTCGAGGAAGGCTTCCGTCGAAAGACCTCTGTTAGGCGACAGCCGGTTTCTCCCGCTTCTCGTCCAGGTGCTTCTTCCAGATGCCTGCCTTCTTGAGCAGGCTCTTGACCGTCTCCGTCGGCTGGGCCCCCTTGCGGAGCCACCGCAGGGTCAGCTGCTCGTCCACCTGGAAACGGGCAGGGTTCTCCCTCGGGTTGTAGGTACCGACCCTCTCGATGAACTTGCCGTCCCGGGGAGCCTCGGAGTCCGCCACCACCACGCGGTAGGAAGGAAGCTTCTTCCTGCCCGTCCGCGTCAGCCGGATCTTTACCGACATCTCATCAACCTCCCGTATCGTTGGATGAACATCAATGTACCATGGATCTTACCGGAAAAACGGCAGATTTCTTCCCGGTTTCCGGTTTCCCGCCTGCGAAAACCGCTTGATCATCTGCTCCGCCTGCTGAAAATTCTTGAGGAGCCTGTTGACTTCCTGGACCGTGGTCCCGCTTCCCTGGGCGATCCGTTTCCGGCGGCTTCCGTTCAGGATCTTCACGTTGTGCCTCTCCTCCCGGGTCATCGAGTCGATGATCGCCAGGGTCCGCTTGAGCTCCGCTTCGTCGGGGGCCGCTCCTTTCAGTTCCTTGAGCTTGCCCCCCATCCCCGGGATCATCCCGATGAGGTCCTCCATCGACCCCATCTTTCGGACCCTAAGGAGCTGCTCCCGGAAATCCTCGAGAGTGAACTGGCTCTTGCGGAGCTTGCGCTCAAGCTCCCGGGCCTGCTTCTCATCGATGGTCTCCTGCGCCTTCTCGACGAGCGTCAGGATGTCGCCCATCCCCAGGATGCGGGAGGCCATCCGATCGGGGAAGAACGGCTCGAGCGCGTCGAGCTTCTCCCCCACTCCCACGAACTGGATCGGGGCGCCGGTGACCGCGCGGATGGAGAGCGCGGCCCCGCCGCGGGCGTCGCCGTCCATCTTCGTGAGGACGACACCCGTGAGCGAAAGCTTCTGGTGGAACGCTTTTGCGACGTTGACCGCATCCTGGCCGGTCATGGCGTCGGCCACCAGCAGGATGTCGGCCGGATCGACCGCCGCCTTGATCCGGCGAAGCTCCTCCATCAGCTCCTCGTCGATGTGGAGCCTTCCCGCGGTGTCGAGGAGGACGGTGTCATAGCCGTTCCGCTCGGCGTATTGGACCGCCTCCCGGCAGATCACGACCGGGTCGGCGCCCGGATTGCTGTCGAAGACCGGGATCCCGATCTGGCTCCCGAGGACCTTGAGCTGCTCGATGGCCGCCGGACGGTAGACGTCGGCGGGGACCAGGAACGGATTCCGCTTTCTTTTCTGCAGAAAAAGGGCGAGCTTCCCGCAGGAGGTCGTCTTGCCCGACCCCTGCAGCCCCACGAGCATGACGGGGACCGGCGGGCGCCGCGCGAGGTCCAGCTCCTTCGCCTCCCCCCCCATCATCTTCGCCAGTTCGGCATGGACGATCTTGATGAAATGCTGGTCCGGGGTAAGGGAGGCAAGGACCTCCGCCCCCAGCGCCTTCCCCTTGATCGCGGCGGTGAAGTCCTTGACGACGTTGTAGTTGACGTCGGCTTCCAGGAGCGCCAGCCGCACCTCGCGCAGCGCCCCCTCGATGTTCCCCTCCGAGATGCGGCCCTGCCCGCGAAGCGTCTTTAAAACGTCCTGGAACTTTTCCGTCAGGTTCTCGAACATTGTAGGCGCAATCCCCCCCGCCAGGTCGAAACTGCTAATTTACGGGAATTATACCGCTTCCGTCAATTCGAAAATCCTGGCGGCAAGTTCTTAGGAACGTCCCGGTTCTTGGGATTAAAAAGTTTAAGAACGTCCCCGGGGTCAATAAAAAACCCCCGGGGGAGGGCCCCCGGGGGTCGGTGTAGCAGTTGTTGCAGCTCGCCTTGCTTTAGAACGCGTAGTTCAGGCGGGCGTGCAGGTCGTACGCGTTGTCGGCTTCCGTCGTTGCGCTCGGCTTGAAGAAGTCGCCCAGCCACGCATAGGCGCCGTAGACCCCGAAGTCCAGCCCCTTCATGATGTTGTAGTTCACGTTCGCGTTGACCTCGGTGCCCATGTCCTTCTTCTTGAACGTGATCAACTGGTCGGCTTTCGTCAACTTGGCGGCCTGCAGCCAGCCGGCGCCGACCTTGCCCGTCAACTTGTCGCTGAACTTCTGGGTGTAGCCCGCCGCGATGTGTACGATCCCGCGGCCGCCGTTCCCCGGGCTCTGGGAGGATGCTCCACCGGCAGCTCCGACGAGGGCCTGGTTGGTATTGATGTCGTCCGCGTTCGATAACAGGATCGACATGTCGGTCCGGGCGAAGAAGGAGTTCCCGCCGGGGGACGCATTCACGTCGCTGAGGGTTAGGATCGACTTGTACTTCACGGTCGGGTCGTCGCCGCCGCTGACATAGAGCCCCTCGAGGAACGCCTTGCCGGGGCCGACGTTCACGTCGCCGCGCAGGTCAAGCGCGTAGCCGGTGATGTCGATGTCCGCGGTCGCAGGGGCCAGGAAGTCTTTCTTCCCCGACTCGTAGAGGAAGAAGCCGGAAAGGGCCACCGGGCCGGCGTTGAAGGCCACATCGATGCCCGGGACGTAGACCCGCTGCTTGTAGAGGGACGCGCCGGGGTCGACGGGGAGCTGGCCGACGGAATTGCTTGCGGTCACGCTGGAAACCTTCCCCGTGTCGTCCTGCAGGAAGTAGAAGTTCACGCCGACCTTCAGGTCCTTCGTCGGGGCGAACTTCGCGGAAGCGATGTACAAGGTCAAGTCGTCCGCTTTCGCAATGGCGTTCTCATAGAGCTTCGACCAGCCGAGGACGTAAGTCACCGGCTCCATCTTCCCGTTCACGAAGACCCCCGCCATGTCGGCGGCGCCGAAGAGGAGGCCCTGGTAGGCGTCGGTCTGGTTCTGGAGGCCCACCGTGAAATCGAGGGACGTGTTGGGGAGCTTGAACCAGACGTAGATGTTCTTGGTCTCGAGGTTGATCCTGTCGGCGCCGAGGGCCCCGCCGGTGTTCCGGGACGCGCCCAAGGCAGTAGTGTCACTTGGCGCGGTAGCGGCACCCGTGCCATACAACCCCGCGTTTTTCGCGCTACCAGCCGTATCGCCCCAGGCTCCGAAGTCGATTTCGGAGAACCACACCACCTTCACGTTCTCCTCGCCGAACGCGAACTTCACGCGCAGGCGCTGCTCGACGTACGCTGACGCGGGGGCGTCTTTCTGGATGGTCGGCCCACTGACCGCATCCTTGAAGTTGGAGATGTACGCCTTCGCGCGGAAAAACCCGCTGATGTCGGTTCCCGCCATCGCCGGTACGGCAAACATCGCCACGACGACCGCGGCAAGTAAAACAACTAAGCCCTTCCTCATAATTTCCCCTCCTTGAAAGGATAAATGCCACTCTCCCGCATCATCGAACAAAATCCCGTAAAAACTCTCATAACCCCTCCGCCACCACCTCCTCCCTCCGTATCGATTGTCCCTGAAAACTCCCATGCCCCATTTGTGGGGCAATTCGGGTGTAAAAAAAAACTCCGTTTTTTTTGGTTCTGAATAACATTAACCTAATGCCTTGTCAAGAATTTTCAAGGCGGGGATTTCGCGAATCCCCTCTATTCCATCTGGAATAACAGCAACCGGCTGATTTTGTCTTTATAGAACCCCCCCATCTGCTCGATCACCGAGGCCACGACCTTCCCCCCCCGCCGGAGGCCGGGCGGCGGCAGGAAATCGGCGCCCGAGACGAAATGGTTGTTGCCTTGGGTTCCGGCCTTCTCCAGGAACTCCCCCCCGTCCCACTGGAGGAGAACCAGACGCGTGGAACTGTAGGAGCCCTTCGTCACGTCGAGGATCCCTTTCTTGACCTCCGGGATCAGGACCAGAGGGAACTCCCCCCCGCCGGAGGCGACACGAACCGCCTTCCTCAAGGGGAATGGCTTTCTCCGGCCCTCGAGCGGGTTGTTCGGCCCCCACTCGAAGTAATCCGGGGTCGATCCGTAAAAAGCACTCGATTTATATTGGCTTTTTCCCCCGGCATCGAGGATCCGGAGGCGCGACGTCTCGTCGGTGTAGATCAGCCGCCACTCCTTCCCGAACCGGGCCGCCGAGAGCCCCGGAACGCCTGCCGAAAGCGGGAGGATGTTCGTATCGGGGGGAAGCGGCTCCCCGGCGACGAAACCTTTCCCGTCCCATCGAAGGGTCACGATTTTCCCGTAGAACGCCGCGTCCATCCCTTGGCTCTGCCCGACCACCACCGGCTTCCCCATCCAGTCCGGCAGGACGACCAGGTAGTAAGGGATCCTTCCCGCCACTTCCTCGTATACATCCCCTTTCCGCTTCAGAACGAAGGACTCGATCTTCTCTCCGACGAGATCCGTGACGAGAATCTCTTTCTTGCCATCCCCGTCGAGGTCGAAGGCTTCGACGCCCAGGAAATGATGCTGCAGGGGCCTGCTGACCCGTGTGAAGGGAAAAATCTCCGTCCCCTTCACGCGGTAAAGGTAAAGGGTGGACTGCCCGTAGGCGATGACCTCGTCGTACCCATCGGCGTCCCTGTCCCCCGCCACGACGCCGTACAGTTCATCCGCGATCTTGCCCGACTGTCCTGCATTCTTCAGGGAGGATGGAATCCACCCCTCCCCGGGCACGGGGGAGGTCAATGAGGACTCCGGTCCGGGTACCGGCATCCTTGCCGCCGCGGGGGCGGTCACACCGCCGGACGGGGCGGAAGGAAGGGAGACGACCGACGGAGAAAGCTGGGGCGCGGGGGAAGTTTGCGGGGGCAGGGCGGCCACGACGGCGGGCTTCACCCCGAACACCTTTTCCGCGATCCCGGCGGCGAGAGACCCCAGCTGGGGGATGATCTCGTCTTCGGTCGCGGCGGCGGCGTAAAAGGCCCCCGCCACCTGCCCCGTGGCCAGGTCCGTCACCGTCGTGTCGATGCTATACCCCTTTCCCACCTTGGAGACCATTCCCTGCAGGAGAAGCGGGAGGCGGGCCTCGCGGGCCTCCTCCACGGGGGCCTTGCCGCCGGGAGGGAGCAGAAGCACCTCGGCGCCGGCAATGGCCATCAGGCGGGAGGAAAGGAGCCGTGGAAGGATGGAAACGGTCGGGTTGACCTCTTCCTGGCCGGTCAGGTTCGTGAACGGGGCGATCGCGACCCGGCGGGGATACTCCGCGGAGATCGCCGGCAAGGAGAGGCCTGCAACCGCACAAATCAACCCTGCGCAGGCCAGGGCGGCCCGCCGGAAGGTTTTCACCGCCCCTGATCCCATTCGGGCGAATCTATCAGACGTCCCCGGACGCGTCAAATGAAAACCGCCGCGCCAGCTTCTCCTGGATCCCGCCGAACCCCCCGTTGGACATGACAAGGACCAGGTCTCCCGGGCGGCAGGTTTTCCCGAGATGATCCACGATCCGGTCGACCTCCGGTATGTAGAACGCCTCCGTGCCGCCGGCCCGAACGGCAGCCGCCACCTCCCCGGGCGAAAGCCGCTCATCGGGGGGGATCTTTTCGGCGTCGAACACCCCTGCCACGACGACGGAATCGGCTCCGGAGAGCGCCTCCGCGAACTCTTTCCGGAAGATCCTCCGCCTGCTGGTGTTCGACCTCGGCTCGAAGACCGCGATGACCCTGCGGCCCGCGTACCGCTCCCGCACCGCGAGAATCGTCTCCCGGACGGCGGTCGGATGGTGCGCGAAGTCGTCCACCACCAGGACGCCGCCGAATTCCCCCAGCTCCTCCTGCCGCCGCCGCACCCCGGCGTAGCCGGCAATCGCTCCGGCCACGCGTTCCGCCCCGTATCCGAGGTGCAGGAGCGCGATCGCCGCCGCGGAGGCATTGGCCGCGTTGTGCCTCCCCGGCAGACGGAGGGCGAAGTGGTGCGCCGCCGCCCTCCCCTCCAGCCGGAAATGGGTGAATTCCCCGTTCTCCGCGACGGACCGCACCTCCCAGACTTCTCCCGGGACCCCGGCAACCGCCGGGGGATTTGCGGCATAGTATACGGCCGGGCATCCGGCATCCGCCGCGACCGAGACCACCTCGGCGTAATCCGCGCAGGCGATCAGCAGGCCGTCGGCCGGAATCAGGCGGATGAGCTTTCGGAACGACTCCTTGAGTTGGGAGAGGTCGCGGTAGATGTCGGCATGGTCGAACTCGATGCTCGTAAGAAGGACGATCTTCGGAAGATAGTGGAGAAACTTCGGCCCCTTGTCGAAATATGCCGTGTCGTACTCGTCCCCCTCGACAATGAAGCGCGGCCCCGCCCCCACCCGGTAGCTCACCGGGAAATTCTTCGGGATCCCCCCCACCAGGAACGACGGATCCTCGCCGAGGGCGAACAGGGACCAGGCCAACAGAGAGGTCGTCGTGGTCTTCCCGTGCGTGCCGGCTACCACGATCGATTCTTTCCCCGAGAGGAAGAATTTCGCCACGGCCTGGGGCATCGAGAGCAGCGGGAGCCCCCGGCGGACGGCCTCGAGGCATTCGGGGTTGTTCCTGGATACCGCATTCCCGACGATCACCATATCGGCGTCGCCCGGGATGTTTCCCGCAGCGTACGGGGAGAGAAGGGGGATCCCGAGGGCCGCAAGCTGGGTGCTCATCGGGGGATAGACGTTGGCGTCCGACCCGGTGACGCGGAACCCCTTTTCCTTCATCATCCCGGCCAGCGAGGCCATACCGACCCCGCACGCCGCAATCAAATGAACGTTTTTCAAAAGATGAGCTCCTCCATGACCGCATCGTGAATGCGCGGTCGGAGCATTTTCAAATCATCGTTTTGTTTGCCGTAGAAAATCCTGTTGGTGAGGAGCACAATGACGGTCTCCCGGGAGGGATCGATCCAGAGGGAGCACCCCGTGTATCCCAGGTGTCCGAACGACCCCTCCGGGAAATGCCTCCCCGCCTGCGAACCCGCCCCTGCGGACGAGGTGGGGGTGTCCCATCCCGGCGTTCTCGGGCAGCCGGGAGGATCCGCCGTCTTCGTGGTCATTCCGTGTGCGGCCGGACGGGTCAGGATTCTCCCCTCCCCGCGCTTTGCCCGGAGAACCTCGCGGGAGAAGAGGAACAGGTCGTACGCCGTGGAAAAGATTCCCGCGTGGCCCGCGACCCCCCCCATCGCCGAAGCGTTCTCGTCGTCCACCTCGCCGATCTTCTCCCTCTGCCGGACTTCGGAAGTTCCCGTGGAAATCAGCCTCCCGCCCTCGCACTCGCTCAAGCCCGCGAGGGGAAGGTAGACCGTATCCCTCATCTGGAGGGGGCCGGCGAGATGGCTTCGCAGAAGTCGGTCGAGCGGATGGAAGGCCGACAGCTCAAGTGCGCGCCCGAGGAGAATGTAGCCCGGATCGCTGTAGACGCACGCCCTCCCCGGAGCGGCCCCAAGCGGCAAGGACAGGACGGCGTCGACGATCCGGTCGTGCGCCTCCGAGGTTCCCCATAACCGCCTTCCCTCCCTCTCCTCGGCGTCGCGGATGGCGGCAAAAAAGGGTTTATAGGCGGGAAGTCCGGAGGTATGGGAAAGAAGGTGAAGGAACCGGATTTCCCGGACTGCCGGGTCCAACGACCTGGCGGAAAAGACGTCCGCGAGCCCCCCCTCCGGCGCAATTTTCCCCTCCTGGGCCAACGCGAAGAACAGGGCCGCGACCAGCGGCTTGGTGAGCGATGCGATGTCGAAAACGGAAGAGAGGTGCGCCTCCCCGGCCGCGGCGTGCCACACGACGTCCTCTCCCCTGGCCGCGAGGAGGACGGCCGCCGTGTACGCCTTCCGGCGGACCCCTTCCTCCAGCAGTCCTTCCGCCTTCCGGAAACGGCCCGCTTCGCCCGACGGGAGGAGGGTCATCAAACGGCTACCGGCGACTCGAGGAGGTGCAGCCTCCCGCGGTTGTCGATCCTTGCCCGCACGCCGAACGGCAGGGGATAGTTCGGCCCCGCATGTCCCGCGGGGAAACCGTACCAGGCGGGGACGGAAAGGCACCGCCCCGCCTCGGCGAATACTCTCCGGAGGTCTTCCTCCGTCTCGCCGCCCACGGGGGACATCTTCCCCGCCACGATCCCCGAGATCCGGCGAAGCCGCCCGGACTGGATCCACTGGGTGAGCATCCGGTCGATCCGGTAGCAGGGCTCCGAGACGTCCTCGAGGAAAAGGAGCGCCCCCTTGAAGTCGGGCTCGAAGGGCGTCCCCAGGAGGGCGGTCAGCACGGAAAGGCACCCTCCGGCAAGGATCCCCTCGGCCGCCCCGCCGCGCAGCCGATCGCAGGGGAACCCCCACGGTTCCCGCGGGGACACCGCGCCTGCCGCAAGTCGAGAGAACGCGGCAAGGGCCGCGCCGTCCGGCCTGCGCGCGAGATCGGCCGCCGCCATCGGGCCGTGGATGGAGGAAATCCGCAGCCGGGTGGAAAGGTAGGCAAGGATCGCGGTGACGTCGCTGTAACCGATCACCAGCCGCGGGCGGCGCGCGATATTCCTCCAGTCGATGTGCGGCAGGATCCGGGACGCGCCGTACCCTCCCCGGGCCGCCATCGCGGCGCGCGCTTCGGGGAGGGAGAACGCCCAGGCGGCCTGCGCGGCGCGGTGCGCGTCGCCCCCTGCAAAGTATCCTTCCTCTTTCAGCACGCCGTCGGCGATCTCGGGGATGTAACCTGCGGAGGCAAGGCGGGCGACCCCCCGGGAAAGCCTTTTCCCGTCGACCGGCCCGGCGGGGGCAAAGATCGCGACCACGTCCCCCTTCCGTAAAGGGAGAGGCTTCGTCCCAGGCATCATTCCTCCTTGACGGGAGAATAGCGATTTATGCTACCACGATCCCGTTATAATGAACCCGAATCCAGGGTTCCGGAACCCTTAACCCTGGCTGGAGGAGATCCTTTGAGCGGAACGGCGTGGGAAGCGGCGCTCGGGGCGCTGGAATGGAACAAGATGAGCTCCCGGCTTTCCTCGCACGCCGCCTCGGAACCCGGACGGGACCTGTGCGCGGCGCTCGCTCCGGGGACGGATCTCGACGCCATCCGGATCTCCCTCGAGGAGAACCGCGACGGCCGCCGCATGCTCGTCGCCGAGGGGCCTTTACCTCTCGAGGGACTGAAAGAGATCTTCGCGGAAGTGGAGAAGGCCGCCAAGGGCGCCTCCCTCTCCCCCGTCGAACTGCTCCTCGTCGGGCAGACGGCCCGGACGGGGGAGCGGGTGCGCAAATTTTTCGAGGAGCGCCGCGGGAAGTACCCCCGCCTCGCCCACCACGCGCGGGAGATCCCCCATCTTCGGGACCTGGCCGAGGAGATCGAGCTGAAAATCGACCCTTCGGGGAACCTCACCGACCGGGCCTCCCCGTCGCTGGGCCCCCTGCGCCGGCAGCTTTCGGAGGTAAAGAGCCGACTCCAGAAAACGGCCGAGGGGATCCTTTCCTCCCCGAAATATACCCGCCACATCCAGGAAACGTACGCCACCGTCCGTTCCGGCCGCCTGGTCATCCCGTTCAAGGCCGCCGCGAAAGGGCTTTTCCAGGGAATCGTCCACGACACCTCGCAGAGCGGGCAGACGGTCTTCTTCGAGCCCGAAGAGCTCGTCTACCTGAACAACGAGGTCAAGATGGCGGAGCTCGAGGTGGAGCGGGAGATCGCCCGCATCCTGGCCGAGATGACGGCGAAGGTGGCGCGGAAGACCCCCGAGCTCCTGGCGTGCCGCGAACGGCTTTCCCGCCTGGATCTCGCGCAGGCCCGCAGCCTCCTGGCGGAGGAGCTCGCCGCCGCCGAGCCGACCGTCACGGCATCCGGCGAGGTGAACCTGATCGCGGCGCGTCATCCCCTCCTCGTCCTCTCCCGCAGGGAGGTGGTGCCCAACGACCTGCGGATGGGACGGCCCCGGCTGTGCCTCATCCTCACCGGCCCCAACACGGGCGGGAAAACCGTCGCGCTGAAAACACTGGGGCTGCTCACCCTGATGGGGATGGCGGGGCTCTCGATCCCCGCGGCCGCGGATTCGACCGTCTCGGTGTTTTCCCGCATCTTCGTGACGCTGGGGGACGAGCAGAGCGTCGAGCAGGACCTGTCCACTTATTCCGCCCACATCCGGCGGCTGAACGAGATCCTCTCCGGCGCGGACCGGGGCTCCCTCGTCCTGCTGGACGAAGTCGTCTCCGGAACCGGCCCGCGGGAGGGAGCCGCGATCGCACGCGCCTTCCTGGAGACCCTCGCGGACCGGGAGGTGCGGGTGCTCGCCACGACCCATTTCGAAGAGCTCAAAGGGATCGCGTACGAGGACAAGCGGTTCGAGAACGGATCGATGACGTTCGACGAGGAGCACCTCCGCCCCACCTACGGCTTGCGGCTCGGCATCCCGGGAAGGAGCATGGGGATGGAGATCGCCCGGGCGCTCGGTTTCCCGGAAGAGGTGCTCGAGCGCGCCGGAAAATATCTCGCCGGCTCCGGGCATGAGCTTGCCGACGCTCTCGCGCGGCTGGAGGCCGAGCGGGAAAAAGCCCGGGCGGAAGCCGCGGAAACGGCGGCCGTGCGCCGCGAAGCGGAAGAGCAGCGGGCACGCCTTGCGGCGGAGCGGGAACGCTCGCGGGAAGAGGAATCCCGGGTCCTCGCGGCCGCGCGCCAGAAGGCGCGCGAGGAGGTCCGCAAGGCGGAAGTACAGCTCCGGGCGGTGACCGAAGAACTGCGCAAGGAGAAGAAGATCGAGACCGTCCGGAAGGCGCAGTCCGTGATCCGGGAATGGAAGGAAAAGGGAAAGACCGCGGAGGAGGACCCCGTGGTGCGCGCAATGATCAGCCGAACAGCGCCCCTTTCTCCCGGGATCGCGCTTTTCCAGGGCCAGAAGGTGTTCCTCGCGACGATCCGCAAGGAGGGGGAGGTCGCGTCGGTGCCGGCCCCGGCGGACCGCGAGGTGGAGGTGCTGGTCGGAGGAATGAAACTTCGCGTGTCCCGGGAACAGGTGCGGATCTTTCCGGCCCCTCCGCCCCGCGCATCGGAGGGGAAAATCCCCAAGGCGTCACGGCGAGGAGAGGAGGCATCCCCTGCACTCTATCTTCAGACTCCGGAAAATACGCTCGACCTGCGCGGCAGGTACGTGGACGACGCGCTGCCCGAAGTGGAGGCTTTCCTCGACCGCCTCTCGCTCGCCCAGGCGCCCCACGCCTTCCTCATTCACGGGCACGGCACGGGGGCTCTGAAAACCGCCGTGCGCAGCCATCTCCGGAACTCTCCCTACGCGAAGCGGTCCTTCCCCGCTCCTCGCGAGCAGGGCGGCGACGGCGTCACGATCGTCCTGTTCTGAACGCCTCCCAGGCCCGGCGGCAGAGTCCGGGAGCGGCAAACAGCTCGTAGCCGGTGAGGGCCAGCGCACGGAATCCCTCCATCATTCCCTCGACGCCGGAAAGGCTCCTCGACGCCTCCTCGAACGAGCGCGTGTGGATCTCCACCTTCCCGCCGCCGGAGATCGGCACGTTGGGCTGGATCGTCGGCACGACCTGCGAAACGTTTCCGATGTCGGAGGAGCCGCGGTTCCTGTTGACGGGAGCCCCGCTTTCGGGGAGACCGAGGAGTCCGAGCCCCCCCCGGTAGGAATCGGCCAGCACGGGGTTCACCTTCATCGCGGAGAGGGTATACGGCCCTTCCTCCATCCGAAGCCTGCAGCCGGTCGCCTTCGCCGCTCCCCGGGCGCACTCCTTGACCCTTCGGACCGCGTCGGCAAGCTCCGCATCGTTCTCCCCCCGGACGTAGAAGTACGCCTGGGCCCGCTCCGGGATGATATTGGGCGCCCTGCCGCCCTCGGTGACGATCCCGTGGACGCGGACGGTCTCCGGAAGGTGCTGGCGCAGCGCCGCGGTCCCCTGGAACAGCAGGAGGACCCCGTCCAGGGCGTTGATCCCGTGCTCCGGGTAGGCGGCCGCATGGGAGGCTTTCCCCAGGTAGGTGAAGCGGATCTTGTGCAGGGCGAGGTACCCCTTGGCGACGTGACGGCGCGAGGAGGGATGGACCATCATCGCGGCGTCGATCCCTTCGAAGACCCCTTCCTCGACCATCCGCGCCTTGCCGTACCCCATCTCCTCGGCGGGGGTCCCGAGGGCCACGATCTTCCCCGACCGGAAGCGGCCTGCCCCGATTGCGGCCAGCGCCGCCGCCGCGCAGGCCGATGACACGCCCACGATGTTGTGGCCGCAGGCATGCCCCAGGCCCGGCAGGGCATCCATCTCGCAGAGGAACGCCACCGCCGGCTTCCCCTTGCCGAAGACAAATTCCGCGCGGAACGCGGTCTTCATCCCGGCAATCCCCCGCTCCACGCGGAACCCTCTCTCCTCGAGAAACCCGGCGAGGATCCCGGAGGTCCGGAACTCCTTGAGGCCCAGCTCCGCATAGCCCGAGATCGCCCGCAGCATCCGGACGGCGTCGGGGCGCAGGGCCTCGGTCTTCGATAAAAGGATTTTTCTCCGGGGGTCCATTTTCCTGTCGCCGCGCGGCGGCGAGGTGCTATCGTAGCATACTTGGCGGGACAGCCCCCAGGGCCGGAGCGCTATAATAATGGAAATAAAAAGAGAGGCGGGCGGATGACGCGCTGGAAGTCGTTCACCGTCGAGACGCGCCGGGAGGCGGTCGATGCCCTCACCCACTTCTTCCTGACGCACGGGTCGCTGGGGATGGCCTATGACGAGCGTCTGTTCGGCCCGAACGGCGACCCCATCGACCCTCTTCCCCCTCCGGAAGAGGTCACGAAGCTTACGGCGTATTTCCCCTGGGAGGCCGACCTCCACGGCCTGAAGAAGGCGTTCCTCGAATTCCTTCCCGTGCTGGCCGAGTCGTTCGGCCCCGACGCCGGAGCCTTCGTGTCGGCCGCCGAGATCACCGACTATGGCTGGGCGGAAAACTGGAAGGAGCACTTCAAGCCCCGGAAGCTGGGGGACCGCCTCGTCGTGAAGCCGTCGTGGGAGCCGTACGCAGCCGCCCCGGGAGAAGTCGTGCTGACGATCGATCCCGGCCAGGCATTCGGAACCGGGACGCACGAGACCACCCGGATGTGCCTGCAGCTCCTGGAAGAGGTCTACGACGCCCCCCCCGGACCCCGGAGAGCGCTGGACATCGGCACGGGAACCGGGATCCTGGGAATCGCCGCGGTCCGGCTGGGCGCTTCCTTCGCGCTGGGCATCGACACCGATCCCAAGGCGGCCGAAGTGGCCGAGGAAAACGCAAAGACGAACGGCGTGGCGGAGCGTTTCGCCTCCACCTTCATGCCGCTATCCTCCATCGAGGGGAGCTACGACCTCGTCGTGGCCAACATCCTCGCCGAGATCCTCATCGACCTGAAAAAGGAGATCGTCTCCCGCTGCGCCCCGGGAGGATTCCTGGTCCTGTCGGGGATCCTGACGGAGAAGGGCGGCTGGGTGGAGGAGGAGTTCCGTGCGGAAGGGGCACGCCCGCTGAAGCGGAAAACCGACGGCCAGTGGACGGCGCTCTTGCTGCGGCGGGAGGCGCACTGACCGTCCCGTGCCCACCTTCTTCGTCGACCGCAGGAACATCTCCGGCGACACGGCCGTCCTCTCGGGGACCGAGGCCGGGCACATGCTCCGGTCGCTCCGCCTGGGGGCCGGGGATTCCTTTTTCGCCTTCGACGAGGAGGGGAACCGGTACCGGATGCGGATCCTGGAAGCGACCTCGCGGTCCCTCCGCGCCGAAGTGCTGGAGTCCTCGCCTCCCGAGCCCGGCCCGGAAGTGGCGGTCACTCTTCTGGTCGGGCTCCCCAAGGCGGACAAGATGGACTTCATCCTGGAGAAGGCGACCGAGCTCGGCTGCTCCCGGGTGATCCCCTTCCGGTCATCCCGCACCATCCCCCGGCTGGACCCCCAGGACGCGAGGAAGCGCCTGCTGCGATGGGAGCGGATTGCCCTTGCCGCGGCGAAACAGTGCGGCTCCGGCCGCGTTCCCGAAATATCTCCCTTGCGCTCTTACGCGGATGCGTTGCGGGCCGGCGCCGCGTCGGAAGGAAAGGTCATCTTCTACGAAGGGGAGGGCCGGTTCGGGCTGAAGAAGGTCCTCTCCGGGCTTCCAAAGGTTTCGAGCGTGGCCCTGCTGATCGGCCCCGAGGGCGGCTTTTCGGAAAACGAGGTAAAGGAGGCCGAAGGAGCCGGCTTCCTGCGAGCCGGCCTGGGGTCGCGGATCCTGCGCGTGGAGACCGCGGCGGTCGCAGCGCTCGGCATGACGATGTATCATTTCGAAAAGGAGTGAAGGCCCCCCCTTGACGACGCCCGGGCATCCCTACGCCGGCTTCTGGGTCCGCGCGGCGGCGCGAACCATCGACTTCCTCGTCATCCTGGGGATCTATAACCTCTTCTACCTGGTGGATAAGGTCGGCGCTTCGGCAGGGCTCTGGGCGCCCATCTCGATCGAGGACGTCTACGCCGCCACGGGCCGGCTTTCCCCGGATAACGTCGTCCGGGGGATTTTCTTTTTCGGCTTCCCCGTCTTCTACTACGTGTACCTGCACGGCGCTTGCGGTCAGACGTTCGGAAAGATGGCGCTCAAGATCAAGGTCATCAACGAGGACGGTTCCCCCCTGGGCTACCGGAGGGCGTTTCTCCGCTGGCTGGGATACTTCCTCTGCGTGTTCACGTTCTACGTCGGCTACCTCTGGGCCGCGTTCGACAAGCGCAAGCAGGGGCTCCACGACCGGGTGTGCAGGACGCTCGTCGTCCGGACCGACGCTTGACACCCGCTCTCGCTATCCGCTAGAATTTCCTCTTCCGAAAGAGTGGCCCTTTAGCTCAGATGGTAGAGCAGAGGACTGAAAATCCTCGTGTCCGCAGTTCAATTCTGCGAGGGGCCACCATGAAAAAACAGGGGGTTAGCCGGCATGGGCTGACTCCCTTTTTTTGTTCAACGGTTTCGAATGACAACTGGTTCCCGCCGATCGAAAGTGCGAAGATGAAGAACGAGCAACATGAACTCTGTTAAACATCCATGGAACGTCCTGAAGAAAAGCCTCGGGGAACTGTATCTTTTTGTCTCCAGAAGATATCTTGAACGGATCTCCCATAAACGGAGAATGAAGATTCTGTTTTCCCGGAAAGAGGATTGGGAACCTGTTATCCGATGGAATTTCCGCTACACGCAACATGAACTGACATTTGGAAATCTCTCCGTCGAAAACATCGAAAAATATGACCTCATCGTACCGCTGACGATTGACGACATAAAATATCTGAACGGGGTCCGTCATTTGATCATTAACAACCCGATCCCAATTCCGACCACAGAAAGTCTGTGCCTGTGCGACGATAAGCGCTTGTTCAATCAGACCCTGATCGAAAACAATTTCGGAAATTTCATACCAACGATGAGTAATGAGTTACAGGTCCCCTATATTTTGAAGAAGAAAATTGACGGATTTGGGGTAAACTCTCATGTTATTTACGACAGAGAACAAGAACTGAAATTTCCAGAAGCAGCATCAAGCCAGGATTATTTTCGCCAAGAGCTTGTTCCTGGTAAGTATGAATATGCCACACACATTCTTTTTTCTAAAGGAAAGATTGTTCATTCAATAAATATCGAATACACTTTCGAGACAGATATCTTCATCAAAGGAAAGAACAAACAAATCTCCATGAAAAAAGTAAGTCAATGCCTTTATCTCAGCGCATTTTCTTCTATCCTTAATCTAATTGGCTTTGAAGGCCTTTGTTGCGTTAACTACAAAGTTATTGATAATCAACCCCTCATTTTTGAGATTAACCCAAGATTCGGGGGAAGCCTTTGCAACCATTTTTTCTCGTTTATGAAGTATCTTGATTAAAGACCCGGGTAATTCAGGTTTCCGAACCCGAGGTGCCATCATCACTTTCCTTCTTTCGGCGCCTCCCGCTGCATCTGCTCCATCGCCTTTTTCGCCTCTTCCATCTGCTTCTCAACCGACTTCGAGGCTTCCTCTGCCTGTTTTTCCATCGCCCTGGAGGCCTGCTCCGCCTGCTTCTGCATCGTTTTCGCCGCCTCTTCCGCTTCCTTCTGGATCCTTGCGGCTTCCCGCCCGATCCTTCTCGCCGCGAATTCCGCGCTGACGCTGAAAAGAATCATGATCCCGCCGATGATCCCGAACACCGTCCATGCCTTCCGGGAAGGGATGTTGTGGACGGCGACGCTGGCGGTCACGAGAAAGAAGATCATCAGGAGGATGTTGACCACTCCGCCGACAACGGGGAGGAGATTGAGGAGAACCGATACGGGCGTCAGGACTCCGATGTACGCGCCGCACCGGTAGGCGGTTTCGTACGATTCCTGGGAACCGATCAGTTTCCAGATGACGTAGAGGATGGCGGCGCCCACGAAACCGAAGATCCCGATCAGGATCGGCAGGAGGATCACCGAGCCCACGCCCATCATCATCCCGGCGGCGACCCGGAAGCGGAGAAGACTGAGAATCGACTGGAGGAGCCCCCCCACGACCCCCATGGCGATCATAAACACCAGGGGCTCGACGAATCCTCCGCTTTTGGGCATCCCCTTGAAAAATTCCGATGGAGACGTCAGCACCTTCATGGCCGTCTGCGGGATCGCGGCGAAATCGAACCCTTTCCCCTCCATGGCGTGCTCCTTTCCGATGAAATGACGGATTGACCCGGGAAGACCTTCCTTTCGTGAATCTTAGAATCAACCCGGCGGCCGGGCGTTTCACGAATTACTTTTCGGTCACGGTCCAGACCCCTTCCCACGTCTCCGGCGGGTGGCTCAACAGGGCCCGGCATTCCCGCACGTAGGCGGCCGCGGGAGGATCGATGTTCTCGATCGCCAGAAACGACTCGAGGGCCTCGGAAAAACGCCCGGCGTAGAATGCGTTCAGCGCCTTGGCGAACGCGGAAAGCATGTTTCCCGGCGCGGCCGATTCCTCCTTCGGCAAAAGCTCGTAGACCCGGACGGGCTCCCTCCTCCCCACGACGGCGACGCGGGAGATCTCGCGGGCCGCAAATCCCCCTCCCAACGCGTCCCGCAGAGCTTGCGAGGCCAGGATCCGCGTGCCGAATTGCTTGTTGACCCCTTCGAGCCGGGAGGCGAGGTTGACGGCGTCTCCGAGGATCGTGTAGTCGAAGCGGCTGCGGGATCCCATGTTGCCGACGACGGCGGGGCCGGAGTTGAGGCCGATGCGCATATGGAGGTCTTTCCCGGCTTTTACCCGGAAAGCAGGGCGAAGTTCCGAAAGTTTCGCCTGGCAGCGAAGGGCGGCGCGCGCAGCGCGCTCGGCGTGATCCGGCTGTTCCACGGGAGCGTTCCAGAACGCGATGATGGCGTCGCCCACATATTTGTCGAGAGTCCCGCCCTCTTCGTGGAGGATGTCCGTCATCGCCGTCAGGTAGTCGTTGAGGAGCTCGGTCAGCGCTTCCGGCTCGAGACCCTCCGCGATCGCCGTAAACCCCTGCAGGTCGGAAAAGAAGACGGAAAGAGTTCGGCGCTCTCCGCCCAGTTTCAATCGCTCCGGGTGCGCGATGAGCTGCTCGATGACGTCGTGGCTCAGGTATTGACGGAAGGCGCTTTTGATGAACCGTTTCTGCCTTCCCTCCCTGGCGTAGTTGACAGCCAGCGCGCCCAGGAGCGACAGGGAAACCGCCGTTTCCAGGACAACCAGCGGAAGCCAGTATCCCTGCACATAGGCGAAAAACGACAGCGCGACCGGAAGAGGAAGGCAGGCCGCGAAGAAAAGCAGGCTCTTCCATGCGCTCCGGGAACAGGTCACCGGAATGGCCGACAACATCGCCAGCAGGAGCGTCAGCGCGATCGTGGCCCGCGGCCCCGTCCCCGCCAGGAAATCCGCCGCCATCAGGTTGTCCAGGGCCGTCGCGTGGATCTCGGAAGCCATGTACACGCCGCCCACCGGCGCCGGCCGCAAATCGTAAAGTCCCGGCGCGCTGAACCCGAAGAAGACGTGGCAGTCCCGGAACGCGTCGGGATCCTTGAGGACCGGTTCCTCCCCGGCCCGGAGGCGCAGTTCGGATTGGATCACCGCGGCGGCGCTGAACTGCCGGTGCGTTCCGGAAGGACCCCGGAAACGGAGAATGGCGTACCCTTCCTTATCGATCGGGACCGTCTTCCCGCCGATCGCCATCTCGCCCGGCCGTATCGCAACCCTGGTCCCCGGGGATGCGGCAAGCAGACTCGCCAGCGCGAGCGAAGGGACCGCTCGCCCATCGAAGATCCGGAACAGGCGCACCCGTCGATACACCCCGTCGGGATCGGGGTCGTGGTGGACGTCGGCAAGGATCGCCGCCCTCGACGAAATCTCCGGGACGGGAAACAACCCCCGGGAAGCGGCGATGCTGTCGCGGGCATGGCTCCCGGACAGCCACTGATCCAGGCCTTCGATGTCCAGAGGGACCGCCGGAAATCCGCTTGGCCAGGAGGTAGCGCTGCCTGTTTTTGCCCCAAGGAAAAGCGCGCCCACAAACCCCTTGTGACTTCCGACGGCGTTTCCCAGGGCAAGGTCGTCCGCCGCTCCGTAACTGGAGGGCTCCGTGAAAAGGACGTCGAAAACGATGCTTTTCGCGCCGGCCCGCTTCAGATAACCGATGATGGCGCCATAGACTTCCCGCGGCCACGGCCACGACAGGCCGTTTTCCCTTTGACCCCAATCAAGGCTGTTCTGGTCCAGGAGGACGAGGCGGACCTTATCGGTGGAGGGGACCGGCCGGGCCAGGCGGCTTACGCGCCAATCCCACGTGCGGTATTCCCAGCGGTCCAGCCAGCCGGCCGCCCACAGAAGCGACGCCACGATGGTTGCGGCGAGTGCAACCATCGCCCCCTCGAAAAATTTTTTCCCGGCGGGAGGGAACTTCACTTTCGCTAAATATTCCCCAGGGCCTTGCGGAATCTCCCCTGCCTGGCGGAAACCACGGAGAAGGCCGCGCCTCGTACGTTCAAGGATTCGATGTCGTCGATCCGGCTCTTCGGCGTAGGATGCGTTTTGGCGAAATCGGGCCCGCCGGCCTTAAGATTTTTCTCCATCTCCTCGAGCATCGCGATAAGGGCGTTGGGGTCGTATCCGACGCGGGAAAGTATCTTGACGGCGTCGGCGTCGGCCTGCCGCTCGAAACTGCGGGAATATCCGTTGTTGATCATGGTGGAGGTGATATCGCCGATCGAACCCTCGAATGCCTTTGTAAGATCGGCAAGGTCCTTTCCGCCGAAGGTCTTGGCGCCCTCCGCGGCCAGGGTCGTCAACGCCTGCGTCAGCCGGCTCTTGTCGATCGCCTGAAGCCCGTGCCGAAGCTGGACGTGCCCGATCTCATGGGCCAGCACCGCAGCGGCCGCATCCTCGCTCTTGCAGCAGCGCAGCATGCCGCGAGAGACGAAAACCAGGCCCCCGGGCGCCGCGAAGGCGTTGATCTCCTCCGAATCCAGGATCAGGAAATGGTAGCCGCCGAACGTCTCCGGCCGGTCGGAGGCCTGCGCCAGGGTCTGGCCAAGGAGGTTCAGGTAGTCGTTGGCCTCGGCATTCGGGTAGGGCTTGTACTTGTTGACGATGACCGCCCCCACGGACCGGCCGATGTAATACTCCTGCTCGGGGGTGATGTCCTCGAACGTCTTCGCCACCGCCGATGCGGACCTGACGATCGATTTCGTCTGGTCCTCCGTCACCAACCCCCGCGATTGAGCCATGGACGTACCTAATTTCGCCGCTTGATCGAGGGTTGCGCAGGCCGGCCAACCGGTAATCGCCAGGAGAAGAAGTGCGAGAGCCGTCGCGCCCTGGGGTTTTTTCATTTGCCGCCTCCCTGGACGGGGGTCAGTTGCCCTTCCCGGAGGAAGGCGCTGATTTTTCCCGGCGGGGCCTTTATTTCCTCCATCCTGTCGATCCAGGTGAAGTCGATGTCCTTGTGCTTGCTCTTGAATTCCGCCTCCACGTCGGCGTTGAACCCCTTGCCGGCCAGGGCCAGCTCTCCGCCGGAGGCGCCGGTCTCCGCCTCCTTGCTGCCGGCCTTGAAAACGATTTTCTTTTCCGTCAAGGCGGAGGCATGCATCCACCCGGGGGCCTTATTCCCGGGGGGGACGATTTTCATCCAGCCGTTCTTGTCCTCAAGGGCCTCCACCCGATCGCCGTAGGACAAGGTCGCGACGATTTTCCCGAGAAAGGAAGGGGTGGCCCTCACCTGCCCTTGTTTCACCTGTACGCTCATCGCCTTCCTGCCCTCTCCCCCCACGGCCGTGGAAACCGCCAGAAGCGCCAGGAAGGCAGCCAGCAACGCCGATAATCGCGCCATTTGATTTTTCCTCCCTGTGCCGCCTGCTCTTCGAGTCAAGACCCGGACCCGGGTAGTACGACGTTATATCACGACCGGCGGGTATTGAAGTATTTTCCTGGAACAGGACAGGAAAAGTAAGAACTTTTTTACTCTCTGATCCCGGGGAGGAAATAGTAAGTACCTTTAAAATAAGAACTATCTTCCTGTAAGTCGTTCTGGCCCGGATCTTGCCTGTGTACATCGACATGTACTTTTATCCTGTGTATCGTTACCGCGGCAACTCGGATGGGACTTTCGCCCGGGTAGGTTCCTTAAGGGGGTATGCGGGACCCATCGGAAGCCGGACCTATACTTCCCTTTTGCAGGAAGCAAAAAAACTCTTTGCCACCGGAGCAGAAGACGTCATCTTGCTCGGACCCTCGCCGATCGGCACGCATGGCGGGAGGGGGGTGCCATGGACAAGGTCGTCATCTATCGCGTGGACGGCGTCACGAACAGGGATGTCCCCGTCGGCACGGTCGAGGAGCGGCGAAAACTCGAACGCGGGGATAACCTGGTCGGCCTGATGCGAGTTGCGAGAAAAGCTTTCGCACGTTTATCGCGAGAGTCGTTTTGCATCAAATTAAGAGGTGCCCGGATAGCATTCTAAAATTCAGGAAGCAGTCCGTTCAACGGGCGGGAGGCCCCCCTTGCAGACGGTCACTGTCTATCGCGTGGACTATGTCAAAAAAGAGAAGAGACCCATCGGGACGGTGAGAGAACGAAGGAAGACGGATCGACCCGAGAACCTGACGGGGTTGCTGCAGATTGCGAGGAAAATATTTTCTTCCACTCCTCAAGAGGCCTTCCAGATCGCCCTTGATAAAGAATATCTGTCGGGACGCTAAGCGCGTACCATAGGGGCATGGCCCGAAGGATCCGCGCATTCCTTGGCGGGGTATTGTTTCTGATCGCCCAGATGCTGATCGGGACGGGGGCCCCGGCCTGCGCAGCGGACAGGACGACGATCGTGTTCCCACCCGATTTGACCTTGTCGTCGGAAGCGACCATCAGGATCTTCGCATTCAGGGACGGGAAGGATGCGCCGCTTTCCGTCTTTGTCAACGGAAAATCAATGGGCACGCTCGAAGGAGGCGCGTTCCAAAAGGGTGAAGTTCCCCTGAATCCCGGTCTCAACCGCATCCAAGCCGGCCCACGAAGCACGCGTGTCTATTCTCTTCCGGGAACCGCCGCCAAACGGTTCTCCCTCTCCACGGGAAAAGGGAATCCGCCGCTGATCTTCAGGCCGGTTCGTCTCCACCCGGCCCTTGACGACGGGTGCGATGGATGCCACCTCCTCAAGGACGGGAAATTGGGAAGGATCGATCAGAAAACAGCATGCTACGCCTGCCACGAGAATTTCGAAAAGACGACAGGAGAGGAAAAGCGCTACCTCCATGAGCCTGTGGCCAACGGAGAATGCACATCCTGCCATGCGCCGCACTATTCAACGCTTCCCAAGCTCCAGAAGGACATCAAGGGCTGTTTCGCGTGCCATGATCCGTTTCCCGTCCAGGGGACCGTCCACCGGCCGGTAAAGAGCGGGCGGTGCACCGAATGCCACAATCCACACGTCGGGTTGGCGCCAAAACAACTTGTTCGCAACGGGAATGATCTCTGCACGGGGTGTCACAGGAATTTTCATGTTCATCACCGTGGAGAAGCGGTGGCAGGCTCCATGACGCGACTGCCCCCCGACATCCAAAAAGACGGACGGTCCCTTTCGTGCCTTGCCTGCCACGCTCCCCACCAATCCACCCGGGGTCAACTTCTTCTAAAGACGAGAGAGGAGTTGTGTCGGACGTGCCATCCGAGGTAGCTTTCCCCCTCGAGTGCCGACGATGAAATCCCCAGGCGACCGGATTACAGTATCGCGCTTTCCCCTGCGTCTCCCTCCCGGATAGGCCGCTGTTTTTACTGAATTTGTCCGTCCCGCCACTCCGGCCCGGTTCCTGCACGATTTAATTAAAACCGCGAACCGGAGAGGTAAGCGCCGATGTTGCGGAGAGTTGTTGCAAAGACCCTGATCCTCCTCGTGTCGACCTGCCTGTTTCCCCCGGCCGGCGTGGCAATCGACGGGAGCAGGTCGATACGGATCGGCCATCTCGGGGAGGGGATCGAGGCCTCCGTGGAAATCTCTTCCTTCGATGGCAGGATGAGCGCGACTCCCCAGCTCAAAATAAAGGAAGACCCGAAAAATGACGCGCGGACTTCCGGAGACGGCAAGGAAGGCGCGAAGAAATCCCTGACGGACATCCTCCCGGAGGGTGAGATCTCCTTCTCCAAGGGGGTCAGACTCATCGACCAGGCAAAGGAGGCCATCCGGAAGAAGAAGCAGGAAAAGTCCGACGCGGAGAAAACCACCGGCGGACTTTAGCGGTATTTCTTCCGGCGGAACAGGTCCGTCTTGAGGGAGGCCACCCGGTCCAGGAAGAGGATGCCGTCCAAATGGTCCACCTCGTGCTGGATCGCCACCGCCTCGAACCCCACCGATTCCAGGATCACCTGCTTCCCTTCCCGGTTAAGGGCGTCCACCAGGACCCACTGGGCACGCTCGATGTTGGCGGTGTAATCCGGGATGCTCATGCACCCCTCCCGCACGATCTGCCGTCCCCCCTTCGCTAGGATTTCGGGGTTGACGAGGACCAGCAGCCCGTGGTTCTCCACCTGGGCGGCGCGCCTGCTCGCGGAAACGTCGACCGCAACGATGCGCTTGAGGACGCCCACCTGCGGGGCGGAGATCCCCACTCCCCCGGGAGAGGCCCGCATCGTGTCCAGCAGGTCGTCGATCACGGCGGACAGCTCCGGCGTGACGCGCTCCACGGGGGCGGACTTCTGCTGCAGCAAGGGGTCGGGGAATTTCAGGATGGGAAGGATGGCCATGGCCGGTCGGCGAATTACAGCTCCATGGTCTCGATCGGCCGCACCGTGATGGACACGGAGAGCTCTTTCCGGATGCGGTCGAACTCCTTTTCGAGCTCCTTCATGTCGATCCCCTCGGGGATGTCCACCTCGAGGACCATCACGTAGACGGGGCGATCCTTCGAGCCGACCACCTGCGTGTTGAGGTCGGTGATGTTCACCTTCCGCAGCGCGAGCTCCTTCGTGACCATGTAGACGATCCCCGGCCGGTCCGCCCCGTAGACGGAGATGATGTGGGGCTGGCCCGAAAACGCCTTTTCGTGGACGACTTCCTCATCCTTGAGAGAGTGCAGGGTGACCATGAGCCCCATCCTCGAGCGCACCTCCTCGAACGCGGGGTTGAGCTCGCCCACGGCGGCCATCTTCGGATGGAAGACCACCAGGATCATCGCGAACTGCCCCGAAAGGATCGTGCAGGTGGAATCCTCGATGTTGCATCCCTGCTCGAAGAGGATCCGGCTCACCTCCGCGACGATCCCCGGCCGGTCCTTTCCGACGACGCTAACCGAGAAGTGTCCCATTCCGGAATCCTCCTTTCCCGGCAATGACTGCCGGAAGATGATACCACGGCGCCGCGAAGGAAAAATATCGCCGTTCCCGGGGAAAAAATTGACCCGGGTCAATTCGATGCGCCCGGCGCCGAGTGGTATACTGCATACACTTTGGAGAAGGACCGCCGAAAGGAGGGAAGGGGATGAAACGATCTGCGCTGGTTTGGATCGCACTGCCGGTTTGCGTCGCCGCGTACTTTCTTTCCGGTACCGCCATGGCCGTCAAGGGCGCTCCGGTCAAGGAGGAGAAGTGCTTCGAGTGCCATGACGAGATCAAGGCGCTCAAGACGGGGGGCAAGCACGCGAAGATCAACTGCGTCGACTGCCACTCCGGCACCGCGGAGCATCTGGCCGACAGCGACAGGAAACCCGCCACGCGCGTGGACCTCGAGGCGTGCGGGGGCTGCCACAAGGACCAGTACGACAGTTTCGGCACGCTGAACCTGAAAAAACCGGCGCGGGTGGAGAAGTCCCTTCTCACCGAGCGGGCGCCCAACCCCTTCTGGGACAAGCTGATGATGGGGCACGGGTTCACGAAGGAGCACGCCGCCCCCCGGAGCCACTCCTTCATGCTCGTCGACCACCTCATCGTCGACCGGGCGTACGGCGGGCGGTTCCAGTCGAAGAACGGCTGGCAGTACGTGTCGACGACCGGGGTGATCAAGGCATGGGACCTTCTGGAAGACCGCTATCCCGAATCGAAGGAGCACAAGCCCTTTATCCCGGAGAGCGCGGCGGCGGCCAACCCCACCTGCCTCCAGTGCAAGACGCAGGACCAGATCCTCAAGTGGAAATTCATGGGCGACAAGGACGCGAAGGCGAAGTGGGACAGGACCTCGAACGTCGTGGAGTTCGTCAAGGACCTTTCCAACGCGATGAACTGCTTCCTGTGCCACGACCCGCATGCGGCCAGGCCCCGGATCGTGCGGGACGGGCTCATCGGAGCCCTGACGCGGCCGGAAAAGGACACCCTCTGGCACAACGACCCGAAGGCGACGAAGATCGACGTCCGGGAGTTCCGCGGGGGCTTCCGGAAGATCGCCCTGCTGGAGAAGTACGACGCCAAGTTGCAGTGCGGGCAATGCCACGTGGAGTACAACTGCAACCCCGGGTACGATTCGAAGACCGGCGAATACTCGATCAAGGCGGCCGACCCGCGGACGAACCACTTCCCGCTCAAGGACGTCTTCCAGATCTACGACCATTACAACGCGCTGGGTTTCCGCGACTTCAAGCACCAGCTGACCGGCGGGCTCCTGTGGAAGGCGCAGCACCCGGAGGCCGAGACCTACTGGAACTCCCGGCACGACAAGGCGGGGGCAAGCTGCAACGACTGCCACATGCCCAAGGTGAAGAATCCGCAGGGGAAGGTCTACACCTCGCACTGGCAGACCAGCCCGAGAAATTACGTCAAGGAAACCTGCCTGACGGCGAAATGCCACCCGAAGCTCACGGAGGCGCAGGCGCTCTACGAGATCGACTCCGTAAAGAGCTACATCAAGGGGAAGATGCGGAAGTCCGAGTTCTGGCTCTCGGCCCTGATCGACAAGATCGTCGAGGGGAAGAAAGCGGGGCTCGGCGAGGACGTCATCCGGGAGGCGCAGGAGCAGCACCAGAAGGCGCACGTCCTGTGGGAGTGGTGGACCGCGGAGAACTCCGACGGCTTCCACAACCCCGACATGGCGCGCCAGTCGCTCACAAGGTCGGTCGAGGAATCGAGGAAGGGGATCAAGATCGTCGCGGACGCGCTGGAAAAGAAGGCCGCCGCGAAATAACCGCAAGGAACCGGGGCGGGGGGGATTCCTCCCGCCCCGTTATCCAGGTTACTCCGGCAGGGAAAAGAGGGATTCCGCCTTCAGGATGCGGATTTGCTTCCCCTTCACCCGGATCTTTCCCTCTTCCTGCAATTTTTTCAACGTACGGGAAAACGTCTCGGGGACCGTCCCCAGCCGCGAGGCCAGGACGTTCTTGCTGACGTCGAGCTCGTACACCGCGCCGTCCCGGATCGGCACGCCCCCGGCGGAAAGCTCGTCGGAGAGATACCGGACGAGCCGCGCCTCCACGTCGCGCAGGGAGATGCTCTCCACCAGGTCGGCCATCCGCTTGAGCCACCGGGAGAGGGAGGCCATCATCCGGAGCGCGACCCGGGGGTTCTTTTCCAGCAGGTCGGTGAACGGGCGCTTCGGGAGATAGGCCAGGTCGCAGTCGGAAAGGGCCTCCGCATGCGCGGGGTACGTCCCGCCCTCGAAGATGGTCGCCTCCGCGAAGGACTGCCCCGGCCCGAGGAGGTGGAGGACCTGCTCCTTGCCGTCCGGCGAAAGCTTGAAGACCTTGACCCTCCCCTCCCCCACCACGAAAAAGCCGTCGGCGCGCTCCCCTTCCCGGAAGATGGAGGCCTTTTTCCCATAATGGCGCGCGGAGGCGATCTCCGCCACGCGGCGCAGGTCGTCGGGGGGAAGGTTGGCGAACAGGGGCGCTTTCCGGAGGACCTCGGGGAGAGCCGGCGTCATGGTATCATTCTCCTGTATTTTCGCCGCGGGTCAAGAAGGACGACCGCCCGGGGAGGAAACGCCATGGCGAAGATCGGCTTTATCGGGCTGGGGATCATGGGCGCTCCGATGTGCGGGAACGTCCTGGCCAAGGGGCACGACGTCACGGTGTACAACCGGTCGCGCGAGAAGATGGCGCCCCTGGTCGCCGCGGGGGCGAAGGGCGCCTCCTCGGTGGCCCGGCTGGTCGAACATGCGGACATCGTGATCACCATGCTGTCCGACCCCGCCGCCGTCTGGGAGGTGGTCGCGGAAACCGCCGGGGTCCTCTCGGCGCTGACGGCCGGCAAGACCTACATCGACATGAGCACGGTCTCCCCGGAATCCTCGCGGGAGATCGCCGCGATGGTCCGCAAGACCGGGGCCGACTTCCTGGAGGCGCCGGTATTGGGCAGCAAGAAGGCGGCAACGGAAGGGACCCTCGTCATCCTCGCGGGAGGCGACCCCGAGGTCGCAAGGAAACGGGAGCCGATCCTGCTCACGATGGGGAGCAGGGTGGTCTACATGGGGGAAGTCGGGCTGGCGGCGCACATGAAGCTCATCATCAACCAGATGTTCGGGACGCTTCTGTGCGTGTTCTCCGAGGCCGCGCTCACCGGAATGGCGGCGGGGATCCCCGCGGAGAAGATCCTGGAGGTCGTCCAGAATTCGATCGTCGGCTGCCCGGCCATCCAGATCAAGGGGAAGGACATGCTGGGGGAGAAGACGTTCGCGGTGCACTTCCCGTTAAAGCTTGCCCACAAGGATATGCGGCTGGCGGTTCTCGCGGGGGACGCCGCGGGCGTCCCCACGCCGGTGACGGCGGCCGCGCACCAGCTCTTCGCCATTGCCCGCGAGCGCGGGTTCGGCGAGAGCGACGTCTCCGCCGTCCTGCGGGCGCTGACGGACAAGTAGCTAGCTAGGGGGAACGGTACCGGTCGAGGACTTCCAGCATCGAGGGCTCGAAGCGGCATCCCTGCTCCATCGCCCGGTCGCAATGTGCGATCGACTCCCGATACGCGCCTTGCGAGAAGTAGGCCTTCGCGAGCCCGGCGCGCGCCTTGATGTTCTCCGGGTTGATCTCGATGGCTTTCAAAAACTCCTGGATGCCTTCCTCCACCTTGCCGCAGGAGCAGAGAGTGGCGCCCAGGTTTCCGCGCGCAATTTCCATGTCCGGGTCGAGCGCGATCGCCCTGTGGTATTGGGCGACGGCTTCGTCATTCCTCCCCAGCTTCTGGTAGGAGACCCCGGCGTTGTAATAGACATCCGGCAGCCCGGGGCTGAACAGGGCCGCCTGCCGGTACACCCGCAGGGCGTCTTCCTCCATTCCCCGGCGGGATAAGGCGGCGCCGAGGCTCTTGAGGTACACCCCGATCATCTCCCGCTTCCCGAGCGTCTGCAGGTAGGGGCGCCCTTCGCCTACTTTGAATTTCCATGCGTACCACCGGTCGTCCCGCTCCGCGCCCTTCTCCCCCGTCTCGATGTTGATCCGGACGCCGTTCTCTTCGTACCGCGCGAAGCAGTGGGTGGGCACGTACGCTCCCTGGAGGGGGATCCCCAGCCGCTCGCCCAGCGCAAGGTAAATGAACGTCAGGCCGAGGCAGTTCCCGCGTTTCTGCGCGATCACCCGGTCCATAAGGTAATTCCCGGGTTCGCCGGGGGCGGGGTCGTAGACGAATCCTTCATCGGTAAAGAGCACCTGGTTGATCGCGGCGATCGCCAGGCGTGGCTCCCGCGCGCCGACCAGAAAGCCGGAAACGCGCCACGCGATCCGGTCGATCTCCTTCTCGACGAGCTCGGTGTTCAGGCGACGGCCCGTGAGCTTCCGGACCCCCTCGCCGGAAGCGAGGAAAAGCGCCGGCAAAACGGAGACCTCCTTGTCGGGCAGCCGGGCGATCCTCTCCAGGCTTTCCTGCGTGGACTGCGCATCGCCTTTCGCCGTCCAGGCGGCGCGGGCAAGAACGGGGGAAGGACAGGCAAGACAGGCGAGATTTATCCCCAGGAAAAGAAGAAGAAAAAAAATTGTCGGTTTACCGCGCAACACCGCTTCACACCCCGGGGATTCCCCGCCGCAACTCGGAGTCGCTACTATTATTTATTATAGTATAGAGGCTCACTTGCCCGTCCACAAGGGAACGGGATGCTGCAAAGGCCGGCGCCCCGGCGATCTTCGCCGGGACGCCGGCCCCATTGCCCGGCTCAATCCTTACATCAAGACTTACGGGCCGTCATCGATGCCCTGCCGGAAACGTACTCCTCCGAACTCGTTGACGACTGCGGCAGGCTCATTGGATTCGAGCGTGCTCTGCGGCAGTTTGCCGGTTTCCACGGGCTCCTCCTTCTGATACGCTGAGGAATCCATTCCTTCCTTCGGCTTCTCGGAGGTCCCCCAGGATCCTTGCGGGGTTGCCGGTTCCGAGCTCATCGATTCGCCGGGCTGTGAGGACTCGTACGAATGCCCCCACCCCGCCTGGGCGGAACTTGTTGCGATGACGAATAACGCTCCCATGACTGCCAGTGCCAGAAAATATTTCCGCACCATTTTTCCACCTCCGTATTCTCCGGTTTCCCGTTCCCGCACAATGCGGCAACGGATCGTTACGGGTAAGATGACCCTCCTTCCCGGAGGGTTCACCCCGTAAAAAAAAACGAAGGAGGCCGATTGCATCATCCTGTAAAAAATTACGGGAGCGCTATTTCAGCGTATGGGAAAACATCGCGGAAACTTTCTGCTTCACACTGATCCCGAACGGATACTCGCAGGATGATCTCATAAATTATGGAGGGACCGCCTTGCCGGCGGCCCCTCCTGGTTTCCCGGAGCTCCGCGTTACGGAGTGTCGATGCCGATCCGGTAGGTCCTCCCGCCGATTTCGACTACCGGCACCTGGTCCCTGGAGACGGACTCTTTCTTCACCGGCTTCGCATCCTGATTCAGCGTCCCCGTCTCCGAAGCCTCGTGATACTCCCAACCCCAGACCTTCGGCAAAAGTGACTTCTCCGGCTCCGCTGCAACCGCCCAACCGCTCATCGCAAGGATAACAACCGCCGCGACGACCCCCGCCAACCCTGTGAGCCTTTTCATCTTCCCGACCTCCTGTGGTGTGTGTTGAAAAACGTCGTGTCCTCGGAGATGGAATTAGCAGGAGGCGTGCCAATCCCTGCGACCGGCAGATCCCAGAATTTTCCACAGGTTAGGAGATATCCCCGCGTCGAAGCTTTCCTCGCTTTGAGAGTATTCTTTAATTCGCCCGAGAGTATTCTTCATGGAACTCACGGGGCGCTATTTCACGGTGTGCGTAAACGTCGCAGACCCCTTCTTGTCCCCGGACTCGATACTCACTTTGAACGTGTATTTGCCCGGCTTGGGCAGGTTGACGTCGGCCCCGAAATGGCCCTCCATCGCCATAAAGTCCGTTTTCTCCTCCTTCTTGTCCGGTCCGACGACCGTCACCGAACCCTTCCCCTCGGTCATGGGCTTCTTCGTCGTGGGGTCGGTCAGCCCGAAGGCGATGTGGTGGCTCTTCATCATCCCTTCCATCTTCATCCCGGATGCCTTGGCTTTCTCCATGTGCGCCTTCATGTCGACCAGCCGCGCCTCTCCGTTCCACGCCCCGACCTTGCCGCTGTAGATCCTGTCCCCCATCTTCATCATGCCGCCGTGGCCTTCCTGCGGGCCTTCCATCTTCATACCAGGCATCCCCTCGTGTCCCTTCTCGGCGGCTGCACTCAGCGCCGGGACTGCCAGGAATGCGATCGCCAGGGTCCAAATTGCAAAACGTTTCAACCCCATTGCTCTGTCCCTCCTTTTTGAAATGCGTTACTCGGGCGTTGCCGCTTTCCTTACCTCTCTCTCGCGCAGCCACAGGAAAGTGACCGGTGTAACCACAAGGACAAAGAGGAGCGAGGAAACCATCCCGCCCAGCACCGGCGTCGCGAGCGGCTTCATGACCTCCGACCCCGTCCGGGTGCTCCAGAAGATCGGCAGCAGTCCCGCCACTACCGTGGACACGGTCATGACCTTGGGGCGCAACCGCAGCAACGCCCCTTCCACCACCGCCTCTCTCAGGTTGCCGATGGTGAGTCTCCCGTCGCGTTTCCTTACCCGTTCCACCGCCTCCTCCAGATAGATCACCATGACGACACCGGTCTGGACCGCGGTCCCGAAGAGGGCGATGAACCCGACCCACACGGCGACGGAGAAGTTGTACCCGAGGAAGTACAGGAGGTACACTCCGCCCGTGAGGGCGAAGGGCACCGCCAGGATCACGTTGAGCGCCTCCTTCACCGAGTGGTAGACCATGACGAGCAACACGAAGATGATGAGGAACACCAGCGGCAGCACGACCTGGAGCGTCTTCTTCGCCCGGATCTGGTTCTCGTACTGCCCCGACCATTCGATAAAGTAGCCGGGAGGAAGCTTCAGGTTCTTCGCCAGGTACTCTTTCGCCTCGTCGACGAACCTCCCCATGTCCCGGCCGCGCACATTCAGAAACACGATCGACCGCAGGAAGGAGTTCTCGGCGCTGATCATCGCGGGGCCCGGGTTGACGGAAATCCCGGCCACTTGCCCCAGCGTGATCTGCCCGCCGCCGGCGCCCATCGGCACGCCGCCGGCGCCTCCCCCCATCGCGCCGCCTGCCCCGCCCGAGGAAGCCGGTGCGACCGTCGAGGCGGAGGTTACGACAGGACCCCTGGGGATCGGAATCCGCTTGATCTTCTCGACGTCCTGACGGTAATCCCACAGGAACCGGACCCGGACGGGGAACCGCTGCCGCCCCTCGATCGTATGGGTCACCGGCATCCCGCCCAGGACCGTCTCGATCACGTCGTTGATGTCGTCCACGTTGAGGCCGTACCGCGCGGCGGCCTCGCGGTCCGGCACGATGTCGAGGTAGGTCCCTCCCAGCGTCCGCTCGGCGACCACGTCCACCGCTCCCGGCACCTTTTTGAGGATCTCGCCGGCCGTGACCGCGAGGTCGGACAGCTTCCCGAGGTCGTCCCCGTAGATCTTGACCCCCAGGTCGGTCCTGACGCCCGTGGAGAGCATGTTGATCCGGTTGATGATCGGCATCGTCCAGCCGTTGCCCACCCCGGGGATCTGGAGCTTCTGGTTCAACTCCCCGATCAGCCGGTCCTGCGTCATCCCCTTGCGCCACTTGTCCTGGGGCTTGAGCAGGATGATCGTCTCGAACATGGAGACCGGCGAGGGATCGGTGGAAGTTTCCGCCCGGCCGACCTTCCCCAGAACGTGCTCCACCTCCGGAGTATCCTTGATGATCTTGTCCTGGATGGTGATGAGCCGTTTCGCCTCGTTGATCGAGATGTTGGGGAGGGTCACCGGCATGAAGAGGAGGCTCCCCTCGTTCAGGGGGGGCATGAACTCCTTCCCGATGCGCGTCACCATGACGATCGCGACCGAGAACAGGGCAACGGCGATCGCCACCGTCTTCTTCCGGTTGTCAAGCGCCCAGTTGAGCGCCGGCTTGTACGCCTTCATGAGAACCTTCATCGTCCGGTTGTCCTCTTCCTTGTGCAGCTTCCCGCGGACGAGGAAGGAGCAGAGGACCGGCACGAGCGTGACCGCGATGAAGGTGGACCCCACCATGGCGAACGTCTTGGTGAAGGCCAGGGGGTGGAACATCTTCCCTTCCAGGCCGGTCAGGGCGAAGACCGGTACGAACGCCAGGATGATGATCGCCATGGCGAAGAAGATCGGCCGGCCGACCAGGTGCGCCGCTTTCTCGGTGATGGACAGGATGTTCTTCTCGTACCCCTCGCCGTACTGCTCCGCGTGGCGGATCACGTTCTCCGTCATCACGATGCCGGCGTCGACCAGCACACCGATCGCGATGGCGATCCCCCCCAGGCTCATGATGTTGGAATTGAGCCCCGTGTAGTGCATGAAGATGAAGGAGACCAGGATCGCCAGGGGCAGCGGCGACGTCACGATCAGGATCGACCGGAAGTGCCACAGGAAGACGATGTGCGCCAGCGTGACGAGGATCACCTCCTCGATCAATGCGCCCTTGAGGGTATCGATCGCCTTCTGGATGAGATCGCTGCGGTCATACGACGTTTCGACCGTCACGCCGGGGGGAAGCCCAGGAGCAAGCTCCTTGAGCTTCACCTTGACGCGGTCGATCACCTTCTGGGCGTTTTCCCCGTACCGCATGACGATGATCCCGCCGGCGACCTCCCCCTCGCCGTTTACGTCCAGGAGCCCTCGGCGGGATGCCCCGCCCATCTGGACGACGCCGAGGTTCTTGACGTAGATGGGGGTACCGGAGAGCGAGGTGCCGACGACGATGTTTTCCACGTCCTCTTTCGACCGGAGATACCCCCGGCCGCGGACCTGGTACTCCATCGCATTTTCCTCGATGACGTTGCCGCCCACCTCGCGGTTGGACATGGACACAGCCTGTGTCACCGCCTTCACGGGAATGCGGTAGGCCAGCAGCTTTACCGGGTCGAGGTCGACCTGGTACTGCTTCACGAACCCGCCGATCGAGGCGACCTCGGCCACGCCCGGAACGGCCTGGAGCGGATATCGCAGGTACCAGTCCTGAATGGCTCTCAGTTCGCCAAGGTCGTGTTGGTTACTCTTGAGGTGATACCAGAAAACGTGCCCCACGCCGGTCCCGTCGGGACCCAATACCGGGGTGACCCCTTTGGGCATCCTGTCGCCCAGCTGGTTCAGGCGCTCCAGCACGCGGGATCTCGCCCAGTAGAGGTCGACCGAATCCTCGAAGATCACGTAGATCATCGAGGCGCCGAACATCGTGGTGGAGCGGACCGCCCGTACGTGCGGCAACCCCTGGAGGTTCGTCGCCAGCGGATAGGTGACCTGATCCTCGATGATCTTGGGGGACCGTCCCTCCCACATCGTGTAGACGATGATCTGGTTGTCGGAGAGGTCGGGGATGGCGTCCACCGGCGTCCGCAGGAGCGCCCAGATCCCCCATAAAAGGACGACAAGGGCCCCCAGGATCGTGAGGAACCGGTTCCTCAGGCAGCCCGATATGATTTTGTTGATCATCGCCGTTCGCTGCCGCGGCCGTTACTTCTCGCCGTGGCCGGCGTGGGGATCGGAGGAGCCGCTTTTGAGCTGGCTCTCCGAATCGATGAGGAACCCGGCGGAAGTCACCACCGTGTCCCCCTCTTTCAGCCCCGAAAGGATTTCATAGTAGCCGTCCGACTTGTGTCCCACTTTGACCATCCTCGGCTCGAAGGTGTTCGGCTTGACCTCGACCCATGCCATCGCGCGTTCGCCGGTGATGAGCACGGCGGAGTCGGGCACCGCCAGTTCTTTCCCTTTTCTCCCTTTCAACGCGACACGGACGAACATGTCGGGCTTGAGCAGCGCGCCGGGATTGGGGAGATCGATGCGGACCCTGACCGTGCGGGTCTCGGGGTTGAGGAACGGGTCGACAAACGCCACCCTGCCCCGGAATTCCTTCCCGGGGTACGCCTCCGTGGTGACGACCGCCTCCGTGCCGACGGGCACCTTGTGGATCTCGAACTCGTAGATCTCCGCCTGGACCCAGATGGGATTCATGTCCGCGATGGAGTAAAGGGCTGCCCCTTCCATCACGTACTGTCCCGCGGAGACCAGCCGCTCCGTGACGATCCCGGAGGCGGGCGCGAACACGGTGAACACCGTCTCGGGCATCTTCGTCCGCTCCAGCTCGGCGATCTGGGCATCGGTGATCCCCCACAGTTTCAGGCGTGTGCGGGCGGCCGACAGGAGCCCGGCCGACATCTTCCTTGCGTCCTCGTAGGGGCTCGCCTTCATCCGCTCGACGCCTGCCAGCGCGATGAGGACTTCCTTCTGCGTCGCCACCAGCTCGGGGGAGTAGATGTCGAGCAGCGGCTGGCCACGGACAACGCGGGAGCCGGTGAAGTCGACGTGTAGCTTCTCCACCCTCCCGCCGATGCGGGCGGAGACTTTGGCAACCTTCCGCTCGTCCCAGGAGACTTTCCCGACCGCCGAGGTGTCCAGGACGAAGCTGCGTCGCGCCACCTTCTCCGTGGCCACGTTTGCCATCAGCCGCTGCGTCGGGTTCATCGCCACCATCCCGATGGCTTTCGCCTCTTCGGATGGAGGGACACCGCCTGAAGGGGCTCCCTGCGCCTCGTCTTCGTATACCGGGTTGCGCTCCATCCCCATCGGCGATTTCCCCGGTTTGTCGCTGCGGTCGCCGGGGATCATCGGGTCGGTCCAGTACAGAATTTTCCGCTCCTTCTTCGCCGGGGCGACGTTATCCGACGCGGCGGCGGCTACCGTGCTCGACTGCAGGACCAGCGTCATCCCGCAGATGGGGCACGCGCCAGGCTTGTCGGAGACGATGAACGGGTGCATCGGGCAGGTGTATTTCACCGCCCCCCTGGCGGCCTTTGCACCCGTGTCGCCCCCGTGGGGGTGCAGCAGGGCGTGAAAGGCGGGCACCTTGAAGAATGCCAGCGTCCCTGCGGCCGCAAGAACCAGCACGGAAACGACGACAAGGGGGACGCGGGACTTCTTCGGCGCTACCGGGTTTTCTTCGCTCATCGTCCGTCTCCCTCCAGCTCGCTGCCGACCGCGGCTTCCAGCTTCGCCTTCTCCATGTGCAGTTCGCCCACCATCGCGGGGTACTCTTTCCGATAAGATAAGACCGCCATGACCGAGTCCATCACCATCGGGAAGTCGATCTTCCCGACCCGGTACGCCTCCAGGTTCGCCTCGAGCGCCTGCTCGGCCTGGGGGATGAGAGTGGTGCGGTACAATACGGCCACAGACGCGCGATTCTCCATCGAGGACAGCGTCGCACCGACGGTGTTGGATGTCTCGAGGTCCAGATTTTCCAGCTCGCGGGCCGCCATATCCTTCTCCGCCTTCATTTCCCGTATACCGGGCTCGATCTTCTCGTTCTTCCAGATGGGAAGGGTCGTCGACAGCATCGCCGTGAACATGTCGGGGCGTCTCGTGCCGTCCGGCATGGGATCGCGCTGCATGTAGGAGAGGGAGACTTCGAAGTCCGGCTTGTACTCGTGCTCGGCGTGCAGGACGCCTACCTCTCCCTTTCTGATTTTCGCCTGGAGGGACTTGCGCGCCGGCCGGGCTTCTTTGTACATCGACATCAGTTTCCCCTCGACGTACCCGGCCGAGAACTCCTTGGGCTCTTCGAGGGACGGTACGGTCTCCGCGGGAGGGAGGGCGGCCAGGGTGTTCATGCGGACGGAGAGGACCCTCTCCCGGTTCTCCAGCATCAGGAGCATCTCGCGCATCTTCCCGGATTCCACCTGACCACGGAGCACGTCCGCCTGGCTCCCCTTGCCGACGGCGTACATCTCTTGGGTGACTCCAACGATATCTTTGAGGACGTCCTGCGTGCGGCGCACTACCTCGGCCTGCTTCCGGACGGAAAACAGTTCGGCGTAGGCCATCTTGATCTCGGCCCGGAGCATGTTCCGCATCTCCTCCAGGTCGTGCTCGGTCTGTTCCTTCTCCAGCCCCCCCATCTGGACCATGTGTGCCCGTTTCCCGGGATAGGGGAACATCTGCGAAATACCGATTTCCTTGCCGGTCATGTCCTCCTCCCGGAAGGACCACGTGCGGACCGGCACGTTGGTGACCGCGATCCACCCCTTCGGGTTGTCCAGGGCGCCCGCGCGGACGGCGGCGTTCTCCTTCATGCGGATCCGCTCGCGCATTGCGGAGAGGGACGGATTCTTGGACAAAGCCGCGTCGATATAAAAGGAAACAGGACGGGGCGCCTCCTGCGCCCACGAGCAGCTGCCAGGAATCATTAGAACCAGGGAGACAAGGAAAATTCCTCCCCGGATCGCGGAACCGCCGGTTCTTCCCGTTGTCATCTTATTGGTTCCATCCCCCCATTTTTAACCGATCCACAAGTGCACGGAAATCTTTATTTTTCTTTGTTAGCCTGCTCATCCTTCGCAGTTTGGCGCCCTTCGGAGCGTGAAGCAGCCGACCCATGGCGCGAATCGTGAGGCGGGGATACCGTCTCCTCTTTCGTGTGCTTCTCCCCATGCATCGGCATCCCGTGAAAGTGTCCCGTCGACAGCCACACCACGAGCCCGCCCACAACCATCGCCCCCATCAGGACAAGCATGACCGCCTCGCCGCTTTTCCCGCGCAATCGTTTCGTCATTTTCCCACCTCCGGAGGGGGACAGCAGTCGCTCCCTTGCCCGCACCCGCCTGGGACCGCGCCGCCCGTGAAACGGAAGGATCCGCCCAGCAACAGCGTCGCCGTCACGGAAAGGACGATCGCAGCGATGATGGAGATCACCCAGGCCCTCCAAGTGGGGCCCGGCCGACCGGATATGTCCTTCAACTCTTCTTCCGCCCGGGGGACGCGTTCGCCGAAGAATCCCCCCGTTGTCCGTTGGAACTGCTCTTCTCTCTCCATCGGTTCCTTCCCCTTCCCCCCTTGTTGACGCGATTCTTTCTTTCGGCACTGCCCTCACAGCGCCCGGTAAGGGGCCATGAGGGGATCGTCTTCCGCAACCATGCCATCCCGTAGACGGATCGCCCTCGTGGCCCGGAAGATGTTCGCCCGGTTGTGCGTGACCATGAGCACCGTCTTGCCGCTTTTGTACAAACCGGAAAACAGGTCCAGGATCTGCTCCCCGGTGGACGAGTCGAGGTTCCCCGTCGGCTCGTCGGCGAGCAGAACCGGGGGATCGTGCACCAGCGCGCGGGCGATCGCGACCCGCTGGCATTCGCCGCCGGAGAGTTCCGAAGGAAGCCTCTCCTCCTTCCCCGAAAGCCCCACCGAGGCGAGCAGCGCATCCGCGCGCCCCGCCTTCTCCCGGGTGCCCGTCCGCAGTGGGGACATCGGCACCATGACGTTTTCCCGGGCCGTCAGGTACGGGAGGAGATGGTACGCCTGGAAGATGAAGCCGATCGTTTCCCTCCGGAAATCGGCCAGCCCGTCCGCCGGGAGGGAGGACAGATCCACGCCGTTCATGAAAACGGCGCCGGAGGACGGGACCTGGAGGCCTCCCAGGATCGTAAGCAGGGTGCTCTTTCCGGCCCCAGACTCTCCCGTGATCACCACGTACTCGCCCGCCTCGATGGAGAGGGAGACATCGCGAATCGCGACCGCGCTCGTGCCGTTGTTGCCGTAAAGCATCGAAACGTTTTCCAGGCGGATGAAAGCGTCCATGGATTCTCCCTCGTGATTACAAGCTGCGTATGGCTTCCGTCGGCGAGAGCGCCGCGGCCCGGCGCGCCGGCGGAATCGTGCCCAGGAGCCCCAAACCCATTCCGATGGCCACCCCCAGGAGCGCCGGCGACGAAGCAACCCCCGCCTGCTCGACGCCGAAATGAGGGGCGACGAGCAGGGCGGCGGCAAGGCCCGCAAGCGCTCCGGAGGCCGAGGACAGGAGGGAAATCCATCCCGTCTCCCAGAACAGGAGGGAGAGGATCGCCTTTCTCCGGAAGCCTACCGCCCGCAGCACTCCGATCTCCTTCGTGCGCTCCTGCACGCTGCCCATCACGGTGACGAACACCATCAATCCGCCGATCGCCAGGACGATGGCGGACACGCCGATCCCGAGACGGCGGAACTGGTCCACCGCGGCCTTGCGGCTCTCCACCACCTGCCGGATCGCCGATACCCTTGCGCCGGGAAGCGCTCCCCCGATCTGGGTCACGATGTCCTCCACCGGGCAGTCCTTGCAAAGCGCCGCTACTTCGAAAAAGGTCACACCCCCGGGATTCCGGGCCAGGAACTGTGCGTCGCCCAACGCGGCGATCACCATCCCGTCTTCCTTTTCGCCGGTGGGGTGAAGGACGCCGGTCACGTGGAACGTCCTGCCGCCGGAGACGACGGTTCCGCCGGGCCCTTTATCCAGGGCAGCTGCGGCCTCGGAGCCCAGGAGGATCTCCCCCTTCTCCCGGATCGGGCTTCCGGAAATCTTCCACCACGGCCGCGCCACCGCGATCTCCGTCGCCGGCATTCCCATCCACACGAGATTTTTCCCCGATGCGTCCGCCGCGGTAAGGAAGAACGGGATGACCGAGCGGAGACGCTCTTTCATTTCGATCCCCCGGATCGCCTTCTCATCCGCCGTCGTCAGCCGGGAATGGGCCACCTGGGTCCCGCCCAGCGCGATGTCGCCGAATCCCAGCGAAAGCTGTTCCGTTCGAGGGGTGATCAGGATGTTGGCGCCGAACCGGTCCAGCTTGTCCCGCACCGCCTGCTCCATCTGCGCGGTGAGCGAGGCAAGGGCGACGAATGTGCCGATGCCGAGGAAGATCCCCAGCCCCGTGAATACCGCCCGCGACTTGCGGCGGAAAAGGTTCTTCCATGCCAGCTTCCGGATGTTCATCGCGCAGCCCCCGCCCTTACGATCGATTGCCGGCGAAGTAATTCTTTCCGGCTGCGATGTCGCCCTTCTGGATCACCAGGGACTGGCCTTCCACCTTGCGCGCCAGGGGGTGGGGGTTGCACCCCCCCTTGATTTCCCCGATCCGCACCGAGGGGAACGCCTGCCCGCATTTGTTGCACACCATCAGGTCTCCCTCCTGGCGATACCCGCGATTCGTCCGGAAGCAGACGTCGCACGCGTCGAAGGCGGCGCGATACGCGCCGTCGGAGCTCTTCAGAGCGAAGTAGTAGAGCGGCCTCCCCCCCATTTCCGCCTGCAGGAAGAGCGCCTTCCCCGAATCGAGCGCCTTGAGGGGAATCCTCACCGCGTCCGCGGTCTCGACCACCCCGGCCGACTTCGCGATCTCCGCGGGGGATTTCTTGAAGATGCCGTCGAACCATCCGGCTTGTGCGACGGCGGTAAACCCGGCGAGGAGAAGAATCGCCGCGGCGATCGCCCCCCTGATTTTTCCATTCCGTTTCCCTTTTCCCGACATTTCCCCGTGTCCTCCCGGATCAAGATGTCGGAAGACATGCAGCACCATCCGTGCCAAGTGCTACTAGGAACAAAATGGATCTATCAATCAATAGGTTATCGGTAAGATCCGGATCCCGGCAGGTTTCAGTAACCTTCTTATCAGAGAATAGTCTCTCCTCGTTACAGAGTATTCTTCAGCTCATGTTCATCTCCCGAGACCTCCTGTTGGTGAGAGGGTCGTAACTAACTGATATTCAACGGTTGCTGTTTTTCACCAGCCGTAGCATGCCCGTTGCGGCGCTTGTCTCCGCCGTAGTCGATGCCTTCCTTCAGATCCCCTTCGCGGATTGGGCGGAGATTGCCTCCCGCAATGGCGTGACTCTCACTGAAGGTTGACCAGGCGGGGGGGGGAACGTCCGGGGGATTTCTCTCTCAGTCTCGGAACTTCTTGTGGCAAGTGGCGCACACGGCAAGCACCTGCCCATAGGATGCTGCCGCCTTCGATAGATCGTTCGACCGGATGGACGCCTTCATCCTTTCCGTCCGCTTTCCCAACTCGGTGTAAAGTGCGTGAAACTCCTTCGCGAGTTTCCGGTTTTTGTGGGGGATATCCTTCTCATGCCCCTCCAGGGACTTCTGTAACTGAACCGTGCCTTCCACGGCCATCCGGCTGTCGTTGCGAACGATGGCGTCGCAGAGGGTCTGCGCCGCGTTCCTGAAATTCGCCATCCTCTCGTGTTGCGCCTTCATCGCCGCCCCGCTATCCGTAGCGATGTGCTCATCGTGTCCCGAAGGACCGTGGGCGGTTGCCGGCTGTAAGGGGAAGACCCAAACCAGGAAAATAACGAGCAGGAAGGCGTTTTTTCTCGTCCGCATGGGCTGCATTCCTCCGGGATCGAGGGTCTCCGTAACCGCGCTATATCTCAGTCCGTGCGGCGGTATCCCCACGTCGCAAAGTATAAATCAGAACTCCAGGAATAACCAGCCACTGCAGGAGCGGTGCCACACCGATCCCGAAAACCAGCGGCATGGCGTGCGCGTAAGTCCATTCGTGTGCGATCCGGGTGTTGAACCACTCGCTCCAGGCGGTATAGAAAAGACCGGAAGAGATAAATACCAATACTGCAGGCCAGCCTTTTTCGGTTGTCCAGGAGCGCGTTCGGAAAATGAGCGAGGTGATCCAGTAAGCGACAAGAAGAATCAGTACATCTCCGACAGTGCAGTGGAGACGGGACCAAAGAATATAAAAAGTCCCGCGCTCATGGTCGGCATAGAGGGGTGATTGCAGGAATTCCCAAAAACCGTTGAGCAGGAAACCCACCCCGATCAGTTTCACCTCCTGCGTCGACAGGAGCCGAACCGTCTTCATCCTCGATGCACTCCATGGAGAATCACTTGCTTCACGCTCTGGCCTCTCATGGAGGATCGACATGAGCTGAGGCAGATTGTCATCGAATGCATCGGATTCATCCCGCAGCCATTTACTCGCGGGACGGTTTCGGTTCCTCCCGGCCGACCACCAGGACGGAGATGTTCAGGCGGTGCCGCAGCTCGTCGATGGTCGACCCGTAGAGCCAGTCGGAGAAGCCCTTGTGTCCGTGGGCGCCGACGACGAGCAGCTCCACGCCGTGCCGGCCGATGATCTCCGGGATGACCCGGACCGGGTGCCCGAAGCCGAGCTCGGTCTCGACCTCGACGTCGTATTTGCCCAGCGCCACGGCGTACCGCTTCAGGCGCTTTAGATCCTCCTCGCTCTCGGTGTCTCCCGCCTCCCCGCCCAGCGCACGAGCGCCCGCGCTCTCGACGCAATGCAGCAGCAGGAGAGGACACCGGGCGGACGACGCCAGCCCGGCGGCCCGGGCGAGCACTTCCGCGTCCGCGGGGCCGAAGTCCAGCGCCGCGGCGATCTTGCGGAACGCCCGCGAAGGCTCTCCGACCTCCGGTTCGGGGCCGCCGTGGACGTCCGCCGGCCGCCGCTTCCACCCCCTGCGGAACAGGAAAGGCTCCGCAAGAATGTAGAGGAGGAGCAGTCCCACAGCGGCGGCCGCCGGGATCGCCACCGCCTGCGCCGCCAGGCCGGCCGCGCCCCCCTTGCCCAGCCACCCGGTTACTTCCTGCGCCACGAGCTTCACGTTCAGGGCGGCGATGATCCCCGCCGTGATCCAGGACAGCGCCTTGACCCACGCGCGGATGGCGAAGGCGCCCATCAGCTTCCTGTCGCTCACCATGTGAATGAGAGGGATGACCGCGAACGAGAGTTGCAGGCTTAAGACCACCTGGCTTAAGACCAGCAACTGCCCGGTCGCCTGCTCCCCCAGCCACACGATGGTCGCCACGGCCGGGATAATGGCCATCGCCCGGGTGACGAGGCGCCGAAGCCACGGCCGCAGCCGGACGTTGACGAATCCTTCCATGACGATCTGGCCGGCGAGCGTCCCGGTGATGGTGGAACTCTGTCCGGAGCAGATCAGCGCGAGCGCGAAGAGCTTCGGGGCGAGCGTACTTCCCACCAGGGGGGCCAGCAGGCGGTGCGCGTCCTGGATCTCCGCCACGTCGAAGTACCCGGAACGATGGAAGACCGCGGCGGCCATGATCAGGATGGCGGCATTGATGAAGAACGCCATGTTGAGCGCGAAGACCGAATCGATGAGGTTGAATTTCAGCGACTGGTGGATCCCCTGGGCCGTCTTCTCCACCTTCCGGGACTGGACGAGGGAAGAGTGAAGATAGAGGTTGTGCGGCATGACGGTCGCGCCCAGGATGCCGATGGCGAAGTAGAGCGCGTCGGCGTCCGGCAGGATGGGGAAAAATCCGCGCGCGATCCCGGGCAGGTCGGGCCGGGAGATCGCGATTTCCACGAGGAAGCACCCCCCGATCGTCCCCACCATGACCAGGATGAACGCCTCCATCTTCCGGATGCCCGCCTGGTGGAGGAAGAGGATGAGGAAGGTGTCCAGGGCGGTGATCAGGACCCCGTAGATCATGGGGATGCCGAACAGGAGCTGCAGGCCGATCGCCGAGCCGATCACTTCGGCGAGGTCGCAGGCGGCGACCGCCACCTCGCACAGGAGCCACAGGGCGACGTTGACGGGCGCCGCGTACCGGTCCCGGCACGCCTGCGCCAGGTCGCGGCCGGACACCAGCCCCAGCCTCGCGGACAAGCTCTGGAGGAGCACGGCCATGGCGTTGGACATGAGCAGGACCCACATCAGCGTGTAGCCGTACCGGGAGCCGGCCGCGATGTCGGTCGCCCAGTTGCCCGGATCCATGTATCCCACGGAAATCAGGTAGGCCGGGCCGGAGAAGGCCAGAAGGCGGCGGAGGAACCCCCGCTTCTCCGGGATCGCAACGGTCGAGTGGACTTCGGAGAGAGACTTTTCGTTCGCCATCTTTCCTATCCCTCCGCCGGAAGGGCCAGGGAGAACTCGACCCCCTTCCCGTCCGGGAGGTTGCGCACCGAGAGAACGCCGTCGTGCTGGTCCGCGATGCGGGAGCCGATGGACAGGCCCAGGCCCGTCCCGCCGTCCTTGGTGGTGAAGAAGGGGTCGAAGATCCGTTCGAGCTGGTCCGCGGGGATCGGCGGCCCGGAATTGGCCACCCGCGCGACGAAGATCCGTTTCTCGCCCTGCCGCTCCCGGCCGATGGAGAAGGTAAGCGTGCCGCCGCCCCGCGGCGCCATCGCCTGGATGCCGTTGATCGCGATGTTCAGCAGGAGCTGGGTAAGCTGGTCCGCGTCGCCCAGCACCTTCGGGGTTTCCTCCCCCGGGTAGGGCAGCGCGACCATGTTCACGCCGTCTTTGCGGCCCTGCGTCTCCACCAGGGAGGCGACCCGGCCGATGACTTCCCGGAGGTCGAGCGGACGGCGGTCGGCCGGCGACGGACGGGCGAACGTGAGGAATCTTTCAGCGGTCTGCGCCAGCCGGTCGATTTCGCCGATGTGGAGGTCCAGCATCCGCCGCTCGGGCGCTTCCGGCGGGACGACGTCCCGGAGGATCTCGGCCGTTCCTTTCATCGCATGCAGCGGATTCTTGATCTCGTGCGCGATCCCTGCGGTCAGTTCCCCCAAGGCACCCAGGCGGCCCGCCCGGATCAACTGGGACTCGATCCGCCTCTGCTCTTCCAGCGCGCCGGAGAGCTTCTTTGCAAGTCTCTCCTGCTTCTCCCGCTCCCGGCGCTCCCGATCGACGAGGAGCCCCGCGACCACCGCCACGATGTTGTAGAGGAGGATCTCCAGCCCTTTCTCCAGCGCGTCGCCGGGGTCCCGCGACACCAGGCTGATGAAGGCATGGGGAATGTAGATCAGGGAGGCGAACACCGAAAGGGAAATCCCGCCCCGCACTCCTTCCGAGAACGCCGCGAAAAGGATCGGCAGGTAATAGAGCCGCCGCAGGACGTCATGAACCCATACGTAATGCGCCGGTGTCCGGTAATGGAGAACCGTGATGATCAGGCTGGGAAGCCATGCCGTGAGGAGCATCCGGGCCGAAAAGATCGGACGGAGATCCGAGATCAGACTTTCCCGAAAACCGGGAACGGGTGTGTCAGGCATCGCGGCGGATCCCGAACTTCTCGATCCGGTAGACGAGAATATGTCGGGGTACGCGCAGGTAGGCGGCGGCTTGCGTGATGTTCCCGCCCTTCAGCCGCAGCGCCCGCTCGATCACCTTTTTCTCAAGGTCCACGAGCGACAGCCCCTCCGGGGGAAGGGGGGGCCAATCCTCCCCGGCTCTTTCGCCCTGCCCCCCCGCTTCGCCGATCCTTGCCCGGGCCGGCGCGGGAGGAAGGTCCTCGATCGAGACCTCGGACTGCCGGCACAAAATCGCCATCCGCTCGCAGGCGTTTTTCAGCTCCCGGACGTTCCCGGGCCAGGGCCGGGCCGCAAGCTCTTCCATCACGGCGGGGGGCACGGACAGCTCGCGTCCCGCCCCGAGCTCTTTCATGAAATATTCCACCAACGGCGGGATGTCTTCCGGTCGGTCGCGGAGGGGAGGAACCCGGATCTCGACGACGTTCAGACGGTAGTACAGGTCCTCGCGGAATGCCCCCTCCCGGATTTTCTCGACCAGGTCCCGGTTGGTCGCGGCAAGGATGCGGACATCGACGGGGACGGGATGATCGCCTCCCACCACGTCCACCGCCCGCTCCTGGAGGGCCCGCAGCAGCTTCGCCTGGAGGGCGAGCGGAATTTCCCCGACCTCGTCCAGGAAGAGGGTCCCCCCGGAGGCCTGCCGGAACCGGCCCGCCCGATCGCGCACCGCCCCCGTGAACGCGCCGCGGGCGTGTCCGAACAGCTCGGATTCCAGGAGTTCCCCCGGGATCGCCGCGCAGTTGACCGCAACGAACGGCCCCTCGGGTCGCCGGGAATGGACATGGATCCGCCGCGCGACCGCTTCCTTCCCTGTCCCGCTTTCCCCGGTAATAAGGATGGTGGCCTCGGTCTCGGCTACCCGGTCCGCGATCGAAAGGACCTGCCGCATCGAGGAAGAGGCGCTGACGATTTCCCTTTCCACCCCGCCGGCGCGGATCCGCAGGTCCCGCACTTCGGCGGCGAGCCGCCGCCGCTCGAACGCCTTCCCCACGGAAAGGAGGAGCTGGTCGCGGTGGAACGGTTTCCCGATGAAGTCGTACGCCCCTTCCTTCATCGCCTCCACCGCCGTCTCCACGTTCCCGAACGCCGTGATGACGAGTACCGGGACGTCGGGCGCCTGCGAGCGGATCCGCCGCAGCACCTCGATCCCGGAGATGCCGGGCATCTTGACGTCGGTGATAACGAGGTCGAAGGTTCCCGGAGAGAAGGCGGCGAGCCCCTCCTGCCCGTCGGAGGCGGCGGTGACCTCGTACCCCGCCTTGCGGAGGTTGAAGAGGGCCACCTCCCGGCCCGCCCGGTCATCGTCTATGAAGAGAATGCGTCCCGTCATCGAGACACCGCCGCATTGGTGTTGCTCCAGCCAGTTTGCCCGTTTGCGGCCGATTTGTCTTTACGGATTATACCTTTGATTCTGTAATCCATCTGGAACCCCGCCCGTGGGAAATTGGGAGTACGGAAAACAACGGCCCTGATGTGGGCCGTGAACAAGGGGAACCTCGACACCGCCGAGAAGCTTCACGACGGGCAACTGATCCCGGACCCCCGGAGGATGCCATCCGGGGGTCCGCATTCCCCCGAACTACGCCTAAAGCTCCTTGAACCCGATCGTGTAGCCGAGGTTGAATCCGTACAGGTCCTCGTTCAGCGGTTTCCCGTCCGCCTCCGCGTAGGGGTACATGAAATAGTTCAGCGGCTCTCCCCGCTGCGGAGGGGTAAGCCTCACGTCCCTGCCGGTTCCGAAGGAGATCCGGTTTTCATCCACGGCGCCGAAATAATACTCCCGGAACAGCTTCGCCTCCTCCAGCGTGATCTTCTTCTCCAGAATCGCTTTCCGCACGTCCGCCGGGTCGACGACGACCCACCCGTAGCCCGGGAGGTAGAACTCGCCCCAGCAATGCTGTGCCTTCGTCGTATCGCCCTCCTTTCCTTTGGGCAGGCGGATTCCGAACACCTCCCGCGCGGGAATCCCGGCGGCCCGGGCCAGGGTGACGTACACGGAATGAATGTCCGCGCACTTGCCTCCCAGCTTCCGAAGGAGGACGTCGACTTCGCCCAGGCCGCACCCCTTCACGTCGGGGTCGCGGTGCATGTTCTCCACGGTCCAGTCGTAGATGGCGGTCGCCTTCGCAAGGATAGTCTTCTTCCCGCGGGTGATCCTGTCCGCGTACTCCTTCGCGGTCCCCCCTGTCGCGCCAAGGCTCGTGGAGGCAAGGAATTTATCGAACTCCCTCCCGGAGAACGCCGTTTCCTTTTCGGAAAAATCTTTCGTCACCACTTCCTTCCGGCTCACGTGAAACGCGTAGGTGAGCGTCATTTCGCGCGCTGGAGCGTTCCACTCGATGTACAAAATGTTGTTGCCGAACTTTCCTTCGCGGTACACGCCCATGGCGGAGTAATTCCCGCTGACGCTCACCTCCGTAACTTCCTGGTGTTCATCCGACATCGGGTACGGAATCCACAGGTCTACGTGCTTCGCATCGGCGGGAGCGTTGAGGTTGACCTTGACGGTTACGACCCCGCGCCTCTCCTTCGCGAGGGAAGGTGCCGGAAAGAAAAGGAAAGCTGTGGCGAGGATCAAGAAGGGAAAAAGCAGCGCCTGGAGGAAAGGCTTACGGAAAAAGCCTGTTGTAAAATACCTCGTTTGCATCGGAAGCGATCTCCTTTCCGGAAAGGATCTGGTGAATCAAACCACCTTCATTCCCCCGCCGACCGGCAGGGCGCCCGCCGCCTCATCGGGAAGGACGGAACATCCGCATCGAATCCGCCAAGGAGATCACCCCCTTTCCGGTGAATCTTATGACGTTATTTTATCCGAAGGGCCCGAATAGGTATCCATCAAGTTCCGGATCAGGGGGCCTTCGGGCCCATGCGGGACGGCGGGAAAGGCTCCCGCGCGCCCAGGTCGAAAAAATCCTCTTCCGTGAAGGCCTGCGCGGGCGGTTCGATGAGTTCCTTCAGACACTCGGTGAACGGCCCAACACCCATGCGCTCGATCGCCTCGCCCGGACGTTCCCCGTCGCGCATTTCGGCCCGCAGGATCCGGATCGCGCCCCGCACCGCTTCCGGAACCTGGCGCACGGGGATGCGCCCGACCGGCACCCCCAGGCGGACCTCCCCCTTTTCCCGGATGCCGCCGCCGATAAAAAGCGTGTAGTGCGGCGCCAGCCTGCCGCCCACGTTCCGCACCGCGCCCTGAAGGCCGATATCGGCAAGGAGGTGATGTCCGCATCCGTTGGCGCATCCAGAAATCTTGACCGTGATGTCCGCGGCTCCCGCGCCGACCGCCGCCGTCGGGGAGGACAGCTCGATCTCCAGGAGAACGGCCAGCGCGCGGACCCGAGTGGTTCCCACGGTGCAGGTGTCGGTCCCGGCGCACCGCGTCAGAGCCACCGATGCCGGGGGAGAAAACCCGGACAGCCGGAGCCGCACGGACGCTTCCCCCGCCCGGTCTTCGGCAAGGCCGGCAAGCAGCATCCCCTGGGCTGGGGTGAACCGGATCTCTGCCCCCGTTTCCTCGAGAAGCAGGGCAAGTTGCCGCAGTTGTCTCGTCGTCGCGTTGCCGAGGGGAACCCGTAAGGGAAGCACCACCTTTCCCGGCTGGCGCTGGCGCAGCGCGCCCGGCCATTCCGGGATACCGTCCCCGGCTTCTGCCGAAGAGTCGACCGATCCGGTATCGGCATCGGGCAGGAGGAGCCGCCTTCCGGACATCGCGGCGTTCACCGCGCGACGCTCGGCGAAAACCGCTTCCCGGAAAGCAGGACCCATTCTCTCGGCGATGAATTTCAGACGCGCCCGACCCCGATTCTCCCGATTCCCCAAACGGTCGAACAGCCTCAGGACGGCCTCGACCGTCGGGGGAAGATCGCGTATCGGAGTAAACGGCTCCAGCTCGATCCCCGCCCGGGGGAGAGCCCCCAGCCCTCCCGCGAGAGTGATGCGGAATCCCACTCGGCCGCCGGGACCGATCACCGCCCGGGCCCCCACGTCATGGATACCAAGACCGACGTGATCATCTTGCGCGCATCCCTCGAAAGCAATCTTGAACTTCCGCGGGGGCCGCTGGGCCAGGGGGTTTCTGAGCAGCCACCGGCCGAGCGCTTCCGCGTACGGGGCCACGTCGAAAATTTCGTCGCGCGCGATCCCGGCGTACGGGCACACGACGATGTTGCGCACCGTGTCGCCGCACGCTTCCCGCGTGGTGAGCCCCCTGTCCGCGAGGAACGTCAGGGCTTCCGGGATCCGACGAATCTCGACGCCGTAGAGGTGGACGTCCTGCCGGGTGGTCAGGTGGACGAAACTCCCAGGGGTGAACCGTTCGGCCGCGTCGGCCAAGGCGATCAGGTGGACCGCCGTGGGGCGGCCCAGGGGGATCCGGACGCGGATCAGATACCGGTCGGTCGACCCGCGGACGGGATAGATCCCGTAGATCACGCGACGATGACGGAATTCCTCCGGAGACATCGCGCCGGAGAGAACATCGGAGATAGCCCCCGATAGCCGGGAGATTTCGTCCCGGTTCTCCCCCGTCCCGGCACTCCCGTCCGGAGAGGTGGGTGTCATATGACCGGTCCGGCGTCCTCGATGACGGGAACGCGCGGGGGCCCGACCCTGTAAAGAACCACCTTCGCCCCTTCCCCGTCGCGCCGGAACTCGAAGGCGAGATCGTGCCCGAACGCAAGGCGGGAGACCTTCTCCAGTTGGTCGGCCGTGCGCAGCCGGATCGCCAGCCGTTCCCCCTTCCCCAGGCGGTCGATGAACCCGGGAGAGAGGTCGAACTCAACCGGCCCGGCCTCCTGCGAGAGGTCGACGAAATTTCCGTCCGGCTCGGTCATCGTCCGTGAATGGAGCCGGATCACCCTTGCCCGGGACCCGATTCCGTCCGTTCGCACCTCCCGGACAATCCCGCCCCCCGCCACGAATCCTTCCACCGCCACGACGAAACGCCCCAGCCGCGGGTTCTCCTCGAATGTGTCCGCCGCGAGGGGCCGCGACAGCGTAAAGGTGACATTGGCCACTTCCAGGTTCTCCACCCTCTCGGCGTGGCGCTCGATCACCTCCAGCGTGGAGGAATTGAGCCGCTCCGGTATGGCGGAGAGCGTCACCTCGGCCTCCGCGGTGGCGAGCTTCAGAATGTACCGTCCGTTGAGGCGCAAAGGCTCGTTGCCGAGCCAGAACAGGCTCGCGGAGAGTTCCGTCCCGCCGCGGGGAGGGTCGTCATCCGCCGTTCCCATCACTTCGCCCCGCTCGACGAACAGCTCGTCGACGAGCGTGACCCCGACGCACTCCCCGGCAGAGGCCAGGGAAAGCGACGGAAGGCTCCACTTCTCCACCGACCGGATGCGGGAGGATTTGCCCGAAGGGGAGAAGGTAACCCGGTCCCCCGGGCGAACGGCGCCGGACTCCACACGCCCGGCGTAGATCCGCTTCCGGTCCCACACGTAGACGTCCTGGACGGGAAATCGCAGCGGCAGCCTCGAGGCCTCCCGAGCGGGTGAAAACGAATCGAGGGCGGAGAGGAGCGTCGGCCCCTGGTTCCAGGGCATCCTCGGAGACGGGGAGGCGATGTTGTCCCCCTCCCGCGCGGAAATGGGGATGACGTACGAGGGGACGATCCCGACGGAATGAAGGAACCGCCGGATGTCCTCCTCAACCGCGTGAAACCGGTCGCGCCGGTAGCCGGCAAGGTCGAGCTTGTTGATCGCGACCGCCACCTGGCGCAGGCCCAGCAGCGACAGGATATAGGCATGGCGCCGGGTCTGCTCCCGGACCCCTTCCGTGCCGTCCACCAGCAGGATGGCCGCGTCTGCCGCCGCCGCGCCGGTGATCATGTTCTTCAGGAATTCCTTATGGCCGGGTGCGTCGATGATGATGTAGGGGCGCTTCGCCGTGCGGAAGAAGCTTTGCGCCGTGTCGATGGTGATGTTCTGCTCCCGCTCCTCCTGCAAGGCATCCATGAGATAGGCAAATTCGAACTCCCGCCCCTGTTCCCGGCAGGTTCGCTCGATCTCCCGGTAACGCTCCACGGGAAGCGATCCCGTGTCGTAGAAGAGCCTCCCGATCAGGGTGGACTTGCCGTGGTCCACGTGGCCCACGATCACGATTCGCAACGTGTCGTTCGTCATCACATGTACCCCAGGGAGCGCAGCTTCTGCATTGCGTACGCCTGTTCCTGATCCTGGGCGCGCCCGGCCCGCTCGGGGGTCTTTGTTTGCTTCAACTCCTCGATGATCTCATCCACCGTCGAGGCGTTCGAGGATATCGGGGTAGTGCAGGGGACGCATCCCAGCGACCGGAACCGCTTCCCGTCCTTCGCCAGGTAGAGCGGGCAGATGGGAACCTGCTCCCTGCGGATGTACTCCCAGATGTCCAGTTCGGTCCACGAGAGGAGCGGGTGGATGCGGACGTGCGTCTCCGGGCCGAAGGCGGTGTTGAACTGGTCCCACAGCTCCGGAGGCTGGTCCTTGTAGTTCCACTCGAAGTTTTTGTCCCGAGGGGAGAAGACCCGCTCCTTGGCCCGGGACCCCTCCTCGTCGCGCCGGATTCCCAGGAAGATTCCCTTGAACCCGTGCCGGTCCAGCACCTGCTGCAGCCCCTGGGTCTTGAGGGCATTGCAGCACTCGAACCTCCCTTTCGAGGGGTGCATCCCTTCGCAGAGGGCCTCCTTGTTCCGCCCGACGATGAGCGTAACCCCCCACTCGGCGGCCATTCGATCGCGATACTCGATCATCTGCGGATACTTGTAGTTCGTGTCGATGTGGACGAGGGGGAAGGGCACCCGGCCGAAGAACGCCTTGCGGGCGAGCCACAGAAGCGTCGTCGAGTCCTTCCCGATCGACCAGAGCATCGCCAGGTCCTTGAACTTCCGGTACGCCTCCCGGAAGATGTAGATGCTTTGATTTTCCAGCGCGTCGAGAGGATCCACGTTCATTCGCCTCCTTTTCTTTCTGCGGACGCCGCCGCATTCCTGGCGTGCAGCCCGCACTCCTTGTGTTCCGGGCGCTCCCACCACCAACGTCCCGCCCTGGGGTCTTCGCCGGGGGCCACCGCCCGCGTGCAAGGGGCGCAGCCGATCGACGGGTAACCCTCATCGTGGAGCCGGTTGTACGGCAACCCGTGTTCCCGGATGAACGCTTCCACCTGCTCGCCCGGGAAGGAAGCAAGTGGATTCAACTTCAGGATTCCGGCGTGCGCCTCGTCGGTTTCGAATACCTGGAGGTCTGCGCGCGTGAGCCCCTGCTCCCGGCGCTGCCCCGTCACCCAGGCGCGCAGTCCGGAAAGGGCGCGGCGCAGCGGCTCCACCTTCCGGATCCGGCAGCATTCGTGGCGGTTCTCCAGGCTCTCCCGGAAGGAATAGAGTCCTTTGCTCCTTTCAAGCTCTTCGACGGACGCCCGGTCCGGGAAGTGCCACTCGATCCGGACGCCCAGCTTCCTGCTCACCGCTTCCGCCGCCGTGTAGGTCTCTTCGTGCAGCCGCCCCGTATCCAGGGCGAAAACCCGGACATCGGGCCGGATCTGCGCCATCATGTCGATGAGGACGATGTCCTCCTTGCTGAAACTGGAGGCAAGCGCAATGTCCGGATGGAATTCGGACAGGGCCCATCGGAGCACCTCTTCCGGAGGCGCCCCGCGGAATCGCGCCCTCAGGCCATCGAGCCGCTCGACCGGGATCATCACCTGCTTCTCCTTTTTTCCTTTCCCATGCTTCCTTCTCGTCAGATTTCGTATTCCGGCTTCCGGACCTGCCCGAACCGGCTCCGGGACCAAAGCCGCTCGTGGAAGTAATAAATAAGGAACTTCACCAGCGAATCGGCCACCCCCACGGAGATAGCGAAATCCAGGCGTCCCGTCAGGAGGAAGGTGACCCCGGCGGTAGTGAAAGTCGCCACTACCCGCCAACTGATCGTTTTGAAAAACGTGCGCTTGTGGGTATCCAAGTTTACCCTATAAAAAGAATAGATTATATGGACTATAGGGAGGGGAGACAGATTGTCAAGAAATATAATATAAATACTATCTAACTAATAGATTACTATTGGCACCGTTGTGCCTCGCCAATGGGACCGGCCCCGATCACGGGGAATGAAGTTACCCCCGTTTCGATCGGACACCGGGACTACGACTTCCTGGAGTGGATGAGCCGGTCGATTCCCCCCCCGCCATCCGACAGTGCCTGGTTTGCGGCCCGCCGGAAATCGTGGGCACGCCTGATCCGTCGCGTCTACGAGGTCGATCCGCTCCTCTGTCGCTGCGGCGAGCGGACTTCCCTCATCCACCCCTCTCGCACCGATTTGTCTTTACGGATTATGCCCTTGACGCCGCCGCATCTGTAATCCATCTGTAACCCCATTTGTGACAAAGTTGGGCACATGAACGATTCCCGGCGCGAGGATCCTCTCATGGAAGACGGCGGTCCTCCCCTTTTGACCGCGCTGAGCTACGCCGCATCCAAGGGGTACACGGCAATCGTCGAGATGCTCCTCAAGCAGGGTTCCCATGTGAACGCAAGGGCTTCGGACGGGAGCACGGCCTTGATGTGGGCGGCAAAGCACAGCCACCCGGAAACCGCGAGGGCGCTTCTGATCGGCGGCGCGGATCCGCGCGCCATCGACAAGGCGGGGAAAACCGCGCTCGACTACGCGACCATGAAACAGGACGCGGAGGTCGCCGCTCTCCTGGAAAAAGCCCTGTCGTCCCGGTAGCGGCCTTACAGCCAGATCACATCCGCCTTTCCCACCCGGCCGGCGACATAATCCCCGCCCTTCCGCTCCAGTCCTTCGATGTAGTCCGACTTTGCGAGGTTCAGTGCGTCCAGGCAGAACGGGCACGCCGCAAGCTTCGCGCCGGCCGCGGGTGCGGGTGCGTCCCGCCGGGAAAGACGAGCAAGCCGAACGCCAAGGCGGAGAAGGCGAAGGGGCCGAAGAAGAAAACGAAGTCGGCGGAAGGGCCCACATTTGGGGAGAGCCCCGTCACCGGGGCTCTCCCCTCACACGGCATGGGCCGCGAAAGTCGGTCACCGGCATTTCCCCGAGGAGCTGCATCCCGAGCAGTACCCCCTTTTCTTCCAGATGGAGCGGTACAGCAGGTAGATCGCCCCTGTGACGATCAGGACGATCAGCGCGATATCGACGAATCCCATCTCATCCTCCGAATCCCAGGAGTTTTCCTCCCTGGTAGATGACGAACGCCGCGCTCCAGGCCAGGACCGTCTGATAGACGAAAGCGACTCCGAACCACTTCCAGGTGCCGAACTCGTGCCGGAAGGCCACGGCGGTCACCACGCACGGCATGTAGAGGAGGACGAAGACCATGAAGGCGTAGCCGCTTAAAGGCGTAAAGGTCTTCCCGATGACGGACCGAAGCGTCGCCCGCCCCTCCTTCTCCTCCGCCTTGAGGCTCGCGATCCCAAAGGTGGAGAAGACATTCGAGAAGGCCTCCTTCCCCGACGCCGCGAACGACGTCCCGATCTCCCGGAGGTCCTCGAAGAACGTGGGGGCCGGCCCCTCCGGTTTCTTCTCGATCTCCTTCACGTAGATCTCCCCCATCGTGCCGACGACGATCTCCTTCGCGATAACGCCCGCAATCAGCGAGGAGGAAGCCTCCCAGTTTCCGAACCCCAGCGGCGCGAAGACCGGGGCGATCGCGCTCCCGGCCTTCCCCAGGAAGGAGTCCTTCTTGTTCTCCACCCCCCAGGGAAGGTTGAGAAGGAACCACACCAGCACGGAAACCGACAGGATGTAGGTCCCGGCCTTGACCAGGAAGTGCTTCCCTTTCTCCCAGGTGTGAATCGCAAGGCTCCTGCCGGAGGGCATCCGGTACGGCGGAAGCTCCATGATGAACACGGGCGATTCCCCCCGGAACAGCGTCCGCTTGAAGAGGACTCCCACCAGGACGGCGAGGACGATCCCCATGACGTACAAGGACCAGAGCACCATTCCGGCCTGCGCCGAGAAGAAGGCGCCGGTAAAAAGGACGTACACCGGCAGCCTCGCGCCGCAGGACATGAGCGGGATCAGGAGGGCCGTGAGCGCCTTGTCCCGTGGGTTCTCCAGCGTCCGGGTCGCGTAGATGGCAGGCACGTTGCATCCGAAACCGAGGAGCATGGGGATGAAGGATTTCCCGTGCAGTCCCATGCTGTGCATGGCCCGATCCATCACGAAGGCGGCCCGCGCCATGTAGCCGCTCCCTTCCAGGAAGGTGATGAAGAACATCATGGCGAAGATGACGGGCACGAACACGAGGACGAACCCCACCCCGCCGATCACTCCCTTCGTTACAAGGGAAACGAGCCACTCGGGGCCGTGGAGGAAGCCCATCAACGTCTCGACCCACCGGGTGAACGGCCCGTTGATCGTGCCGTCGAGCCAGTCGACGAAAGGTTTCGACATGTCGAACGTAAGCTTGAAGACCAGCCACATGGCGGCAAGGAAGATCGGAATGCCGAGGAACCGGTTCAGAACGACCCGGTCGATCTTCTCGGTCAGCTCGGTGGTCTTGACGGCGGGCCTCTTGAGGACCTCCCGGGTCAGGCCCGCGGCCAGGGAATAGCGCGCATCGGCCATGAGGGATTCCAGGTCCTCGCCGTGGGCCTCCTTCAAATGGCCGACCGCGTCCTTCGCCAGAGAATCGGCGTCCGAGAGGTTCGCCTCCGCCAGGACATGGTGATCCCCCTCCACGAGTTTCAAGGCCAGCCATCGCTCCGGATACTTTTCCGCAAGGGCGGGATGGCGGCGCGCAACGTCGGCCGTGAGCTTCTGCACGGCGGCTTCGATGTCTTCGCCGTAGTTCAGGCTCCTCGGGACGTTCCGGGATCCTTTTGCCGTCGCCCCGGTCACCGCCTCCAGGAGATCGCCCATTCCGGTCTTCCGGGTCGCCACCGTGGGAACCACTTTCACGCCCAGCGCAATCTCCATCGCCCGGACATCGATCTTGTACCCCTTCTTTTCCGCTTCATCGTAAATGTTCAACGCGACGACGACCGGGATCCCCAGCTCGAGCAGCTGCACCGTAAGGTAAAGGTTCCTCTCGAGGTTGGTGGCATCGACCACGTCGACGATGACGTCCGGCCGGTCATGGACCAGGAAATCCCTCGCGATGATCTCTTCCTCCGTATACGGGCTTAAACTGTAAGTGCCCGGCAGGTCGATCAACGCGATGCTCCTCCCCCGATGGTCGAGAGTCGCTTCCTTCTTCTCCACGGTGACGCCGGGCCAGTTGCCCACATGCAACCGCGTGCCCGCGAGGGAATTGATCAGCGTGGACTTCCCCGAGTTGGGATTGCCGGCCACGGCGACCCGGATGCTTGCGGTCTCCACGGCCGCCAACGTGCGTGCGGCATTCGGCATCATCATCTCGTTGCCTCCAGCAGGATCCCCTCCGCCTCTTTTTTCCTCAAGGAGAGGTTGTAGTTTTTCACGGTGATTTCGATGGGATCTCCAAGGGGCGCGATCTTTTCCACCGTGATCTCCTCACCGACCAGAACCCCCATGTCCATGAGCCTTCTCCTCAGGGGCCCGATCGCGCCGATCTTTGCGATCCTCCCCTTTTCGCCCGGTTTAAGCATTGCCAGGTTCATCATCCTTCCTCCTCACCATGATCTTCATCGCCATGGAACGTCCCACGGCGATCCTCGCCTCGTCGATCTTTACCAGGAGAGCTCCGCCCCCCTCGTTGTTCAGCATTTCGACCGTTTTCCCGGGCCGGATCCCCATGTCCTCGATACGTACGACGGATCCTTTCCGGCACTTCCCTCCGGCATCGCAATGGCTTGGCGGGTGACCACGATCTGCAGCCGGGTTTTTTTCCACGACTTCAGCCCTCTCGCCGCTCGCCAAGAGTCCCAGAGGAAACATCTCTCCACCCCCTTTAAAACGTCGCCTGAAGTTGGGCATAAACGTAGTTGATGTCTTTGCCGCTCCCGGCGGCGGCCTTGAAGAAATCGCCGGTGAAGAACCGGTTTCCGCTGAGCAGCACGGAGATGTTTTCCTTGATTTTGCAGGTCAAAATCAGGTTCGTCTCGATCCCGATCTCCTTGCTGAACCCCGCCGGGACCTTGTCGGCCCGGAAGTGGTGCCCGTCAAGGGACACGTTGAGCTTTTCCGTGATATCGACCCCGACGCCCACTGTGATGACCTGGAGTCCGCTGGCCGTCGCGCTCCCGACGGTGAGCCCGCCCAGCTCGCCGATAACGTTCATGTCGCCGACGAGCGGCGTGTCGTTGTTGGGGTTGTGGAACTCCGTGAACTTCCCTTCCTGCGGGTCCCCGTCGCCGGAGCCGTACGCGTACGAGAGGAAGATCTTTCCCGGGTAGCGCCCCACCGGGGGATCGATGGTCAGGTCCGCATGGCCGCCGTAGGCGCTGATGTGGTTGTGGCTCGCTCCGTCCCGGTTCTTCCGGCCGAACTGATAGACCGGCTCCACTTCGACGGCAACGCTTTTTGCGAGGCGGCCGGCAAACCGGGTTCCCACGGAATAGGTCACCTCGTGCTCCCCTCCGACATGGGTGGTCCCGGAGCCGCCCGTGTCCCGGAAGCCGTACAAATCGACGGACAGCGTTTCCCCGGGGGAGTAGGTCGCGTAGATCCCGTAGAGCTTCCCCGCGATCCCCCCTGCCCACTTCTTCACGTATTGGCCGCCGAACAGGTCGAGGGAAAACTTGTCGAAGGGCTTCATCGACAGCTTCGCCGCGTCGAAGGTGAGCCCGTCGTAGAACGTGTCCGCGCCGAGGAGGAAGGTGCTGCCGTAGACGAATTCCTGGCGCCCGGCTTTGACGGAGATTCCTTTCACGCCGGGCAGGACGCCTTCCACGTACCCCTGGTACAGGCTGAAAATAGAAAAATCCGTATCGTTGTGGAAGGCATACCACTGTCCTTCCACGCGGGCGGAAAAGTTCTCCGAAGGGCTCACGGCGACCGAGGGACGAAGGCGGAACAGGATCCGCCTCTCGTCGTTCTCCGGCGTAAAGGAGAAGCTCCCGAGACTGAAATGGGTCGCCGCTTCGGCCCGCACCAGCGAGTCCAGGCCCAGCTTCACCGGGCCGAACTGCAGCTGGCCCGAGGGCTTTTTCGCACCGTCCTCCGTTTGGACCGTTTCGGGAAAAGAGGTCCCCGGAAACGCCAGGAACGCCGCGAAAACAAACGTCGTCAGGAAGACCCTCGACAGGGTATGTCCGAAGTTACGCATCGACGATCTCACCACGGGAAACAGTAGGAGGGACACACGAGCAGGCACAATCCGGTTTCGGAACGGTGTTCATGCCGCACACTCCTTCCATTCGCAAAGAAGTATTGGAAGCAACAACCCGTACTGCCCGGCGCGCCGGAACGCGCGCCCTCAAGTTGCGCTTTCACTGTGCGGCTCATGGAGCGGCCCGCTCGAGGGCCGCCCGATCCGTACCGTAAAACGCCCCTTGCCGGTCAGATTCCGGCTTTGGCACACATATGAGCAGTCGTTTCATTCATATCGAAAAAAAATATCACCCCACGGAGACGTGCTTGATGCATTCCTCCATGAGGTTTCGGATGTGGTCGTCGTCCAGCGAATAATAGGCGATCTTTCCTTCCTTGCGGTACTTCACGAGGCGCTGCCCGCGAAGGAGTCTCAACTGGTGCGAGATCGCCGAACCGGTCAGGCGCAGGAGCCGCGCCAGGTCGAAAACACAGAGCTCCTGCCCCCCGAGCGCGGAGATGATCCGGACGCGGGTGGGGTCGCTCAGGGCGCTGAAGGTCTCCGCAAGCGCCCTCACCATCCGGTCGTTCGGCATGGCAGACCGGGCGGCGCGCGCGCTCGCCGCGTCGATGAACGAAATTTTTTCCGCTACCGCGCCGCCGTGATTTCTTGCCGGTGCATCCAACACGGGAGACCCTCTGAATGAAATGATTGCTCATATGTACCAATCATCCAAGATTCCTGTCAAGAAAAAATTTCCACCGCCCGCAACCGGCCCGTCGGACGGGCCACTGGCCCGGATTCGCACGGACGGATACACTGGTACTGCCGACACGCAAGGAAAACATCCCCGGGAGGGACCCATGGACTTCGGTCGCGAGGATGTGCTGGCGGCGCGGGAGCGGGTCTACCGGCTGGCGTACTCCACCCCCCTGGTCGAGGAGGACCCCCTGTCGGAGAGGTTCGGCGGGAAGGTCCTCTCCAAGCTCGAGAACCTCCAGGTCTCCGGCTCGTTCAAGATCCGGGGCGCCGCCAGCAAGGTCCTCTCCCTCGATTCCGCCAATGTGCGGGGAGTGATCGCCGCCAGCGCGGGAAACCATGCCCGCGGCGTGGCGCGCGCCGCCCGCCTGGCCGGCATTCCCGCCGTCCTGGTGATGCCCGTCTGGGCCCCGGTATCCAAATCGGCGGCGGCCCAGCGGGAAGGCGGGGAAAACACGCGGATCCTTCTTCACGGGGAGACGTTCGAGGATGCCTCCCGGCACGCGCTCGCCCTGGCGGAGGAATCCGGCCATGCCGTCGTCCATCCCTTCGACGACCCGATGGTGATCGCCGGGCAGGGGACGCTCGGGCTGGAGATCCTCGATGCGGGAGGCATCCCGGGGACGATCTACGTTCCGGTGGGAGGCGGGGGGCTTTTGGCCGGCATCGGGGCGGCCGTGAAGGAGAAGCACCCGGAGGTGGAGCTGGTGGCGGTCCAGGCGGAAGGGGCGTCCTCTTTGTTGCCGTCGCTCGAGGCCGGGCGGCCCGTGGCCTGTCCGCAGGTGCGCACGATCGCCGACGGCATCGCGGTGTCCTGCCTGAGCGACCGGACCTTCGAGGCGGCCCGGCGGTATGCGGACGAAGCGGTCACCGTGACCGACGAGGAGATCGCGGCGGCCATTCTCTATGCCCTGGAGGAGATGAAGACCACGCTGGAAGGGGCCGGCGCCGCGCCGCTGGCGGCGCTGCTCTACAAACGCCCTCCGAAGAAGTTCCCGGCGGTGATGGTGCTCTCCGGCGGGAACATCGACGTCAATTTCCTGGCGCAGATCACCGAGCGGGGGCTGTTCCGTTCGGGGAGGCTCATTCGCTTGCGGTTCCTCGTGACGGACCGTCCCGGCTCGCTGGCCGCGCTCCTTGCCGCGGTCGCCCGCGAGCGCTCCAACGTGGTGAGCATCGAGCACGACCGGCTGCCGCCGGACTGTCCCCCGGGATCCTCCGCCGTCGTCCTTCTCCTCGAAACCCGCGACCGCGCCCACGGGGAGGAGCTCGCCGTCCGCCTGGCCAAGCAGGGATTCCATCCGACAAGCTGAGCCGCAAACCCCCGGACGATCCCTTCGATCCCTACGCCACCTTGGCGATCGGGAGCTTTTCCACGATCGCCCGCAGGATCTCTTCCCTCTCCTTGAGTCCCTTGCGCATGCTCCGGATGTCCGTGTTGGCGATCTCCATCAGGAGCTTGGACAGATCCGCTTCCAGAATCTCCTTCAGCAGCCGGGCTTCGTCGTTCGTCAGCGCGAATTCCATGGGCAACCTCCTTCTCCCGGACGCGTTCACCGCTCCTGCAGCCGCACTTCATGTTTTTATTATATCCCTTTCGTAAAATCGTGCCGAGCCGGGCGGGGCGGTTCCTTTTGCTTGGCCAACCCCGCGATGAATATGGTATTTTTGAAAGGTTATCCTGGTGGAAAAGGGGGATTCCGTTGCGTTTCCGGCGGCCCGACAAGAAGAAGCTGCTCGCTTTCCTGGCCGTTCTGGGACCCGGCATCATTACCGCGTCGGTGGACAACGACGCCGGCGGAATCGCCACCTATTCGATCGCGGGAGCGCACTTCGGCTATTCCCTGCTGTGGACGCTCATCCCGATCACGGTCGCGCTCATCGTCGTTCAGGAGATGGTGGCGCGGATGGGGGTAGTCACCGGGAAGACGCTGGCGGATCTGATCCGGGAGAAGTTCGGTGTCCGCCTGACGTTTTTCCTCCTCTCCGCCCTCCTGATCGCCAACCTCGGCAATACGGTGGCGGAGTTCGCCGGATGGGCGGCCGCGCTGGAAATCTTCGGGATCAGCCGGTACATCTCCGTGCCGATCGGGGCCATCGCAGTCTGGTTCCTCGTCGTCAAGGGAACCTACCGGGTCGTGGAAAAGATCTTTCTCATCGCGGCCACGATCTATTTCACGTACGCGGTTTCGGCCTGGCTGGGCCATCCCCCCTGGGGAACGGTGGCCCTGAATCTGGTCACGCCGGACATCCGGCTCGACGGGGAGTACATCACGCTCCTCATCGGGATGGTAGGCACGACGATCGCACCATGGATGCAGTTCTACCTTCAGTCGGCCGTCGTCGAGAAGAATATCCAGGTGGAGGAATACCGGTATTGCCGGGCGGACGTGATCGTCGGCTGTTTCGTCACGGACATCGTGGCCCTTTCCATCATCGTCGCCTGCGGGGCGACTCTGTTCACCGCCGGTGTCCGGATCGCGGATGCGAAGGACGCGGCGCTCGCCCTTTCTCCTCTCGCGGGGAAATACGCTTCGATCCTGTTCGCCGTCGGCCTTGCCAACGCCTCGCTGTTCGCCGCTTCCATCCTGCCGCTGGCGACGGCCTACTCTGTCTGCGAGGGAATGGGATGGGAATCCGGCATCGACAAGGATTTCCGGACTGCGCCGCACTTCTTCTGGCTGTACACGGGACTGATCGTCACGGGAGCGATCCTGGTGTTATATCCGTCCGCGCCCCTCATCCTCATCATGTACCTGTCCCAGGTGGCCAACGGCATCCTCCTGCCGTTCGTCCTGATCTTCATGCTGAAGCTGGTCAACGACCGGGAGCTGATGGGGGATTACGTCAACTCGAAATCGTTCAACGGAATCGCGTGGGCGACCACGGTCGTCATGATCGTCCTCACCGCGCTGCTCGTGATCGTTACTCTCTTCCCGTCCCTGCCGCCACTCCTTGGCCTGTAATTTACTTTAAAAGCACGGGGACGTTCCTTAACTTTAGAGTTCCACGTTAAAAAGTTTCAGAACGTCCCTGGGGTTAAGTTACATTTTTCGGCGTTTGCGGCGCGAGGTGGGAGGCAGGAGAAGATCGACCACGTCGTCGACGGTGACGACTCCCAGCAGGGAATTCTCCTCGTCCACCACCGGCAGGGCGAGGAGGTTGTACTTCGAGATCAGCTCCGCGACCGTCTCCTGGCCGGCGTCGGCGTTCACCGTGATCAGCTTTTTGTGCATGACGTCGCTGATGGGCATCCCCGGATCCTCGAGGATGAGGTCGCGCAGCCCCAGCACCCCCAGCAGTTTCTCGCCCTCGACGACGTAGATGTAGTAATACGCCTCGAGCTCGGTCGCGTCTTTCCGGAACCGCTCCATCGCCTCCCCGATGGTGATCCCCGGGGGATAGGCCAGGTACTCGTTGATCATGAGGCCCCCCGCGGTGTCCTCCTCGTGGGCAAGCAGCTCGTGGACGTCCGCGGCCTCCTCCTTCTCCATCAGGCCGAGGATCTCCTGCGCTTTCTCGGCGGGGAGGTCGGCGATGACGTCGGCCGCCTCGTCGGGCGGCATCCGCTCGATGACGTCGGCCGCCTGCTCCTTGTCCATGTCGGTGATGATGTCGGCCTGCACTTCCGGCTCCAGCTCGTGGAGCGCTTCCGCCGCGGTTTCAAGGTCGAGCCTCCCGAAAAACCCCTTCCGCTCGTCCGGGGACATCCCGCTGATGATCTGGGCGATGTCCGCGGGGTGGATCTTCGAGAGAGCCTCTCTCGAGACGGACAGGGTCAGCCGGTCGAGCTTGGTCTCCAGGGGCTGGATGAACTCCCACGAGATCAGCTGGTGGCGCAGCGGATGCCGGATCGCCTCGAAGAAGGCGTCCCCGCGCCGCTCCACGCCCAGGCGGCGCAGGATCCCACGCACGCCCACGTCGACGTCCGTAACGCAGGCCGCCCCGCCCTCCTCGGTCAGCTTGACGTCGTTGACCCGGACGACTTTGGCGCCGTTGATGTCCACGATCTGCTTGTCGAGGATGTCCTTTCCGATGAGGAGCCG